>VFQU01000149.1_pt1 | contig 87153 bp, 92 predicted proteins | sample 3512311 | NCBI WGS metagenome assembly VFQU01 (sample SAMN10412377, study PRJNA504923) | tailings metagenome | isolation source: Relicate 3 Philex TSF3 active mining site | place: Philippines: Tuba, Benguet | collected 2017-08-29
CTCTTTGCGCACAATGTGAGTCTGGTACGTGCCTCATATGAAGCGCCGCGTCATAGGATCGCGGTTTCATTGTCCCCGCCTGCTAAGCCCAGGCGTACAGCGCACGCTAACGACAAGGCCGCTGAGCCAAGCTTTCTGTGTGAGCTCGACTTGGCCGGTAAGGCTCGGGGTATGACCCCACAGTCGCAGTGCATGGTCACCACTACGAAACCGTAACTCGGCAGAATGATTGGCGAGGGCACGAAATAACTGGCCGACGCCGTAGCCATGGCCCGTGTTACGCGCGTAACGTGACGCACCGTCTGAAATCGCGACACGCAGTGCCGAACCAGAATCGGTGAGGTGTGCATATTCTTGGTTCTCACGAAGGCTCGCGAGTACGCCGCGCCCGGCGTCGGCGACGACGAATTCGAACGTACCGCTACTGACGCCGTAAGCTAGAAGCCCGCTGGCGGGTTGACCACTGTGTTCGAAAACATTGTCCTGAAGCTCGCCGATGGCACCTATCAGGCCGACGACTAGAGCTCTTGGTAGACCGACAACAACGGCGGCATTCTCGGCGTGCTTGGTCCATTGGTTCCAGAGCGCATTGTCAGCGCTTATGGACGGATCATATCGACTGAGTGGGAACACGCCCGCGCGATCGTGTATGCCAGCGCCGCTGATCTCGCCTTTGGAGAGGGCGCTTACAACTTGGTTGAAAATAGATGGTTCAATTGTAACGCTGCGATAGGCACTAGGCATGGATATACGGGCGAAGGCGAGTTCAACCAATGGCCCAATCGTACCTGAGCGCTCAATTGTCAACGGTGGCAATAGCGGTAGACGACCTGCGACTGCTTGCCAAAGTAGATCGTCAGTCACCTCGAAGGTTGCGCTGACACGATGTTGCACCTCTTTTTTCAAAGATATTCCTGCCAAACAATCTGAATAGAAGATGCGTCATCTAAAGTATTATAATATAAGTCAATTTTCAAGCCTCCTATTGTCCATCCAAATTAGTGCAGCAATGTCGAAAGGTGATGCTGCTGACATGATCTCTCCGCGTAGCGTTTTCTAGGTCAGGGTGTTTTGAGCTAGTTTCAGAAAACAGAACTTGTACAGGAGGGGCTAGCGGTGAGGGCTTGTCGCGTCGCGATAAAAAACTTTAGGGGTATCAAGTCGGCGGCGTTGCTTTTGCCAGAGCATGGCGTGCTGATTGGCGATAATAACACTGGCAAGACGACCATCTTAGAAGCCCTTGACCTAGTTCTTGGGCCTGATCGCCTCAATCGCCAGCCGCCTATCGACGAGCATGACTTTTTCCAGGGAGCCTATCTTTCCAAGCCTGCTGCGGGTCCTGTCGAAGCAGCAGCGGTGGTCGGCGTTGGTTGCGAAGCTATACCTCCGGCGGAGAATGCCGCCGCTGAATCACCCAGGATCGAGATCGAGGTGACAGTTGCCGACCTGACTGAAGAGCAGAAAGGAAAATTCGGGGACTACACAGAATTCTGGAATGAGGCGACCAATACGTTCTATAGCGAGGCGAATCCAGCCGGCGTGGATGCCGCGACCATCACCGAAGCACTCCGCATTACTTTCCATGGTTGGTACAATGCTGAGGAAGATGACTTCGAAGGAAAGACGTATTTCACCCGCAGCTTGACTGAGAGCGATCGACCCGAACTGTTCTCCAAGAAGCACAAACAGGTATGTGGTTTTCTGTATCTACGCTCTCTTCGCACAGGGTCACGCGCGTTAAGCCTGGAACGAGGTAGTCTGCTCGATATTATCTTACGCCTAAAAAGTATCAGGCCGCAGATGTGGGAGAACACTCTTGGCACATTGGCCCAGGTATTGGTCGCAAGCGATCCAACGCTCGGGATCACTCCTGTCCTGAAGAGTATTAATACGGCACTAAAGAAATATGTGCCGAAAGAGTGGGGTGTGGAGCCTCACCTCAAGGTCTCCAATCTAACCCGCGAGCATCTGCGTAAGGTAATTACGGCCTTCATTGCTACGGGAGACGGGGGCCATGCAGCGCCGTTCTATCGGCAGGGCACAGGCACGATCAATATGCTTGTCTTGGCGATGCTGTCCCAGATCGCCCAAGATAAGCAAAATGTCATATTTGCTATGGAGGAGCCGGAGACGGCAATTCCACCCTATGCACAAAAGCGTATCGTTCACGAGGTGCGGAAGCTTGCATCCCAGACGCTCTTCACGTCCCACTCTCCTTATGTGTTGGAGGAGTTTACGACCGAAGAGACGGTCGTTCTTGGGCGCGATGGAGAAGGGGTTTTGGTACAGAGAACCATCATCCTCCCCAACAATGTGAAGCTGAAGCGCTATCGGCAGCAGTTTCGTACTCACTTCTGCGAAGGCTTGCTTGCTCGACGTGTTCTTGTTGCGGAAGGCGCCACTGAGGCATCAGCTTTTCCCGTGGCATGCCGTCGTCTAGCGGAGATCAATTCTAATACCTACGCTTCACTCGAAGCGCTTGGTGTTTGTATCGTTGATGCGGGCGGTGAAACCGACATCCCGGGCGTAGCAAAGCTCTACCGGGAGTTAGGGAAATGGACTTTCGCGATCTGTGACAAGCAGAGCGAGGCGAACAGAGGCCTCATCGAGGCGCAGGTAAAGCTGCTCTTGATGCATGAGGAGGCCGGTTTTGAGGCTATGGTATTGAAGGGTACTACGGAGGCCGCGCTGCAACGGTTTGCCATGCAGATCAACTGGCCTCAGGATCTAACTCAAAAGTACCCTGATCCAAAAACTCAGGCTGCTGCTGCCTTGGCGGACTATTTTGCTAAAGCAAAAGGGAGTTGGGGCATTGCCGACTTTCTCGCACAATGCAGTGAAGCTGAGATTCCCCAGTGGCTCCGCGATGCAGCAGTCAAGTTGAAGAAGGCCTGTATTCCCGAACCTGCTGATGGCGGCCAAGTCGTCGCACTTGCTACTAAGGAGCCTCCGAAAGCGACTACCGATGGAGCTGACTAAAGGTCAACGGGATATTATGGTGGCGGGCGGCCATCTCCTTGTCACGGGAGGGCCGGGGTCGGGTAAAACCACCATTTCCATTCTCAAGGCGGCGCAGATTGCCGAACGGGATCTGCGTCCTGGTCAGAGAATCCTGTTTCTTAGCTTTGCTCGCGCCACGGTCTCCCGTGTTGTTGAGGCGATCGAATACGAGCAACAGATCCCGCCCGCCCAGAAGCGCCTCATTGAAGTCGAAACCTACCATTCATTCTTCTGGCGGATACTAAAGGCTCACGGTTATCTCATCGGACTGCCGCGACGGCTCGACATTCTTACACCGCCCGGTGAGGCCATCGCACTTTCGTCAGTTCGATCGGCTTTCCCACCTCGGAAACTCACAGAGGGGAAGAAAGCAGCAAAAAAGGCAGCGGAAGAAGCGGAACGCGCGCGCCTTGCAACAGAAGACGGGCGCGTATGCTTTGACCTCTACGCCCCCTATGTTGGAACCCTTCTTCATGGCAGTGCGCGCATTCGACGCCTTGTTGCGAGCATGCATCCGGTTGTCATCCTCGATGAGTTCCAAGATACCAATGAACCGCAGTGGCGTGTCGTCCAGGCGCTGGGCGACATCTGTCGCCTGATCGCCTTGGCAGACCCAGAGCAACGCATTTACGACTGGCTCGGAGCCGATCCCGCCCGACTCGACCATTTCCGGAAAGTCTTCGCGCCGACAGAGGTGGATCTAAGTACAGATAATCACCGGAGCGCGGGAACCGAGATCACACTGTTCGGCAACGACGTACTGACCGGAAAATTCCGACAAAATGCTTACAAAGGAATTCATGTCGAAGTCTTTGATCCGTTTCCTAATCCTGCGATGACCAAGCTGGTGACGACGGTTTATAGGGCACGAGAGCGTCTTGTGGATGCTGGTATTGGAAATTGGTCGCTGGCTATCTTGGTCCCGACGAAGAAGATGACGCGCCTGGTATCAGATGCCCTTCGTCAGCCTCCTGCTGGAATGACTGAGGTGCCCCACTCAGCAATCATTGAGCTGGAGGGTGCCATTCTGGGGGCGGATATTATCGCCCTTCTCATGCAACCAGCCGACGATCGAGATTTTGGCGAGTTCATTGACCTGATGTGCAACTACTTTCAGGGGAAGGGCGGCGATGAGCCGTCACAAGGTGCGCTCAAGGAAGCCACAAATATTCGCAAGGCCTATAACGAGTGGCTTGCCTGTCAAGCAGCGAGCAAGACAGTTCGCAGGAATAGCATCCTTCTCAAGATGATTGCAGTCTACGAGCAAGCTCGTGCGGTAGTGCTAACCGGCGATCCCGACAAGGATTGGCGCGCGGTGCGACAGGTTCTAGAGGATGGTGGCTGTAAGCGGTTACAGGAGATTGCAGAGGAAGTGCGTAATCTCCGCATCCTGGAGCGCGGGCGCGCGCTTCGTCAGGAGCTATCTCAGGACTGGCGTGACAATGACGGTTATCGGAATGCTCTGTCCATCACTCGGCGAGCCTTTATTCAGGAGCATTTTTCAACGAACGCGAAACCGGAAGCCGGTGTAGTTGTTATGAACATGCACAAAGCCAAGGGAAAGCAGTTCGATGAAGTCATCATTTTCGAACACTGGCCGATCAAGCAGAAAGGACAGCCACCGTATAACGGCGATAGGATCGTGCGCCTTAATTCTAAAGATCAGATTGACGATCAGACCCGGCAGAATTTCCGCGTTAGTGTAACTAGAGGTAAACGACGGACGACCATTTTGACTCCCAAGGACGATCTTTGTGTGCTTCTTCTCGATTATGGTGTCTAGAAAACTCGACCCTATAAGCCAGAAAGCCTTAGGTTAGTTTTTGCAAACTGCGTTGTGTGTGTCTAATTGAATGCAAGGATGGTCAGTAACCCGTTTGCCCGCAGCAGCGGGGATTCCTCGACCACCCGGATGATCTTGAGCTTCTCCAAGGTGGGATGCTTTATTCGCGGTCGCCGCCGTCCCCGAACGAATTTTTTGAGCAGTCGGTTATCGATCGTGAGTTCGACAATCATCTCCTTCTAGACGCCTATCTCCCGGCGCGGGTCCTTGACCTCGCCCGACGACGTCTGGCGCTCGGTGTCGCTGGCCAGCCGCTTCTTGCCGGCTTCCATGAACTCCTTCGACGACACGTAATACAGGATCTCCGCGATTCCCTCCCGCCAGCACAGCTCGGCGATCGAGTGCTCCCCGCGCAGCCCCGAGATCACGATCCGGATCTTCTCTTCCGACGAGTACTTTTTGCGGGTCTGGCGGCGAATCTCACGGACATACTGTTCGGCCGTGCCGTTCGGCGGCGTCTGCTTCATCGGTTTCATCCTCGTCCCTTTCAACGGTGTCGATGAGCCGAAATCGCTCTATTACGCAAATTGCTCAGGCTGTCCTATGGGCGCTGACGGGGGACACTGGAAAGGAGAGAAGCGATCAAGCGAAAGACCATCGAGCACCTCCGCTTGCCGCGCCGGTAAGCGACCGCCTAAACTACGAGCCCAGATGCGCCGAAGCCTCCATTAACAACCGCCTCAAACCATCCCGATTGTTCTGACGACGGACACTTTCCAAAGCGATAAAGTACAACCGGACCAACGGAAGCGTGACGCTTCGAACGAGGCGCAAAGATGCCGGAACGATCCGGATTGAAGTCGACGATACCTGTATCGGAATTAAGCCATCACAACGCGAGCATATGTTCCAGCCTTTCCAGAGGTTCGGAGCGGAATTCACCACGATCGAGGGAACGGGTCTCGGATTGTCGCTCGTCAAAAAACTGGTCGAGGCGATGAATGGCGAGATCGATTTCGAGAGCGAGTAAGGTATCGGCACGCGATTCTGGATCGACCTCCCCGTCAAGGGCGCGCAGATATCCACCCGCGAGAGCGAGATCGTCCTCGCGGAAGATTTCGATATCTCCGACCGCGACATCAAAGTTCTCTGCGTCGATGACAATCCGGCGAGCCGCGAACTCGTCAAAGAGATATTCAGTCCGTATCCCGATATCGACCTCACCGGCGTGGCGAGCGCCGAAGAAGCCCTCGCGCGTATCGAGTCGACGCGGTTTCCCTTGTTTTGCTCGATCTAAATTTTCCGGAAATGAACGGCTGCAAGGCGCTCGCGTGCAATAAAGCGGCGCCGAATGGCGATCGTTCGAAAGTCATTGCGATCTCGGCCGCAGCGACGGATCGGGACGCACGACGCGGCATAAGCGCGGGCTCCTACGCCTATTTGGCGAAACCCTTGAACGTCGCGAAACTTCTCCGCGTCATCAAATCCGCGATCGTAGAGTCAGCGCCGGAGATCGAATAACGCGCTTTCGGTCGGCTCCCTATCGTCCGGTGTTGGTGATATCTATCGGGACGTTACAAGTCAGAAAGTTCGTCACAATGCCGTTTCCGGCCTCATCGAGAGGTAAAATAAGCCGGAGCCATTTTCCGACGGGGACGCCGATCGAGGGCGTATGGATCGTGGCGCAAGGAATCCTCTTGTTTCGCGAGAGTCGATAAACTTTTGAGATGAAGTTCGCGTCGGCGGCCGGGAGATCACTGACGCAATTTCCGATCATATTTTTTCCGAACGCTCTGGCGATTTCAAAGCCATACGATGAAAATTGAAAGGCGCCATTGGGTTTTATTGCCACATCCAAAACGAATCCCAGAACGCCCGGCAACAAAGCTTTTCCCAAATCGGACCGTTTTGGTAAACGTCCGGACCGGAAGCGTGCTTGGTGCCATGTCTTCAGCAGCATGCGCTCGCGCATGTCCATCAGATCCCGGTCTTTGGGATCGACGATCAGACGTGCTCCATCCGGCAAACCTGATTCGGAAATTTCGAGTGAAAGCGGCATTGGCTCACACGTGAAGGTCGAAAGAAGTTCCCATATTAATCGTCGAGCCTTAAGTCGGACTTAGAATTCCGTGACGAATCGGACGCGGATGTTTTCGCCCTGCTCTGAAACCTGAAAATTAGATCATTCTAAGTAAGAGTATTTGATGGGGTTTTTGTGGCCAAAAAATAAGCGAAGAACGATGAAGGCATCGAAGTTTCTAGAAGCCCAGAAGATGTATATTCTGAAGTAAGCGTTAGAGGGCATCCCACATTTCTCGGTCGAGCAATAGGTCCGCAAGCTACTTGCGGAACGCTGTAACGTCGGGGCAGTGACTTTGACGTCACCACCCCGACTACCTATTTTTACATACGCTTCAGGTCCGTATACGCGCCAGACGTCTTTAGCGTGATCTTTACAGACACTGTTCCACGATTGCGGAAGAACCACCCATGCGAGCCGTCATAGCCAGCCGTCAGCACGCCCTCGTCGCCGGAAACGCCGCGTGCGGCCTTGTAGCTCGACTCCTTGCCGCCAGCGGCCTGTGCGCCATGCATGTCGTAGTTCACGATGCCACCTTCGGCGCGCCACGAATAGCGGATTTGCGCGCCGCGCGCGGCGCGTAGCTTCCATTCGACGCCCTCCGTCGGGCGCAAGTTGATCACGATCTCGTCCGTCGAGATTGACGCCTGGGCAGCTTGCGGTGCCGCTTGCGCCAGTGCGATGAAGTAGCTGGCGAAGAACGTCGATAGCGACGATCGCGGGCCCGGCAGCACAGGCACCTGCAGATCGCGTTGACGATCGGCCTCCGCTTCTTCATTCAACTGACTCTTGATCTCGCCCATTTCGGTCAATCGCAGCGCCCGCCCGATGCCGGTCGGGTCGATCGCGTACTCGGCGGGTAGCACGATCGTCAGAAGAATGGCGATCGCCGCCGCGATGGCGATGATCGTCGAGCGGATGAGCTGAGTTGCCGTCGGCAACTCGGCGCGGGTGGGAAGGTCGGAGTTATACATAGGGGAATCCTCAGGATTGGGCGACGAAATAGCCGGTCATGTGCATACCGACGAGCACGAAGCCGGCGGCCATCATGGCAACGTTGGCGGTATAGGCGTATCGACGGAACCCATCGGTTCGCCGCCAATAGCTCATGCCGATCAAGATCGCAGCGAGCGCCAGCAACTGGCCTATCTCGACGCCGATATTGAAAGCGATGAGGTTGGTCAGCAGACCGTCGGGCGCGATGTCGTATTCCTGAACCTTGGTCGCGAGACCGAAGCCATGAAACAGACCGAAGATCAGCGTGGCGGCTTTCGTATTCGGTTGGATGCCGAACCAGCGCTGATAGGCCCCGAGATTGTCGAGCGCCTTATAGACGACCGATAGACCAATGATCGCGTCGATCAGGAAAGAACTGATCTTCACGTCGAAATAGACCCCGGCGATCATCGTGGTCGAATGCCCGACGGCGAACAGCGTGACGTAGACCGCGATGTGCTGAAGCCGATAGAGGAAGAAAATTACTCCGGCCAAGAATAGCAAATGGTCGTAGCCGGTCATCATGTGCTTGGCGCCCAAGTACATGAACGGGATGAAGTGAACGCCGGTGATCTCCTGGATATAGCCCTTATCGCCGTCAGCGACGGCGTGGGCGAAGGCGCTGCCGGCCGGTATGGCGACGGCGGCGAGCATGACGAGCAACGGCAACGCGGATCGAATGATCGCACGCGCCGGCCCGTGCGGGACGGATCGGTTCATTGAAACTCTCTCGTTGGAAACTGGATTGTTGCCGCAAACGCGGCCGCGAGAACGCGCGCGTCAGCCGCGCGGCGGGCGTTCGAGCGGAAATCCAGGGCCGGGCGCGGCGCGCGTGATGCGCGCAGGGATCCCTGTTGCGCGGTAGGGAGGCTCCGCGCATTCGATCAACGCCAGCCGTGCCGCCCCTTCATGGGCGTGGTCGGCGGGGTTGTGATCGTGTCCGTGCCCAAGCGACGGGGTTTGCGCCTCGTCGCCCTCGTGCGAATGGCCGTGATCGGTATCGACACTCGCGAGCGTGGCATGCAGGCCCGGCGTCAACGGCGTCGGACCGAACGCGGCAGCCGTCAGGGCACTGACCGGCATCGCGGCGAACAGCGCTAGCGCCGTCATCCGAAGAATCATCTGTTGAAGCCAAGGGAATGCCGCAAGGAATCGCATGAGCGGCTTTTAGCAGAAAGCCGAGGATCAAATCCATCTTCAGATATAGAAAGCAGATTTGACATATCCTACCCAGGAGGATAGGATATAGTTATGTCGAATAATCACATGCACCGGTCCCATCCGGAAATTACAAAGCGCTTGAAGCGCGCCGCTGGTCACCTCAAGAGCGTGATCGAAATGATCGAGGGGCATCGCGGCTGCCTCGACATCGCGCAGCAACTTCATGCGGTCGAGAAGGCGGTCGGTGAGGCCAAGCGCGCGCTGATCCGCGACCATCTCGACAACTGTCTCGAAGACGCGGTTGGACCGCTGCCAAAAGAGCGTCGCGCGCCGATCGAGGAATTCAAGCAGATCGCGAAATATCTTTAGGAACGCCCTATGACGCCCTTCGCTGAACTTCTCCAACAAGGCGTGGCGAACGCTTGGTTCTTCGTGCCGACTGCGATTCTTTTGGGGGCTCTGCACGGGCTTGAGCCCGGACACTCCAAAACGATGATGGCCGCCTTCATCGTGGCAATTCGCGGGACCGTGGCGCAGGCGGTGCTGCTCGGCCTTGCGGCGACCGTTTCTCATACCGCAGTCGTTTGGATAATCGCACTTGGCGGTCTCTATCTGTGGCGCGATATCGCGCCCGAGACCTTCGAGCCTTGGCTGCAATTGGTGTCGGGCATCATTATTGTTGCGATGGCACTTTGGATGGTTTGGCGGGTCTGGGAAGATCGCCGTCAGGCAAAGCTGGCGATGGGCGATGTTCCCAAGGACCCTGATCACAAGGGTCATAACGGGCATCACCACGACGATGTCCGGGAGATTGATACCGGCCACGGGACGGTATCGCTTGAAGTGTTCGAGCACGGCATGCCACCGCGCTGGCGCCTGCACACGCTTGCCGGTCGTACTTGGCGCGCCAAGGACGTTGCGGTAACGACGGAGCGCCCCGACGGGAAGATGCAGCGCTTCGCATTTGTCGAGCGTGAAGGTTACCTCGAATCGATCGATGAGATTCCTGAGCCCCACGAATTCATTGCGCGCGTTTCCCTCGGTCACGGGAACCATACGCACGACTATGATCTAGCGTTCGTCGAGATGGGCGGTCGCGAGCACGACCATGTGCACGAGGAGATGCGTGGGCTTGCGCTAGTCACCGATGGACATCAGGACGCGCACCAGCTTGCGCACGCCACCGATATCCGCCGCCGCTTTTCGGATCGGCAGGTGACGAACTGGCAGATTCTGCTGTTTGGTCTGACAGGCGGATTGATTCCGTGCCCGGCGGCGATCACTGTGCTGCTGCTGTGTCTCCAGTTGAAGGAGATCACGCTCGGTGCCGCCCTTGTCCTGTGCTTCTCAATAGGATTGGCGCTAACGCTGGTGGCGGTCGGCATGGCGGCAGCTTGGAGTGTTTCGCGTGTAACAAAGCGGTTCACTTGGATCTCCACTGCTGCGCACCGCGCACCATATTTTTCGGGCGCCATCATCGCCGTCGTGGGCATCTATGTCGGGATCAACGGCTGGTTAAACATCAGCATCTGATCATTTTTGAATATCTATTGTGGCGCCTGCCCCATCTTGAAAAAGATGCAGATGCCTTCTTCTCGATGCCTTCGAGACGTGGCTATGAGCCCAGCTTGAGCGCGTATCGGGTAAATCCCCAAACGCCGAGGCGATCCGTCACGCGCTCTCGCGCCAAGCCGGGCCGGGCTCATCCGCTTGGTCGAGAATGACCGCATTGAGGTTGACAACAGCATCGTAGAGTGCGCAATTCAGCTTCTCGCACTCACTCGCAAGAACGTGTCGTTCGCTGGCGGCGATGGCGGTGCCCAGCACTGGGCGGCGCTTGCCTCGCTCATCGAGACCTGCAAGCTCAACGCAGTCGATCCGCTCGCTTATCCCACCGGCGTCCTGGAGGCACTTGCCGCGCCGTGCGTCACCCGATCAACCGGGTCGAACAGATTCTTCCGTGGCAATGGTCGGGCAGCATCCGCCGTCCACCTTCGAGTTAGAGCTGGCGACCGGGCAGGATGCACCGACTCGGTTGCGCCGCCACCAGATCCCACTCCCACCCGCGACGGCAAGAAATCCAACTGCCACGCCAAGCTCCCACTGCCAGAACGACAGCAAGCCACCGGCGGTGCCGACACCGATCAGACCTGCCGCAACGAACGGCAAGGCGCAGCACGCGCCACACGCGAGGACAAGGCCCAGAATCGCTTTCATAAGATACTCCGTTCAGTGGCGATTGCGGGACCGTACAGTATAAAGTAACTTGAGGTTCAAGTTCATTCGGGGAACCTCATGCAGTCAGTCTCAGACCTCAGCATCGGCCAGGTCGCGACACGGACCGGCCTTTCGGTCCCGACCATCCGCTACTACGAAGAGATCGGCCTGGTCCGGCAGGCAGGACGGCGCGAAGGGGGCCATCGCACCTATGGTGCGGGCCAACTCCGCCGCCTGACCTTCATCGCGCATTGTCGCGATCTCGGGTTCACGATCAAGCAGACCCGCTCGCTGCTCGCGGTCACAGTCGACAACCGGCCCTGTGCCGACGCCCGCACGATCGCCCAGACGCATCTGAACGCCGTCGACGCGAAGATCGCAGAGCTCAAGGAGATCAGGCGGCACCTCGATGGTTTCGTGAGGCAGTGCGTTGACGCCTGCGCCGGCAGTTCGGCATCGTACTGCGCGATGATCGACGACCTTTCGAAACCGGCGACAAAACGCAAGCGCCGCCGCAATGGTTAACATTCTAGCTTTCGCCGGTGCCGCCGTCGCCGAGATCGCGGGGTGCTTCGCGTTCTGGGCCTGGCTGCGCACGGGCCACTCGGCCGCTTGGCTGGTCCCCGGCATCGCGGCCCTGGCGCTGTTCGCCTATCTGCTGACGTTGGTCGATACCGAGTTTGCTGGGCGGGCGTATGCCGCGTATGGCGGGGTCTATGTCGCCGCCTCGCTGATCTGGCTTTGGGCCGTCGAAGGCGCGAAGCCGGATCGCTGGGATGTGACCGGCGCCACGGTCTGTCTCGTGGGCATGGCGATCATTCTCTTCGCGCCACGATCGGCATAGTCACTCGCAAAGTCGAATAGCCGTAAGCGTCGTGTGGCGGCCCTTGTATCGGCGGATGGGGTGCGTGGTGGAATGTCCTGGGGATGGTGCGGGGCGTAAGGGACGCTCTTAAGTGCGCTCTTTGGGACTGATCGATGATGCGCGACGAGATACTGGACGGTCCGGAGCGGCGTCGGCGCTGGAGCGAGGACGAGAAGACGGCGATCCTGGCCGAGTTGGCGAAGCCGGGTTCGAAGGGCGCGGAAGTTGCGCGCCGTTATGGCGTCAGCCGAGGATTGCTCTACACGTGGCGGAAGGAAGCGGGCGTTGGCAAGGCGCCGCGCGTCGGGCCGGCGATGGCGTTCGCGCCCGTGCTGCTGACGGGCCCGGCCGCGCCAGCCGAGCCGCCAGCCGAGCCGCCGGCACCGCCACTACAGTCTCCACCGTTCATCGAGATCGAGATGAAGGGCGCGCGGGTCCGGCTGCCGGGGAACGCGCCGGCGTCGACGGTGACGGCGGCGATCAAAGCGCTGCGGGGCCGGTCTTGATCGGTCCGGGGCGCGGCGTGCGCGTCCTGGTGGCGCTAAAGCCGATCGACTTCCGCAAAGGAATGGATGGGCTCGCCGCGCTGGTGCAGGCGCAGATCAAGGCCGATCCGTTCTCGGGCGCGGTGTTCGTGTTCCGCGCCAAACGCGCGGATCGCGTGAAGCTGATCTACTGGGACGGGACCGGGCTGTGCCTGTTCGCCAAGCGGCTGGAGGACGGGCGCTTCCGCTGGCCGAAGATCGAAGATGGCGCTATTCGCCTGACGCCCGCACAGCTTGGCGCGTTGATCGAAGGGCTCGACTGGATGCGCGTGCACGCCGACGATACGGCCGCGCCGATGGCGAGCGCCTAAAATAGATCGCATGGACTCTTGCGCGCGATGGCCGCGATTCCATATGGCGATCATGGCCCTCGATGCCGACACGCTGCCCGACGATCCCGCGACCTTGCGCGCGTTGCTGCGCGCCGCCCAGGACGAGATCGAGCGCTTGCGCGGCTTCATCGCAGCCCTCAACCGCAATCGCTTCGGCACGCGATCCGAGCGGCTCGATCCCGATCAGTTGAATCTGGGGCTGGAAGACGCCGAGCAGGAACTGGCGGCCTCGGCCGAGGCGGTCGAGCGCAAGATCGCACCGGCGGTCCGGCGCGCATCGAAGCGCAATCTTGGCAATCTTCCAGCGCACCTACCGCGCGTCGAGCGCGTGATCGAGTTCGAGGACAAGACGTGCCCGTGCTGCAAGGGGGAACTCCATCGGATCGGCGAGGATGTGGCCGAACGCTTGGACGTGGTGCCCGCCCAGTTCCGGCTGCTGGTCACCCGCCGCCCCAAATACGCGTGCCGGGCCTGCGAGGGCATGGTCGTTCAAGCGCCCGCACCGGGGCACGTGGTCGAGAGCGGCTTGCCGACCGAGGCGCTGGTCGCCCAGGTGGTCGTCAGCAAATACGCCGATCACTGCCCGCTCTACTGTCAAGCGGGGATATACGCGCGCCAGGGCATCGATCTCGACCGCGCCACGCTGGCCGACTGGGTCGGGCGGGCGGCGTGGTTCCTGGCGCCGGTTTACGATCGACTACGCGCCGAGCTGATGGCCTCGCCCAAGCTGTTCGCGGGCAGCGATGGCGTGGCTCAGCATTGGGCGTGCTTGGTATCGCTGATAGAGACCGTAAAGCTCAACGCGCTCGATCCGCTCGCCTATCTTGGCGACGTCCTCGCCCGTCTCGCGCAGGGCCATCCGATCAACCTTATCGCCGAGCTGCTGCCGTGGCCCTGGAGTACAACCTCGTTAACCGTGGTCCCAAGGTGATGCTTACGAACCAAATGCTAGGCATTGCGAATGAAACAACTAAACTGGAATCGTTGTTCAGATTCCCACGGAGTTTTGTGTGTCTCTGCATGGCTATCGAGAAGTGTAAATTTCGGACCGAGAAAAGTAGCCAAAGTCTCCGGCGAGTAACGTTGGACCGGCAGCCCGCTGCACTTCTCGGGGCCATCTAGGTCGAAAGTCGAAATGACGATTAGCGAGCCTTGATGCGTTCCTCGCCGCAACGCATGTAGATAAGCCTGCCGATCTTCTTCATTGACGAGGAAATGAAGCACTGCTCGGTCATGCCAGGCGTCGTATGAGATTGATGGTATCCACTGCGTGATGTCGGCTACTATCCATTGAACAATCGCCGCTTTAGCTCCGAGTCGTGCCTTGGCGGTTTCCAACGCCGCAAGGGAAACGTCGAGGACCGTAACGGCGGAATAGCCGCGCGCCACAAGGTCATCGACCAAGCGCGATACACCTCCGCCGACATCGATTATGTGCAGGTGCTGCGGAATGCGGTCCAAAAGCGCTAAGGATGTAACCGCAGTTTCTTGAAACCAACTGACTTGGGTCTCCGCCTTCGTGCAATAGATTGTTTCCCAGTGCTCCTTGCGCTCGCCGCTATCCATCTTGCACCTTTGATCGCGCGTCAAATCGGGCGAAAGCGTAACCTACCCTCTCGAAACAGTCTAATTTCATGGTTTCTGAGCACTTTCGAGAGGGTATATGGAAAGCGCGGGTTCATAGCAGTTTTGCAGTCATAACAATTGCCGCTGACCTTAAGGGGCGCCCTTAATGAAATCCCCTACGCCCTTGGCACTACCAGCCGAACATCGCCGTCGCCGATCAACCGCTCAATAAGGGGGCGGACTCAAAGCTTACAAACAGCCTGACCTCTAAACATCCGCTTTAGTCGTGGTCCCCTGACGACGCATACGTATCAGTGACGCCATAGCCGGGTAGTCGTCCGCGTGGCAGTCGGTTGGGCCGAAGCAATTGAGGCGATCGATACTATCGAGTAAGAAGAATTTTGAGCTTGGCGATGGCGGTCGCGGGAGTTTCGTGGAAATCGACCGTTCCAACCATGTTCAGCGAACGATCGAGCATCAATACAGACGCAGTATGGTCCATAGTGTAGTTGTCGTCACCGATCGGCACCTTCTTGTAGTAAACGCGATAGATCTCCGCGAACTGAGCGAGTTGTGTTTGGGTGCCGGTCAGGCCGACGATGCGTTGGTTGTATGGTTCAAGATAGGCAGCCATTTGGGTGACATCGTCGCGCTCGGGATCGACGCTGACGAATACGGCAGACAATCTGTCACCTTCTGTCCCGAGTTCCTCGAGCCAGCTAGTCATGTCGCCAAGTGTCGTCGGGCAGATGACAGGGCAGGAGGTAAATCCGAAGAACACCAATGCAGGGCGCCCGCGCAAGTTAACATCGGTGAAGGGCCTGCCACGATGATCGGTCATCGCGAACGTTCCTCCCTTCGCGATGACCGGTTCGTCTTTGCGTGTTGGGGTGCCGAGCGGCCCGTCCTTTATGAACCAACCCATACTCGTGGCGACAATGAGGAATGCCGCGATGCCGACACATGCCCAGGCGAAAAGGCGGAAGAAGCGGAGATACTTCATCGTTTCAGTTCTTAGCTTGATCGCAGTGGTCGGTCCGACCACTGCTCTCGACTTCGCCATGATGCTCGGCTTGCTTGTCGCATTCGGTATGGCCATGAGACCCGGCGGCGCGCGCGCCCATTGCTTGGACCACCAACTCGACATCGACGCGGCCCGCATGTTCGAAAAAAAGCGTTAGCGGCACGCGCGCGCCTTGGGCAAACCTCTCCTTCGGGCCGATCAACATCAAATGCCGTCCATTCGGTGCGAGCTGAACTTCAGCGCCCGGTGGAAGCGCGATACCGCCTTCAATCGGGCGCATCCGCATGATGTTATCGACGACCGACATCTCATGAATCTCGGCGGCATTGGCCATTGGCGTTTGGGCGCCGATTAGCTTGTCTTCGCGTGCGCCGATATTACGAATTGTGAGATAGCCGGCCGCCGTTGGCGCTCGAGTTGGAATCGCGCGCGACCAAGGGTGATCGATGATGATGTCACCCGCGCGGAAATCATGCGCGCCGACGCTCGCGGTGAGAAAAAATGTCGTCAATGCGCATATTATCGCGATATCGCAAGCGCGGCGACAGAAAGAGGAGAGCAGCATTCAGGGCTTCCTTGACTCACATATCGTGCGGCAGCGTGGTGTGTTTCGAAAGCTTGATGATCGTCATGGCATAAAATACTACGACCAAAGAGATGAGCGCGACTGCAATGAAAACGCTCTTATATAGCCGCCGCTTGGCGTCTTGGGTCTTATGCTGTTTTGTCATGACGTAGCGATTTCATGCGGAACCGGCGACGGCAGGCTGGTTGCGCAGCGCGGACAGGTCGTCAACGACGTCGGCAGTTCGATATGGCAAGTCGAGCACGTCGTGGACTTCGGCGCGGCAGCCATTGCGGATTCACAGCGGCCGAACACATGGGCGAAGGCGCTCTCGTAGTTCATCTTGATCTCTTACTTTGTCGTTCTGGCTACTTCATCACGCACGAGCGCCCGGAGCTGCTCTGATCCGAATTCGATCAACGGGCGGCCGTTGACGAAAAAGGTTGGAGTTCCTCGAACCTTGAAGGTCCTGACATCTTCGGCGTCAAAATTCAGCGTGGCGGTGATGTGCGGCATCAGCCGTTCACGTCGTGCACGTTCGACATCGAGGCCGGCGACCGCCGCGAAATTCCACGCGAGATCTGGGCTATTTCCGGCGCGATGCGACGCCCAGCTTGACTGTCCATCAAGAAGCGCTTCGAGAACAGGAACGAAGCGATCTTGTAACCGTGCGGCCTCGACAATACGGACCGCTTCTGCGGAGCCGGGGTGAAACGCCGCATATCGGATCACCAACCGGATCTTACCTGGATAGGCGTCCATGATCTGTTTGACGATCGGATGGAAGGCGCGACAGGCCTCACACGCGGGATCGAAGAACTCGACGATCGTTACAGGGGCATTCAGCGGGCCGATAACAGGCGAATGAGGCCGAACAAGCTTGTCGGCGCCTTCGACTGTCTGGACCGCAGGAACCGTAGCGCTGCGCTGGTTGACGACATAGTAGGTTCCACCTGCGAAAACGGCTGTGCTCAAGGTCGCCGCCCCAGAAACGAAAAGAGTACGTCTGTTCATTATTTTGGAATCCGGACGCTATTCGACAAAAGAAGGATGATCGCAGCAAAGGCGCCGAGCGATAGCACCGGGAGCGGTAAGCTACCGAACAATGTCATGTCGGCGCCCTGGCATGACGGGCCTTGTCCGCAGGGCTCGATAGCGGTGGGCGCGACGCCGAAATAGACCAAGGAATGCCATAGTGCGATCGTCGCGCCGACGATAGCCACTGGCGTGACATAGACGCGGATGGAGCGATCGTTGCGTAGGCACGCGATTCCCAAGATCAGTGCCAGCGGGAACATTGCGATACGTTGATACCAGCAAAGCATGCAGGGTTTCTGGCCAAGGATTTCGCCAATAAACAGGGCGCCGAGCGTGGCGACAAGTGCCACGAGCCAAGCGAAAAACAGTGCAAGAAAATCCTTATCGATCGGGAATGCGTTAGTGTTCATCGGACGCCTCTGAAGCGGCGCGCCGCCCGCGTCGATCGAACGGCCGCTAAGAAGACGAAACCCACGCCGATCGAAATCGCGACATCGGCCATGTTGAATGCGGGCCAATGCCACTCGTTCCAATGGAAGTCGATGAAGTCGGTCACGCCGCCTTGTCGCCATCGATCGATTGCATTGCCCAAGGCGCCGCCGACAATAAGCGAAAAACCAATGCGTTCTGAGGCAGAATCGCTGTCCCAAGCCAGAAGGAGGAGACACGCGACGATCGCAAGATTTATACCGGCTAGCAATGCCTGACGTTCCGCAAGCACATTACCGAGAAGTCCGAAGCTAACGCCGGTATTGAAGCCGAGTACGAGGTTAAGAAATCCCGTCAACTCGATCGTTCGCGGCGGCAACATGACTTCGTTTACGATCAACCATTTTGTCGACTGATCGAATGCCAAGGATAGCACGGCGACCGAAATTATCACGACAACTCGATGTTTAGCGATCATGTCGAGGCACCAGATCGGGCGATCAGCGCGCTTCCGGATTGAAGCGGAGTAGACGCAGAGCGTTGAGCGTGACCAGCACGGTGGCGCCCGTATCGGCGAGAATGGCGATCCACAAACCCGTCAATCCAAGCACGCTTGTAACCAGGAAGACGCATTTGAGTCCAAGCGCCAGAACGATGTTTTGCCTGATATTGGCCATCGTCGCCCGTGCGAGGCGGATCAGGCGCGGGACATCGGAGACGCGATCGCCCATAAGTGCGCCGTCGGCTGTTTCAAGCGCGACACCTGTTCCGGAGCCCATGGCGATGCCGACGGTTGCTGTGGCAAGCGCCGGAGCATCGTTGATGCCGTCGCCGACCATCATGACTTTCCCGTTGTTCGACATCACGCGAATGGCGTCGACTTTTGCTTCTGGAAGGAGTTCGGCGCGTACCGTGATTCCGATTCTTTCTCCTATGGCTTTGCCGGTTGCGGCATTGTCGCCGGTCAGCATGATGGTGGATATGCCAAGCCGATCCAACTCTTCGATCGCTTTCTTGGCATCCGGGCGTGGTTCGTCCCGGCACGCGATCACGCCGATCGCGCGCCGTGCTTCCACGACAACGACGGCGGTCTTGCCGTCTCCTTGAAGCACGGCAAGCGTCTGGGATATCTCCGGCGTCATCGCGCCGAGTTCGTCGGCGTAACGCGGCGATGCGATCGTCAGAATGCGGTCCGCAATCGCAGCCTCGACACCGCGGCCGGGAATTGCTTTGGCGTTTGCGGCGATCCGCGCCAGCAATGCGCGGCGCTCGGCTTCTTTGACGATTGCTTGGGCAAGCGGATGCGACGACTGCGCCTCGACCGCGGCTGCCAAGGCCAGCATTTCATTTTCATCGGTGCCATAAGCATGCAGGTCGGTGACACGCGGCGTACCGGCGGTCAATGTGCCGGTCTTGTCGAACGCGACCACTTGCGTGCCGGCGGCAGCTTCGATCACGGCGCCGCCTTTGAGCAGCAAACCGCGCCGGGCACCGGCGGACAACGAAGACGCGATCGATGCCGGTACCGAAATAACCAATGCGCAAGGGCAGCCGATCAGCAACAGAGCCAAGGCGCGGTAGATCCAGGTTGCCCACTCGGCCCCCATTGCCAGCGGCGGCACCACGGCCACAAGCACGGCCAGCCCGACGACGATCGGCATATAGACGCGGCTGAAGCGATCGATGAATCGTTCGGTCGGCGCTTTCGCATCTTGCGCTTCCTCGACCAGGCGGATGATGCGCGAGATCGTGTTGTCCTCGGCCTTGCGGGTTACGCGAATTTTGAGGGCGGCATCGCGATTGATCGAGCCGGCGAAAGCGGGATCGGAGACCGTCTTGCTCTTGGGGACGGACTCGCCGGTGATCGGCGATTCGTCGATCTCCGAAGTGCCCTCGATGATGTCTCCATCCGCCGGAATCCGGTCGCCGGGGCGCACGAGAACGATTTGGCCGGGCACCAGCAGCGCGGCACGAATATCGCGCGTCGTCGATTCTTCGACCAGATACGCGGTCTGCGGGACGAGGTCTCCCAAAGCGCGGATGCTCGCGCGCGCTCGGTCGGCGGCTACGCCTTCGAGAACTTCGCCGATGGCGAAGAGGAAAACGACAAGTGCGGCTTCCTCTGCGGCCCCAATCGCCAATGCACCAATCGCCGCGATGGTCATTAGCATCTCGATCGTGAAGGGCTGCCCCATCGACAGGGCTGCGAATGCACGCCGCGCAACGGGAACGACACCGATGATGCAGGCGACGATGAACGCCCATCCGGTGGCGGCTTCGAAGCCTGCGAGCTTAGCACCCCACGCAGCGCTCAATAGCACGCCGGTCAATACGACAAGCCGGCCTTTCGGCGTCTCGAACCAGCGTGATCGGTCTTTGGCTGAGATGACGGGCAACCCGGCGCTATCGTTGGCAGGTTGAGGCGGGACGACAGCTTCGCCCTTGCCATGATCGTGATGCGCGCAGCAGCCCTCGTCCACGTGATGGTGGCCGGCGTGGGGCAGGCGGCGCGTAATCTTGTAGCCGAGCCGCGTGACGCGGTTCTCGATTTCGGCGATCGCGGCCGGATTGGAGGCAAGCGCGACCGTCATGGATTCGCCCATGACCGAGACGGCCACATCTTGCACCCCAACGACAGGTGCCACGGCGCCGCGAATCTTGGCGGCACACCCCGCGCAATCCATCCCTTTGACCGACCAGTCGATTTTTTCGATGGATTGGGTGTCGGGGGCGCCGATCATGATTTGCCTAACTTTTGGAAAGCAGACACCCTAATTGCTATAGTCACTGTAGCTTCAAGATGTTTCTTTACCGAATGGCGGAGGAGCGGCGCTCATGCAGTTCACGATCGGACATGTCGCGAGGAGCGCAGGGTGCACCGTTCAGGCGGTGCGATATTATGAACAGGCGGGGCTTTTACCGCGTCCGGAGCGTTCGAATGGTAACCAGCGTCTATATGGCAATGCGGAAATTCGTCGCCTGACCTTCATACGACATGCGCGCGAACTCGGCTTTACGTTGGATGCAATCCGCGACCTGCTCAGCCTATCGGATAGTCCCGAGCGGTCCTGCGAAGCGGCGGACGCGATCGCGCGCGCGCAGCTCATCGAAGTCGAGCGCAGGATCGAGAATTTGAAGGCGCTCAAAATCGAATTGCGGCGAATGGTCGCACAATGCTCGGGCGGGCGTATTTCGGACTGCCGGGTGATCGAGGTGTTGAGCGATCACGCCAAATGCACGAGTCACGGAAAAGCGGGCGCGATGCCCGATACCCCTTAGTCGAAAATTTCAGATAGCCAGGATTTGCGGCGAAAGCCGTGCTTGCCGTAGCCGCCGCCGTGTTTGCCGTAGCCGTCGCCGTGTTGCCCGTGCCGCGGCGGCGCGTCGTAGGGTGCGCCGTAGGCCGCGTCGGGCCGCGCGGTCGGCGCCACTTGCGGCATGTCGGCCGTGCTTTTTTCGATGATCTTGTCGAGTTCCCCGCGATCGAGCCACACGCCCCGGCATTTCGGACAGTAGTCGATTTCGATATTTTGCCGTTCGGTTATTACGAGATCGACATCGGGGCAGATCGGGCATTTCATCAGAGGCTTCCTTCTTTCGCGGTGAAACCTCCGGCTATTTGGCGGATCCGAAGGACGGATCAAGGGGCGTTGCGGGCTTTGAAAAGCGCGGTGAGATAGGCCGCGACGAGACGGGAGTTTTCCGCCCCCGCCGGGCGTAGCAGCAGCGCCTTGAAGTAAACGCCGGGCTCGAACGCAACGGCCCGAATGTCGCCCGGCAGTGGCTGAGGGAGTGAGATCGGATTGACGAGGCCGATACCCACCCCTTCCGCGATCAAGGCGGCAATGGTCGACGAGAACGGCGTCTCGGCGACGATGCGCGGCGCCGCACCGCACGCGCGCAGCAACTGATCGAGCGCGATCCTGACCGTGTCCTGTGGGGCTAGCGCCACTAGACGCTCGTCGTGAAGATCCTTTGGTCCGATTTTCCGGCGTGCGGCGAAGCGATGGTGTGCGGGCACCAGACATACGGCGCGCGGTGTCGCGAAGGCTTGATGCTCGATGCCTGCCGTGCTGATCTCGTCAGCGGCGAGGCCGATATCGACCTGCCCCGAAGCGACGAGATCGCGTACGCTAGCCGAGGTGCGTATCTGCAACGCTACCCGCGCGTCGGGATGGGTGCGCAGGAAGTGTGCGGTCGCTTTCGCGACGATGGTGTTGCCCAAGGCCGAAAGACTTGCGACACGCACTGTGCCGCCGCCTACTTCGCGAATGCGGGTCGCGGTCTGGCGTAGATGCTCGATGCCCAGGAAACTGCGTTCCACCTCGCCGTGGAACAGACGTCCTTCGCGCGTGGGCACGAGCCGCCCCCGGATGCGATCGAACAGATCGAACCCGCACGCTTGTTCGAGCGCCGCGATCGCGCGCGAAACGGAAGGCTGTGAGCTGCGCAGCAGCTCCGCCGCGCGGCCAACACCGCCGACCCGCATGACCGCTTGGTAGATTTCAAGATCGCGCGCCCGCATTCGAAATGCATATCGATTATGAATGAACTTGTCTATCCTAGTTATGGATCGATATGAGGTGGGTCTGTAGCGTCATTTCATGCACGCGCCCAAGCACTCGCTTCCCCAACGTTCGACCCTTTGTATCCACGCGCCCGACGCGCCCGACGGCTTCGCCGCGCTGACGCCGCCAATCCATCGCGCATCGACCGTCGTATTCGATACGCCGGCCGCGTTTCGTGGCCGTGCGGCAAGGCTCTATGACGGTTACGCCTACGGTCTTTACGGAACGCCGACGACGCGCGCACTCGAGGACCAGATCGCGCTTCTCGAAGGCGGGGTGCGGGCGCTGCTGCTGCCATCGGGGCTCGCGGCGATCGCGGTCGCGACGATCGCCAGCGTCGATGCCGGCGACGTCGTTCTGCTACCTGAAGGTTTCTACGGACCGGCACGCGCCATGATCGAACAGTTGTTGTCGCGTTTCGGCGTCGGCGCGCGCCGCTATCATGGCGACGCGACGGTTGAGCTCGCGCACGCGATCGATCATCGGTCGCGTGTCCTTTGGATCGAAAGCCCGGGCTCAACGACATTCGAAGTACGTGACGTTGCGCGCATGGCGCGCGAAGCGCACGCACGCGGCATCCGCGTAGCGATGGACAATACCTGGGCAACGCCGCTGGGCTTCCAGCCGCTGCGCCAGGGTGCCGATATCTCGATGCAGTCGCTGTCCAAATACGCCGGCGGCCATTCCGACGTGTTGATGGGTAGTCTCGCCTTTGCGGACGAGGATATCTATCGCCGCGCGAAAGACGTGGCGCGCTTGCTGGGTTACGGTGTATCGGGCGAGGATTGTTTCCTGGTATCGCGCGGTCTCGCCACAATGCCGTTGCGACTGGCGCAATCGGCGGAATCCGCCGCGACGCTGATGGCGCGGCTCGAGACGCGCGCCGAGATCGCGCAGATCCTGCATCCATCGCGCCCCGGCCATCCCGGACAGGACGTTTTTGCGCGCGACTATACAGCCGGAGCGGGGTTGTTCGGCATCGTTCTCAAGCGCGAGTTCGACGCGGCCGCCGTCGATACGGCGTTCGCTGCGTTGGAAATCTTCAAGATCGGCGCGTCGTGGGGCGGGGCGCATAGCCTGATCGCACCCAGCGATCCAAAATCCGAACGTGCCGATCTGGAATGGCTACCCGACGGGCCTTATCTGCGCGTCGCCGTTGGCCTCGAGGATGCCGGCGATCTCGCCGTCGATCTTTTCCGCTTTCTCGACGCGCTGTCGCGCGCGCCGGGAAAATCCGCCGCATAATCGCAAACGATAGGACAGGAGAGATGAATGATGAAAGGATTGACGATGGCGGCGTTCGCCGCCTTATTGGCCGGAGGGTTGGCGCCTGCCGCCGCCCAGGCCCAATCGGTCGTCGAGAAGATTCGGCAGCGCGGCTACGTCCAATGCGGGGCGAGTACGGGCGTGCCGGGACTGTCGCGCGCCGACGAACGCGGCGTATGGCGCGGGATCGACTCTGATATCTGCCGGGCGGCGGCCGTCGCCGTGTTTGGCGACAAAGAAAAGATCCGCTTCACCCCGCTGCTGACCGCTGCGCGCTTGCCGGCGATTCAGACCGGCGAGATCGACATTCTGTCCCGCACCACGACCTGGACCTATACGCGCGACGCGGCCGTCCGCTTCGTCGCCGCGACGATCTACGACGGTGACGCGATTCTGTTCCGCAAGTCTCTGAACGTCAAGACGATGCGCGACTTCGACGGCGCGACCTTCTGCGTCACCGGCGGCGGCGGATTACCGGCGCAAAAGCTGACGGCGCTGGAAGCAGCGACGAAGATCACGTTGCGTCGCGTCGTGTTCGAGAACCCGACCCAAGCGCGCGACGCCTACATGGCAGGGCGCTGCGATGCCTACATCACGGACGGCACGGCCGCCGCCGGCGCGCGCGCGACGATCGCGACCAACCCAGCCGAGCATGAACTCACGTCGATCGACAACCGCCCCGAGCCGTTGGGCGTGGCGATCCCACGCGGTGACGATCGCTGGTTCGACATTGTGCGTTGGTCGATTTTCGCCTTGTACTGGGCGGAGGAGAACGGCGTGACCGCCGCCAACGCTGCCGAGATGGCGAAGTCGGGCAACGCGGAAGTGCGGCGTATCCTGGGCGCCGAAGGTTTTGGCCGCCCGCTCGGGCTCGACGACAAATGGGTGCTGAACATCATCACGCAGCTCGGCAACTACGCCGAGATCTGGGACCGCAATCTGGGCGAAGGCAGCCCCATGCGACTGGAGCGCGGTAAGAACGCGCTGTGGCGCGACGGCGGCTTGATGTTCTCGCCGCCCTGGGATTGATTGGACTAGGCAACATCGGCCGGCGGGGCGGCGCGTTCCGTCGCTCCGCCGGCCATTCCGAGGCATCATGAAATTCCTGCGTGACAGACGCGTGCGGAATTGGACGATCCAGTTCCTGGTTATCGCGGGAATGGCGGCGGTGTTCGCCGTCATCGCTGTCACGACGGTAACTAATCTGCGTCTGCGCGGGATTCCGCTAGGTTTTGAGTTCCTGTCGATGCCCTCGGGAATGCCGATCGCGGAAGCCCTGATTTCCTACACGCCAGCTAGTCCGTATTCGCGGGCGATCTTGGTGGGCGTTCTGAACACCGTCGTTGTTTCCGCGATCGTGATCGTGGCGTCGAGCGTGCTTGGACTTTTCCTAGGGATCATGCGTCTGTCCGGCAATCCTGCGATCGCAGGGATCGCGCGGGTCTGGGTGGAGATCGCGCGCAATACGCCACTGATCGTGATCCTGCTGTTCGTGTACGGGCTATGGTCAGTAATGCCAGGCGTCGCGGGTGCTTTCGAGCCGGTGCCGGGCGTCTTTGTCTCCCAGCGCGGGGTCGCGTTGCCGGCGATCTCAGCCGATATCGGCGTGGCGCCGATCGCCGGTGCCGTTTTCGCGCTTCTGGCCGCCCTTATCGGCGCTTCACGGATCGCGTGGACGATCCAAATGCGCACCGGAAAGCGGCCACCGCTCGTCGCCGGGGTGTCGATGCTTGCGTTCGGGTTAGCGATTGGCGCTTACGCATTCGGATGGCTCGACATTCGCGTCGAATGGCCCGCGAAACGTCGCTTCAATTTCGCGGGCGGCAGCGAGATATCGCCCGAGTTCGCGACCTTGATCGTCGGGCTCGTGATCTACACAACCGGCTTCATTGGCGAGATCGCGCGATCGGGCATTCTCACGGTGAAAAAGGGATACTCGGAGGCGGCTGCGTCGCTGGGAATGCGGCGTGGCCAGACTTTACGCCTGATCGTGGTGCCGTTGGCATTGCGGGTGGCCGTGCCGCCGCTCAATAGCCAATACATCAACGTCGTCAAGAACAGCACGCTGGCGATCGCCGTTGGCTATCAGGAGTTTTTCACCATCGCGGGCACGATGATCAACCGGACGAGCCATGCGATCGAAGGGATCGTGCTGATCCTGGCGACGTATCTGGCCGTTAATCTCGCTCTGTCCGCAGCGATGAATTGGTATAATCGTCGCATCGCCCTGGTGGAACGATGAGCACGCGCTTTGCCGCCGTGCTGCGACCTTATTTCGGCACGCCGCTGAACGCCGCCTTGTCGTTTGCCTTCATGGCGGTCGCGGTTCTGGCGCTGCCGCCGTTGATCGCTTGGACGGTCACTGACGCGGCTTTCCTGCCGGCGACGCCCGCGACTTGCGCGGCGGCGAGCGGGGCGTGCTGGAGCTTCGTGATCGCGAAATCGAGCCAAATCCTGTTCGGCATCTACCCGCCGGACGAGCGCTGGCGGCCCGCGCTCGTCTGTGTGGTCTTGCTCGCGATGCTGGGATGGTCGGTACGGCCCGCGGGCTGGAACAAGTGTCTCGTCGCGATCTGGATCCCGGGTATGGTCGCAGTGTTGTGGCTGATGGGTGGTGGATGGGGGCTGGCACCGGTGCCGAGTTCGGCTTGGGGCGGGCTGCCGGTGACGCTGATACTGACCGTATTCGCGATCGGCCTTGGTTTTCCGATCGCAATCCTGTTGGCTTTGGGTCGGCGTTCGGAACTGCCAGTGATCAGGACCGTCTGCACGCTGTGGATCGAATTGATTCGCGGCTTGCCGTTGTTGTCGTTGCTGCTGGTCGCTTCGCTGATGCTGCCGATCTTCCTGCCAGAATGGCTGCTGCCCGACAAGCTGACCCGCGCTGCCGTGGCACTGACGACTTTCGCCGCCGCCTATCTCGCCGAAGTAATCCGCGGCGGTTTGCAAGCGGTGCCGCGCGGCCAGTTCGAGGCGGGGACGGCATTGGGCCTCGGTTATTGGCGCCTGCAGGCACTGGTCGTGTTGCCGCAGGCAATTCGAATCGTCATACCGGCTTTGGCGAACACAATAATCGTGATGGTCAAGAATACGTCGCTGGTTCTCGTGGTCGGTCTGTTCGATCTCATCAGTTCGGGCAAAGCGGCGCTTGCCGATCCCGACTGGCCGTCGCCGACGGCCGAGACCTACATATTTATCGGGACGCTTTACTTCGCACTCGCGTTTTCATTCGCGCGTTTTGCGGATTTCCTCGAAGCGCGCGGCGCGGCGACGCGCTGAACGGTCGTCCTGCGCGAAGCTATTGCGCTCAGCGGCACGGCTTGGTGCGGCGCGCGCGGAACCGTTGCAATCCCCAGATTACGGCGAGCTCGAGGATGAGCAGCCCGCCCAGCGCGGTCATCGCTAGAACCGTCGTGTTACCTGCGTCGATCGATCGCGAAGCCCAGTATCCGATGCCGATAAATAGACAGTTCCACACAAGAATACCGGCAGCGGATGCCGCCAGAAACCGCCACGCGTCCGCGCGCATCAGCGCAGCGAAAACGGGAGCAAAAAGCCGGACGGTCGGCACAATTTGTAGCGAGAAGGCCAGCAGCGTTTGATTTCGGCGGAACGACGCGCTCCATCGCTCGATACGATCGGGTGGCATGCCGAAGATCCGGCCTGTCGCATAAAGGATACGCGTCGATCGTGCGTCGCCCAGTGCCCCGACCGCGTAGAAGCACGCGATACATCCGAACAGACTGCCCGTCGTGGTTGCGAAAAAGGCAGATGGCAGCGACCAACCTCCGTCTTCCGCAGTGATACCGACGGCAAGAAGGACTCTGTAGGACGGCATGACTGGCAAAAACCGTTCTGTGAGTGCCACCAAAAAAAGCCCGACGAGGCCATAGGCCCCGACCCAGGCCATACCGATGCCGACGGAATCGAAGTCGAGCAGATGCTGAACAACGGTATGCGTTGGGGCCATCCGGGGGGAGGGACTCTAAAATGAAAGTCGCAACGGCGAAGCGCCGAAACACCGCACCATTTGTATGATAACTGATCGGAACGGAGAAACAGCAAACCCACGATGCGAGAAAATGCCGCATACGCAGCCTACTTCTCCTTCGAATTTTTCGGAAATAGGCATTCGCGATTTGGTATCCTGTGACCGATAAGGATAAAAATTGTTGAGCGATCTCAATTACGCGCAATCTTAGATTTAGGATTAAACGCGATTAATGGACTGCCCCGGGTTTTGAGACACGCGGTTAAGCTAGTCGCATCTTGCCCTCGAACGCCATCGGGCTCTCGTAACCGATCGTCGAGTGACGTCGGCGCGGATTGTAGAAGCGCTCGATATAGTCGAACACGTCAGCTCTCGCATCGTCGCGCGTCCGGTAGACCGTGCGCCCGATACGCTCGGTCTTGAGCGACGAGAAGAAGCTCTCCATCGCGGCGTTGTCCCAGACGTTGCCCGCCCGGCTCATCGAACAGACGATGCCCTGATCGGCGAGCAATCGCTGGAATGCTTCGCTGCCGTACTGGCTGCCGCGATCGGAGTGACGCAGCACCGACCTCGTCCGGCCCCACCGCCAGATCGTCATCATGAGCGCGTCCGTGACCAGTTCGCTGGTCATGTCCGCGCGCATCGACTAGGCGACCACCCGGCGCTGGAACAGGTCGAGGACCACGGCTACGTAGAGCCAGCCTTTGGCCGTCCAGACATAGGTGAAGTCGGCGGCTCACTTCGTATTTGGCAGGTCGGCGCGGAAGTCGCGATCGAGGGCGTTAGCGGGTAGATGCGTCGTTGGCAGCATACCCATATCGACCGGTAGACGATGCCGGTGCGGGCGGGCCGGCATCGGCATCGTGCCGTTCATTGCGTCTGGCACCGCTGGCGCTCTGACAGTGGTCGTTTGGCGCGGGTAGCATGGATACTGCCCGACCATTGCTACGAAAGCATTTCGTCGCCCCGATTGATCGGGTGACTTGCAGCGAGTGCCTACGCGATGGGTGAGCGGGTCGGTAAGGGGTACTTGCGGTCATGAGGATTCTGAGGTGACCCCACGCCGCAAGTTCCTTCCTTTAATCAATGCATAGATGGCCGGAATGACAACCAAGGTCAGTGCCGTCGAAGAGATCATGCCCCCGACCATCGGCATGGCGATGCGTTGCATTACTTCAGACCCTGTTCCAGTGCCCCACAAGATCGGCAATAGTCCCGCCATGATCGCTATAACGGTCATCATTTTTGGCCTTACACGTTCGACTGCACCCTCAGCGACAGCGGAATGGAGGTCGGCTTGAGTTAATGGTCTGCCCTCGCGCTCGCATAGCTTCTGTCGGTCGTGATAGGCGTGATCGAGATAAATGAGCATGATCACGCCGGTCTCGGCAGCGACTCCAGCGAGAGCGATGAATCCGACTGCGGCAGCCACACTCATATTGAAGCCGACAAAATCCATCAGCCACAGTCCACCGACTAGCGAAAACGGCAATGACATCATGACGATCAGTGTCTCCGTCAGTCGTCGGAAATTCAGATAGAGTAAAAAGAAGATAACGAGCAGCGTTGCAGGAACAACGATCTTGAACCGCTGCACAGCCCGTTCGTAATACTCGAACTGTCCGCTCCAGCGCACGGAGTAACCCGGCGGGAACGAGACGGAGCGCGCCACCGCTTCTCTTGCATCATTCACGAAACCGCCGAGATCTCGATCGCGAATATCGACATATACGTATACAGCTAATTGGCCGTCTTCGGTCCGAATGCTGGTCGGTCCCTGAGCTCGGCGGATCATGGCCACGTCGCCCAAGGGAATAGCGCCCCCGTTCGGCAGCGATACCAAGACGTCGGATGCAATGGAGTCCGGATCGCTACGCATGTCGCGCGGGTAGCGCAGCACGACCGCATAGCGTTCGCGCCCCTCAACTGTCGTGGTTATAGGCGCAGCACCAAGCGCCATCGCGATGGTTTCCATTACGGCCTCGACCGATAGCCCGTATCGGGTCAGGCGATCACGATCCGGTTCGATTTCCAGAAAATAACCGCTGTTCACCCGCTCGGCGTAGGCACTAGTAGCACCTGGTACGGCCCGGACCACGGTCTCGATCGCACGGGCCAGACGCTCCAACTCGAACAGGTCGTTTCCAAATATCTTGACGCCGACCGGCGTACGGATACCGGTCGCCAGCATGTCAATGCGTGCCCTTATTGGCATGGTCCACGCGTTGCTCACGCCAGGAAATTGCAGGGCAGCGTCCAACTCCGCAACCAGCGAGTCGGCGGTCACGCCGGCTCGCCAAGTGCTCGCCGGCTTGAGATTGATGATCGTCTCGAACATCTCTGTCGGCGCCGGATCGGTTGCAGTCTGTGCCCGTCCGGCCTTTCCCCAAACCGACTCAACTTCCGGGAACGACTTGATGATCTTGTTCTGGGTTTGGAGAAGTTCCGCCGCCTTGGTCATCGAAATGCCAGGAAGCGTGGTCGGCATATAGAATAACGTACCCTCATTGAGGGTCGGCATGAACTCACTGCCCAGTCGTTGGGCTGGTACGATTGACGCTGCCAGGATCGTTACCGCAAAGCCGATTGTCAGTAGCTTGGCCTTCAAGACCAGCCGGATCAGCGGCGTGTAAACCCAAATCAGGAAGCGGTTGATCGGATTGCGGGCTTCCGGAATGATTCGACCCCGAATGAACAGGACCATCAGAGCCGGAACCAAGGTGACGGAAAGAATCGCGGCAGCGACCATGGCAAAGGTCTTGGTATAGGCAAGCGGCTTGAACAATCGGCCTTCTTGCGATTCGAGTACGAAGATGGGCAGGAACGAAACGGTGATCACAAGAAGGCTAAAGAACAGCGCCGGCCCGACCTCTTGTGCTGCCCCGATCAAGACGTCTATTCGCGATGCCGTCGGTCCGGCTTGCTCCAGCCGTTTGTGTGCGTTCTCGATCATGACGATGGCGGCGTCGACCATTGCGCCGATGGCGATCGCAATACCGCCAAGGCTCATGATGTTGGAGCCGATCCCGAGGAAGTGCATGGAGGCAAGCGCGATCAGGATTCCGATCGGTAGCATGAGTATCGCGACCAAGGCGCTACGCGCGTGCAACAGGAAGAGGAAACAGACCAGCGCCACCACGATGCTTTCCTCGACGAGGGTACTCGTCAGCGTCCCGATTGCTCGTTCGATCAGGGCGGAACGGTCGTAGACCGGGATGACTCCGGCACCTTCAGGTAGGCTTGCCGCAGCCTCCGCCAATCGCGCTTTGACCGCGCTGATGACGTCGATCGTATTGGCGCCGTGCCGCTGCATGGCGATACCACTTGCCACTTCGCCTTCGCCGTTCAGTTCGGCGACGCCGCGCCGCTCGTCCGGTACGAGCTCAACGCGGGCCACGTCGCGCACCAGAATGGGCGTACCGTTCTCGACCTTTAGAACGATTCGCTCGATATCGGCGAGTGTGCGGATGTATCCCCGGCCGCGGATCATGAACTCGGTTTCGGCCAGTTCGATGGTACGCCCGCCCACGTCCATATTGCTGCCACGCAAGGCGTCGCGGACCGCCACGAGGGTGATCCCGAAGGTTCGCAAGCGCAACGGGTTGACGACGACCGCGTACTGTTTCACGAAGCCGCCGACGCTTGCGACCTCGGCCACACCCTCGGCCTTGGCGACCCCGAAGCGGATTTGCCAGTCCTGATAGGAGCGTAGTGCTGCCAGATCTTTGTCTTGCCCGGTTATGGCGTACTGATAGATCCAACCGACACCTGTTGCGTCCGGCCCAAGAGTCGGTGTCACCCCGCTCGGGAGACGTCGTGCCGCCGTACCAAGAAACTCGAGCACGCGGCTACGTGCCCAGTAGATGTCCGTCCCGTCTTCGAAAATCACATATACGAAGGACGCCCCGAACATCGACGTCCCGCGGACGACGCGCGACCGCGGGACGCTGAGCAGGGAAGTGGTCAGGGGAAAAGTTACCTGATCTTCGACGACCTGAGGGGCTTGGCCTGGATACTCGGTGTAGACGATCACCTGCGTATCTGAGAGGTCCGGAATTGCATCGAGCGGAATGCGTGTGAGGGCATAGAGCCCGGCGAGTGTCGCGAACATCGTCCCGATCAAGATGAGGAAGATGTTCGTGGCCGACCAGCGGATCAGTCGCGCGATCATGGGGCGGCCGGAGCCGTGAAGACGCCAAGTGCAGCGCGCAGGTTACTTTCCGCATCGATCAGGAAATTGCCGGATACCACGACGCGCTCGCCATCGGTCACTCCGGCACGGATCTCGACATAGCCGTTGCCTCGCCTGCCAAGCGTCAGATCGCGCGGTACGAAGATGCCGTCGCCTTTTGTGACGAAGGCGATGCGCCGCCTTCCACTGTCGATGATTGCTGACTCGGGAACGGCGACGACCGTACCGCTCCCTCGCGCCTCGATTTCGACTTCGGCATAGAGCCCAATCCGAAGCATACCATCGGCATTGTCGAGTTCGATTCTTACTTGGGCGGTTCGCGTTGCGGCATCGAGTTCGGGATATACGTATGCGATCCGGTCCTCTCGAGGCTGGTCGTCGAATGCCTTGAGCAGTATCCGAGCGGTCTGCCCCCTACGGATCTGCGCAAGATCGCGCTCCGCTACTTGGGCAATGACCCAGACCTTGGACAGGTCGGCGGTTCTGAAGAGGATGTCACCGGCAGCGAACCGCATGCCGACTGTAGCCGGCTTTTGCATGATCGTACCGTCGGCCGGCATCGTCAGAATGATTGAGCGGACTGGCTCGCGGGTTTCGCGAAGGCGATCGACGACGGCTTCCGGAACGCCGAAAAGGCGAAGGTTGCGCGCTGCTCGCTCCGTGTCGTCCGGGCGCCCCGTTACACCGCGTAGCGCGGTGAGCAGGTCCGATTGCTTCTGTAAAATTTCTGGACTTTCGATCCAGACGCGTACCAACGGTGACCCGGCGCGTACGTTCGTGCCGGTGATTGGCACGAAGAGTTCCTCAATAAATCCATTAAATTTCGCAGTGACGACTGCGAGCCGGCTTTCGTCGAGCGCCACGATGCCGGGCGCACGTATTGTCCTTGTGACATTACGCTGCATAACCTCTTCTGTGCGCACGCCTATGCGCTGCACCTTGGCCAAGTCTATGCGCACGGCGCCTGGAGGCAGGTTTGCCTCATCGGCAAATACGGGAATGTAATCCATTCCCATCCAGTCCTTCTTCGGCGTTTGCGACGTATCCGCCAGACCCATTGGATTCCTGTAATAGAGAATCCTGCGTTCAATCCGGGCATCGTTGGCGGGAGATTGAGCCTCGCCATGTCTTTCGGCAGCCGTGAAAATCACGACTCCGGATACTGGCGCTGAGTGTCCGGCGGGAAGGCCAGAAATGTTTAGGGCCCAGCGACCGGCCATAATGATATCGGCCTCGAAGACAGCTATATTCGGAATGAGAGACGTGACCGGACGAAGGTGCGCGGTCATGGCTTCCATTCCATCTGGACCCATATCCAGACGGCTTGAGCGTATGACGACCGGCCCGACCGCGTTGGCGCTGTCGCCAACCAGTCGAACTTCAAGGCGCACGCCCTTTCCGATGCCGATCTGCGGATTGACAGCCTCCCAGGACGGCGCGGCGGCGGTGCCGACGGATGAAAGAACGACAAATAGGGCGGCAGCCAGAACGGCTCGAGCGCCCTCAAGCGGGGTCAAACTTTTCATTGCTCATCCTCAACGCACGTGAGCGGGTGCGACGGCACGGCGATCAGGTAGCGCCGGCAAGTCGCATAATGACGTCCTAACCGCATCGCGGCCGGAGCGTCAGCTTAGGCGTGGCTCAAATACGCGGAGGTCGGAAAGGTGGCGCGGTGTCGAAGGACGTCAATCCGAAGAAATTGCGGAGCGATAGCTTGGCTTCGGCGGGGAACCGGACTGGGAGCAACTCAGTGCCAAGAACTACAAAACTCGGTGCCGTCAGGCACCCGACCATCATCCGGCAGTTTTCGTCCGGCAGCTCCGGCTGATCGCAATCGCTACAGCACGAAGGCTTCATCGTCATAACAGCATTCATCGCGCTGGCCTGTATTCTGTGACCCAGAACCAGCACCGCCAGGACTAACCATGCCGTTATGAATTTTCGAAGCATTGAACGGAGTGTGAAGTTATCGGGCTGCTCTGTCAAATTTTGGCTTATCGCGATTCGTGGCGACTTGTCCCTCGATGCCAAATCCGAAAATCCGCCACAGGTTATCACATGCGCCGTCTCGCGCATTAAGCCGCACTCTGACCAACAAGCGGTCGTAGCCGTGCGGCGATACACTTTGTTGCGATCCGAAATCCCCGAGATACACGGCGCATGTACATGTCTCTTCGCGTCCGGTCACTCGGCGCTCGGACAGATATCAGGAGGGGAAAATGATGGAGCATGAAATGATGATGCCGGGGGGCATGATCGTGATGGCCGGCTTCGGAATCCTCGTCGCCGTCAATCTGGTGCTGGGTGCTGCAGCACTATTGAAATACTTACGATCGTAGGCGAAGGCGGGCAGGACGAAGGTCCAACCTTGCCCAGTGGGAAGGCGTTCGCAGCCGGACGGCCATGACACGGGGGCATGGCATGGAAGCTTGACCTTCCAACGATGGGAAGGTGGACGATGGCGGCACAATCGAACCGCCACCTGCAGAGGCTTCCGATGCCCGCTACCGCCCATGCGCACCATACCCACCATCATCCGGCGATCGTTCGGCCGCCGGCCGACCTGAACCGTATCGCCTGGCAGGCGACGCTTCATTGCCTGACCGGATGCGCGATCGGCGAAGTATCGGGCCTCGTCATCGGTGCGGCGCTCGGCTGGTCGGTCTGGCCGACGATCGCTTTGGCGGTGACGCTTGCATTCCTGTTTGGCTTCGCGCTGACGGCGTTGCCGTTGTTGCGTGCTGGCATTCCGACCGCCGAGGCGCTCAAGCTCGCCTTCGCGGCGGATTTTGCGTCGATCGCGATTATGGAGTTCGTCGACAACGCGACGATGCTCCTCATCCCCGGTGCCATGGACGCCGGTCTCGCCGATCCGCTGTTTTGGGGGAGCATGGCGGGCGCATTGGCGCTCGCTGCAGTCGCGGCGTTCCCGGTCAATCGCTGGCTGATCGCGCGCGGCCAGGGGCACGCCATCATCCACGCCCGCCACATCCACTGATCCGCTTGACCTTCCCGCGTGGGAGGGTCGCATCAACATTCCCAACAAGGGAGACTCCAATGAATGCCGCCGCTTCTCTCAAGTCCGACCGAACAGCCTTGACCCTCGATGTTCCGATTGAAGGGATGACGTGCGCTTCATGTGTAAGCCATGTCGAGAAAGCGCTGACAGCGATGCCAGGCGTCGAATTCGTCTCGGTGAATCTCGCGAGCGAGAAGGCGAGTCTGTTTCTGGCCAATGGCGCCGACGTGACCGGCTTGCCTGGCGTCGTCGAGCGGGCCGGGTACACGATCCCGACCTTGGAGACCGAGTACTCGATCTCCGGTATGACCTGCGCTTCGTGCGTCGGCCATGTCGAGAAGGCGATCGAGGCCGTTCCCGGGGTGGCGAACGTCTCGGTGAACCTTGCAACCGAGCGCGCGCATGTCGCAGCGTATGCCGGTCTTGTTCCGGCCGGGGCTGTCGAAGCTGCCGTCGAGAAAGCCGGCTATGAGGCGAAGCCGATTGCGGAAGCGGCGGACCATGAGCACGCGGAAGATGCCAAGTCGGAAGAGATCGGCCGTCTTCGGCGTTCCTTGATCTGGGCGGCGGCGCTGACATTCCCGATCTTCGCGATCGAAATGGGCGGCCACGCGATCCCGGAGGTCCATTCTTGGGTCGAACTCACCGTCGGACACAAATACCTGAAATACGCCTTCTTCGTCCTCGCGACGCTCGTGATGTTCGGGCCTGGGCTGCGGTTCCACCGGACTGGGCTGCCGAAGCTGCTGCGCGGCACGCCAGACATGAACTCGCTCGTATCGGTCGGCACGCTCAGCGCCTACGGCTATTCGTTGGCGTCGACGTTCGTCCCGGCGCTCTTGCCGCCCGGGACCGCGCATTTCTACTACGAAGCGGCGACAGTCATCGTGACGTTGATCCTGCTTGGTCGTTGGCTCGAGGCGATCAGCCGGGGACGGACCAGCCAAGCGATCAAGCGCCTGATCGGTCTTCAGGCCAAAACCGCCCGCGTGCTGCGCGAGGATACGTTCGTCGAGGTCCCATTGGAGCAGGTGCGACCCGGCGATCGGATCCAGGTCCGGCCGGGCGACCGGATCCCCGTCGACGGAACTGTCGTGGATGGGCAAAGCCATGTCGACGAATCGATGATCAGCGGCGAACCGATTCCCGTCCTGAAGCTCGAAGGGGCCGACGTCGTCGGTGGCACGATCAACACGACCGGCAGTTTCGTCTACCAAGCGACTAGGGTGGGAGCAGACACCTTGCTTGCCCAAATCATCCGGATGGTTGAAAGCGCCCAAGGTGCAAAGCTGCCGATCCAGGCGCTGGTGGATAAGGTCACCGCCTGGTTCGTACCGGCCGTATTCGCGGCGGCCGTGCTGACCTTTGCCGTCTGGTGGATCTGGGGTCCGGAGCCCGCGCTGACCTTCGGTCTTGTCAACGCCGTCGCGGTCCTCATCATCGCTTGCCCCTGCGCAATGGGACTTGCGACCCCGACCTCGATCATGGTCGGCACGGGGCGGGCGGCCGAGCTGGGCGTGCTGTTCCGGCGCGGCGACGCGCTTCAGGCGCTGCGCGATGTCAAGACGGTTGCTTTCGACAAGACCGGTACGCTGACGAAGGGTAAGCCGGAGTTGACCGACCTTGTGTTGGCGCCCGGCTTCGAGCGGCGCGGCGTACTTTCGGTGGTCGCCGCCGTCGAAGCGCAGTCCGAGCATCCTGTCGCGGCAGCGATCGTGGCGGCGGCAAAGGCGGAGGAGATAGCGCCCGAAGCGAGCATTGGATTTGCGGCCGTTCCCGGCTACGGGATCGGCGCGCATGTCGGTGGCAAGCGGATCGAGGTTGGCGCCGACCGCCACATGGCCAAGCTCGGGATCGATATTGTCGGTTTCCAAGCGCAAGCAAAGTCGCTCGCCGAGCAAGGCAAGACGCCGCTTTATGCGGCCATCGACGGCAAGGCTGCGGCCCTCATCGCCGTCGCCGATCCGATCCGCCCGACCACCGCGGCCGCGATCTCCGCGATGCACGAACTCGGCCTCAAGACAGCGATGATCACCGGCGACAACCGTATCACGGCCGAAGCGGTCGCTCGGCAACTCGGCATCGACACCGTCGTCGCCGAGGTGTTGCCCGCCGGCAAGCTCGACGAAATCCGGAAGCTTCGCGCTGCGGGCGGTCCGATCGCCTTTGTCGGCGACGGGATCAACGATGCGCCCGCACTCGCCGAAGCGGATGTCGGGATAGCCGTCGGTACGGGAACCGACGTCGCCATCGAAAGTGCGGAAGTCGTTCTCGTCTCCGGGGATCTCACGATCGTGGCGACGGCACTGGCGATCTCGCGGGCGACGATGCGCAACATCGAACAGAATCTGTTCTGGGCGTTCGCCTACAACGTGGCACTCGTTCCCGTCGCAGCAGGGGTTCTTTATCCCTTCACCGGCATGCTGCTGTCGCCGATGTTGGCCGCAGGCGCGATGGCGATGTCGAGCGTGTTCGTTCTCAGCAATGCTCTGCGTTTGCGTCGTTTCGCGCCGGCGTAGATTGGAACCAGGAGGGATCGGTGATGAATATCGGCGAAACCGCAGCGGCGGCGGGTGTATCGGCCAAGATGATCCGCTACTACGAATCGATCGACCTGATCAAAGCGCCGGTGCGGACGGAGTCCGGCTACCGCGTCTATTCCCAAGAGGATGTCCACACGCTGCGTTTCATCGGGAGGGCTAGGGATCTCGGCTTTTCGATCGAGGAGATATCGAGCCTCCTGACCCTGTGGCACGACCGCAGTCGCGCGAGCGCTGACGTCAAGCAGATTGCGGCCGAGAAGATCACGACACTGGAGGCCAAAATCCGCGAACTGGCCGCGATGGTCGAATCCCTCCGACATCTTGCCGAAAACTGCCACGGAGACCACCGGCCCGATTGCCCGATCCTCACCGACCTGGCCAATCCGAATGTGGCTGCGACGGGAATCGCTCGGCCTGGCAATCTTGCAAATCTCAAGGGGATGCAGGGGCGCCGCGTTATTCAAGCCGATTGTGGTCATGAGTCTTGTCGGAGCACATCGCCCAGAAAACAAGTGCCGTCGTCCGCGAAAAGCCGTTGACCTTCCAACGTTGGCAACTTGCAACCTGACCGCCTTGCTCGAGTTTGCGTGAGCGAGGCCTGAACCTCCCAAGGAGAAGTCGTATGGCTACGGTACTGAAAGTCGAGAAGATGCACTGCCAGAGCTGCGCCAAGCGCGTGACAAACGCAATCATGGGTGTGGCGCCGCATTCGAAGATCGACATCGACATCGAGAGCCGGCGCGTCACCATCGACGGCGTCGGTAATCTCGTGGAGGTCACCAAGGCACTCGAGGACGCAGGCTACCCGGCCCAGAACGCCTGAGCGCGGGCGGACGGAACAGGGACCGTCCGCCGGGCCTTACCGAAAACCAACTCATTCAAGAGAGGGTAAGCATGTCCGGAAGCCTCAAGATTTTGACGATTTCCGCAGCTATCGCGTTGGTGATGCCTGTTGCGGTTCTTGCCGCGCAGGGCGACACCGTGAACGCGATCAAGGCTCGCGGTGAGCTGAATTGCGGCGTCTCGACCGGCGTTTCGACGGGCATGTCGACGCTAGACAATGCCGGTAACTGGCGCGGTATGGAGGTCGAGTTCTGTCGTGGTGTCGCTGCGGCGATTCTCGGAGATCCAGCCAAGGTGAAGTTCGTGCCGCTTGAGTTTCGCGCGGCCTTCACGACGCTCCAGTCGGGTGCGGCCGACCTTCTGGCGAGAACCGCGACGTGGAGCTATTCGCGGGATTCGTCGCTCAATCTCGATTGGGCGGGCGTCTACATGTACGACGGCCAAGGCTTCATGGTGGCCAGGAAGCTCGGCGCCAAGAGCGGTAAGGATCTCAATGGCGCTGCGGTCTGCGTCTCGGCCGGAACGACGTCGGAACTTAACCTCGCGGACTACTACCGTGCCAACAGGATGACCTATACGGCCATCACGGGAGCAACCCGCGAGCAGAACCAGCAGAATCTCGAATCCGGGCGCTGCGACGTCTATTCGAACGAGCGCGGCGGTCTTGCGGCGAGCCGGACGGCGATGAAAAATCCCGACGATTGGGAAATCCTTCCAGACGTCTTCTCGAAGGAGCCGCTTGGGCCGACCGTGCGGCAGGACGATTCCCGGTTCCGGGACATCGTTTCGTGGGTCCTCAACGTGATCATCACGGCCGAAGAGTTCGGCATCACGCAGGCCAATGTCGTCGAGATGAGCCAGAATTCGACGAATCCCGAAGTCCAGCGAATGCTCGGCAAGACCGGCGAGTTCGGCAAGATGCTCGACCTGTCGCAGGATTGGGCCGTTAAGGTGATCGGGACGACCGGCAACTACGGCGAACTCTACGAACGCAACCTCGGTAGCGGCAGTCCGATCAAGCTGGCGCGCGGGCTGAACAGCCTGTGGAGCAACGGCGGTCTGCTGTACAGCCCGCCTTTCCGCTGATACTCGGAGTAGCCATGCGGGACGGAGACGCCCGCATGGCAATCCAGCCGCCGACCACGATGCCCAACGCGAATTCGCCAGGACTTGCGGCGCTACAAACGGAGGTGGAGTCATCCTCTCGTTCGCCGACGCCGCGCCAATTTCGCCGTTTTGCCTATCAGGCGGTGTTTGTACTGGCGGCTGGCGCTCTCGGCTGGGCGGCTTGGGAGAACGTTCAGGCCAACATTGCGGTCCGGAACCTCAGTTTCGGCTTCGGCTTCCTGAGCCAAGAGGCCGGTTTTGGCATTCCCTTCAGCATTCTTCCCTACGACGAGACCGACAGCTACGGGTGGGTTTTCGTCGTCGGTGTCGCGAACACTATCCTTGTAGCGGTTCTCGGCATCATCGCGGCGACGGTTCTCGGCTTCGCGATCGGAATTGCACGACTTTCCCCGAACTGGGCGGTCGCGAATGCAGCTCTGGTCTATATCGAGGGCGTCCGGAACCTGCCGCTGCTGCTGCATGTTTTGATCTGGTACAACGTCGTCATCCGGGGACTGCCGCCAGCCCGGCAGGCGATCTCGATCGGTGACGTGGCGTTCCTCAGCAACCGGGGCATCTTTCTCCCTTGGCTGTCGACTGGGCTCGGCTCTTGGACGCTCTGCGCAATCGGGCTCGTAGCCATCTCCGGTTTGAGCTTCATTCTGTATCGGAGCCGTCGACGGCGGGAGGCAAGCGGAGAGGGACTGCCTGCATTCCGTCTTGTCGCGATCTGGATCGGGGCGGTTGTCGCCGGTGTCCTTTTCACCGCCCACGCGACGATCCATTTCGAGGTCCCGGTATTGCGGGGCTTCAACTTTGCGGGCGGGATCGCCCTGTCGCCGGAGCTTGCAGCGCTCGTCATCGCACTAGCGACGTATAACGCGTCGTTCATCGCGGAACTGGTGCGCGGCGCCATCGAAGCCGTCGACCGCGGCCAGCGCGAGGCGGCGTTATCGCTTGGCCTCGATCGGATGAAGACCCTGCGGCTTGTCGTCATCCCGCAGGCCGTTCGTCTGCTTGTCCCGCCTTTGACCAACCAGTATCTCCATCTGCTCAAGGCATCCTCGCTTGCAACGGTCATCGGATATCCGGACATCGTGAACATCTTCGTTGGCACGACGCTGAACCAGACCGGACGTGCAATCGAGATTATGGGACTGACGATGGCTGTTTTCCTGGTCCTCAGTCTTGGAATCACCGGAATCAGCAATCTCTATAACCGCCACATGAGGATTGTCGGCCGATGAACGCCGCCGTTTGGGCCCGACGGAATCTTTTCGCGCGGCCGATCGATGCCCTATTGACCGCCGTCGTCGCTGTGTCGATGTTCGGAATCGTCTATACCGTCCTCGATTGGGCCGTGTTTTCGGCGACATGGACGGGAAGCAGCCGGGCCGACTGCGACCCCGAAGGCGCGTGCTGGGCTTTCGTTGCAGCCCGTGCAGGCCAATTCACTTACGGTTTCTATCCGCCCGGCGAACGCTGGCGCGTCGATGCCGCGTTCCTGTTGTTGGCGGCTGGAATTGCCGTGCTCGTGATACCGCGTCTTCCCGGTAAGCGGTTGGCGGGACTCTTCCTGCTGGTTGTATTTCCGATCCTTGCAGTCGTTCTGCTCAAGGGCGGGGTTTTCGGACTGCGCGCCGTGCCGACTGATCGATGGGGTGGGCTGTTCCTGACTCTCGTGCTTGGCGTCGCCGGTATCGTTTTGTCCTTTCCGATGGCGACTTTCCTTGCTCTCGGCCGGCAGTCGGATTTGCCCGCAATCCGAGTAGCGTGCACCTTCTACATCGAAATCTGCCGGGGGCTGCCGCTGATCACCGTTCTGTTTATGGCACGAATCCTTTTGCCATATGCGCTACCGGTCGGTTCGGAACTCGATCCACTGGGCCTTGCCGTTGCCGGTATTGTAATGTTCGAAGCCGCCTATCTTGCGGAGGTGTTCCGCGGCGGATTGCAGTCCCTGCCGAGAGGGCAGTACGAAGCAGCCGCAGCGATCGGGTTCGGCTATTGGCGGACGACGCTTTACGTCGTTCTGCCGCAAGTGATGCGCAATGTCGTTCCAGGATTGGTCAACAACTCGATCGCACTTCTCAAAAATACCACGCTCGTCGTGGCGCTCGGGCTTTTCGAGATCCTGAATATCGTTGCTGCCGGTGCATCGGATCCCCAATGGTTGGGACTGGCGGCTGAAGGATATTTCGTCGCCGGGATCGTGTTCTGGGGTCTTTGTTTCGCGATGTCCCAATACAGCCGGAGCGTCGAACGACGCCTTTCGCGGGGACGATAGAATGCGGGAAAGTGTCGCCGATCCGTTGATCGATATTCGCCGGCTCAACAAATGGTTCGGGCCGTTACACGTGTTGCGGGACATCGATCTTCGGATCTCGGCCGGCGAGCGTGTCGTCGTTTGCGGCCCGTCTGGATCGGGGAAGTCGACGCTGGTGCGCTGCATCAACGCGCTCGAGCGCTACCAAAGCGGTCGGATCCTGGTCGCCGGGCGCGTCAATCTGTTCCCGCATCTCACTGTCCTGCGGAACCTTACGCTTGGACCCGAGAAACTTTTGGGGCTGTCCCGGGCCGCTGCGGAAGCCGCAGCGATGGCGCTTCTCGCAAAGGTCAAACTTTCCGATCAGCGCGAGAAGTATCCGAATGAATTGTCCGGCGGCCAGCAGCAGCGTGTGGCGATCGCTCGTGCACTTGCGATGCGACCGGCTGTGATGCTGTTTGACGAACCGACCTCCGCACTCGATCCGGAAATGGTGAAGGAGGTTCTCGACGTCATGATCGAGCTTGCAGGGAGCGGATTGACGATGGTGTGCGTGACGCACGAGATGGGTTTCGCGAAAGCCGTCGCCGACCGGGTTGTGTTCATGGCGGAAGGCGCAATTCAAGAAGTCACGACACCCGAGCGCTTCTTTTGCGGCGATTGTTGCGATCGCGCCCAGCGCTTCGTCGAGCAGGTGCTTCGCTAATGCAAAAGAAAATTCCTGTACGCGACGGCATAGAGACGATCGCGGTACATGCGGGGCGCGATCCGTCCGTCCATGCCGGAACCGTAAATCCGCCAATTTTTCACGCCTCGACGATTCTCTACGACCGGATGGAAGATTACGACCGCCGTCGCGACCGGTTTTTCGACGGAGTCGGGTATGGCCTTTACAACACGCCGTCGACGCTCGCCCTCGCGAGTGCCGTGGCAGCCATAGAGAACGCCGAGCATTGCGTGATCGTTAGCTCCGGGACTGCAGCTATCGCGACGGCGCTTTCGGCGTTCGTCGGTCAGGGCGCCAACGTGTTGATTCCCGATAATGTCTACAACGCAACGCGGACGTTCTGCGACGAGGTACTCGGTCGCTTCGGAGTCACGTCGACGAGCTATAATCCTGAGATCGGAGCCGGAATTGCCGCATTGATGCGGGAGGACACATCGGTCGTTTTTCTCGAGTCTCCTGGCTCGCTGACATTTGAAGTACAGGACGTTCCGGCAATCGCCCGTATCGCTCGAGAGAACGGTGCGGTCAGTGTGATAGATGGAACCTGGGCATCGCCGATCTTTATGCGGGCCCTGGATCTAGGGGCCGATGTCGCGTTGCAGTCCGGGACCAAGTATTTGTCGGGGCACTCCGACGTGATGTTCGGTACGCTCTCGACGCGGGACGAAGGTTTGTTCCGCCGTCTTAAGGAGACGGCAGGGCGGTTCGGCAATCGGCTTGGCGGTGAAGATTGTTACCTCGCGCTGCGCGGACTACGTACTCTGCCTGTGCGGATGCAGGCGCATCACATGGCGGGGCTCGAACTTGCGCGGCGCGTTGCTGGGCATCGTGCCGTCCGCCGGGTCATGCATCCGGGAATCGCAGGCTCTGTCGGGCACGAACTTTGGGAAAGGGACTTTTCGGGTGCTTCGGGATTGTTCGGCGCCGTGTTGCGGACCTCCGATCGGGCTCGCGTCGCCGCCGCGTTGGAGTCGAGCCGCCTGTTCAAGATGGGATCAAGCTGGGGCGGATTCGAGAGCCTCATCGTCCCGGTCTATCCGGGGCTACAGCGCAAGTCGACGCAATGGAAAGAAGAGGGGTTCGTCGTCCGGATACACGCTGGCCTCGAGACGATCGAGGATCTTTGGTCCGATTTGGCGATTGTTTTGGAACGTACCATCGGGTAGGCAGCTTGCGTGCGAACGAGAGATGGATCATATCGCCTGATGGCCCCCGATCCGAACATGGCTAGTCGCATGTCAGGAATGCTGCTCGCTATGACGATGGGCGAGCCTGCGGGCGTCGGACCTGAGCTTTCGCTCGATGCATGGATACGTTTGCGGGAATCCGGCCCGCCCTTCGTGCTTTTTTCCGATCCCGATCTGATGGCCGATATTGCGCGAAGCGTCGGGCGCGATGTCTCGATCGCCGTGGTCGAAAGCGGAGTTGAGGCCATAAGCCGATTTCGGACGGCATTGCCTATGATCCCAGTCAAGCTGGGCAAATCCGTACAGCCTGGGAGACCGGATCCGGCCAACGCATCTGCGGTCATACAGTCGATCGAATTTGCGGTTGCCGCGGCAAAGCGAGGGGAGGTGGGCGCTGTCATCACGAATCCCATCCAGAAGGCCTCTCTCTATGCGGCCGGTTTCCGGCATCCCGGACATACCGAGTTTCTTGGTGAGATCGCCGGGACGGGAGTTGTTCCGGTTATGATGCTCGTGAGCCCGGATCTTCGGGTCGTGCCGGTGACGATCCATGTCGCATTGCGTGAGGCTCTTGCCATACTGAACGCCGATACGATCGTCGAGACTTCGCAAGTAGTCGTCAACGCGCTTCGGCGGGACTTTGGGATCGAAGCTCCTCGAATCGCTATTGCCGGGGTGAACCCGCATGCCGGCGAAGGCGGCGCGATGGGCGACGAAGACAACGGGATCGTCGCTCCAGCCGTTGAGCGTCTCCGTATCGCAGGATTCGACGTCGCAGGGCCGATGTCGCCGGATACGCTATTCACGGCGCGCGCGCGCCGGAATTACGATGCGGCGATCTGCATGTACCACGATCAGGCGCTGATTCCGATCAAGACGCTCGATGTCGACGGCGGCGTGAATGTCACGCTCGGCCTGTCCATCGTGCGAACTTCGCCGGATCATGGAACGGCCCTCGATATCGCCGGCAAGGGCATCGCCGATCCCGGGAGCCTTGTCGCGGCAATCCGGATGGCGGATATGATCGCACGCAACAGATCGAAGGAATCCCAAGATGCTTAGACTCGGCGTTAACGTCGATCACGTCGCCACGATCCGGAATGCGCGTGGCGGTACGCACCCGGATCCGGTGTCGGCGGCCAAACTTGTCCTGTCGGCTGGAGCCGACGGGATCACCGCCCATCTCCGGGAAGATCGTCGGCATATCCGCGATGACGACATGCGGCGTCTTCGGCATGAAATCACTGCACCTTTGAATTTTGAGATGGCCGCAACCGCGGAGATGGCGGTGATCGCGCTCGAACTGCGACCGCACGCCTGTTGCTTAGTGCCGGAACGGCGCACCGAGGTCACGACGGAAGGTGGACTAGACGTTGCCGGTAATCTCGAGAGTCTGACTGGTTATATCGCGAGACTTTCGGATGCTGGCATCCGGGTATCCCTATTCATCGATCCGGATCGGCGACAGCTCGATGCGGCAAGGAGCGCCGGTGCGCCTGTCGTCGAACTTCATACCGGCGCCTATGCGCATGTCGATGCCAAGCCGAAAGCTCATGAATTGCAGCGACTGGTCACAGCCGCTCGCCATGCGGCCGATCTTGGCCTCGAGTGCCACGCGGGCCATGGGCTCGATTTCGACAATGTCGGACTTGTCGCCGCCATTCCGGAGCTTGTGGAGCTCAATATTGGCCATTTCCTTGTCGGAGAATCGGTCTTCGGCGGATTGGCGGGCGCCGTGCGGACGATGCGCCGGCTGATGGATGCGGCGCGGGCCGTTTGAGGACGGGTTGCGTATAGAGATTGTATCCTTCAGGTTTTGCCCGAGATGAGCGCATCGATCCATATTCTTGTCGTCGACGATGACGCGGAGATCCGTGACCTTCTCAAGCGGTTTCTCTCGCGCAACGGATTCCGCGTAACCTCCGTTGCAGACGGATCGGGAATGCGTTCGGCGCTTTCGCAGGGGGGAGTCGATCTGATTGTGCTCGACGTGATGATGCCAGGGGACGACGGCCTTACGCTTTGCCGCCAGTTGCGAGCCAAATCTGCCACGCCGGTAATAATGCTGACAGCAATAGGCGACGAGACCGATCGGATCGTTGGCCTTGAGATGGGGGCTGACGATTACCTCGTAAAGCCGTTCAATCCGAGGGAATTGCTGGCGCGCATCAAAGCGGTCTTGCGGCGCAGCGGGCAGAGCGCGCTTCCGGGTGGTCGGAATCTGCTCAAGTTCGAGGGGTGGACACTCGACATCGCCAAACGCGAGTTGACGGCTTCCGACGGACGCTTGGTCGATTTGACGGGCGGCGAGTTTGATCTGCTTGTCGCGTTCGTCGAGAACCCACAACGCACATTGTCGCGCGACCATCTTCTCGACCTTACGCGCGGCCGGATGAGCTCGCCGTTCGATCGCAGCATCGATATCCAGGTGAGTCGTTTGCGGCAGAAAATCGAAGACGATCCCAAGGAGCCAAAACTGATCAAGACCGTCCGCAGCGTCGGATATATTTTTTCGACCCGCGTAGTGGCCGCTTGATGGCGACGAAACCTCCGCTTCTTTCCAGTCTTGTCGCGCGGGCAGTCGCGGTACTGATTTTGGCCGTGCTTGTGTCGCACGGCCTCAGTATGGGGCTTTATCACGTCGAACTCGCCGACCGCCTGGCGGCCAATCAAGAAGAGCAGCTCGGTGAGAAGCTGGCAGCGATAAAGGATCTCGTCGAATCGGCGCCAGAGGAGGCCCGGGAAGCGATCGTACATGCGATCGGAGGTCCGTCGATCGAGATTCATTGGGATCGGCAAAGCGCCGTCGCGTCCAGCGCAAGTGGAAATGCCCGCTTGCGCGAATTGGCGGGTCGTCTGACGGAGCGTTTACCGGGCGTGCGCGTTGAAGATCTTCGTCTATCGCTGGGGAGCGACGGACCTGATTCGGCGCACGATCCGCATTTTTATCTGGTTTCGCTGCGGCTCTCCGACGGCTCCTGGGTGAATGCGAATGTCGGAACGCATCGCGTTCCTGAAGGGGGCATGACTGGCGCGATCGCATCGACGGTCCTGATGGCGCTTGCCGTCGTTCCGCTTGCCATCTGGCTTTTGCGGATCGCGATCCGTCCGTTGCATGTGTTCTCGAAGGCTGCTGAGCGCCTCGGCAACGACATGAACGCTCCGCCTTTGCCCGAGCGCGGTCCGGCCGAGGTCGCGCAGACGGCACGCGCCTTCAACGAGATGCAGCGGCGGATCCGCAAACTCCTCGCCGACCGGACGGCCATGCTGGCAGCGGTGTCGCACGACTTGAGGACGCCGATCACCCGACTGCGTTTGCGTGCCGAGCTTCTCGACGACACCGAGCAACAACAGAAGATCGTCTCGGACATCGCCGAGATGGAGGAGATGGTCAATTCGACGCTGGCTTTTTTCCGGGACGACGCCGTCGCCGAAGCGCGGCGCCCACTCGATCTCGGTTCCCTCGTCCGGACCATTGCCGACGATACGGCGGATCTTGGCCATGACGTGAAGCTCGAGCGCTGCGACGCCTGCGCGATCGACGGCCGGCCGATCGCACTCAAACGCGCCCTCGTCAATCTCGTTGAGAACGCCGTCAAATACGGAGATTGCGCGCGCATCCGGCTGGTCGGCGAAACGAAGGACGCTGTCCTGACGATCGAGGATGACGGTCCGGGCATTCCGGAATCCCATAAAGATCACGTTTTCGAGCCTTTCGTGCGTCTTGAGACGTCGCGCAGCCGCGAGACGGGCGGGGTCGGTCTGGGGCTGGCGCTCGTCCGCTCCGTGATCCGCGCACATGATGGCTCCGTCGCGCTTGAGAACGTTACCGGACGGGGGCTCAGGGTCAAGGTGACTTTACCGAAGCTTTCCGAGAATCGATGAAAACGAGCCTGAAAATAGGGGTTGCTGCCGTCACTTCTGCCGCCATTGGCGCCTTCGTAATTATCTACTGGGATGTCTTTCGATCGGCGCCAGGTGGATCGGACCCCGCCGTGATCGAGGCCGGTGCCCGTATCTATGCCGAATCCTGTGCCGCCTGCCACGGCGCACGGCTCGAGGGGCAACCAGGATGGCGCAGCCGGAATTCCGCAGGCCGCCTTCCCGCGCCGCCGCATGACGAGACCGGCCATACTTGGCACCATCCGACAAAGGCGCTTTTCGAGATCACCAAGTACGGTGTCGCAAGGTTCGCGGGCCCGGACTACCAGTCCGACATGCCCGCTTTCGAAGGCCGTCTCACGGACGACGAGATCCGCGCGGTCCTCATCTATATCCGCGCGCAATGGCCGGACGATATCCGCAAGGTCCACGCTGAAATCGACCGCAAAAGCGGTTCATAGGTTCCGTCGATACACTTCGTTACGGAACGCGCCGTTGCGTGAAACACCAGCGTTACAGCCGATCGCCAAATTTTGTCCAGTTTCGCTAACGAGAAGGGATGACCGTGCTCCGGTTAGATTTCGCCCCATGTCGACCGCGCACCTGCGCCTTGGCCCTCGCAGTCGCATTTTCGGTTGCGGCCATTGCTGGTCTGCCGACTGTTTTGAGCGCCCAGACACGCGTCCAGGACGCGGGGCGCCCGGAAGCCGGGCGCGAAGTGCCGAGCATGATCGCGCCCCTCGTGGATCGTCCGGCCGTCGGCGTATCGCCCACGGGATCCGTGTTCGTGCGGCCGCCGGCCGTCATCGACGAGCCAGAGACGGATTGGCGGAACGCGAACGACGAAGCCGCCCGCCTCGGAGGGCATGCCGGCCAGGTCCGTGGCCGTCCGGCCCAGTCTCGTCCTTGAACAGCACTAAGTGAGATCCATGATAAACATCGATCTGCGGTTGATTCGTACGGGCGTCCGACTTTCCACTGCGGTTATCGCCGCATCCCTTTTGGCGGCGTGCGCCACGGAATTCTCCGGTTCCGCGCCGGTCGCCGCGTCCGCTTCAACCGGCGGAAGCCGGATTGCCGACGTTGCAGCACCCGGCTACGCTGATTTGACGTCAGTCCGCCGAGTGCTGGACGAGCTCCTTTCGCGCAATATCGATGCCGACGCTGCCGTCCGGATCGCGCTTCTGGCGAGTCCCGCCATGCACCGCATCTACTTCGACTTGCGCTTGGCCGGTGACGACATTGCGCGCGCCGCGACGGCGGCGGCTCCGCCTTCCGAGAGCGTGGAACATTGGTTTGCGTCCTCGGCGATCGGAAGCCGTCGCCGATCCGCATCCGAGACTGAGACGCTCAAGTTCGAGCAGGCGAAGCTCGAAATGGCTGGCGAGATCGTCCGGTTGGGATTGGAAGTACGCCGGGCACATGCCGCAGCCGTCGCAGCCCGTCAGGTCGCGAACCTGACGGACGATTTGAAGACAGCGTCCGAAGCCTCGGCTGAACTCGGTCGGCGCATGGCGCGGGTCGGCAACTGGCCGCGACTGAACGAGTATCGCGAGAGCGCGGCCTTCGGCACCGTCAGCGTCCAGGCAGCCCGAGCGCGGCTTGCGGAAACGGCGGCGCGCGAGCGCCTTACGCGCCTTTTGGGCCTCTGGGGCGCCGATGCGCAGTACCGGTTGCCGGACGCGTTGGCACCGCTACCGGCACAGCTCGCGCCGATCGCCGATCCCGAGACCATCGCGGCGAACGGGCGTTTAGATATCCGCGCGATGGTCTTCGACATTGCCGCCGAAACGCGCGAGTTCGAGCTGGATTCTGACGCGAGCACGCTTCGCGCAAGTGCGGGCTTTTACGAGTTGCCGCGCGCGCGGGCGCTGGGTCAGGCCGATACTGCTGGAACGATTTCGGTTCCGGTATTCGATCTCCGGATTCAGTCGACTCTCGGAGCGTCAGCCCGTTTCATGGGGCTGCTGACTCGCGCTTCGCAGGCGGCAATCTCTGCCAGGGCGGATGCCCGGGTGGCTTACATGGCCCAGCGGACGGCTTACGAAGTCGCAAGCCATTACGCATCGCACATGCTGCCGCTTCAGGTTCGGATCATGGACGAGAGCGTGCAGCGTTATAATGGAATGTTGATCGGCGTATTCGACTTGCTTGCCGACGCGCGCCAGAAAACCGCTGTCGAGATCGCGTCTGTGGAGGCGTTGCGCGACTACTGGATCGCGACCGCCAACCTCGGCAATGCGTTGCTTGCCGGTGGATATGCCGGTGGTGCCGTCGCTGCCGGTTCCGCCGCCGCCCCGGAAGCTGCCCCTGCGGGGCACTGATCCGTCTCCGTCACGCTTCGATCTGTCAACGGGAGTACCCGATGTTTTCGCGACGCAATTTTCTCAGCGCATCGGCCGCCGGAATGGTCAGCGCCGGTCTTGTTTCGAAGGCAAGTCTCGCCTCGATCCCCGAGGCGCAAAGCCAGTCCGGTGCGACGATGGTGGCTCCGGCAGCCCCCGCCACCGGGCGCCCCTACAATCCGGTCGCGACGCTGAACGGGTGGACGCTGCCCTGGCGGATGCGCGACGGTTGGAAGGAATACCATCTCGTCGCGGAACCGGTGACGCGCGAGATTGCTCCGGGAATGGTCGCCAATCTCTGGGGATATAACGGACAAAGTCCGGGCCCCACGATCGAATGCGTCGAAGGCGACAAGCTCCGCATCTTCGTGACGAACAAGTTACCCGAGCACACGACCATCCACTGGCACGGCATTCTGCTGCCTTGCGGCATGGATGGCGTAGGCGGGTTAACCCAACCCCACATCCCGGTCGGCAAGACCTTTGTCTACGAATTCGTTATGAAGAAGAGCGGGACTTTCATGTACCACCCGCACGCCGACGAAATGGTTCAGATGTCGATGGGAATGATGGGATTCTTCGTCGTCCATCCTAAGGACCCGGCCCTCTATGCCGTTGATCGAGATTTTGTTTTCATTCTGAACGCCTACGACATCGAGCCAGGTGCAAAGACGCCGAGAAATTCCGAGATGCTCAACTTCAATATCTGGAGTTGGAACAGTCGCGTATTTCCAGGAATCGATCCGTTGGTCGTGCGCAAGGGCGACCGCGTGCGCATCCGGGTCGGCAATCTGACGATGACCAACCATCCGATCCATCTGCACGGCTACGACTTTGTCGTGGCCGGGACGGACGGCGGATGGGTGCCGCCGGCCGCGCGCTGGCCCGAGGTCAGCGCCGACATTCCCGTCGGGGCCATGCGGGCGATCGAGTTTACGGCCGACGAACCAGGCGACTGGGCGATTCATTGCCACAAGTCGCACCATACGATGAATCCCATGGGGCATACGGTTCCGACCATGATCGGTGTCGATCATCGCGATGTCGTGCACAAGATCACTCGTGTCGTGCCTGACTACATGGTCATGGGTGAGCGCGGAATGGCGGACATGCAGGAGATGGAAATGCCCATCCCCGAGAATACGCTCCCGATGATGACCGGCCGCGGTCCGTTCGGGCCGCTTGAGATGGGTGGCATGTTCTCGGTTGTGAAGGTCCGCGAGGGGCTTGCCCGGAACGACTACAAAGATCCGGGCTGGTTCCAGCACCCGCCCGGTACCGTCGCCTACGAGTGGAAAGGCTGATCTGGTTTTACATTTCAAGCAGGAGACCGACATGAAGAACGAGTTGTTGGCGTCGATTTTGGTACTGCTCTTGACCGGCCCGTCGATAGCGATTGCTTCACCCGGTCATAGCGGCGGAGACGGCAAGCCCGCGCTCGGTGAACCCGGCGATCCCAAGCGCGTGACCCGGACGGTTGAAGTCCGGATGAACGACCAGATGCGGTTCCTTCCGGATCGGGTCAATGTCCGTCCAGGCGAAACCATCCGATTCGTGGTCAAGAATACTGGCGAGTTCCCGCACGAGATGATGCTTGGTACCGAGGAAGAGTTGATCGAGCACGCGAAGATCATGCAAGAAAATCCTGGGATGGAACACGACGAAGAGCCCAAGGCCGTCTCTGTTCAACCAGGAAAGACGGGCCAGATTGTTTGGCGGTTTACCAGTGCCGGCACATTCAAGTTCGGTTGTCTTAAGCCAGGACATTACGAATCGGGTATGGTCGGCTCGATTTCCGTGCGCCGTTGAAATGTATAGATCAGAATTTTCCGGAGGAATGTCGATGTTCCGAGTTCTTGGCCGCTTGGCGGCAATTCTCGTCTTGAGTGCTGGGCTGTCCGGCGTCGCGCTTGCGCAGAAGACCGACAGGGTCGAAGGCGAGGTCCGGCGCATCAACGAGGCCGAGGGCAAAGTCACGTTGCGCCACGGCCCGCTGCTAAATCTCGACATGCCGGCAATGACCATGGTCTTTACCGCCAAAGATCCTGCGATCTTGAAGGGGATCAAAGTCGGCGAGAAAGTAAATTTCGTTGCCGAGTCCGCCAGCGGCGTATTCTACGTCCTCGAGATTTCGAAGCCGTAGGTCGAGATTTGATGACGCGACGGACCCGGAGGCTTACGCAGCGGCGGCTGTTACTCTCCGGGGCCGCGCTGCTTTTGCCCGTCCGAGCGCGCGCGTCGTCCGAAATCCGATTGCCGATACCGGCGTTAATGGACGCGTCTTTAGGCGCGATTATCCTCGATGCCCGTCGGTCGACGCATGCTTTCGTTGCGGGCAGGCCGACGGAATCGTTGGGCTACTCGGCGAACTATCTCGGCCCCACGCTTCGCTTTCGAAGCGGCCGACAGGCATCGCTTTCCATCGCGAACCGTATGGACCGACCGACAAGCATGCATCTTCACGGTCTGTTGCTCCCCGCGGCATCGGATGGCGCTCCACCCCGGCCCGTCGCTCCGGGCGAGACCTGGCGAACTACGTTCCGTATCGATCAACCGGCAACAACCGCCTGGTATCACGCCCATCCGCACGGCGATACAGGCCGTCAGGTCTATATGGGCCTTGCCGGCATGGCGATCGTTGACGATGCCGTTGGTGCGAATCCCGATCTGCCGACTCGCTACGGTATCGACGATCTTCCCCTGATCCTACAAGATCGGGCTCTCGATCCCTCGGGCCGTGCGATCTATCGATCGGACGGACACGCCATGATGATGGGGATGCGTGGCGACACGTTGATCGTCAACGGTGTTGCCGACCCGGTTGCGACGGTCCCGGCAGGCCTCGTTCGGCTGCGAATCCTCAATGGCGCGAATGCCCGAAACTTCGATCTCGCGTTCCAGGACCAACGCGCTTTCCACGTCGTAGCGGGTGATTGCGGTTTGCTGTCCACACCTGTCGTACGACGTACGCTAGTTGTCGCACCGGGCGAGCGGTTCGAGATCGTCGTCGATTTCTCGGATGGGCGCCCTGCGATCCTCGAAACGGCCAGCGACACCGCTGCGGTCCTTGCAGCGCGTATGGCGAATCCGCCCCGAACGATGGGGCGGGGGAGCGGCCGTATCTTAAGATTCGAGATCGACCTGTCGCTCCCCATCCACACGCGGCCGCTGCCGCAGCGGCTCGCGCGGCTGGCATCACCCGTTGTTCCTGCTGATGCAATTCGCCGTGTGATTTCGCTCGACATGGGAGCATCGATGATGGGCCTAGGGATGATACCGGGTACAATCCGTCACGGCCCAGGCGGAATGCACGGGATCAATGGGAAATCTTATGATCCCGAGCGGATCGACTACGAGATCCCGCTCGCCACGACCGAGATATGGGAAGTCTGGCCGCAGATGATGGCCCATCCGTTCCACGTCCACGGCGTCACGTTCCGAATCCTGTCGCTCGGCGGTGCCGCCCCGCCCGAGCATCTGGCAGGCGACAAAGATACGGTTCTCGTCGATCGGCCGGTCGAGCTTTTGGTCCGGTTTGGCCAGCCGACGACGAAAGAGGCGCCGTTCATGCTCCATTGCCACGTACTCGAGCACGAGGATGCGGGCATGATGGCGCAGTTCAGCACAATTTAGGAATCGTTTGGGGGCGATCAATGCAACAGAGCGCAGTCGAGCAGTTCCGACGTTCCGGTTATGTCGTCATCCGAAATCTGTGCCCGCCCGACGAAGTTGCAGAACTCAAGCTCCTTGCGATGCAGGAGCACAATGAACGCACGGGGCCGCTCGAGCTAGAGGCAGCCGTCGGATATCCAGGCGCTCCGCCTTCCCTTGCTTCACGGGGCGGCAATACGATTCGGCGTCTGCTCAATGCGGCCGACCGTAACCCAAGATTTGAACGGTGGATGTCTGGGCCGGTTATCGGAGCCCATATCGAGACATTGATCGGTGAAACTGCGATCATGTCCCAGGTTCACCACAACTGCATCATGACGAAGCATCCGGAGCATGGGAGCCAAACCGGTTGGCATCGAGATATTCGTTACTGGTCGTTTGCAAGGCCCGAACTCGTATCGGCGTGGCTGGCGCTTGGCTACGAACGGCCGGAAAACGGCTCGCTGATGCTTGTCCCCGGATCTCACAGCCTCGAGATCGAAGACAACCGTTTCGATTCGCTGAAATTTTTACGCACGGATATCGCTGAAAACGCGCGACTTCTCGAAAGTGCGGTTCGGGTATCCCTGAATCCGGGAGATGTCCTGTTTTTCCATTGTCGAGCATTGCATGCGGCGGGCCGCAATTCCGGTGACTCGATAAAGTACTCGCTCGTCTCGACATACTGCGGAGTTTCAAATCCGCCGGTCGAAGGAACTCGATCTGCATCGCGAAACGGTATTCCAATCGGTCACGACTAAGCGCCAGCCTCATATACATAGCGCCGAAAGCTCTCTCGAATAAGAATCTGGTGGTTGCCGCTCTGATCGCGATCAGCAGCACGGCGAAACGACGAACGGAGGGCGAGGGATGAGCAAACGGTAATGACGAGTCGTATCGTAGTAATCGGAATACTCGTGACAATTCTGGGGGTCGTCGGCGCATTCATGGCGATCGCCTTAATCGGGCCACGCGATGCAAGCACGGATAGTGCGCCGATCATGCTGACCAAAAGCATTGGAGAATGGAGGGTTCATGCTCGGCTGACACTCGGCGCTTCGGGCGGCTACGCGCTGGATCTTCGCTTCGCCGACGAAGGCGGCGAGTCCGCATCTATGTCCAGCCGCCCGACAGTCCGGGTATCTATGTTGGATCACGACATGGGAATAACCTCTCTGGCTGTCGAGACTGTCGGCGTTGGGTCGTATCGTGCGGTCGGAAGCTTGGATATGGCAGGCCGCTGGCGTTTCCGGATCGAGTTGACCGGGAATCATGCCGACATGATTGTCGATTTCCGAAGAAAGGGTTCACCGTGATCCAAAAAACCTTGAATGGCACGAAGTCCGGCATCGCCACGAGCCGCGGCAATACGCGAGGACGTTCTCGATGATTCGATCCGGCGTGTCCTTTCTGTCTCCCATTCGTCCGCGAGCACCGCTCAAGCGGATTGCGATGGGTTTCATTGTTGCCTTATCAACTTTTGCCGCACTCGGAACCGTATCAGCCGTGTGGGACAACTCCTTGTTCACGCGGATGACATCGACAGGCGCGTGGGCGACCACCGCCGGCCTTTTATTATTCTCGCTCCTTGCCGGTATTTTCGTCGTGATTCGCCAGCCTTCCTGTTCCGTACGCTTGGCAAGCGCCGGCGGCATCATCGGATTTCTTGGGATCGCCTGCCCGACCTGCAACAAGGTGCTAATGCTGCTCGTCGACGGCGAACTCCTGCTCGCGCATTTCGAGCCGAACAGTCTGTACGTTGCAACAGCAGGCGTACCGGTGCTCGGAGCAGCTACGGGGCGTGAAATTTTTCTCCGCCGCAGGAGCGTTTTTGCTTATCCTATTGATGAGGCCTTGCGATGAGCGGATCTATTCGGGGCCGCAGAGCGCCCGTTCTGCAATTCTCGTTTGCTTGGTTAATCAAGCGGACGGCACCACGACATATCCTAACCATTCTTCTCGCTATATTGCTGGTCTACCTGTTCGGCGCCGTGCACGGACAGTGGAGTGCTATGCACCGGTGGAATAGAGCCACAGCGGACGCTTCACTCATACTGCTGACGTTCACAATGGCCATTGGGCCGGGCGCACGGATTTGGTCGCCGTTGAGTCGGCTTCTCCCGCTTCGGCGAGAATTTGGCATCCATTCCGTACTTCTTGCGCTTATTCATATCGTCATCATCTTTGACGGCTGGGTGGAATGGGACCTTGCTCGTTTGATTGGGTTTGCGTTTCAGCCTGTCCTCGGCCGCCAGGTGATGGTCGAGCATGGCTTCGGACTGGCGAACCTGATCGGGATATTGGCGCTCGCTTACGGTGTCGTCTTGATGTCGACCTCCAACGACAAATGCGTGCGCCTCCTCAGCGGGCCTATATGGAAGTTCCTACAAGCAGGGGCTTACGTTCTTTGGGCGCTTGTGGTCGTGCATACCGCCTACTTCCTGTTCATGCATTTCCTCCATTTCCATCGACCGCAGCCGCCGCCCAATCCACTGAGCTGGCCGTTCGTTGCCCTCGTTGTGCTCGTCCTCGTCGTCCGCTTTGCTGCGTTCATTCAGACTTGGCGCCGGAGGCGCAAGACGACCGAAGAGTCTCCAGTGCCCTTGGGGTAACCGACCATGGCGGCTGCGGACCTGCAGTGGACCCAGAGATTGTCTCCCGTCAGCGCTAATAGGACGTAAGCGTCGTGGCGGTCATACGGTTGAAGGCTTGGCGGCCCATCGCCAGGGTAGGAGTGTGCTGGCGCGGTTGATGGGATGGCCACCGGCGAGCGCTTCAAGGGTTGCGGTCAGATAGGCGAGCGGATCGAGCGCGTTGAGCTTTGCGGTCTCGATCAACGAGGCCAGGCACGGCCAATGCCGCGCCCCGCCGTCGCTGCCAGCGAACAGTGCGTTCTTTCGGGTGAGCACCTGAGGCCCGACGGCGCGTTCGGCCGCGTGGTTGTCGAGCTCGATACGGCCGTCGCCGACGAAGCGGGTGAGCTCCGCCGAATGCGAAAGCGCGTGGTGGATCGCCTAGGCGGTCGGAGATTTGCCCGAGATTCGCTCAAGATTTACGCGCAGCCACGTTTCGAAGGCGTCCAGGTCCGGCTTGCTGCGTTCGTTGCGCGCGGCGGCGCGCGCGAGTCCTATCTGATTCCTTTGGAAAGAAGAGGCGCATCGTGCGGAAGAACGATGACGCGCAGATGCTCGGCCCGACCCGGAAGCTCGACAGAGTCCTGCCATATCCAACCTTGCTCAGCGGCGGGACAAAGAGACGGCACGAGCGTCGCTTCGGATACGATAAGTGCCGCATCAAGAGTCTTGGTCAAGCTCTCGAGCCGCTGGGCGACGTTCACGGCGTCTCCAAGAACCGTGAATTCGTCGTGGCATCCACTTGCTATGACCCCGCCGATCACATTGCCGGTGTGAAGTCCGATCCCGGCGCTTGGCGCCGGCTGGCCCGCTGCTAGCCGACGGTCACGCCATTGCCGGAGAATGACGGCCACTTTGACGGCACACTCGAACGCGCGCGCCGCATCGTCCGACTTGGAGCGGGGATGTCCGAAAACCGCCATGACCGCATCGCCGATGAACTTGTCGATCGTTCCACCCGCATCGAAAACGTAGCCTGTTACCAATTGCCGGTACTCGGTCAGAAGATCGGAGATTTCCTCCGGCGGGAGCGTCTCGCTAAGCCGCGTGAAACCGCGCAGATCGACGAACATTACAGTCGAAATCCTGCGGCTTGGTGACAGGGTTGTTCCGGTTCTTTCGATTTCCGCCACCACACTCGGCGAAAAGAATCTGGCCAAAGTTGCTTTGGATCGCTCGCTGGCGATTGCGCCTTGCAGTAACACGGCGTGATCGCGCGTAAGCCGATAGCAGACGAAAGCGGCAAACCCGAAAGCGGCCGCGAGCGCGGCTTCGGCGGCGAAGACAGAAAAGTCATGGCGATGAACGTCGATGCCGGCGAACGAAATCAGGACCATGGCGCCAAGCAGCGCGAGCCAGCCAGACAGGACCAGCCCCGCGTAGAGAGAGATCAAGAGCGGGCGTAGCCTTAGAGCCACATGCGCAAGGAGTAGAAATGCGATCGCGATGACCGGCGCCGTCAAGCTATGGTCCAGACCTCCGCCGGGTGCCCAGAGATGCTCATGGAACAGGGCGACAACGAGTGCGGCGTCTGCGATTGCGAAGCTCGGCGTCAGCCATGGCATTCCTACGCGTGCGTACGCCAGCGATAACCCCAGCAGCGTCGCGCTGGCGTAACCCGCGACGATATGTAACTGCGCCAAATGGGAGTGGAACAGGACGAAGTCCCCGATCGATCCAGCGTAAAGATTGATCACCAGAACCAGAAACACGATGACGCGAAGCCATGCGGAGCGTTTTTCACGACGCCATTCGAGTTCGTCGGCCGAAAGTCTGGGATTGTCGAACGATAGATTGGAGTTGTGGTCCATTCGTTACCTTTGCTATGGGCTATTGATAAATATCGTTAAGAGAAGCGCGCAAAGGCTATGTACTGATTCTCAAATCCGCGGCGGGCGACCAGCAGCGATTTGGCGATCGTTCCGATCAGTCGCACATTTCCGCCGAGCATGTCCAAGTCTGTGTCGCCTCGCAATTTGTGGTGAATGGAAAATAATACGCCCGCGATCTTTATCCTCGATGATGTCGACTCCACGGGTAGTCCCGTCGTTTGACCGTTCCCCGGAGACACCGAGGCCCGCTGCGAATGCCCAGGCGATTGCGCCTCGGCGGACACTGTCGGCGATAGGCTGACGGCGGCAGTGGCCAGCGGCGCTAGACACGGGAATGGAATCACTGCGAGCGAAAGATTCATGATGCGACTTTTTCTGGTTGGTCGGTTCTTCTTACCGACCGACTGCGTCGCAAGATTTTCGATCCCGTAACGAATTGTTGCGCCAGAGGCGCATTCGCGAAGCTCAGCGACGGGATGTCGCACCTGGTCGAAACCCGAATTTCACCTCTCGCGGCGCTAAGCTGAACGAAGGCGGCCGAATCAGCAATTGCAAGCCCTTACACGTATTCAATAGGCACTTTGGATGCGCCTACACATCGCGCGACCTCAAGGTTGCGAAACAGTTCGTTACAGACCAGAAATCCCACAGTAACACGCGCGCCGCAACTTACTTCGACATATTTAGTGAGCAAGGGGCGCGATGCGAAATGAAACAGCCAGACGAGAAATGTTGCGCGGGGTGGTAGCGCTCGCGTCGCTCCAACCACACATCGGCTTTACGCAGGCGACCAAGCGATCGACCGGTGTCATTCTTGCGACGGCTGATGCCGTAATCCGACAAATTTCGTGCGACACGTACTTAGCTTTGTCGCAGATCGATCTCTCGTTCGAGGTCGCTCTTCGCGCGCGAGATCCTCGGACGCAACGCGTGCCGAACTATTCGGTTCGCATCATTCCGGGCGAGGGGCCGAATTACGAATGGCCGATCAACGGGTTCGTTCACGGCCGGGATACGGCGATTGTGGCGTGGCCCGGAGAACGGCCGGAAATCCAATCCGCGATTCCCATCTCAATGATGCATTTCATGCATTTGCATGAGCATAGATTCCAGATCGTCGACAATCGTGCGGTACGATCCCAAGGACCGATTCTGGACATCGTGATCGTCCCGCCGCATTCTCCGGTGGCCGTCCACATCGAACTCTATAAGCCGGGGTGCCAGTATCTAAACTGCTATTATCTTTACCGCATGGCGGCCGGCATAATGGCCGCGCAGTGGGTGACCTGACATGCGGTCAGGAAGAAACCAGCCGGATGGTAAAGCTGCCGACGCGGTCCGACGCGTCCTTTCCGAGGATCGCGAGGACCTTTTGCGCTTCATCGCGCACCGCATTTCCAACGCGCAGGACGCAGAGGAGATTCTTCAGCGTTTTATTCTGAAGGCTTTGGATCGGGCTGGCGATTTGCGCGACATCGTATCGGTACGTGGCTGGCTCTCGAAAGTCCTGGCGTCGACGATCGCGGATCATCTTCGGCGGGTCCGCCGGGCCGGGCGGCGCGAAGTCGCGCTCGATGAGACCGCGTTGTCAGTGCCAGTTCCCGACCCGGAGATCGAGCAGGCGATCTGCGCTTGCCTCTACAAGCTTCTTCCAACTCTCGTGCCGGCGCACGCGCAAGTGATTTGGCGGATCGACATTCTCGGAGATCGGCGAGAGGACATCGCCAAGGAATTCGGCGTATCGCCGAACAACTTGGCGGTCCGGCTTCACCGCGCCCGGATGGCGCTCAAAAAGCGCCTTCAGGAGATGTGTCCTTCGTGCCGCGTTGAAGGTTTTTTCGACTGCGGCTGCGAGCTGAAGCGATCCGAAGGGATCGAGTGTAATCGCTCACGCGTTGCGGCGTCTATTTAAGGCAGCTAGACGAGTTCGGACACCGGGGGCCACCGGACGGCAGATCGATGTGCTGCGAAGAGTTGATGACTTCGGCGCCAACAAGGGGGACGTCATGGAAAGTGATCACGAGCATATGAGGCACGAGGACCAATCCGGTCGCGGTTCGACGGGATGGTCGAGGGATAAAATAGTTCTCGTCGGCTTCCTAGTGGTCGCGGGATTCTACTTGTTCACCGAGCACCGCGCGCATCTCTACGGGGCATTGCCCTGGCTGCTGCTGGTGCTTTGCCCCCTGATGCATCTTTTCATGCACGGGGGCGGTCACGGTGGGCATGGCAACGGCAAAACCACCGCGCCGATCAACCGGAACAAGGGGGAGGGTACGCCATGACTGGGCACGAAATGCCGGCCTACGGCTGGTGGAGTTTGGTCGCGATCAACTCCGCTATCTTCATTCTCTTCGCATTCAGCTTCTTCAGGCCGACGACACCCCGCGATTGGAGGACCTTTGGGATGTTCAGCGGCTTTTTGGTGGCCCTTTTCACCGAGATGTATGGCTTCCCCCTGACAATCTACTTCCTCTCCGGGTGGCTCCAGTCGCGCTATCCGGCTATCGATTGGATGTCGCATGATGCGGGCCATCTTCCCGAGATGTTGTTCGGTTGGCAGTCCAATCCGCATTTCGGTCCGTTTCACGTCCTCAGTTTTCTATTCATCGGCGGCGGGTTTATCTTAATTTCGGCCGCTTGGCGCGTTCTCTATGAAGCTCAGCGCGCGGGTCGCCTTGCGACGACGGGGCCCTACGCTCATCTTCGGCATCCGCAGTATGTCGGCTTCGTCCTGGTGATGTTTGGCTTCCTGGTGCAGTGGCCGACCATCGTAACCATCTTCCTCTTCCCCATTCTCGTCGCGGTGTATGCGCGACTTGCGACTCGGGAGGAGCGGGAATCATTCGAGGCCTTCGGCGACGCTTATGCGAAATATCAGGCGGCGGTTCCGGCCTTTGTCCCGAGAATTCTGTCGCGCTTACCTCCGCGCGCGCCCGACGGTACGGATGGGTAATGGTTCGTCCTTAGCGACGTCTTTTCAAGAGTGGAATTGGAAGCTGCCGCTTCCGGCCAAAATGATGGGGTGGGAAGACATGAACGATTCGAACAGATCGCAAAGCGACGGACTTGTACCGTCCGATCATTGGTCGGCGATCGCCGTGGAGCTGCGGAAGGCACTCGAGGAGGGTTCGTCGCGGCAGATCGCGGCGATCTCGACCGTCAATGCGAAGATCGTCGATGCCTGGATCAAGTTGGTGTCGGCGCGCGACCCGAGCGCGGCGTTGTCCGCGCAGTTGGAGATGGGCTGCTGCATGGGCGAAGCGGGCGCCGCGCATGCCCGAACTGTCGCCGATATCGCGACCAAACTTCATGATTGCCATTGCCGGATCGTCGCCGAAGCGTCCCGATCTGCTGGCGCAATAACGACGTCAGGGAAGATCCAACCATGAACGACACCGCACGCATTGGAGACGTGATGGAAGATAGCGCCATGGACGATTGCCGGCCGTTCGAAGCAATCGACCTGACCGGAAAGAAGGTGTTGATCGTCGGTATCGCGAACGAACACAGCCTCGCGTGGGCGGCGGCGCGTTGGTTACGCCGGGCTGGCGCCGAACTTGCTGTGATCCATTACAACGAAAAGGCCAAATCTTTCGTCGAGCCACTGGCGAAGCAGGCCGACGCCGAAATATTCTTGCCTTGCGACGTCGCCGTGCCAGGTCAGCTCGAAACGGTATTCGCCGCCATGACCGCCCGCTGGGCCCGCGTCGATATCGTGGTGCACGCTATCGCATGGGCGCGGAAGGAAGATCTTCACGGGCGGCTTACCGATTGCTCCGCCGAAGGGTTCGCCGAGGCGATGACGATCTCGTGTCATTCATTTCTGCGCATGGCGAAGTTGGCCGAGCCGCTCATGCGCGACGGCGGCAGTTTGCTGACGCTGAGCTATTGCGGGGCGGAGAAAGTCGTCGATCATTACAACGTGATGGGGCCGATCAAGGCGGCCCTCGAATCGTCCGTCAAGTATCTGGCGTACGAGCTTGGCCCCAAGAACATCCGGGTGAACGCGATATCCGCCGGGCCGGTGAAGACACGCGCAGCCTATGGAATTCTGTATTTCGACGAACTGTTGAACGAAACGGCCCGTCGGGCTCCGATGCGCGGTTTAGTGAGTGCCCGACGAGGTCGGACGAACCGCGTTGATGCTGGCCGCGCCGATTAGTACGGGGATGGCGTTTCATTGACGGACGCGCTGCCTCGAAACGCCCGGCGACGGGCCGGATCGGCGGGCGGGTCTTCGATCTGGTGGTTCACGTAGCGAGCGGGCTATCGGCCCCGCCGAAATGGAGGAAGGAACATGAAGCTCCACGATATGATTCGGGTCATCGCGGCCGGCGCTCTTGCGCTGGCCGTGTCGTCCGGTATCGCAGCCGCGCAGTCGCTGGCGCAGACCCCGTCGCATGCCGATCATCCGGCGCCGGGTGTGGCACCCGCGCAACCGCGCGGCGCGCCGGCGCAAGGCATGCCCATGATGGAAAACATGGGCGACATGATGCGTATGATGCGCGACATGATGCCGATGATGGAGCGGATGGGTTCCGTCGCGCCCGAGGAGCGAGCGCGGATGATGGAGCGCATGCGCCCGATGATGCGCCAAATGATGCCGATGATGGAGGGTATGGCGGGCGCGGCACCTCAGGGCGGCGCGCACGATCATGGAGCGCCGGCCGGCGCGGCGCCATCGACGCGCGAGTTCGTGGAAGCCGGGCAACGCATGCATCGCGACATGGCGATCGCCTTCACGGGCGACGCCGATGTCGACTTCGTACGCGGAATGATACCCCATCATCAGGGCGCCATTGACATGGCGGAGATCGTCCTCCGGCATGGAAAGAACGAAACGACGCGCAAATGGGCGTCCGACATCATCCGCGAACAACGGCGCGAGATTTCGGAGATGCGCGAATGGTTGCGCGTGAACTCGCGGTGAGCGGCATACGAATCGAGCGGCGCGCGTTTGTCACCGGCGGGCTCTGTGCCCTGGCGTTACCCGCAGGAGCGCAGGCTCTCCAATTGGAGGTTTGGCGCGACCCGAACTGCGGGTGCTGTGCGGGCTGGGTCGAGCATATCCGCAGGGAAGGGTTCGCCGTCACGGATCGGATTGTCGCGTCCGTTTCGCCGTTCCGGCGGATGCTCGGCACGCCGATCGACCTGCTCTCCTGCCACGCCGCGCAGATTGATGGTTTGGCGATCGAGGGGCACGTGCCGGCATTGGCGATCCGGCGGATGCTAGCCGAGCGGACGCCGGAGGTCGCCGGGATCGCGGTGCCCGCGATGCCGATTGGGACTCCCGGTATGGAGATCGAAGGCCGGGAGCCTGAGATCTACTCCGTCGTTGCCTGGAATCGGGACGGTAGTTTTTGGCCGTGGCTGCGTATGCGAGGTGGTTCGGTGGTCTGACACGGGATGCCAGTGCCGGCGTCGCCGGCAAGTTTCGGTTTCGGAGGAAATTAGTCATGCCAAACGATAGCCATCGACACAAAACAGCAACGGGTGGCGGACACGGCGATCATGCAGGACATGGTCACGGCCATCACGCGGACCATCTAAGCCGCAGTGCGGACAAGAATGCGGCGACTGATCCTGTCTGCGGCATGAAGGTAAATCCAGCGACGGCGAAGCACAGTTCGCGGATCGACGGCCGTACGAGCTTCTTTTGCTCACTCTCGTGCAAGTCGAAGTTCGACGCCAATCCCTCTGAATACGCTGCACCGTCGAGAAAGGATGGCATTACGCAACCGGCGGCGAGTCAAGCGGTCTACACCTGCCCGATGCATCCGCAAATCCGCCGAGATGGTCCGGGAAGCTGTCCGATTTGCGGCATGGCGCTCGAACTTTTGGTGCCTGAAGGTGAAACGGGTCCAAGCCTCGAACTCAACGACTTCGCCCGGCGCTTTTGGATTGGCACGGCGATGACCTTGCCCGTGGTTCTACTCGAAGTGGGCGGGCACCTCGCGAACCTGCACCAGACACTCGGACAACAGAACGGCAACTACCTACAAGCCCTGTTCGGAACGCCCGTCGTCCTCTGGGCGGGGTGGCCGCTCTTGACTCGTGGCTGGCAGTCGATCGTCCTGCGCAGCTTGAACATGTTCACGCTGATCGCAATGGGGATCGGGATCGCTTTAATTTACAGCCTCGTTGCCACGTTCGCGCCGGGCGTATTTCCCGAAACCTTGCGCGGCGCCGAAGGCGCGGTCGCTGTCTACTTCGAGGCGGCCTCGGTTATCACCGTTCTGGTCCTTCTCGGCCAGGTTCTCGAACTGCGGGCGCGCGAAACGACGAGCGGCGCCATTCGCGCGCTGCTCGATCTCGCGCCGAAGACCGCGCGCAAGATTGGGCCGGGCGGGATCGAGACCGAAGTCCCGGTCGATGAAATCGCCATCGGCGATCGTTTGCGGGTTCGGCCCGGGGAGAAGATCCCCGTCGATGGCACGGTCGTCGAGGGGCGAAGCGCCGTCGACGAATCGATGGTAACCGGCGAGTCTATGCCTGTGACAAAGGAGATCGCGTCGAAAGTGATCGGCGGTACGGTCAACCGGAGCGGTGCACTCATCGTGGAAGCGCGGAAAATCGGCCGTGACACAATGCTGGCGCAGATCGTTCACTTGGTCGCACAAGCCCAGCGTAGTCGCGCGCCGATCCAACGTCTGGCCGACCAAGTTTCCGCTTGGTTCGTGCCAGCCGTGATCGCCTGCGCCGCGATCGCATTTGCTGCTTGGTATGTCTACGGGCCGGAGCCCCGCTTCGCCCTGGCGCTGGTCGCGGCGGTGGCCGTTCTGATCATCGCCTGTCCTTGCGCGCTCGGCCTCGCCACGCCGATGTCGATCATGGTCGGCGTCGGACGCGGTGCCGAGAGCGGGGTTCTGATCAAGAACGCGGAGGCGTTGGAGCGCATGGAGCGCGTCGACACTGTTGTCGTCGATAAGACCGGGACACTCACAGAGGGTAAGCCGTCGGTCACATCGATCGTGATGGCGCCCGGCGCGAGCGAACTCGAGGTTCTGCGGCTTGCCGCGAGCGTGGAGCGGGCGAGCGAGCATCCACTCGCGAACGCCATCGTGCGCGCCGCGAAAGCCAGGGCGATCGACTTGGCGCCCGTACGAGACTTCGACTCGCCGACTGGCAAAGGCGCCGTCGGCACGGTTGATGATCGCTCGGTCGTGCTGGGGAACGCCGTGTTCCTTGCCGAGCGAGGGATCGTGGTCGATTCGTTGAAGGAAGCCGCAGAGGAACTACGACGCGACGGGGCAACCGTAATCTTCGCTGGTATCGACGGACGGGTGGCGGCGGCGCTGGCGATCGCAGATCCGATCAAGGAGACGACGCCCGACGCCATCGCCACGTTACGACAGGAGGGCGTGCGGATCGTCATGCTTACGGGCGACAATCGCACCACTGCCCTGGCGGTCGCGGCACGTTTGGGGATCGAGGACGTTGAGGCCGAGGTTCTTCCTGAGCGCAAGAGCGAAATCGTTCGGCACTACAAGTCGGCGGGCGGTGTCGTCGCTATGGCCGGGGACGGCGTAAACGATGCGCCCGCCTTGGCGGCCGCAGATGTCGGGATCGCGATGGGGACGGGAACCGATGTGGCCATGGAGAGCGCGAGCGTAACGTTATTGAAAGGCGATTTGATCGGCATCGTCCGGGCGCGGCGGCTGTCGCGCGCCACGATGCGGAACATTAGGCAGAACCTTTTCTTCGCCTTCGCTTACAACGTGGCGGGAATTCCGGTCGCTGCCGGGGTTCTCTATCCAGCGTTCGGGGTCCTGCTTTCGCCGATCGTCGCAGCAGCGGCCATGGCCTTATCATCCGTTAGCGTAATAGCGAACGCGGCGCGTCTGAGACGGTTCGTCCCTTAGCGCTGCCAAATTACACTCGGGCTCCGGCATTTCTGTCGGGCAGGATATTTTCGGATTCAACTATGCCGCTGCGACACTAGGCGCAGGAGAGAAAAACCCACAATCGAGAACTCGACAGTTGTTTGACGAATCATTCATCGGAACACCAAAAGTATACTCAGTATACTTTTGGTGTTAATATACATTGCGATACTGACTTTTATCTGGTCAATGGACCAGACTCAATCCGTGCGGGGTAGGGTATGGCTGACGAACTTGAGGGACCGTATGCAATTCCGCGCTTGATGAAAGTTAAGCGAAATGCCCTGGGCCAGACACACGCTGCTAGATCGGAAAATGGCTTGCGGCTTCCGCACCTAATTCCGGGAAATCCACTACCCGAGGTCCTTTTTAATGCCGCGCCTAGGGGTACCAGCTTTGTCGATTTCGTCCTGCTGAAATACGAAACCGCAAAGGCCCAAGGGCGAGTGTACCGTCCTCGGAAAGACCAAGTACTCGCCATAGAAGGACTCCTCACGGCCAGCCCGGAATTCTTCCGCCCCAATACGCCGAACATCGCCGGAGCATACGAGATTGAGAAGGTGCATCAGATACGCGATCGAGCCCTTCCGTTTCTAAAAAGCCGCTACGGAGAAAATCTGGTTCGCATTGAGCTGCAGCTTGACGAAGTCACACCGCATTTGCAGTTTGCCATCGTGCCAATTGATTCAAAGGGACGATGGTCAGCGAAAAACTGTATGTCGAATTCTGCATTCCAAAGACTATGGAGTGACTGGTACGAAGCGACTAAGGACCTCGGTTTGAAGCGAGGTAATCCGGGAATGATTGGCGATCATATTCCGATTAGAGAATTCTACTTCGCATCCGGTATATTTAAAAAACTCAAGAATGATGCCGAGCAAAAATTCCGGCTACCCCATTATCAGGTTGAAGTACCAAGTCGCTCCTCACTTCTGAACCCTCAAAAACTGGCAGATGATATTAACGCAAAGCTTGCCAAGTGGATGGATGAGCAGTCGCGACTTCTTCAAGAACGCTTCGCTCCCATATTCGCGGGTGTGGCGGAGCAGAGGCTTAAAAATCGCAGAGCCTCGCAGTTTCGAGCATCAGCTTTGAGGCATGAAAAGCGAAATAGCGAGCTCGAAGAACAGCTCAGAGCGCTAACAGCGAAATTTAAGCAACACGAGCCGATCAGCGTGGAAGATGTCGCCAAGAAACTTGCGCTGACCGAGATTCCAAAAGCTCTTCAGAGCGAAGATGCAGTCAGATTTCTGACCATGACGAAGAATGTGAGCGTAGACGAAGCGTTCGGCTGGATACTTTCTGAGTTTGGCGAGAATAGAGCGGCTGCAACGGCGGCAGCGTTAGAAAAATCTCGCTTTATTGCCCGCGCATCGACGCTTCCAAAATTAAGTGGACGCAACTTCGGGAAAAACAGAAGTGAGATTGAGGAACAGCTTTCGGCACTGCATGCCGATTATTTCCAGATCCACTATAAGAGTCATGCCGATGAGACGGCTCAATTGATGCGTCAGGCAAAACCGAAAGGTAAGTCTACAGATTGGACACTCGAAGACGTGCTGGCCAATCTACCGACCGTAAAAAAATTATCTGATAATCACGAAATCCGGGTTCTGCCTTTTAGTTCGAAATACAATTACTTGCTTGTCGCTGGCGCGAGGTCAGAAAGTATGTTTTCTGATTTTCGTTATGATCCATGCGTGATTCTACGTCTCGGGCTGAATCAATTTGAGGCCGTATTGCGTTGCCCTATTGGGATTGTTAAAGCAAAAACAGAAGTCGGTATCGACGAATACGCTGCCAGCCTTAAACTTGCTATTTACTCGGTTGATCGGGGTGAAGCGATTCCGCTAGCAGGTTCGCGAACCGTGGATAACGATAAAAAAGGCAAGATCGTTGGGAGAGTGGGGCTTGTCTCGGCTGTGGATGTCGATGCCTTCCCGACACCGGGGACTACGAATCGGCCCAAATACGGAGGCTAAATTTCATTATCCGGCGTTGCGCTAAATAAAATCGTGACCGCTGACTCTGGCAAAATCAAAAAATATATTACTTGGTCTTGCGCTGATTTCTAGTCGAGATCCCAATCGGCCGATTGCCGATTGATCCGGTATTTTTCGGGTAGTCGTCTGGCTTCAAACGCTCGACAAGCAACGAAATATTTCTAGAAGGCGATCTAACGCCCTGTTCCCAGCTTCGAATCGCATGAACAGTAACGCCAACGAGATCAGCAGCCTGTTCTTGAGTCAGGTTGTGACTGATTCGCCAGTTTCTGAAGTCAGATCCATCAAACTTCTTCATGTCCAGATCATGGATATCTGAATCGTGCTGGCGTGCGAAGGGATTTTGCTTGATACTAATACAAAATACTAGTATACTGATGTCATCCTAATCGATACCGAGGTGCGTCATGCAGGATGACATTCCATTGGGTGAGCCCCTCGATAATCGGCTGTGGATCGCCAATTTTCCCGGCTTTTTGAACTGGATCCAGCAGCAGCGGATCGCCCGATTTCTTCAGGATGCGGCTGGCTCCATACTTGCGATTAATCCAAATACAGATCTGACGAAGCTCCAGAAGCACGAACTACTGGCGCTCGCTATCCGTAGCCATCGCATGGATATCAGTCGTGATGTAGTTGGGTCATTTCTGGCCCTCGCGGTGGAGAAACGGTCGCTGATTGCATTGGCCATGCTGTCGCAGGTCGCTGGCCAGGCCATCCGACAGGATGAGGCTCTTGGCAAGCTATACACCGAGAGGAAAGCTGCTCTCGGAACTCTTCGATTCCTTCATCGGGCGCTCGATGGATTCCTGTTTCTGGACGAGTTCGATAAGTATCGCGATGAAGTCGCAGAACTCGCGGAAGCTGTCCGAAATGACGAGATTTGGGCACAGATTAGTGCCTCTGAAAGTGTTCGCGCTTCTTATCGCGTCATCGCACCCGGCCTTAAATCCCTCCTACATCTGGAGGCGAGCGCAAAAGATCTTGAGGCATTGAAAGGACCTCTCTTTCTTTGGCGGTCGAAGATCACTTCTTCGATCTTGGCCGAGGTTCTTGCCGGAGAGTTTCCGCACTTTGCCAGTGTAGCGGGCGACATAGCGCGCTTTGTTGTCGGAGATACAAATGAATTTGATCGTCCGATCTTGCTTGTTGGTATCCCCGGCATCGGCAAGGACTCCATTCTGCGGCGAGCTGCGCAACTCGTGGGAAGACCGATTGGGGAGTACGACTTAGCCGGAGGCAGTGACAGCCGAATTCTCAAGGGTACGGCAAGGGGGTGGAGTTCAGCATCTCCCAGTCATCCTGCGATGATCTGCGCAAGGTATCGTTGTGCCAATCCGTTGCTGGTCTATAGCGAACTCGACCGCGCAGGCGGTAGCCGCCGCAACGGCAATGCGCATGAGGCATTGCTCGGACTTTGCGAACCTACGACACGCCGAAACTGGTTTGACGATGGTCTTGCTGTCGGCCTCGATTTGAGCGCTGTCGCCATTGCATTCACGTCGAATGGAATCTCGGCCACGCCCGATGCTTTGGTAAATCGCCTACGGATAATTCGGCTAAAAGCGCCGCGACCAGAGCACGTGCGCAACATACTTCTACAAACGCGTCGGCGTATTGCTGAAGAGCGTGGAATTGATATCGACGATATAGCTGAGCTAGGCCCACAGGTGATCCGGAAACTCGAGACTGCCGCACGGCACGGGCGCTTCCACCTGAGATTGGCTGATCGCGTAGTCCGTGCGCTCGGCCATCTACAGCCACCAAAACCGATGCATTGACGACGATACGAATTTAATCGGCAACCTAGGAGAAGTTAGATGATCGACCTATTGATTAATGCGTTTGAGCCGCAAGTATTTTTTGCCAACTTAGTTGGCGAGGCGACGAATGACGCATCTGCCAAGGCCGCGTTCTTCGCGATCAAATCAGTTGGCATCGCGCTACTGGGCATGGCGTCAAATCTTCGTCGACCGGGCGCGACAGTGAAGCGCCGGGCTCTTAAGTCGCGGAAGCGCAAGTCTAAGCTGCCGGCAAAGCACCCCATGCGTCGTCGAAATTGAAACCGAGCACATTGGTCCCTGCTGGAAGTGAAAGCGCATGGTCATCGCATTCATTGATTTTGAAGCATCAGCTTTGGAAAACGGCTATCCGATAGAAGTCGGATATGCGCGATCGGATGGCCGTGTAGGAGCATTCCTGATCAAGCCGCGCATGGAGTGGAATACTCTGAGCTGGAGCGTAGCCTCAGAGCATATTCATCGCTTGCCACTCACGCTGCTTGATCAAGGAACCGACGCTGGAGAAGTGTGCGCACGGTTAAACGTCGAGCTTCAGGGTTGCGCATGTTTTTCTGACGCTCCTGCATTTGATTGGCGTTGGTTGGCAATGCTCGAGCCTGGACGAGTACCAGAATTCAGGCTGATGAACACTCCGGCCGACACCCTTTTGATGCATGCTGCTGATGAAGCCGGGATTCCTGGGCCGACTGCGGCTCGTATCGTCGATCGCTCAATGCGCCTCGGCGGTCATGCGGCAGCGGGCGACGCCGCTGCGCTAGCAGCAGGACATGAGATCCTCAATCGACAAGGTGAGATTCGAATGATGGAGGTTGAGGCTTGTTTCCGAAGGTGGCAGGCGCTGGCCGCCACCGCATCAGCATGGCGGATCAGGTGAGGTAGGGGAAATTGAACGCCCCTATAGGGCGCGCAGGAAGGCCATCCTCGCCGCAGAATTCGGGCAGATTTCGAAGAATTAGAGCAATGAATTTTTTAAAATACTGAAAATAAAAGCATAATTCGAGCGACGTTCCGGAGCTTGGCGTTACGATGAAGGAGTGAAATCGGCACTAAAAGCTCCTGTAATTCGTAAGGCTCAGGGCAATTTATGGACCCTGCAGGCGGAGCCTTGGGCAGCGAAGTCGGCTAATCGGACGAGCGATGACTTTGTATCTCTTGATTGGCTTGCGCAGCGTTGGTCCTGCTCTCTAAGGACGGCACGTCAAAAAACAAAAGTTCATGGCCTGGGAATTTGCCCGGCAGGAATCTGGTTGATTTCCCGGTCCAGAGTCGCAGCGCACGAAACATCACTTTTTGGCAAATCTCAGTACGCTTCAAATGATCCTACCGCTGTAGATCAGGCTTCAGCGCGCGCATTGACGCTCAACGATAATCTAAAAAAGTTCGGAGTCACTAAAAACGCTGAGCTCAAGCGTCGACTGTTTAAGCTGGCACCACCGATATCGAGAAAGGTCGAATAATCATGCGTGGACGCTCTGTCTATCTGCAAAAGTCGACTGGTCGCTGGCGGATCGATTTTTACCACCAGGGCAAACGCGTGCATGGCTATGCCAAAAATGCAGATGGATCACTAGCGCGCAGTCGAGGAGAGGCTGAGCAGTCGGCGTTTCGTAGTCGAGAGGCACTCGTCAATCCGAGCGCTGTCACTGCGACTTCAAGCCAGCCCATCATAGTTTCGCCACAGCAAGTATCAGTCGCAACGATGCGTTCGCCTGTAAATGCGGATGCTTCTTACACGATCGGCGACGCTGTACTTGCATATGCGGCAGCCTCCTCAAGTCTTCGCTCCTGGCCGTCGATCCAAGGCTACCTGTCGACCATCAACCTATTTTTTGGACAGGATTTCCTCATCGGCGACGTTGATGAGGTCAAACTCGCCGAGTTTCGCGATTGGCTACGGCAGGCGCCGATCCTCAATTATCGCGGCGGCCCCACGACACCGCAAAAATCAAAGCGCTCAGAAGAGCAGCTCTACTCAGTCCGCACTACAAAAGAGACGGATGTCGACGCCGAGTCTGCCGCGACAGCGCAACGTAGCGAGACGACGGTCAGAAAATACCTCAAAGCATTGCGGTCGGTTTTACTGATGGCCCATCGCAAAGTGGATCCATCAGATCCTATGGGGCGGCCCTATCTGCGAGCTATGCCGGCGTTCAAAAATCTGCGCGATCCTGCAGGTACGCCACGGCCATTTCCGGCGGAAAAACTACCAGCCGTTCTTGCGCAGCTTCCCGCGCATGCACAGGCCGTGGTGTTAGGTGCAGTATTCACGGGCTGGCGTCGTGGACAGGTGTGTGCTTCGCAGGTCAGTTGGCTGGACGACGAACGACAAGCACTTCGTCACGATAGTCATAATAAGGGTAAACGCGAGGGATGGACGCCGCTCAGCACGGAGGGTTACGCATTTTTCTGCGCATTGAGAGAGCGAGCGCAGATGATTGGCTCAAAGCATTTTATCAACTATCGGGAGCCCAAATCGGGTCACTGGCGATCGATCAAAACGATCGAGAGGAGTTGGCTGCGCGCGTTGGAAACAGTAGGTCTGGGTGGCCAGGTTAGATTTCATGATCTTAAAGCGATGGTGCTCTCCGCGATGGCTTCCGCGCGAGTTGACCCCCGAACCTTGCAATCAATCGGTCAGCATTCCGATATCGAGACGACGATGAAGCACTACATATTCACGCAGCTTGATGCGGGGCGTGAAGCGCAAACGCTCGTCAACTCGAAGCTAGCGGAAGCTGGTTTTGATCTGCATGCCGCGTCAAAACTTGCGACAGAAGCGGCGGGGTGGGAGCAGAAAAAAAACGTGAAGTCCCACACGAAGTCCCACAAATCGACTGCGAAGCGCGTCGCCGCGAAACTCTCGAAACCGTCTAAGTCTTTGAAAAAAATGGCGCGCCCGGCGCGACTCGAACGCGCGACCTTCAGCTTCGGAGGCTGACACTCTATCCAACTGAGCTACGGGCGCCCCGTCCTTGCGGACCTGTCCTTTACGGACGGGCGGAAACTAGCCCAAGCGCCCGCCATACGCAATTGCCGTGAATTCAGGGCGATTTGGCCCGTTCCAGCACCCAATCGGCCACATCTTCCTGTACTTTCGCGCGGCCCAGATCGCGCAGCAGCATATGAAAGCCGGTCGTGTAGGTCTTGACCGTGCGGTCGCCGGATTTCGGCAGGCGGTCGAGCATCGCGCCCATCGCGTCGTCGGGAATCAGATTGTCGTTGGCGCCGATCAGGAACAAGGCGGGCGCCTCGAAACCGGGGGCGGCCGCATAGGCCGCATCCATCAACCCAACGAGGCCGTAAAGCGCATCGACCCGCGTGCGCTTGAGCACCAGCGGATCGCGGCCCAGCGCGCGCAGCATCGGAATATTGTCGGAGGGGCGAATACCGATCCCTTCGACCGTCGGCGCGAAGCCGGGGATCGTGTGCGCGAGCAGCCAGAGCCAGGCATTGCTCCACCAGCTCAGCGTCTCGCGGCCGCGCACGGCGGGGGCGGCGAGAATGGCCCCCCGCGCGACACCCAAACCGCCGGACGAATAGGCGGCCATGATCACGGCCCCGCCCATGCTTTCGCCCGCGACGAAGATCGGCACGCCGGGATGTTTGGCGGCGACCAGGGCGATCGCCGCGCGAAGATCGCCGGTCAGCGCCGCGTCGCCCGCCCAAATGCCGGGACGGGGTGCCGCGCCAAAACCGCGCTGGTCATAGGCATAGGTCGCGATACCCGCCTTCACCCAGGTCTCGGCCGGCATTTCCCAGGCGCGCGAATAATCGTTGAAGCCGTGCAGGGCGAGGATCACGGCTTTGATCGCGCCGTCGGGCTTCCACAGCCGATAGGGCAACACGGCGCCATCCGCCATGGTGAACGACGCGTCGCTCAAAGCGGGGGCTTGTGTCGCCGGTCCCAACCCCTGTTGCGACGGCTGCGCGCAAGCCGCCGTCAACAGCAGCAGCAGAACGGCGACAAGCCTCATGCCGCCGAGCGGACGAGTTGCAGGAACACGTCTTCGAGGTCGCTTTCGCGCGTGCTGAGATCGGCGATGCCCACACCCGATTGCGCGACCGCGCCCAGAATGTCCGACGCTTTGACGGCGCTGGGCCGATAGGGGACGACCAGCAGACGCGAGGCTTCGAGCTTCGCGCCGAACGGGACCAGCGAGGCCGGGACCTCCGCAAGGTCGCAATCGATCGTGATGCGCATTTCCTTGGCGTCGACGCGCGCCAGCAGCGCGTCCTTGCTGTCGTCGGCGACCAGCTTGCCGTGATTGATGATCGCGATGCGATCGCAAAGCTCTTCGGCTTCTTGAAGGTAATGCGTCGTCAGGATGACGGTCGTGCCCTTGGCGTTGAGCTGGCGCACATAGGCCCACAGGCTTTGGCGCAATTCGATATCCACGCCGGCGGTGGGCTCGTCCAAGATCAACACCGGCGGCGTATGGACCAGCGCCTTGGCGACCAGCACGCGCCGTCGCATGCCGCCCGACAGCGAACGCGCATAGGCATCGGCTTTGTCGGCAAGGCCGACGGCGGCGAGGATTTCGGCCGTGCGCCGCTCGGCTTGCGGCACGCCGTAGAGCCCGGCTTGCAGTTCCAGCAATTCGCGCGGCGTGAAGAAGGGGTCGAAATTGATTTCCTGCGGCACGATGCCGATGGCCCCGCGCGCGGCGCGCGCGTCCCGGTCGATATCGATGCCCCAGACCTTGGCGCTGCCGGCGGTCTTGTTGACCAAGCCCGCCAGGATGTTGATCAGCGTCGACTTGCCCGCCCCGTTGGGGCCCAGCAGGCCGAAAATCATGCCGCGCGGCACGTTCAGCGAGACGTTATCCAGCGCTTTTTTTCCGCCGGCATAGACCTTGGTCAGGCCGCGCAGTTCCAGGGCGTTTTCGGGCGGGGCAGGTTGCATCGGGGTGGTTTCCATCGGGGTCGCGCTTGGGTATCATCCGGCCGGTTCCGAATCAACGAAAGCCCGACGCCCATGACCGCCAACGCCGCCACCCCCGTTTCCCAGAAGCCGATCGAAGTCGCGGAATCGCAGATCGCGTGCGACGGCGGCGGCGGGGCGCTCGGCCATCCGCGCGTTTATCTGACGATGGGCGCCGACGGTACGGTCGAATGCCCCTATTGCGATCAGAAATTCGTGCTGAAGGCGGGCGCTTCGCGCGGACACGGGCATTGAGTATAAAGCCGGTCGAAGCGCCGCATCGCCTGTGCCTGGTCGACGGCTCGGGCTTCATCTTCCGCGCCTATCACGCTTTGCCGCCGCTCACGCGCGCCGACGGCACGCCCGTGGGCGCCGTGCAGGGCTTCGTCAACATGCTGGTGCGGTTGATCGAAAGCCATGCGGGCGATCGCATCGCGGTGATTTTCGATTCCTCGCGCAAAAGCTTCCGCAACGAGTTCTATCCCGAATACAAAGCCCATCGCCCCGATCCGCCGGAGGATCTGATTCCGCAATTCGCGCTGGTGCGCGAAGCGACGCGCGCCTTCGACCTGCCGGCGATCGAAATGCCGGGCTACGAGGCCGACGATCTGATCGCGACCTATGCCGCGCATGCGCTGGCGCAGGGCGGGACCGCGATCGTCGTGTCGTCGGACAAGGATTTGATGCAGCTCGTGCGCCCGGGCGTCGAGATGCTCGATCCCTTGAAGCAGAAGCGCATCGGCGAGCCCGAAGTGCTGGAAAAATTCGGCGTGAAGCCCGACCGCGTCGTCGACGTGCAAGCCCTCGCCGGCGATTCAACCGACAACGTGCCCGGCGTGCCGGGGATCGGCGTGAAGACCGCGGCCGAACTCATCAACACCTATGGCGATCTCGATGCGCTGCTGGCGCGCGCGGGCGAAATCAAACAGCCCAAGCGCCGCGAAAGCCTGATCGCCAACAAGGAACTGGCACTGGTCTCGCGCCGTTTGGTGCAGTTGAAGGCCGATGTGCCCGTCACGGTGCCGGTCGAGAGTTTCGAGATCAAGAAGCCCGATCCGGCGAAATTGCGCGGCTTCCTGGCCGAGCAAGGCTTCCGGTCGACGATCGGCCGGCTCGAAACCATGGGCTGGCTCACCGAAGGCGGGCCGATGCCTGCGCCGCGCGCGGCCGTTCCATCCGCATCGCCCGCCGCTGCCGCCGAGCCGGCGGCGCCGTCGGGCCCGGCGAAATACGATCTGGTCGACGATCTGAAAACGCTCGATGCGTGGATCGCCAAAGCCAAAGCGGCCGGGCGTCTGGCGATCGATACCGAGACGACGTCGCTCGACGCGCGCAATGCCGACCTCGTCGGCATTTCGATGGCGGTCGACGAAGGCCATGCCTGCTACGTGCCGCTCGGCCATGTCGAGCCGGGGGCGGCGGGCGAGCTCGATTTCGGCGGCGGCGTCAAATTGAAGCCCGGCCAGTTGAAATCCGCCGATGTGTTGAAGCGTCTGGCGCCGCTGCTCGCCGATCCGTCCGTGCTGAAGATCGGCCATAACCTTAAATACGACATTCAGGTCTTCATGCGGGCCGGCATCGCCGAATTCGGGCCGGTGGACGACACGTTGCTGATCTCATTCGTGTTGGATGCCGGGCGTCATGGCCACGGCATGGACGAACTCGCCGAAGCGCATCTCGGCCATTCGACGATCAAATACGACGACGTGACGGGTACGGGCAAAGCGCGCATTTCCTTCGCGCAAGTGGCGCTCGACAAGGCGCGCGACTACGCGGCCGAAGACGCGGAAGTGACGCTGCGTTTGTGGAACCGCCTGCGCCCGCGTCTGGCCGACGAAGGCTTGCTCGCCTTCTACGAGCGCGTCGAGCGGCCGTTGATCCCCGCGATCGTGACGATGGAGCAGAACGGAATCGCGGTCGATCGCGATGCGCTGCGCCGTCTGTCGAACGATTTCGCCCTGCGCTTGGACGAGCTGGAGAAGACGATCCACAAGCTCGCCGGTCATCCGTTCAATGTCGGCAGCCCCGCGCAGCTCGGCAAGGTGATGTTCGACGAGCTGGGCTTGCAGCTTCCCGATGGCAAGGCGCCGTCCAAGACCAAGACGGGCGCTTATGCGACGGGGGCGGACGTGCTCGACGATCTCGCCGCCACGGGCCATGAACTGCCCCAGCGCGTGCTCGATTGGCGCCAGCTCGCCAAGCTCAAATCGACCTATACCGACGCGCTGATCGAAGCGATCGACGAGAAGACGCATCGCGTGCACACGTCCTTCGCGATGACCGGGGCGGCGACCGGGCGTTTGTCGTCCAACGATCCGAATTTGCAGAACATCCCCGTGCGCACCGAGGAAGGCCGCAAGATCCGCGAAGCCTTCATCGCGGCCAAGGGCACGACGCTATTGTCCTTCGACTATTCGCAGATTGAGCTGCGCTTGCTCGCCCATGTCGCGGATATCGAAACGTTGAAGGACGCGTTCCGCAACAAGCTCGACATTCACGCCGCGACCGCGTCGGAAATGTTCGGCGTGCCCATCGACAAGATGGACAAGGAAACGCGCCGGCGCGCCAAGGCGATCAATTTCGGCATCATCTACGGCATCTCGCCCTTCGGTCTCGCGCGTCAGCTCGGCATTCCCCAGGGCGAGGCGCGGGCCTATATCGACGCTTACTTCAAGCGCTATCCCGGCATTCGCGCCTATATGGATGCGACCAAGAAACAGGCCCACAAGCAGGGCTATGTGACCACGCCGTTCGGGCGCCGCATTTGGCTTTCCGAAATCGGTTCCAAGAATCCGGCGATGCGCGCTTTCGCCGAACGCGCGGCGATCAACGCGCCGTTGCAGGGCGGGGCGGCCGACATCATCAAGCGCGCGATGGCGCGTATACCGGCGGCGTTGGCCGAGGCGAAACTATCGGCGAAGCTGTTGCTGCAAGTGCACGACGAACTTCTGTTCGAAGTGCCACCGAAGGAAAAAGACGCCACGATCGCGCTGATTCGCCGCGTGATGGAGAATTCCCCGGCACCATCTGTAGAATTGTCGGTGCCGCTTGTCGTCGATTGCGGCGAGGGTGCGAATTGGTCGCAGGCGCACTGACTCGACCATTGCCGGGGCCGGGCGTATAATTCGAAATTCATGAGTACGACCATCACGCCGTCGGTATTTTCGGTTCAGGACGCCCTTGCCGCGCGCAAGGCCCAGCGTCCGGCGGCGCCGCGCGTCGAGTCGGACATCGCGCAGCGCGCGCTCGACATCAAGCAACGCCCCGACACCACGCCGCCATCGACCAACACGTCGACGCAAGCCTCGCGCGGCGGCACTGTCAGTTTCTTCGCCTGAGGTCGGGAAATGGCCGAACTCTATCCGCTGCCCGACGTGATCAGCCCGGTGGGGCCGCGCACGGCCCCCGCCCGGGCCGAACGCGCGGCGGGCCGCACGGCCATTTCCGCACCCGCGCAAGCCGCACCCCAACAGCCCGCACCCGCACCGCCCGCCGCTTCCGGCCGGGGCCAACGCATCGACGTTTCCGCCTGAACCCGCGCGCATCCCGCGTCGCAAGGGTTCGGTAACGATTGATCGGTTACCGTTTCTAATCATGCGCCAGGATCGTCCCGTCACCGATGCCCGCTCCGCGCTGCACGCGATCGACAAGCGCTTGGGCGAACTCTGGCAGCTGGGCTCGCGCTTCGTCGCGGCGTGGACGCTGGACGGCACGACGCTGATCGTCGCCACCGCGCGCATCGCCGATCTGCCCGCCTTGGCCGCCAGCGAGCCCGCGCTGTTGCGCGGTGAGCGTTTGGATTTGCAGCAGCTCGCCCAAACCTGCACGCGCGCGCGGCTGCGGATGGAGGAAATTCAGGCCGGCCCCTGGTGGGGTACGCCGCAAATGCTGTCGGCGCTGGAAGCCTCGATCGGCCGCTACGCGATCCGGCGCACCGAATTCCACGCGATGTCGCGAATCGAGATCGACGGGTTCCGCGCCTTGCCGACCGCGCAACGCATCGCGCAGCTCGCAACGTTGTCCTATTCGATCAATATCGCGGCCGAGCGTCTGGAAACGGCCGGGTCGGATATCGATCTGGGCCGCGCGCCCACCGGCAAGGGCTATCGCTTGTGGAATCGCCGCCAAGGCTGGAAGGCGGATATCGATCTGTTCTGCCTTCTGTCGCTCACCCTCGCCGAGAACGGGTTGGAACGCGCGTGCGACGAAGCCGCGGCCCCCGTGGTCAAAGCCGCGTTCACGGTCGGCGGCGGCTGGGAGTTCTCGCTGCCGCGCGGCGGCGGCAGTCCCGCGATCCATAACGACGTGCTGGGCGAGATCGAGGACGATACGCAAAGCCTGCTCGAAGCCACGCTGCCCGGCCAGATTCTGATCGGCGCGTTCCAGCGCCCGATGGCCGAAGGCGCCCCGCGCAAGGGCATGATCTATCGCACGCTGGATGCGCCGCGTTTTGTGGGTTTGGCCCAACGACGTCTGGGCGATTTCGACAATGTGATGCTGGGGGCGGAGAAAGTCTCGGGCATCAAGCTCTATCTCACCGGCGACGAAATCGCACCCGGCACGTTCGACATCAAAAGTTTCGCCTATCCCATCGGCCGTGCCCGCACGATGGAAGCGTTCAACGTCAAGCTCAACATCCACCGTCCGGCCCAGCCGCCGTTCTTCTTCGGGCTGCAGCACAAGGATTTGCGCGAGGTCGCACAAACCCGCGCCTATCGCTCCGACGAAGCGCCGAAGGATTTCGTGCTTCCGGCATAAGGCGCGTCCGGCCCGATTCTTGTATGATCGGCGCCATGACAACCGTGACCAAACTGGCCCCGCCTCAAATCCGCAAGCTCAAGCCGCTCGCCTTGACGCGCGAAAATTTCGCGCTTTATGGCGAGGCGATTTTGCCCGCGCCCGATGGAGCACCGCTGCCGGGGCATGAGGCCGAAGGGCTCGACCTGTCGAGGGGCAAGCCGCGCTTCTACGTGATGCGGCTTGAGGGGCGTGGATTGGGCTTTCGCCAAATCACCCGCCATCGCCGTGTGACGCAATGCTTGGCGTCCACGCTCGGTCAGGATTGGTATTTGGGCGTCGCCCCGCCCAAGGGGCTCGACGATCCGGACGCCAAACCCGCGCTCGACGATATCGTCGCGTTCAAAGTGCCCGGCGGTATGGCGATCAAGCTGCATGCCGGCACGTGGCATGCGGGGCCGTTCTTCGCGGCGAAGCAAATGGATTTCTTCAACCTCGAACTCGCCGACACGAACGAGGTCGATCACCACACCGTAGTGCTGGAACGCGAATACGGCACGGCGTTCGAGTTCGAGGCGTAATTACTTCGCCGGCGGCGGCGTCAGAACGTCCTTGCCCAGGAACGGGCGCAGGGCCTTGGGCACCACGACCGAGCCGTCGGCCTGCTGGTTGTTTTCCAGGATCGAGATCATCGCGCGGCCCAGCGCGATCGCCGTGCCGTTCAGCGTGTGGACGTAAAGCGGCTTGCCCTTGGGCTCGGTGCGATAGCGAATATTCAGGCGTCGCGCCTGGAACTCGGTGCAGTTCGAGGTCGACGTGATCTCGCCGAACTCGCCGCCAGTCCCGCGCGCCGGCATCCAGGCTTCCAAATCGTATTTGCGATAGGCAGCGGCGCCCAAATCGCCCGTGCAGATATCGAGCACGCGATAGGGGATTTCCAGCGCGTTGAAAATGTCGCGCTCGTTGGTCAGCAATTCCTGGTGCAGCGCTTCCGATTGCTCGGGCGGGGCGATCACGACCATTTCGACCTTGGTGAATTGGTGCACGCGATAAAGCCCGCGCGTGGCACGGCCCGCCGCGCGCTCGGTGCGGAAGCAATGCGACACGCCCGCGATGCGGATCGGCAACTGCGCCGCGTCCAGGATCGTGTCCTGATAAAGCCCGCACAGCGTGATCTCGGCCGTCGCGATCAGCGACAGGTCGGTATCTTCGATGTGATAGGTGTTCGTCTCGTTGCCGCGCGGCACGAAGCCCGTGCCCAGCAAAATCGAATCGCGCGCGATATCGGGCGTGATATGCGGCACGTAGCCGCGCTGCGCCAGGAAGTTCACCGCGAAATTCTGCAAGGCGAGTTCCAGCAGCGCGCCGTCGCCCTTCAGGAAGTAGAAGCCGGGCCCTGCAACCTTCGAACCGCCTTCGGTATCGATGATGCCGTGAAGCTCGCCCAGCGCCACGTGATCGCGCGGCGCGAAGTCGAATTTCGGGATCGCGACCGCGTTGCGCTCGATCTCCTTGTTGTCGTGATCGTCGCGCCCGATGGGCGAAGCCGGATGCGTCATGTTCGGAATGCGCCACAGCAGCGCGTCGGCTTCTTCCGTGCGCTTGTCGACTTCGGCTTTGAGCGCCTCGCGCTTTTCGCGCAGGGCCTTGCCGCGTTCGCGCTTCTCGTCGACCGACAGCGCCTTGTCCGACGCGAGCGCGTTGGCCTCGGTCTGGGCGGCCTGCAACGCCTTGTCGGCGTCGCGGCGCGCCGTCTCGGCGGCGATGAAGGCCGGAATGTCGACGTCCACGCCGCGATTGCGGCAGTTTTCGGCGACCTTGTCGGCATTGGCGAGGACGTAAGCGCGGTCGAGCATGGCGGGTCCGGGAATTGCTGAGAATTTAAGGAAAGACCGCTTAGCACGGGACGGGCAACCCTTGCCAGAACAGGCGTTTTGCCCCAGTTTCCCGGCCCGAAAGGTAGCCGAATTATGACCCGTTACGCCGATTTGAACCCGCCCGCCCGCCTGCTGATGGGCCCCGGGCCCATCAACGCCGATCCGCGCGTTTTGCGCGCCATGGCGACCCCCCTGATCGGGCAGTTCGACCCGTCGATGACGGGGCTGATGAACGAGACGATGGCCCTTTATCGCGGCGTGTTCAAAACCGCGAACAAGTGGACGATGCTGATCGACGGCACGGCGCGCGCGGGCATCGAAGCGGCGATGGTTTCGCTGATCGAGCCGGGCGACAAGGTGCTGATCCCGGTCTTCGGCCGCTTCGGCCATTTGAAGGCCGAGATCGCGCGCCGCTGCGACGCCGAGGTGATCACGGTCGAACGCGAATGGGGCACGGTCTTTCCGCTCGACGAAATCCGCGATCTCGTCAAGAAGCACCGGCCGCGTCTGCTGGCTTTGTGCCAGGGCGATACGTCGACGACGATGCTTCAGCCGCTCGCCGGCGTGGGCGCCATCGCGCACGAGTTCGACGCGCTGTTCTATACCGATACGACCGCGTCGCTGGGCGGCAACACGCTGGAAACAGATGCGTGGGAAGTCGATTGCGTGTCGGCCGGTTTGCAAAAATGTCTCGCCGGGCCGTCGGGCTCGGCGCCGATCACGCTGAGCGCGCGCGCCGAAGCCGCGATCGTTCGCCGCCGTCACGTGGAGCAGGGCATCGCCACCGCATCGGATGTGCCGGGCAATGGCGCGCGCATCCGCTCCAACTATTTCGATCTCGCGATGGTGATGGATTATTGGGGCGACAAGCGCCTCAACCACCACACCGAAGCGACGTCGATGCTCTACGCCGCGCGCGAATGCGCGAAGATTCTGGTCGAAGAAGGCGTGGACACCGCCGTCGAACGCCATCGCGTGGCGGGCGGGGCGATGGCCGACGGGTTGAAGGCGATGGGTCTCAAGCTCTTCGGCGACCAAACGACGCGGATGAACAACGTCGTGGGCGTCTATATTCCCGCCGAGATTCAGGGCGACGCGGTGCGCAAATCCATGCTCGACGATTTCGCGATCGAAATCGGCACCAGCTTCGGGCCCTTGCACGGGAAGATCTGGCGGATCGGCACGATGGGCTACAACGCGCGCAAGGATACGGTTCTGACCACGCTGGTCGCGCTGGAAAGCGCTTTGGCCATGCACGGCGCCAAGATCGCGACAGGCAAGGCGGTGCCCGCCGCCCTTGCCGCATTCCGCGCGGCCCAATCCCGGACGGCCAAGGCCGCCGAATAGGGTGGAACACCCGACGCATCTGGCGCTCGCTTTCGCCGACGGCCCATGGGGTCTGGCGCTGGCGATGTTTCTGGCGGCGTTGGGCGGCGGCTTCGCGCATTGCGCGGCGATGTGCGGGCCGTTCGTGATGGCGCAAACGCTCGCACGGATGGGAACGGGGCCGACGCGCCTCGCCGGGGCGGCGTTGCTGCCCTATCATTTCGGGCGCGCGATCACCTACGTTTTCCTCGGCGCCGTGCTCGGCGGGTTGGGCGGGGCGTTGGGCACGGTGCCCGGCTTGCGCTATGCGATGCCCGCCTTGCTGGCGGTGGCGGGTGCCTTGTTCGCGTTGCAAGCGTTGGGGCGGGCCTTCGGCGGGACGGGCGGCTTCATCGCCGCAAGCCTGGGCCGGTTCGTGCGCCCGTTGATCGAGAATCCCGGGCCGTTACGCGGCTTCGCGCTCGGCCTGGCGCTGGGCTTTCTGCCTTGCGGGTTGCTTTATGCGGCACTGGCGGCGGCGGCCGGTGCGGGCGGTGCGGCGGAAGGCGCGTTGGCGATGGCCGCCTTCGCGCTGGGCACCATGCCCGCTTTGCTGGTGGTGGGATTCGCGGGCGCCATGGCCGCCAAACGCTGGAAAGCCGCGATGGCGCAATTCTCGCCGGCGCTGATGCTGATCAACGCCGGCTTGTTGTTCTGGATGGCGTGGCGCGCGGTTTAGTCGACGACCAAGTCCTTATAGGCGTGCCATGTCGCGTGGCCAATCAGCGGCATCGTGATCGCCAGGCCCAGGAAGAACGGCACCATCCCGAAACCGGTGAAGGCGACGATCAGCGCCGCCCACAGCGCCATCGGCTTCCAATTCGCGCGCACCGCGACCCATGACGTGGCGATCGCGACCCATACGGTACAGTCGCGCTTGTCGAGCAGCATCGGGATCGAGATCGCGGAAATCGCGAAGACCAAGGCGGCAAGGATCGCGCCCAGCGCCGTGCCCACGATCAGGAACGGCAACGCCCCGGGCGAGAACAGCGTCAGATCGATCAACTCGCGGATATTGTTGCGCGGCGCGCCGAAAAACAGCGCGAACAGCAACAACGCGAAGCGCACCCAGAACAAATTGAAGACCGCCAGCACCAGGCCGAGATAGGCGAGATGTTCGGGATTGCGCGCCAAAGCCCCCGCCGTGGTGGCGAAATCGGGGGTTTCGCCCAATTCCAGGCGTCGGCTGGTGTCGTAGATCCCGGCGGCCAGCAGCGGTGCGACGAACAGGAAGCCCGCGGCCAAAGGCCACAAGGCGTAGATCTGGTCGAACCACCAAAGCGCCGCGACAACCGCATAACTTGCGGCAACGATCGCACCACCATAGGTCAGGCTGGTGTTTTGGGCGCGGCGGAAATCGTCCCAGCCTTTGCCAAGCCAGACCCAGGGCCGATCGACCGGCACCAGCCGGATTCGGGGCGAAGGACTGGCGAAGACGGGAATGGCTTCCGGCATGGCGTCGAGCTCCCAACGGTATTCGGACCAGCGTTAATTGGTCGCATTTTGCGCCGGTTAAGCCGCCGTTACCTTGACTTGGATCAATGTTTTCCATCCGCCGAACGGCGATAGTCAAGCATTGGAGTCCAGCCGGGCTTTTTGGCACCATACTCGACGCCAAGAAGACCGGACAGCAAAGGGGAGCAAAATGGCACTTGCCGCCACCGCGTCGGGCGCGCCCGCCCACGCCGCAACGGGGGCTGCGCCGGCCTATAACGACGATGTCGTTCGGGCCGCCGCGATCGCGACGATCTTTTGGGGCTGCGTCGGCTTTTTGGTCGGCGTGGTGATCGCGTCGCAGCTCGCATTCCCCGTGCTCAATCTTGGGCTCGAGTGGACGAGCTTCGGCCGCTTGCGTCCCTTGCACACGTCGGCGGTGATTTTCGCCTTCGGCGGCAACGCGCTGCTCTGCGCCTCGTTCTACATCGTCCAGCGCACGTGCCGGACCGAGATGTTCATGGGCTCGGCCGGCGCCTGGTTCGTGTTCTGGGGCTATCAGCTCTTCATCGTGATGGCGGCACTCGGTTACGTGATGGGCATCACCTCGGGCAAGGAATACGCTGAGCCCGAATGGTTCGTGGACCTTTGGCTCACGATCGTCTGGGTCGTCTATCTCATCATCTTCGCGGGCACGATAGCGAAGCGCAAGGAACCGCATATCTACGTCGCGAATTGGTTCCTGCTCGCCTTCATCATCACCATCGCGATGCTGCATATCGGCAACAACATCCAATTGCCGGTCAGCTTCCTGGGCTGGAAGAGCTATACGGTGCCGTCCGGCGTGCAGGATGCGATGATCCAATGGTGGTACGGCCACAACGCGGTCGGCTTCTTCCTGACCGCGGGCTTCCTGGGCATGATGTACTACTTCATCCCGAAGGCCGCGAACCGCCCCGTCTATTCCTATCGCCTGTCGATCGTGCATTTCTGGTCGCTGGTCTTCCTCTATATCTGGGCGGGCCCGCACCATCTGCACTACACCGCGTTGCCCGACTGGGCGCAGACGCTGGGCATGACCTTCTCGATCATGCTGTGGATGCCGTCTTGGGGCGGCATGATCAACGGCCTGATGACGCTGTCGGGCGCTTGGGACAAGCTGCGCACCGACGCGTCCCTCCGCTTCTCGGTGACGGCGGTCGCCTTCTACGGCATGTCGACCTTCGAAGGGCCGATGATGTCGATCAAGGCGGTGAACGCGCTGTCGCACTACACCGACTGGACCATCGGCCACGTGCATTCGGGCGCCATGGGCTGGGTCGGCTTCGTCAGCTTCGGCATGCTCTACTACCTCGTGCCGGTGCTGTGGGGCCGCGCGCTCTACTCGACCCGCTTGGTCGCGTGGCATTTTTGGATCGCGACGCTGGGCATCGTGCTCTACATCACCGCGATGTGGGTGTCGGGCATCATGCAAGGCCTGATGTGGCGCGCCTATGACGAGTACGGCTTCCTGCAATACTCGTTCGTCGAAACGGTCGCCGCGATGCATCCGTTCTACGTGATCCGCGCTTTGGGCGGGGTGCTCTACCTCGTCGGCGCGCTGATCATGGCCTACAACTTCTACAAAACCATCACGGCCGGCGCGCCGGTGCGCGTCAGCGTGCCGCAAGCGGCCGCGGCCTGAGGGGGAGGGCGAAACATGGCCTTCAAGTTCAGTCACGCGATCTTCGAAAAGAACGTCGTCATCCTGGCGGTGGGCACGCTGATCACGGTCGCCATCGGCGGCTTGGTGCAGATCATCCCGCTCTTCGCCAACGAGCAAGTCATCGAGCGCGTGGAAGGGGTGCGCCCCTACACGCCGCTCGAACTCGCCGGGCGCAACATCTACATCCGCGAGGGTTGCTATAATTGCCATAGCCAGATGATCCGTCCGTTCCGCGACGAGATCGAACGCTACGGCCATTACAGCCTCGCGGCCGAGTCGATGTACGACCATCCCTTCCAATGGGGGTCGAAGCGCACGGGCCCCGATCTCGCGCGCGTCGGCGGCAAGTATTCCGACGATTGGCACGTCGCCCATCTGATCGATCCGCGCGCGGTGGTGCCGGAATCGATCATGCCGGGCTACGCGTTCATGGCGACGCGGCCCTTGGCGTATGGCGACATCGCCGAACACTTGAAAACGCTGCGCATCATCGGCGTGCCCTACACGCAAGCGCAGATCGACAACGCCAAGACCGATCTGGAAGCGCAGCAGAATCCCGACGCCGACGGTGCCGCGGATATCGTCAAACGCTATCCCAAGACGATCGTTTCCGCCTTCGGCGGCGACCCCGCCAAGGTCACCGAGATGGATGCGATGGTCGCCTATCTGCAGATGCTCGGCACGCTGGTCGACTTCAAGTCGGTCCGCCCCGAACAGCTGACGCAGTAAGGGGGCGCGCCGCCATGGATAAACAGGAAATGATGAGTCTGATCGGCAGCGTGCAGATGGTCTGGCTGGTCGTGTTCTTCGCGGGGCTGATCGCGTGGGCCTTTTGGCCGTCACGCCGCGCGGAGATGGATCGCAATTCGCGCATTCCCCTGCGCGACGACGATTATCGCGACGACAACGACGCCAACGGCCGCTGAACGGGATCCGGGAGCAAATCGATGCCCACCAAGATCGAGAAAGACGAAATCACCGGCACCGAGACCACCGGCCATGAATGGGACGGGATCAAGGAGCTGAACACGCCGCTGCCGAAATGGTGGCTGTGGACCTTCTACGCGACGATCATCTGGTCGATCGGGTATTTCATCGTGTACCCCGCGTGGCCGACATTGTCGGGCCACACCAAGGGCATGCTCGGCTGGACGCAGCGCATCGAAATCGCGCAGCGTCTGGAGGAAGCCAAGGCGGCGCGCGCGCCCTTCGTCGGCCGGATCGAGAAGGCGTCGCTCGACCAGATTCGCAGCTCGCCCGACCTGTTGAACTTCGCCATGGCCGGCGGGCGTTCGGTGTTCGCCGAAAATTGCGCGCCCTGCCACGGCGCCGGCGGGTCGGGTGCCAAGGGTTACCCCAACCTCGCCGATGATTCGTGGGTGTGGGGCGGCACGCTCGACGACATCCACACCACGATCGCCTACGGCATTCGCAACGCCAACAACCAGTCGCGCGTCAGCCAAATGCCGCGCTTCGGCGCCGACGGCATCCTGAAGCTGGCGCAGATCGACGATGTCGCCGAATACGTGCTGTCGCTGTCTAAGCGTTCGACGAACGCCGACGCGGCCAAGCGCGGCGAAACGGTGTTCGCCGAAAATTGCGTCGCCTGCCATCAGGAAGGCGGCGTGGGCAACACCGATCTGGGGGCGCCCAATCTCGCGGCCAATATCTGGATCTATGGCGGCGACAAAGCCACGATCGTAGAATCCGTGCGCAACTCCCGTGCCGGGTCGATGCCGGCTTGGACCGGGCGCCTGGACGACGCCACGA
>VFQU01000150.1_pt1 | contig 86233 bp, 85 predicted proteins | sample 3512311 | NCBI WGS metagenome assembly VFQU01 (sample SAMN10412377, study PRJNA504923) | tailings metagenome | isolation source: Relicate 3 Philex TSF3 active mining site | place: Philippines: Tuba, Benguet | collected 2017-08-29
GCCGGTCCGAGACCGACCGCGGCTCGCTGACGGTGACGGTGCGGCGCGGCGAGGCCCTGGTGGCGGAGCGCAGCGCCCGGCTGCTCGCCCACGCGGGCGATGTCGCGATGGAGGAGGTCCCGGCCTTCGCGGGCGCCCGGCTCTACCGGCCCCGCGGCGACCGGCCCCTGCCGCTCGTCATCGTGCTCGGGGGATCGGAAGGCGGCTTGGCCACCGGGCGCGCGCTCGCGCCGCGCTTCGCCGAGATGGGCTATGCGGCGCTCGCGCTGCCCTACTACAACCCGCCGTGGACCGGCGAGGACCTGCCCGGCCTGCCGCAGGCCTTCGTCGACATCCCCGCCGACCGGCTCGCCGCGGTGCGGGACTGGGCGCAGGGGCGCGGCGACATCGCGGCCGATCGCATTGCGGTCTACGGAGTCTCCAAGGGCGGCGAATTCGCGATGCTCGCGGCCGCGCGCCACCCCTGGCTCCGGGCGATCGTCGGCATCGTGCCGAGCGACGTCGTGTGGGAGGGCTGGGGCACCCGCGCGGCGGAGGGATCGACCTCCTCCTTCGCCTGGCAGGGCGAACCGCTCGCCTTCGTGCCCTATCTCGGCATGGGCGAGGCGATCGCTGCGCTGACGCGGGGCGAGAACACGTCGTTGACCGTGCCGCACCTCGAAGGCCGCCGGGCCCATCCCGACAGAGCGGCGCGCGCGCGCATCCCGGTGGAACGCTATGCCGGGGCCGTGCTGGTCGCCGGGGGGGACCGTGACGGGACCTGGCCCTCGGGCGAGATGGTGCGCGCCATCGCCGAACGCCGCGCCGAGGCGGGCCTGCCGACGGTGGCGATCAGCTTCGCCGAGGCGGGCCACGGCCTGTCCGGGACCTGGTGGAACCCGATCAACTATCCCCGCACGGATGCGAGCGTCCCCGTGACCGCGGCGGCGCAGCGCGCGGTGTGGCAGGCGACCGCTGCCTTCCTGGAGGAGCATCTCGGCCAGCCGGGCGGGTAGGGCCGGGCGGGCGGCACACCGCCCTCTGCCCGGTCATGCGCCCCCTCCGCCCCCGGTGGGCCCGGCAGGATTCGAACCCGCGACCTAGCCGTTATGAGCGGCCAGCTCTAACCGCTGAGCTACAGGCCCCGATGCGCGAGGAACGCGCAAAGCGCCGGAAGGCAGGGGAGGGCGACGCCCCGCACCTACTCCGCACGCGGGCGCGAGACAAGCGGGCAGCGGCCGCTATCCGCCGGTCGCGGCGAGGATCTCGGCGAGGGTGCAGCTGGTCACGCCCCGCGCTGCGAGGTGGTCGTAGACCGCCGCGAGCCAGGCGTAGAGCGCCTCGACCTGTGCCGCGTCCCTGGCATAGGGCGTGTGGCCGGGGGCGAGGCTCGGGCTGTGGAGCGACAGCACCAGCACGGGCAATCCGCTGCCGAGCGCCATGTCGATGCCGCGCCGCGCCTCCTCGACCGAGACCCCCTCGGGCGTCAGGGCGATGCGCTCGAGCAGGCGGAAGCGCGAGAAGCCGGAGAACACGCGGGGGAGATGGCGCTGGATGCGGTGGAGCATCGGCCCCGCGCCGCGCAGGGGGCCCCAATAGGCGCTGGTCAGCGGCAGTTCGAGCAGGGTCCGCTCGGCGTCGGCCCAGTAGGGCGCGAGCGGGTGCTTGCTGAAGTTGGGCCCGCCCTCAGGGCTGTAGTCGAACAGCGGCCGCACAGAGCAGTCGATCCGCACGCCCGCCGCCTTGAGCAGCCCGGCGGTGTTCGGCCCGAGCCCGTAGCGCCCGGCGCGGTAGATCAGCGGGGGCGTGCCGAACGCCGCCTCGATCGCCTCGCGCAGCGCGGTGATCTTCGCCGCCTCGAGATCGCGCGGCAGGTTGCCCGGAAAGGAGTTGCGGGTGTTCACCTCCTCCTCGAAGGGCGGATTGACCCAGGGGTGGAGCTGCATCCCGATCTCGGCGCGGCCCCGCCGCACCGCCTCGCCGATGATCGCCGCGGCCTCAGGGTCGTTCACGATCGGCCAGTCGGCGAGATAGACCGGATGCGCGCCGAGGCTCTCGCAGAAGGCCTGGAAGCGCGGGATCGCGGCGACGTGGCTGAGGCCGAAGCCCTCGCGGCGGAAGGGCCCACGCCAGTCGAACTCCTCCTCGGTGTCGACCGTCAGCAGCACGCGCTGGCCGAAGTCGGGGGCGAAGCTGGCGCGGCGCCCGGCGGGCGGCACATCGAGCATCGAAGCGATCGTCATTCTCCCGCCCGTGCGATCCGCGCTACCCGAAGGACGGGCTAGGCACGGCGGCATGGGCGGTCAAGAGCGGCAGGGTGAGCACCAGCGCCGCCCCTTCGCGCTGGAGGCGGCCGCCCGCCGCCTGGGCCTCGGCGCGGGCGAGGCGCAGGGCGAAGCCGATGCCGAACAGGCCGGGCGTCACCGCGCCCTCGCTGCCGCGGGTGGTGGCGGAAAAGAGGTTGTCCTCGCCCGCCAGCCGGCCGGGCAGCCGGCAGGAGACCCGCGCGAGCGCGCTGCCGCGGCCGATCAGGAGGTCGAGCTGCAGGGCGATCCGCTCGCCCGGCGCCGCCGCCGCGGCGAGGCTCGCCAGCAGCCGCCACACCAGCGCCTCGGTATCCTCCGGGTCGATCCCGACCGGCATGGTCGCATCGGGCGCGAAGGCGAGCGTGAAGCGCGCGTCCTGAGGGGCGAGCACCGGATCGAGCTGCGCCGCGGTCCGCCGCAGGACGAGGGCGAGGTCGGTCTCGCCCGGCTCGATCCCGATCGCCCCGGTCTCGAGCCGCGCCAGCCGGTCGAGCTCCTCGAACCCGGCAAGGATGCGCGCCGCGTCGGCGGCGATGGCGGCGGCGAGCGCGCGATATTCGTGGGGGACGGGGCCGAAGAGCTGCTGCTGGATCACCTCGGCATAGCCCTGCACCGCGGTGACGGGGGTGCGCAGTTCGTGGAGCAGCTGACGGATGCGGTCGGCCTCGCTCGCCTCGGCGCCGCGTGACGCGACGCCCCCGTCGCCCGTGCGGCGGAAGCGGCCGACATAGCCGGTGAAGTGCCCGTCCTCGCTGAAGCGCGGTTCGGCATCGACGATCCACTCCCCCGCGATGGCCGGGGCACCGTCGAGCACGATCGTCGCGCGGGTGATCGGCTGGCGGCGCGCGAAGGCGCGGGCGATCGCGTCGGCATCGGCCGGCCCCTCGCCGCCGCCCGGCTGGCCGGCGAAGAGCCGCGCCCCGATCACCATCGGCGCGACCTCGCCCGCCGCCCAGGCGATCCGCCCGGCGCTGTCCGAGGCGAAGCCGAAGCTGGCGAGGCCGCGGCCGGGCCGTTCGGGCAGCTCGCCGAGCGGCAGGCGCGGCGAGCGCTCGAGATCGGCCTGGGTCTCGCTGCGGGTGCGGCGGAACTGGGCGATGCGCTCGACCAGCGCGGAGATTTCGCTGCGGCCGGCCTCCTCGCGGCTGCGGGGCGCGGCCATGCGCTCGCGCAGCGGGGTGGGCGCGGCGCGCAGCGGTGTGGGCGCGGGCGGGGGGGAGGCGGGCGGCGCGGCGGGCAGGTCCGGCCCGGGCGCCGCGTCGGCCCCCGCCGCGCTGTCCGGCGCCGGCAGGCCGCGGTCATGCACCCCCAGCCGCGCGAGCAGGGCCTCGGCATCGACCGGCAGATCGCGCCGCAGCCGCAGGAAGCCGCGCGCGCGCACCGGCAGGCGCGGGATCAGCACGGTCCATTCCTCGCCGGGCAGCTCGGCTCGCGAGAGCGCGGCTGCGGCGACCTCGGGCTCCTGCTCGCCGAGGTGTGCGGCGAGATCGGGGTTGCGGAAGCGCCAGCCGGGCTCGCGGATCATCCGCGCGCGGGTGGCGGCGGGGATTGCCTCGGCGAGTGCATCGAGCCGCAGCCAGGCGGCGGCGAGGAGGCTCCGGTCGCGCCCCTGCCCCGACGCGCGCTCGCGCCCGAGCAGGTCGAGCAGCTGGCGGTACTGCGTGCGCAGGGATGCCTCGCCCGTGGCGCGCTGGCGCAGCACTGTGGCAAGGCGATCGTCGAAGAACACGCAAGTCTCCTGGCAGTGCCGGGCCCGGCGCGAATCGGCGCGAGGGTCGGCCCGGGCGGCCAACTTACCCCGCGCCGTCCTCTTCGTCCTATCACGCCCGGAGGATAGTCACAGTCTGACGCGAAAGGCGCGTTGCAAAGCGGGACAATTGCTGGCAGACCTAATAATATTAGCCTGGCGCGCCATCCGGCACGCGTCTTGTTTCTTGGGAACTGAATGGCACGCGCGCCGCCCTCCGGCGATTGCAAGCGTGCCGGAGGAGCTTTCACCACGTGGCCAATCTCGACGATATCGACCGCCGCCTGCTGGCGGAACTGCAGGCGGAAGGCCGCGTCACCAATGTCGAACTCGCCCAGCGCGTCGGACTGACCGCGCCGCCCTGCCTGCGCCGGGTGCGCGGGCTGGAGGAGGACGGGGTGATCCGCGGCTATCATGCCGATCTCGACCCCTCGAAGCTGGGCTTCGCGATCACCGTCTTCGCGATGGTCAGTCTCAAGAGCCAGGCCGAAAGCTCCCTGCGCGAATTCGAGGAGCACATGCGCGCGCTGCCCGAGGTGCGCGAGTGCCACATGCTCAACGGCGAGATCGACTTCATCCTCAAGATCGTCAGCAAGGACCTGCAGAGCTTCCAGGAGTTCCTGACCGGCAAGCTGACGCCCGCGCCCAACGTGGAGAGCGTCAAGACCTCGCTGACGATCCGCACCGCCAAGCAGGAACCGGGCGTCCCGCTCTAGGCCATGGGGGAGGGCCTGCGAGACGGGGGTGCTGGCGGCGAGACCTTCGCGGCCATGTCGGGCGAGGAGCATCTCGCCTGCGCCGCCGACATCGCCGCTTATGCCGCGCTCGTGGAGACGGGGCGCCTGCCGCTCGACCGCGCCAGGCTCGCCCGCTCGCTCGCGGCCTTCGGCTGGCACCACAATGCCTATGCGGTCCCGCTCGGCATGGGCGAGGCGCAGGCCTTCGCGGTCGTCCGGAGCGAGCGCGATGCGGTCCTCGCCCGGGACGCGGCCGAGGCCATCGCCGCGCGGGCCTGCCTGTGCATCGACGCGGCGCCCGGCTTGCCACAGGTGGGCAATCCGCCACTTTCCGGGAGCTCCTCATGAGCGATGACACCGCGCCCCACGTCCACCGCCTCGCGGAGCCCGTCACCGGGCGCTGCCTGTGCGGGGCGGTGACGATCACCGTCGAGGCAATGGAGGCCCAGGTCGACATCTGCCACTGCGCCATGTGCCAGCGCTGGGGCGGGGCCTTCTACGCGGGCGTGAAGGGCGAGAGCGTCGCGGTCGCGGGCGAGGAGGCGGTCACCGTCTACCGCTCGAGCGAATGGGCCGAGCGCGCCTTCTGCGGAACTTGCGGCAGCAACCTGTGGTATCGCTTCCTGCCCACCGGGAGCCGCAGCTTCCTCGCCGGCCTGTTCGACCTGCCCAGGGGTTTCGGCATCGAGCAGCAGATTTTTGTCGATGAGAAACCCGATTGGTATGGTATCCTTCAGAAAAGCCCGATGAAGACAGGCCCCGAGGTGATTGCCGAGGCCATGACGCAGGGGTTCAGCTTCGACTGAACAAGCGGGGAGTGAAGCCGGTGACGAGTGACGAACCGCCCCTTGCGCCCCCCGAGCCTCCGCCCGCCGCCGTCGCTCCCGAGACCGCCGCTCATCCCCTCGAGAGCGAGCGTGCCGACGGGACGCTGGTGATCGACCTCACCCGGCTCGTGCCCCCGCCGCCGGCCGAGGAATGCGCCGGGGACGACCCCAATCCGCTCGATCTCACCATCGTCGTGTGCGAGACGGCCGGGCCCTCGCCGCGCCTCGGCCCGATGATCGGCCCGGTCGACGACGGGTTCGGCAGCGCCATCCCGCGCGCGCGCCTCAGGATCTCGGACAAGGCCGCCGCCGAGGCCAATGCAACCGCGCCGAGTGTCGGCGGCTGGAACGCTCAGGGCGGCGAGGTGCGGGTGAAGATCGATTTCTGATATCAGGGTTCGCTGACGCGAACCCATGCGCCGCCCGCCCCGCCTCCCCGCCCGGCCACCAATGATACCATCAGGCTATGGTGGCCGGGCGGGGAGGCGGGGCGGGCGGTACGAGACGCGGTCAATGCAGCTTGAGCCGCGGCCGCACGATGCGGTTCACGCGGCCCACCAGCATCAGGAAGGTCGCCTTCACCCAGCCGTGGATGCCGATGAGGTGCAGGCGGTAGAGCGAGGTGTAGATGAACCGCGCGAGCCGCCCCTCGATCGCCATGCTCCCGCCGATGAGGTTGCCCATCAGGCTCCCGACGGTCGAGAAGCGAGAGAGCGACACCAGCGAGCCCTTGTCGCGGTAGACGAAGTGGCGGAGCGGCTTGCCCTCCTGCATCCGCACGATGTTGGCGAAGACCACCTCGGCCATCTGGTGCGCGGCCTGCGCGCGGGGGGGAACGGGGCGGTCCTCGCCAGGCGGGGTGTAGCTCGCGCAGTCGCCGAGCGCGAAGATCAGCGGGTCGACCGTCGTCTGGAGCGTGTCGGTGACGATGATCTGGTTGCGGTTGTTGGTCTCGAGGCCGAGGTCGCCCAGGAACTCGGCGCCCTTCACCCCCGCCGCCCAGACGATGAGGTCGGCCTCGATCACCTCGCTGGTCCGGGTGACGAGCTGGCGCGGGCGGGCCTCGACCACCTGCGTGTCGGGCCGCACCCCGACGCCGAGCACCTCCAGCTCGTGCTTCGCCGCCGCCGCCAGCTTGTCGGGGAGGGCGGGGAGGATGCGCGGGCCGGCCTCCAGCAGGGTCACGTGCATCCGGCTCTCGTCGAAAACCTCGAGCCCGTAGTGCCTCAGCGCGCCCGCGGCGTTGTAGAGCTCGGCGGCGAGCTCCACCCCCGTCGCCCCGCCGCCGACGATCGCGACGCGCACCTGCTCGTTGGCGGTCGGGTCCTTCATCATCGCCCGGCTGACCCTGAGGCAGTGGTTGAGGAGCCGCGTGCGGAAGCGGTCGGCCTGCTCGCGGCTGTCGAGATAGAGGCAGTGCTCCTTCACCCCCGGCACGCCGAAATCGTTGGAGACCGATCCGCAGGCGAGGGCGAGGATGTCGTAGCGGATGGTGTGGCCCGCGATCAGCTCGCTGCCGTCCTCGTCCCTGACCGGCGCGAGGCTGATGGTCTTGGCCGCCCGGTCGATCCCGTCGAGGCTGCCCTGGAAGAAGCGGTAGCCCCAGCGGAAGCAGTGGCCGCGGTAGCCGACCTCGTCGAGGTTCGCGTCGAGCGATCCCGCGGCGACCTCGTGCAGCAGCGGCTTCCAGATGTGGCTGAGGTTCTTGTCGACGAGGATGATGTCGTGCCGTCTGCGCCCGTATTTCGCGCCGAGCCTGCGCACCAGTTCCAGCCCCCCGGCGCCCCCGCCGACGACGACGATCTGGGTCTTGCGGTTCATCCACCACTCCTCGGCCAAGCTGTGCAGCGCAATCCCGCGCCGAGGCATAGAACGCCCGGGCGGCAAAAGCGCGTCAAATCACCCAGCTTGTCGTGCCATTTCTGTTGCAGTGCAGCATGAATGCCACAGCGCAGGCGGTGCGCGAGGGTCAGGCGTCGGGGTCCAGCCGTCCGAAGAAGCCGATCACCTTCACCACCTTGCCGGCGTCGTTGACCTCGGTGACGTCGAAGCCCTCCATCACGGTGTTCCCGTCCATGTCGATCGCCCAATGGTGGCGGCAGAAGTTGTTCTGCATCTCGATGCGGCTGGCATGGCGGTAGATCGCGGCGGGGAAGGCGGCGCGGGTTTCCTCGACCATCCTGAGGAAGGGCTCCCGGCCGACGATGTTGTGGCGCGGGTCGACGAAGTGGACGTTGTGCTCCATCGACGCCTCGCACATCGCGCGGCGCTCCTCGGGATCGGGCGTGTTCCAGATGGCGAGCATCGCCTTGAGGTTTGTCTCGTAAGGCTGCATCATCAACTCCATAAACCGACCGTTGATTTGTTATTGTGCGAAGCTGCAGCCGGAGTAAAGCCCCACTCATGCCCACCCAGCAGCAACGATCCGACACGACGCGCGAGGCGCTGCTGGCGGCGTGTCGGCGGCTGCTACTGGACCGGGGGCTGGAGGCGACCACGATGGCGGCGGTGTTGGCGGAGACGGGGCTCAGCAAGGGCGCGCTCTACCACCATTTCGCGAGCAAGACCGAGCTGATCGCGGCGATCTATGCGACCGAGTCCCGCGGGGCGATCGACCGTGCCCGCGCCAAGGTCGGGCACGGGGCCTCGCCCCTTGGCGAGTTGACCGGGCTGTGTGCCGCATGGCTGACGGAGATCCGCGAACCGGCGGTGGCGGCGATCCTCTTCCGCCTCGGTCCCGCCGCGCTCGGCATCGAGGCGGCGCAGCGGATCGAGAACGAACACAGCCTCGCGCTGTTCGCGGACCTGCTGGACCGTGCCGCTGCGGCAGGCGAGATCGCCGGGCTGAACCGGCCGCTGGCCGGGCGGCTCATCAATGCGGTGATGGCCGAACTGGCGCTCGCCTCGCTGCGCCGCCGGAGCGAACCGCTGCCGGATGTGCGCGCGCTGATCGTCGGCCTGCTGAGGGGCTTGGAGGGCCGGGCCTGAAAGGCCTCAGACCTCGCGCTCCTCCAGCCACTTTTCCAGCCACTTGATCGAGTAGTCGCCGTTCAGCACGTCGGTCTGGCGCAGCAGCTCCTGGTGGAGCGGGATGTTGGTCTTGACCCCCTCGACCACCATCTCCTCCAGCGCGCGCCTCAGGCGCATGATGCAGCCCTCGCGCGTGCGGCCGTAGACGATCAGCTTGGCAATCATGCTGTCGTAGTAGGGGGGGATGCGGTAGCCCGCGTAGAGCCCGCTATCGACCCGCACATGCATGCCGCCCGCCGCGTGGAAATAGGTGACGAGGCCGGGCGAGGGCGCGAAGGTGAAGGGGTCCTCGGCGTTGATGCGGCATTCGATCGCATGGCCGTGGAACTCGATGTCCTCCTGCTTCACCGAGAGCGGCTTGCCCTCGGCGATGCGGATCTGCTCGCGCACCAGATCGACGCCGGTGATCGACTCGGTCACCGGATGCTCGACCTGGAGACGGGTGTTCATCTCGATGAAGTAGAACTCGCCGTTCTCCCACAGGAACTCGATCGTCCCCGCGCCGCGATAGCCCATGTCGCGCATCGCCTGGGCGCAGACCTCGCCCATGCGCATCCGCTCTTCGGTGGAGATGACGGGGGAGGGGGCCTCCTCGAGGACCTTCTGGTGGCGGCGCTGCAAGGAGCAGTCGCGCTCGCCGAGGTGGATCGCGCCGCCCTCACCGTCGCCGAACACCTGGAACTCGATGTGGCGCGGGTTGCCGAGATACTTCTCGATATAGACCGTCGCGTCCCCGAAGGCGGCCTTGGCCTCGCTGCCAGCCTGCTGCATCAGGGTCTCGAGCTTGTCCTCGCTCTCGCACACCTTCATGCCGCGCCCGCCGCCGCCGCTCGCAGCCTTGATGATGACGGGATAGCCGATCTCCGCCGCGATCCGGCGCGCCTCGTCGAAGTCGCTGACGGCGCCGTCCGAGCCCGGCACCAGCGGCAGGCCCAAGGCGCCCGCGGTGCGCTTGGCCTCGACCTTGTCGCCCATCGTGCGGATGTGCTCGGGCTTGGGGCCGATCCAGATGATGTCGTGCGCCTCGACGATGTCGGCGAACTTGGCGTTCTCCGACAGGAAGCCGTAGCCGGGGTGGATCGCGTCGCACTGGGCGATCTCGGCGGCCGAGATGATGTTGGCGACATTGAGATAGCTGTCCGCGGCGGGCGGCGGGCCAATGCAGACGGCGTGATCGGCGAGCCGCACGTGCATCGCGTCGGCATCGGCGGTGGAGTGCACCGCGACCGTCTCGATCCCCATCTCGTGCGCCGCGCGGTGGATGCGCAGCGCGATCTCGCCGCGATTGGCGATCAGGATGCGTCTGATGCCCATGATCTCAGGCAATCACCACGAGGGGCTGGTCGAACTCGACCGGCTGGGCATTGTCGACGAGGATCGCGCTGACCGTGCCCGCGCGCGGCGCGGTGATCGGGTTCATGACCTTCATCGCCTCGACGATCAGCAGCGTGTCGCCCTCCTTCACGCTCTGCCCGACCGAGACGAAGTTCGCCGCCCCCGGCTCGGCCGCGAGGTAGCAGGTGCCGACCATCGGCGATTTGACGGCGTTCGCGAGGTCCGGTCCGGCGGGCGCAGCGGCCTCGGCGGGGGCCGGCGCGGCCGCGGCGGGTGCGGGCGCGGCGGGAGCCGGAGCGGCGAGGGCTGCGGCATAGACCGGCGCCGCGGGCGCGGCGACGCTCCCGCGCGAGACGCGGATCTTGCGATCGTCGTCCTCGACCTCGATCTCGGTCAGGCCGGTCTCGTTGAGCAGCTCGGCGAGTTCGCGCACCAGCGCGGTGTCGATGTTCATGCCCGACTTGCGCCCGTTTGCCTTGCCGCCCTGGCCAGCGTCGTTTGCCATGTAAGCCCCTTGTCGTGTGCTACGCCCGTGAAGCGGGAGCGTCTATTGCCGCGAATTGCGGCAGGCAAGTGGCAAGGGTGCGTTTTGTGAAAGTCTGGTGACGATTCACACCGTGCCTGCCGCTACGGCTTCGAGCGCGATGCGGTAGGAATCCGCGCCGTGCCCCTCGACGGTCAGGGCCGCCGCCATGCCGACATAGGAGACGTGGCGGAAGGGCTCGCGGGTCTTGGGGTCCGAGAGATGGACCTCGACCACCGGCGTGCGGATCGCCTTGATGGCATCGAGCAGGGCGATGGAGGTGTGGGTGTAGGCAGCGGCATTGAGCAGCACGGCCCGCGCGCCTTCCGCCTGCGCCTCGTGCAGCCAGTCGACCAGCATCCCTTCGTGATTGGTCTGGCGCATCTCGATTTCGAGCCTGAGCTCGCGGGCGCGGTCCTCGAGCATCCCGGCGATGTCGTCCAGGGTGGTCGTGCCGTAGATCTCCGGCTCGCGCGTGCCGAGGAGGTTGAGGTTGGGGCCGTTGAGGACGTAGACGAGATTGGTCATGGGCGCGGCTTAGCGGGAAGGGGCGGGGCGGGGAAGGGCGCTTGGCACCGCCTGCGAGCCGATGTAGCAAGGCGCGATGAAGAGCGCGGTCAAATCTCTGATTTGCTTGGGTGCCTTAGGCGCATTGCCCAGTTGCTCGCCGCCGCCAATCGTCATCTCGGTCGAACGTGCAGCGGGCGGGACGGTACTGGTCTTTTCGCAGAATTGGGGACTATTCACACGCAATAGGCCCCCTTGCATCGACCGCATTTTCGTCCTTCGTGACAAGACGTACGACTATGACAATCCGGTGTGGGCGATTGAGCCGGAGCGCGAGGTCCAATGCCTCGACATTGCTCGAGTAACCCTCGGCAAGGTGCCGCAAGGCTGGAAAGAGACAGCGCCACTGAAAGTCAAGCGGGGCGACGTCTACACAATCCTGGTTCTGGGGATCGGCTTGGGGACGCTTGAGGGTGCCAGGTTGTAAGCGTCCAGGCCGCTAAGGCCGAAGAGGGCGTATTTACCTCGTCAAGGACCCGGCCCAGCCAGTTACGTCATCCCAGCGAAAGCTGGGACCCAGGGCGGCAAACGCTGTACTAATGATGCTTTAGGCCCCAGCTTCCGCTGGGGTGACGGTGAAGGGAAGCAGCCCCTATCGGTCCACCCCCTTCACCTTCCCCCACTGGCGCGCGGCGGTGTAGCCGAGGTAGCCGGTGCCGAAGAGCGCATAGAGCGGCTCGGGGAGCCCGGCGAGGTAGGCGTTCATCCCCGCCGCGATCTCGCGGGCGGCGGCGGGGTGGAAGGCGCTCAGCACCCCCATCGGCAGCGAGGCGAGCAGCAGGACGTACATCACGTAGAGAAAGCTCGGCCGCGCGCGGCTGGTCCAGGGATCGGCCGAGTTCGCCTCGGCGACGATCGCCTGCAGCTGCGCCTCGATCATCTTCATCTCCTGCGTCCCCTCGAGCGCGATCAGCTCGAGCTTGGCCTTGGCGCGGGCTTCCTTGTCGGGGATGATCTTGTCGATGATCGAGGCGATGGGGCCGATCAGCACGTCGGTAAGGGCCATGTCCTGCGCTCCTTGCTTGAGGCGCGCCGGGATGACCGATTTGGTTCGAGTAGGAAAGTGGATGAACCTATCCGGCTTCCGCCTCGGCCAGGAGCCGCTGCGCCAGCGCGAGGTGCGGGCGGTCGAGCATCGCGCCGTCCATCGCCACCACCCCCGCGCCCGGATGCTCGGCAAAGGCCTGCACGACGGCGCGGGCATGGGCGAGTTCCTCTGCGCTCGGCGTGAAGGCGGCGTTGATCGGATCGACCTGCGCAGGGTGGATCGCGAGCATCCCGCGGAAGCCCTGCGCGCGCACGCCCCGCGCCCGCGCCTCGAGCGCCTCGAGATCGCGGAACTCGGGCTGCACCGTCTCGATCGCCGCCACCCCCGCCGCCGCCGCGCCCAGCAGGCACAGGCTGCGCGCCATCTCGTAGGTGTGCGCATAGGCGCCGTCGGGGCCGCGCTGCTCGCGCGCGCCGAGCGCCGACGACAGGTCCTCCGCCCCCCAGCTCATCGCCACCAGCCGCGCCTTGCCCGGGTAGTCGCCCGCATAGTCGCCGGTCCGGAACATCGCCGCCGCCGTCTCCGTCACCAGCGCCGCGATCAGCGTGCGGCCCTGCGGGATGCCGTTCGCGGCCTCGAGCGCGGTCAGGTAGTGGTGCAGCTGGGTGACGTCCGCCGAGCCTTCCGCCTTGGGCAGGAACACCCCGCCGGGCTGCGCCGGGATCACCGCCGCGAGGTCGGCAATGCAGTCGGGCGTGGTGAGCGGGTTGACCCGCACCCACAGCCGCGCGCGGTTTGCGGCCCCGGCGATCTGCTCGGCGACCATCGCGCGGGCCGCCGCCTTGTTCTCGGGCGCGACCGAATCCTCGAGGTCGAGCAGCGCGATGTCCGCCGCGCCGGCGATCGCCTTGCCCATCTTCTTGTCGCTGTCGCCCGGCGCGAACAGCCAGGAGCGCATGCGCGGGGGAGCGGGGTGAGCCATGTCCTGTGATCCTCTTGTCCGCCCCCGCGCTTACGAAGCGCGCCCGTCCGCCGCAAGCCCGCCTGCGTCATTCGGCCCATCGGCCGCCCCCGCGCCGGCGGCCTGGGAAAGCCCTGCCGTCTTTCCGTATGGCGGAATGCCCATCCGGTTGCTATATGAGACGGGAATTCATCAGCGGGGGAAGGCTGTGGCAATCGCATTTTCGGTCAACGGCAAGCCGGTGAACGTGGAGGCCGAGGCCGACACGCCGCTGCTCTGGGTGCTGCGCGAGGAGCTCGGGCTGACGGGCACCAAGTTCGGCTGCGGGATCGCCGCCTGCGGGGCGTGCTCGGTTCATGTCGAGGGCAGTATCACCCGCTCGTGCAGCGTGCCGGTCGGCGAGATCGCCGGCAAGGCGGTGACCACCATCGAGGGGCTGAAGGCCGCCGACGGCATGCTCCACCGCGTGCAGCAGGCGTGGATCGACGCGCAGGTGCCGCAATGCGGATATTGCCAGTCGGGCCAGATCATGGCGGCGGTGGCGCTGATCGAGGAGGTCGGCACGCCGAGCGACGCGCAGATCGACGCGGCGATGACCAACATCTGCCGCTGCGGCACCTATCTGCGCATCCGCAAGGCCATCCTGGCCGCCACCGGCGCCGCCGCCGCACAAGCGGGAGACGCCTGATGGCCGACAACCCGAACCCCGATATCGACTTCCCCGAGACCGAGGCACCCGCCACGCAACCGAAGAAGAAGGGCGTCAAGCGCCGCATCTTCCTCGTCGGCTCCGCGCTCGTCGTCGGCGGCGGCATCTTCGGCGTGTGGTGGACCAACAGCTCGTCCCGGGCACGGGCCAGATCGCTCACCCAGGGTCAGGGCGAGCACGCCTTCATGACCTGGATGAAGATCGCCGAGGATGACACGGTCACAGTCTATTCGCCGCATATCGACTTCGGCCAGGGCTCGCACACGGCGCTCGGCCAGATGCTCGCCGACGAGCTCGACGCGGCATGGGACAAGGTGACCATCGAGCAGGCCCCGGCCGACCTCGCCTTCGCCAACACGCCGCTGGGACGCGGCTTCCTTGCCGAGATGTCAGGCTATCCGGGAATCATCGACGCGCTGCCCGACGCGCTGCTCGGCATCGTCGCGCGCTCCATGCCGCTGCAGATCACCGGCGGTTCTTCCGCGGTGCGCTTCACCGGCGAGATCGCGATGCGCAGGACCGGCGCGGCGGTGCGGCAGGCACTGATCGCCGAGGCCGCGGCGCGGCTGGGCGTGCCGGCGAGCGAGTTGACCACGGCGGACAGCAAGGTCACGCACGCGCCCTCGGGCCGCTCGCTGCGCCACGGCGAACTCGCGGCGGGCGCGGCGGAGCGGTCGCTGTCCGGCGATCCCCCGCTCAAGACCCGCGACCAGTGGAAGCTGATCGGGAAGCCCGTTCCCCGGCGCGACATTCCGTCCAAGGTCGATGGCAGCGCGGTCTACGGCATCGACTTCACCCTGCCCGACACGCGCGTCGCCACCATCGCCGCCGCCCCGGTGCGCGGCGGCAAGCTTGCCTCGGTCGACGAGGGCCCGGCGCTGGCCGTCAACGGCGTCGAGAGGGTGGTGAAGCTGGACGATGCGGTGATCGTTCTCGCCAAGGGCTACTGGCAGGCGAAGAAGGGCCTCGATGCCCTGTCGCCGCAATTCACCGACGGCGGCCATGCGGCGGTTGCGACGCCCGCGATCTACGCGGCGCAGGGCAGGCTGATGGAGGGCGGCAAGCCCGACAACCAGGGCGGGGCGGGCGATGTCGAGGCGGCCTTCGGCGCGGCGAGCGCCCAGGTGGTCGAGGCCGAATACCGCGTGCCCTTCCTCCACCACGCGATGATGGAGCCCTTCGCGCTCACGGGGCACTTCAAGGACGGCACGCTCACCCTGTGGGGCGGCCTCCAGGACCCGCTCAGCACCCGCACCCGCGCGGCTGCGGCGGCGGGGATCGACGTCGAGAAGGTGGTGTTCAACCCGATGATCATGGGCGGCGGCTTCGGCCGGCGCTTCCCCGATCTCGTCGAGATCATCGACCAGGTGGCGGTGCTCGCGAAGCAGGTGCCCTATCCCGTGAAGCTCATCTGGAGCCGCGAGGAGGAGGTGCGCCACGGCACCTATCGCCCGCAGTCCTCGGCGCGGCTCAAGGCTGCGCTCAAGGACGGCAGGATCACCGCGATGCGCATCGACTACGCGCAGAGCGGCAGCGCCGAGGGCGAGGTGCCCTTCATCTACGATCTGCCCGCGACGTCGCGCCGCCACTTCGCCTACCAGTCGAACCAGATCGACGGGCCGTGGCGCTCGGTGAACGCGACGCAGCTCGGTTTCTACACCGAAAGCTTCATGGACGAACTCGCCGCAGCAGCCGGGGAGGAGCCCTACCGCTTCCGGCGCAAGCACCTCGCGCCCGGCTCGCGGCACCTGGCGGTGCTCGACGAGGTGGCGAAGCGTTCCAACTGGGACAGCCCGTTGCCCGACGGCGTGGGCCGCGGCATCGCCATCGTCGAGTGCTTCGGCACGATCGTCGCCGAGGTGATCGAGGCGAGCGTCAACCCCGACGGCAGCCCGAAGGTGCTCAAGGCCTTCGCGGTGGTCGATTGCGGCACGACGGTGAACCCCTTGAACGCCGAGGCGCAGATCGCAGGGGGGCTCATCATGGGGCTTTCCTCCGCGATCGGCGAGCAGGTGACGCTCGACAAGGGCGCGGTGGTGGAGAGCAATTTTGGCGATTATCCGATCCTGACGCTCGCCGGGGCGCCGCCGGTGGTGGACGTCCACTTCATCGAGAGCGGCGCCAAGACCGGCGGCATCGGCGAGCCGGGCCTGCCGCCCGCCTCCCCGGCGCTGGTCAACGCGCTGGCGTCGGCGACGGGCAAGCGCATCCGCTATCTGCCGGTGCTGAACCAGGCGACAGCTTGAGCCTCGAAGGCTGGTCGGCGCTGATCCTCGCCGGCGGGGCGGGGCGGCGCTTCAGGGGCGATGGGGGCGGGGGGAAGCTGCTCGCGGACCTTGCGGGCGCGCCTGTGATCCGGCGGGTGGCGGAGGCTGTCCTTAGTGTAGGATTTGCCGAGGTGGTTTCCATCACCGGCGCCGAGGACCGGCGCATCCGCATCGCACTCGCGGGCGCCGATCTGCTCATAAGCCACGCGCCCGACTGGGAGGAAGGCATGGCCGCCACCCTGCGCCGGGGCATCGCGGCGCTCGGTCCGACGGCGAGGGGCGTGTGCGTGTTCCTCGGCGACATGCCCCTTGTCCCGGTCGCCCTGTGCCCCGCGCTGGCGGCGGCGGCGGAGCGCGCGGGCTATGCCGCGAGGCCGCGCTGCGAGGGGCAACCCGGCCACCCCGTCGCCTTTACCCGCGCCGCCTTCGCCGACCTCATGATGCTGGAGGGCGACAGGGGCGCCACCGCGCTCCTCGCCGCGCGGCCGGGGAGAGTCGGTTATGTCGACACCGCCGACAGGGGCGCGCTGCTCGACATCGACACGCCGGAGGACCTCGCCGCCGCCGTCGAGGCGTGGAAGGCCTGCGCGACCTCCGCGACCAGCGAGAGCGCCACCTCGCGCGGGGCCTTGCCGAAGCCGTAGAGGCCGATGGGCGCGTGGAGCCGCGCCAGCTGCGCCTCGCTCACCCCGTGCCCCCGCAGCCGCGCCATCCGCCCCTCCAGCCGCGCCCGCGCGCCGATCGCGCCGACGTAGAAGGCCTCGCTCCCGAGCGCCGCGGCGAGGCCGCGCTCGTCGTCCTCGCGATCGTGGGAGAGCACCGCGACGGCGGTCCAAGGGTCGGGCGCAAGGGCTGCGAGGGCGTCCGCCGCATCGCCGCGGTGATAGGCCGGGCCGGGGAAGGGCGGCGCCTCGGGCCCGCCGGGGGCGATCAGCGCGACCTCCCAGCCGAGCGCCAGCGCGAGCAGCGCGGCGGCGAGACAGGCGCCGTCCTCGCCGACCAGCACCAGCCGCAAGGGCGGGATGAAGAGGCGGGTGTAGCGGGTGCCGTCCCAGCGATCCGCCGGCGCTGCGTCGCAGGGGGCCGCCTCGCGGGCGGTGCCGTCGCTCGTCCACAGCACCGGCCGCCGCGAGCGCCAGCCGTCGAGCAGCGCCGCGACCGCCGGGTCGCCGGCCGCGACGGGCTCGACCAGCACGCTGATCCCCGACCCGCAGGCGAGCCTGATGTCGATCCACGGGCTTCCCTCGCCATAGCGCAGCAGGCGCGGCGCGCCCTCGGCGAGGCCCGCGCGGGCGTGGGCCGCGACATCGTCCTCGATGCAGCCGCCCGAGAGGAAGCCCCAGTGATCGCTCTCGGTGACGAGCATCTGCGCCCCCACGTCGCGCGGTGCCGAGCCGTCGACCGCGACCAGCGTCGCGATCGCGAAGCGCTCCGGCAGCGCGGGCAGGCCGAGCAGCGCCTCGCGGATGTCGTCGACGGGAGCGGCGAGGCGCCAGCGGCTCATGCGGGAGGGGCGGCTTTCGTGAGGAAGGATCGCTGCCAGCCTAGCCCGCGCGCCGCCTAGGCGCAATCGCGCCGAACGCCGGGGGCTGTCGCGGAGAAGAGGGGGAAACCACTGGTCGGGACGAGAGGATTCGAACCTCCGACCCCCACACCCCCAGTGTGATGCGCTACCAGGCTGCGCTACGTCCCGACACCAGTGGAGCGGCGCCTATAGGCTCCGAGTCAGGGGCTGGCAAGGCGTGTTTGTTCCGGTGCCACCTTACGGGGGGTCTGCATCGCGCGTCAGCGCGACCGCCCATCATTGCCCCTCTCTTGCATTGCTGCTAGGCGCGCCCACTTGAACGCACGGGGCCCACGCTCCGCCTTGCCATCACGGGATCCTGACAGGCCTTATCGCATGACACTCGACCTTCTCGCCGCCGCCGGCACGGGCGCTGCCGGAGCACCGCCCGCCTGGATCAGCTTCCTGCCGATCGTCGGCATGATCGCGATCTTCTGGTTCCTCATCATCCGCCCGCAGATGAAGCGGCAGAAGGAGCACCAGGAGAAAATCGCCAGCGTCAAGAAGGGCGACCAGGTCGTCACCGCGGGCGGGCTCGTGGGCAAGGTGCTCAAGGTGGACGAGACCTATGCCGAGCTCGAGCTCGGCCCCAACGTGCGCGTCAAGGCGATCAAGGCGACGCTCGGCGACATCATCCCGCCGGCCGGCAAGCCCGCCAACGACTGAGCCGCCGGCTCGGACCTCTTCCTTGCGTGTGAGACCCTGACGCAATGCTCGACTTCCCTCTTTGGAAAAAGCTCTGGCTGTGGGGGCTGACGCTGGCGGCCTCGCTGCTGTCGCTGCCCTCGCTCGCCAGCGTCGCCGGGCTGGCCTGGCCGGCCGCCCTGCCGAACCCGCAGGTGAACCTCGGTCTCGACCTCGCAGGCGGATCGCACCTGTTGCTTGAGGCGCGGCCGGAGGACGTGCGCGCGCAGCGGCTCCAGAATATGGAGGAGAACGTCCGCCAGCTGATGCGCAACGCCAATCCGCGCATCCGCATCGGCGACGTCTCGACCGCGGGCGGCCAGCTTTCCTTCATGCTCGAGAACGCCGCCGACATCGACCGTGCGCGCGGGCTGATCGAGCCGGCGATGCAGGGCGCGACCACCACTCGCGAATGGGATCTCCAGGTGATCGACGGCCAGCGCATCATCCTGAGCCAGACCGCGAGCGGGGTGGATCAGGCGATCGACGATGCGATGGACAGCGCGACCGAGGTCGTGCGCCGCCGCATCGACGAGCTCGGCACGCGCGAGCCGACCATCATCCGCCAGGGTGCGACCCGCATCGTGGTGCAGGTGCCCGGGCTCCAGGACCCGGAGGCGCTGAAGGCCCTGCTCGGCCAGACGGCGCAGCTCGAGTTCAAGCTGGTCGATCTCAACGCCCTGCCCACCAATGTGCAGGCGGGCATCGCCCCGCCGGGCAGCGAGATCTTCCCCTACGCGCCCGGCAGCGGCGGCGAGGGCGACTTCCTTGCGGTGCAGCGCCTCGGCGGCATCCGCGGCGACAACCTCACCAACGCCCGGGCCGGCGTCGATCCGCAGACCAACCGCAACGTCGTCAACATCAGCTTCGACGCGCAGGGCGGGGCGAAGTTCGCCAAGCTCACCACAGAGAACGTCGGCAGGCCCTTCGCCATCATCCTCGACGGCCAGGTGCTCTCCGCGCCCAACATCAACGAGCCGATCATCGGCGGAAACGCGCAGATTTCGGGCAACTTCACCGCGGAAAGCGCCAACACGCTCGCCATCGCGCTGAACTCGGGGGCGCTGCCGGTCGATCTGGCGGTGGTCGAGGAGCGCACCGTCGGCCCCGATCTCGGCGCGGATTCCATCCGCAAGGGGCTGCTCGCGATGGGCATCGGCAGCATCGCGGTGATCGCGCTGATGATCGCGAGCTACGGCCGCTTCGGGATCTACGCGACCGTGGCGCTGACTTTCAACGTGCTGATGCTGCTGGGGATCATGGCACTCGGCGGCTTCACCCTGACCCTGCCGGGGATCGCTGGCTTCGTCATCACCATCGGCGCGGCGGTCGACGCCAACGTGCTGATCAACGAGCGAATCCGAGAGGAGCGGGCGCGCGGGCGCAAGGTCGTCGCTGCGGTCGAGACCGGCTACAAGGAGGCGAGCCGCGCGATCTTCGACGCGAACCTCACCAATGTGATCTCGGGCGTGGCGCTGTTCGCTTTCGGCTCCGGGCCGGTCAAGGGCTTCGCGGTGGTGCTGGTGATCGGCATCGTCACCTCGGTGTTCACCGGCGTGACCCTGACCCGCATGTTCGTCGCCGGGTGGCTGCGCAAGGCGCGCCCCAACGACATCAAGATCTGAGGAGCGAAGCCGATGAAACTCCTGAAGCTCGTCCCCGACAACACCAACATCAAGTTCCTCAAGCTGCGCGTGCCGTTCTTTGTGCTGAGCATCGTGCTGATCCTCGGCAGCTGGGCGGCGGTGGCGGTGAACGGCCTCAACTTCGGCGTCGACTTCGCCGGAGGGCAGGAGGTGCGCATGACCTTCACCCAGCGCGAAGCTGCGCCAATCCCTTCCCTGCGCGAGCTGGTCGGCGGGCTCGGCTACGGCGAGCCTGTGGTGCAGGAATTCGGCGCGCCCAACCAGGTCTCGATCCGCGTGCGACTGCCTGCCGACGCCGAGGAGACCCCGGGCGCAGCGACCGCGATCGGCGACCGGGTGATCGCGGCGATCGCCGCCGAATACCCCGACGCGCGGCGCGACGGCAACGACACGGTCTCGGGCAAGGTCGCGGGCGAGTTCCGCGACCAGGCGATCCTCGCGCTGCTGGCGGCGATGGCGGCGGTCTCGATCTACATCTGGGTGCGCTTCGAATGGCAGTTCGGCGTGGGCGCCATGTTCGCGCTGGTGCACGACGTGTCGGTGACGCTCGGCCTCTTCGCGCTCACGCAGATGGAGTTCAGCCTCCAGATCGTCGCGGCGATCCTCGCGATCATCGGCTATTCGCTGAACGACACGATCGTCGTCTACGACCGCATCCGCGAAAATCTCAAGAAGTATCGCAAGATGGAGATGGGCGCGCTGCTCGACCTGTCGGTCAACGAGACGCTGGCGCGCACGGTGATGACCTCGCTGACGCTGTTCATCGCGCTGATCCCGCTCCTGATCTTCGGCCCGCCGAGCCTGTTCGGCATGGTTGCGGCGATCACCGTGGGCCTGTTCATCGGCACCTATTCGTCGATCTACATGGCGGGGCCGCTGCTGATCTGGATGGGGGTGACGACGAGCAGCTTCGTGCCGACCGAGACGGAGGTCGACCGCCAGGACAAGATCGCGCGCGGGAAGGTGTAGGGGCTCAGCCCCACAGCCGCTCGTAATGCTCGGCCAGCGCGGCGGCGTTGGCCTCCCAGCTGAAGCCTTCGGTGAGCGCGGCCACGGCCTCGCGCGGGGGCGGGTTGTTGAGCACCGCGTTGATCCCCGCCGCGACCGCAGCGGGGTTGCGCTCCACCAGCCGTCCGGCGGTGTCGCTTGCGATCAGCTCGCGCGCGCCGCCGACGTCGCAGGTCACAACGGGCGTCCCGCAGGCGAGCGCCTCGACCCAGGCGTTGGCGAGCCCTTCCGAGGCGGTGGGCAGCACCATCACGTCCGCGGCCGAGAGGATCAGCGGCATCAGATCGTGATCGATCGAGCCGGCGAAGAACACGCGTTCCTCCACCCCCTCGCGCGCGGCGAGCGCCCGCAGGCGGGCCTCGTCCTCCCCACGGCCGATCAGCACCAGCCGCGCGCCCGGCACCTCGCGCAGCGCGCGAATGGCGATCGCCTGGCCCTTGCGCGCGATCAGCGCGCCGACGCAGGCGAGCAGCGGGGCGTTGTCGGGCAGGGCGAAGCCGAGTTCGCCCGAGAGCTGGCGGCGCAGCTGTGTGTGCTCGTAGGGGCGGAAGCGGTCGCGATCGAGACCGGTGTAGTGGACCGTGATCTTCTCCGCCGGCATGCCCAATGCGGCCATCTGCCCGGCCAGGTCGCGGCTCACCGCGAGCAGGCCCTGCGCCGTCTCGGCCGCCGCGAGCATCTGCGAGCGGGCGTAATCCTGCGCGCCCCAATAGGTGATGTCGCTCCCCCGCGCCTTGATCGACAGCGGCCGCGCGAGCGCGCGGGCGACCTCGGCCGCGGCGGGCCCGTCGGGGAAGAAGAACTGTGCGTCGACCACGTCGACCGGCGCCTCGGCATGGATGCGGCGCGCGAGCGGCAGGACGGCGCGGGCGATCGCCCCGGCGTTGCGGCGCGCGCCGATGCGCGGGATCAGCGTGAAGCGCGGGCGCTGGACGGTGATCCCCCCTTCGGTGCTCATCGCGGGCAGATCGGCCAGCGCGCGGTAGCGCCCCAGCGCGAGCGGCGGCAGGCCGACCGGGTTCATCACGGTCACCCGCCAGTCGCCGCGCTTCGCCAGTGCCTCCAGCGAGCGGGCGACGAAGGTGCCGAACCGCGGCTGCACCGGGTTGGGGTAGAGCGTCGCCAGGACGAGGACGTGCTTCACGGGTGCCTTTTCGTCAGCGGGCAGGATCAAAGCGCCCGGACCAGCATGAAGGCTACCGCGATCCATGGCGGATTGTCGACCACCACCTGCTTGCTGCCCGCACCCGGCGGCAGCAGGCGCACGCGGGTGCCGTCGCTCTCGATCAGCCGCCCGAAGGCGAAACGCCCCCCGGGCCGCGGCACGAGGCAGTCACGATTCATGGCGCGCAGGAGCAGGGGGGTGAGCCCTCCGTCGCCGCCCTGCGGCTCCAGCGGGCGCAGCCACAGGAGGTCGCCCGCGCGGTATTCCCCCACGGCCAGGTTGACGGCAAGCACCATTGGGGCCGGGCCATCCTCCTGGGCGAGCGCGGTGGGGAGCAGCGCCTCGCGCGGGGCGGCGAGCGCCTCGGCGCCGCCCGGCCCCAGTTCGGCGACGATCCGCGCCGGGGCGGCGTCGCCGTCGCGCATCAGGCTTGCGGGATCGACCGCGAGCGCGGCGGCGATGCGGTTCATCCAGGTGAGCGAAAGCTGGCGCATCCCGGTCTCGAGCCGCCCAATGGTCTGCGCGGTCGTGGGCGGGTCGCAGGCGGCGGCAAGGTCGGCGAGCGTCAGGCCCTTGGCCTTGCGGATGTCGCGGATGCGGTTGGTCATGTCACGCCCTCAAGTAGCGAAGCGGTAGGGCACAAGAACGCCCTCAGGTAGGGTAGCGGTCTGGCAGGAGAACAGCCCACCTTTAACCGTATTGGTTTTCCTCTTTCCTACAGTCTCGCCGTCTTGGCAAGTGCTGACGTCGTTGTGAAGGGAGAAGATCACATGAAGCGCCATCTTGTCGAACGCGAACTCACGCCCGAGGGCCCGCGCCTGCGCGCCGCCGGCCCGGGCGGCCTTGCCCGCCGGCGATCGGTGACGGTGAACCTCGCGGAAAGCCCGCTCGCCTGGCTGCACGCGCGCGGGCACCTCTCCGAGCGGCTCTTCGCGGCGGGCGAGGCGCTCCGGTCCGACTACGAGCGGGCCCAGCTCGCGCCGAGCGTCACGATGCGCTGGGACCCGGTGCGCGCCAAGGCCACCGGCGAGCGCAATCTTGCACCCAGCGAGAAGCAGGTCGCCGCCCGCCAGCGCTTCGACGGCGCGATCCGCGCGGCAGGCAAGGGGCTCGAGGACATCCTGTGGCGCGTGGTCTGCGCCGGCGAGCCGCTCCCTGAGGCGGAAAGGGGCCTCGGCTGGCCGACCCGCAGCGGCAAGCTGGTGCTGAAGATCGCGCTTGAGCGGGTTGCGGAGTTCTACCGGATCACCTGATCGAGCGCGCCGCGCACCATGCGGCGCAGCTGCGGCAGGACATTGGCCTCGAACCACGGATGCTTCGCCATGAACAGCCGCGACCGCCACGCGGGGTGGGGGAGGGCGACGAAGGGCAGGTCCTCGCCGAAGCGGGCGACGCGCTCCGCCAGCGAGAGGCGCTTCAGGTGCGGCAGGTAGCGCGCCTGCGCATGCACGCCGACAAGGAGGGTGAGGCGGTCTTCCGGCAGCACCCCGAGCACCGCGTCGTGCCACTGCGGCGCGCATTCGCGGCGGGGCGGCATGTCGCCGCCCGGTGCCTTGCCGGGGTAGCAGAAGCCCATCGGCATCTGCGCAACCTGTGCCGCGTCGTAGAACGTCGCCTTGTCGAGCCCGAGCCACTCGCGCAGCCGGTCGCCGCTGTCGTCATCCCATGGAACGCCGCTCATGTGGACCTTGGTGCCCGGCGCCTGCCCGATGACGAGGATGCGCGCGGTTGCCGAGAAGCGCGCGACCGGCCGCGGCCCGAGCGGCAGGTGCGCGGCGCACAGCGTGCAGGCGGCGATCCGCTGCCTGAGCTCGTCGATGGCGTCCCCCGGTGCGGGGCCGCTCACCCCTCGACCATCTCGGCGAGCATCAGCCAGCGCTGCTCCGCTGCGTCCTTCTCGGCGCGGGCATTGGCGATGCCCTGCGTGATCGTGGCGAAGCGCTGCGGGTCCTTCGCGTAGAGCTCGGGATCGGCGAGCAGCGCCTCGCCCTTGGCGATGGCGGCTTCCAGCTCCTCGATGCGCTTGGGCAGGATCTCGTAGTCGCGCTGGTCCTTGTAGGAGAGTTTGGGCGCGGCGGAGGCCCTTGTAGGAGGGGGCTGTTGACCCCCTCCAGACCCGGCCTTGACCCCGTCCAGACCCCCGCTTGGCCCGGTCTTGCCCCCCGCTTGCGGCGCTTTGCGGCGGGCTTGCCAATCGGCATAGCCGCCGGCGACGATATCCACCTTGCCCGACCCATCGAGGCCCAGGGTGATGGTCACCGTGCGGTCGAGGAAGTCGCGGTCGTGGCTGACGATGAGCACGGTGCCCTCGAAATCGGCGATGACTTCCTGAAGAAGATCAAGCGTTTCGAGGTCGAGGTCGTTGGTCGGCTCGTCGAGCACGAGGAGATTCGCGGTGCGCGCGAACTCGCGGGCGAGGAGAAGGCGGGAGCGTTCGCCGCCCGAAAGGATGCCGACTTTCGTGTCGACGAGGCCCGGATCGAAGAGGAAATCCTTGAGGTAGGCCTGCACGTGCTTGCGCACCCCCCGCACGTCGATCCAGTCGCCGCCTTGCGCGAGGATCTGGCGAACCGTGGCGCCGGGTTCGAGGAGCTTCCTCTGCTGGTCGATCATGACCCCCGACAGGGTGCGGGCATGGGTGACGCTGCCGGTGTCGGGTTCGAGCTCTTTCGTGAGCATTTTCAACAGCGTGGTTTTCCCTGCGCCGTTCGCCCCGACGATCCCGATGCGGTCGCCGTTCTGAATCCGCAGGGAAAAGGGCTTGATGATCGGGCGGGCGCCGTAAGTCTTTGATATGTTCTCGGCGACGATCACCGACTTGGACCTGAAGTCGTCGTCATTGGCGAGCTTGAGCTTGGCGGTTCCAGCGCCCGAGATCATCGCCGCCCGGACCGCGCGCATCTGGTGGAGCTTCTCGAGCCGCCCCTGATTGCGCTTGCGCCTTGCGGTGACGCCGCGCTCGAGCCAATGCGCCTCTATTTTGAGTTTGGCATCAAGGCGTTCCGCGGCGCGGGCTTCCTCGGCGTAGACCTGCTCCTCCCACGCCTCGTAGCCGCCGAAGCCGATCTCCTTGCGCCTCAGGGTGCCGCGGTCGAGCCACAGCGTCGCCCGCGTCAGGCGGGTGAGGAAGGTGCGGTCGTGGGAAATGGTGATGAAGGCGCCGCGGTAGCGCGAGAGCCAGTCCTCCAGCCAGTCGATCGCGCCGAGGTCCAGATGGTTGGTGGGCTCGTCGAGCAGCAGCAGGTCGGGCTCCTGCGCCAGCGCCCGGGCGATCGCCGCACGCCGCCGCTCGCCACCGCTCGCGGTGGCCGCAGGGCGGCTCATGTCGATGCCGAGCTGGCCCGCAATCGCCTCGACCTCGTGCGCGGCTGGCGCGTCCTCGCCGCCGAGCGCGAAGTCCATGAGCGTGGAATAAGGCGTGAAATCAGGCTCCTGTTCAAGGAACACGATCTTCGTGCCCGGCTTCACCCGACGCTGCCCGCGGTCGGCGTCGATCCGCCCCGTAATGAGCCGCAGCAGCGTCGTCTTGCCCGCGCCGTTGCGGCCGATCAGCGCAAGCCGGTCGCCGGGCAGGACGTGGAGGTCGATGGGCGCGGCGCCGCTCGTCGGCGTGGGGCCGCCGAACAGCCAGCGCCCGCCCTGCTGCAGGGCGAGACCCTCGAGCGAAAAGATAGGGGGTTGTGCCATGAGAGGCGCCACCTAGGCGCTGGGGGCGCGGGCGACAAGCCCGGGCGGGCGGAGCGCGGTTCAGTCGCGCGAAAGCCAAGGCGGCGCACAGGCGCGGCGAAACGGAGGAAAACCACCCATGACGAAGCCTGCCCTTGCCGCCGCCGCGACGGCGCTGATCCTGCCTACTGCCGCTGTCGCGGCCCCGCAGGTCGACATCGCTGCGAGCGGCCCGGTGGTGGAACTCAGCGTCTTCGAGAGCATCGACGTCGCGCCCGACACCGCCACGATCGGCGCCGGCGTCACCACCGATGCGCCGACGGCCACCGAGGCGCTGCGGCAGAACTCGGTGGAAATGCAGAAGGTGGTCGACCGGATCAAGTCGCTGGGTATTGCCGCGAAGGACATCCAGACCACGGGCATCAACCTCAACGCGCGCTACGACTACGACCAGACCACCCAGCGCCCAATCTTCCGCGGCTACCAGGCCTCCAACCGGGTGAGCGTGACCCTGCGCAAAATCGAGGACACGGGCCGGGTGCTCGACGCGCTCGCCGCGGCCGGGGCGACCGACCTCAACGGCCCGTCCTTCAGCATCGCCGACGACACCGCCGCGAAGAACCAGGCGCGCGAGCGGGCGGTGGCGCGGTCCAATGCGCAGGCCAGGGCCTATGCGGCGATGCTCGGCTATGGCGACACGAAGGTGCTGGCGATCAGCGAGAGCATCGCAGGCGGTCCGATGCCCTACGACATGATGAAAGTGCGCAACGTCTCCGCGGAGGCCGTGGTGACCGCCTCCGCTCCGGTCGAGCCCGGCATGGTTTCCACCGGCGTGACCGTCACCATCACCTACGAATTGACCGGCGCGCCGCGCGCGCAGTGATCATTCACGGCTTGTTCAATGGACCCGGCCTAGGCACGATCCTGATATGACGAGACATTCCCTCCTGCTGTTCGGCCCGCTCGCCGCGTTCGCGCTGGCGAGTGCGCCGGCCTGTGCGCAGGATCCGCCGCGCGGCGACCAGGGCGAGGCGCGGCGCGAGGCGCAGGCGGGCACAATCATGCGCTCGGGCGAGATCGAGGCGAAGATCCTGCCAATGATGCGCGATGCCGAGTATCTCGGCTTCGCCTATGACTCGACCGCGCGGGCCTATCGGCTGAAGTTCATCAAGGATGGCCGCGTGTCCTATGTCGATGTCGACGCCCGCACCGGGCGGATCATCGGCCGGTCGCGCTGACGGCGGGCCTTCCATGCGCCTTTCGCGGGGGACACCAGCGGCATTCACGCGCCAGCCTCGCTTGACGCTGGCGCGCCAAAAGCGCACGACCCCCGGCGTTGTTTTGCGAAGAAATGGTGGTTCATGCGCATTCTGATCGTCGAAGACGAACCCACGCTGGGCGCGCAGCTCAAGGCGACGCTCGAAGGCCAGGGCTATGCGGTCGACCTGTCGACCGATGGCGAGGACGGGCACTTCATGGGCTCGACCGAGGATTATGACGCGGTGGTGCTCGACCTCGGCCTGCCCGAGATCGACGGCCTGACCGTGCTCGGCATGTGGCGCCGCGAGGGCCGCAGCTTCCCGGTGCTGGTGCTGACCGCGCGCGACAGCTGGTCGGACAAGGTCGCGGGGCTCGATGCGGGCGCCGATGACTATCTCGCCAAGCCCTTCCAGACCGAGGAACTGATCGCCCGCTTGCGCGCGCTGATCCGCCGCGCCTCGGGCAACACCTCCTCTGAGCTTACCGCCGGCGACGTGCGGCTGGACACCCGCTCGGGCCGCGTCACGCTCGCGGGCGAGCCGGTGAAGCTGACCGCGCAGGAATACAAGCTTCTCTCCTACCTCATGCACCACAAGGGCAAGGTGGTGAGCCGCACCGAACTGATCGAGCACATCTACGACCAGGATTTCGACCGGGATTCGAACACCATCGAAGTCTTCGTCACCCGCATCCGCAAGAAGCTCGGCGCAGACGTCATCACGACCATCCGTGGCCTCGGTTACAGCCTCGACGACCCTGCCGACGCACCCCGGGCCTGAGGGCGCGCCCGGGACGGCGGCGTCGGGCGGCGATGCGCATCCGCCTGCGGGCGAGGGCGGTAGCGCGCCCGGAGAACTGAGCGCGCCATTGGCAGAAAGGCCCCGCGCCAGCCTCGCCCGGCGCATGGCGCTGATCGCGGCGGGCTGGATCTTCGTGCTCCTGCTCGGCGGCGGCATCGCGCTCGAACGCACCCTGACCGCGCAGGTCGAGGCCAATTTCGACGAGCAGCTCGATTATCAGCTCACCGCGATGATCGCCTCGGCCGAGATCGACGCGAGCGGCGAGGTGTGGTTCTACCGAACGCTCGGCGACCAGCGCTTCCTCGAACCGGGCAGCGGGCTTTACTGGCAGATCAGCGGCGGCAATTACGAGCCCTGGCCCTCGCGCAGCCTGTGGGACCGCACGCTGCGGCTCCAAGGCGCGCAGGCGAAAGCCGGGCAGAACTTCGACAGCGACGTGCACATTTACGATTCCAACCAGTTCGCCGGCGAGCCGCTGCGCATCGCCGAGCGCACCGTGATCCTGCCCGGCAGCGAGACGCGCTGGACCTTCGCGGTGGCGAGCGCGACCGAGCAGATGGACGCGCAGATCGGGCGGGTGCGGCTGATCCTGATCTGGAGCTTCGCGGTGCTGGGGCTGGGGCTCTTCGTGATGGCGCTGCTCCAGATCCGGTACGGCCTCTCGCCGCTGCGCCGGGTTCGCGCGGCGATCCAGAAGCTGCGCACCACCGGCGCGAACCGCATCACCGAGCCGCTCCCGCTTGAGGTGCAGCCGCTGGTCGAGGAGGTCAACGCGCTGCTCGAGCATACCGAGCGCCAGGCCGAGGAGGCGCGGCGGCACGCGGGCAATCTTGCCCACGCGCTGAAGACCCCGCTGACCGTGCTGACCAACGCCGCAACCGCGCGCGCGCCGGATCTCGGCGAGGCGGTGATGCGCGAGACCCGCACCATGCAGCGCCATGTCGACCACCACCTCGCCCGCGCCCGCGCCGTGGGCCGCCGCGCGGTGGGCCATGCGCGCACCAACGTGATGGCGAGCGCGGCGGCGGTGCGCCGCGCGGTCGAGCGGCTCTACCCAGACGGCCGGCTCGACATCGCCGGGGACAAGAGTGCGGCGGTGGCGATGGAGCGGCAGGACCTCGACGAGCTGCTCGGCAACCTCATCGAGAACGCGGCCAAGTACGGTGGCGGCAGCGTCTTCGTCACCATCGATCCCGACGAGAGCGAGGCGCCGCGCGATCCGAAGATGTGCCTGATCTGGGTCGAGGACGACGGCACGGGCATCCCCGAGGCGGAGCGCATCCGCATCTTCGATCGCGGCGTGCGTCTCGATACCGGCAAGCCCGGCACCGGGCTGGGCCTCGCGATCGTTCGAGACGTGGCAGAGATCTACGGCGGCAGCGTGACCTTGGGCGAGAGCGAGGACCTCGGCGGCCTGCTCGTCGAGCTGCGCCTGCCGCGCGCGAACTGAGGCCTCAGCCCGCCTGCGCGCGCTCGTGGTGGCGGATCACCTCATCGATGATGAAGCGCAGGAACTTTTCGGAGAACTCGGGGTCGAGATCGGCCTCTTCCGACAGCTTTCGCAGCCGCGCGATCTGCCGCGCCTCCCGGTCGGGATCGGCCGGCGGAAGGGTCGCCTTGGCCTTGTATTCGCCCACCGCCTGGGTGATCCGGAACCGTTCCGCGAGAATGTGGATGAGCGCTGCGTCAATGTTGTCGATGCTCTTCCTGTATGCGGCGAGCACCGCATCGGGGGCCTCGGGACTTTGCAATTCTTGCGGCATAGGGCGCGAAACTAGCAGCAATTCTGCGCTTGCCAAGCACGCCGGGCGGGCCCTAATGCCGCAGGCGTCATGAGTGCCGATATCGTCCCTCTGCCGCGCAAGGCGCCGACACTCGATCCGATGCTGTCGCTGACCGCAGCGGGCATGAACTCCGTCAACGCCGTCATCCTCGAACGGATGCAGAGCGATATCCCGCTCATCCCGCGCCTCGCCGGGCATCTCATCAGCGGCGGCGGCAAGCGCCTTCGCCCGATGCTGACGCTCGCGGGGGCGGAGCTGGTCGGCTACAAGGGCACCCGCCACCACAAGCTGGCCGCCGCGGTCGAGTTCATCCACACCGCGACGCTCCTCCACGACGACGTGGTCGACGGCAGCGAGCTCAGGCGCGGCAAGGCGGCGGCCAACATCATCTTCGGCAACCCCGCGACCGTGCTGGTCGGCGACTTCCTGTTCAGCCGCGCCTTCGAGCTGATGACCGAGGACGGCAGCTTGCGTGTCCTATCGATCCTCTCACGCGCCAGCGCGGTGATCGCGGAAGGGGAGGTCTCGCAGCTTTCCGCCCAGCGCCAGATCAACACCAGCGAGGAACAGTACCTCCACATCATCGGCGCCAAGACCGCCGCGCTCTTCGCCGCCGCCAGCCAGATCAGCGCGGTGGTGGCGGAATGCTCCGAGGAGCAGGAGCGCGCGCTCGAGGCCTACGGGCGCAACCTCGGGGTCGCCTTCCAGCTGGTGGATGATGCGATCGACTACGATTCCGACGCCGCCGAGATGGGCAAGGACCAGGGCGACGACTTTCGCGAGGGCAAGATGACGCTCCCCGTGATCCTCGCCTATGCCCGCGGCGGCGAGGAGGAGCGGCGCTTCTGGAAGGACGCGATCCTCGGCCACCGCACCACCGACGCGGACCTCGCCCACGCCATCGGCCTCATCGGCAAGCACGACGCGCTCGAGGACACCCGCGAGCGCGCCCGCCACTTCGCGCACCGGGCGATTGACGCGATCTCGATCTTCCCCGACGGCAAGGCCCGAGCGGCGATGGCCGAAGCCGCGCAGTTCGCCGTCGCGCGGGGGCATTGACGCAATTCCGTTCGCCCTGAGCTTGTCGGAAGCGAAGCTGGGCGTTGCCCAACGGCCGCACTTCTTCTAGCCGACAGCCCGAAGCAAAGACGATGCTTCGACAAGCTCAGCATGAACGGGTTTGCCGTTGAACCCCGAACTCCCCATCCACGCCGTCCTGCCCGACCTGCGCGCCGCGCTCGCGGGCGAGGGCGCCGCCGTGCTCGTCGCGCCTCCGGGCGCGGGCAAGACCACGGCCGTCGCGCCCGACCTCCTCGGCGAGCCGTGGTGCAGCGGCCAGATCATCCTCACCTCGCCCCGTCGCGTCGCCGCCCGCGCCGCCGCCGAACGCATGGCCGAGATGCTGGGCGAGAGGCCGGGCGAGACGGTGGGCTACATGACCCGGCTCGACAGCAAGGTCTCCGCGCGCACCCGCATCCTCGTCGTCACCGAGGCGATTTTCGTCAACCGGCTGGTCGAGGACCCGGAACTCCCCGGCGTCTCGGCGCTGCTCTTTGACGAGGCGCACGAGCGTGCGCTCGACAGCGACCTCGGCCTCGCGCTGGCGCTCGAGACCCGCGCGGTCCTGCGCGAGGACCTGCGCGTCCTCGTGATGTCGGCGACCATCGACGGCGCGCGCTTCGCCCGGCTGCTGGGGGAGGGCGCCCGCGTCATCGAAAGCGAGGGTCGCAGCTTTCCCCTGACGATCGAATGGCTTGGCGGGGATGGTTCGCAGACAATTGAGGACCGCATGGCCGCCGCGGTGATGACCGCATGGCGCGAGGAGGCGGGCGACATCCTCGCCTTCCTCCCCGGCGTGCGCGAGATCGAGCGGGTGCGCGAGCGGCTCGAACCCCGCCTTCCCGGCGTGCCGATCCACGCGCTCCACGGCCAGGTCGAGCCCGCCGCCCAGCGCGCCGCGATCCGCCGCGACCCCGAGGGGCGCCGCCGCATCGTCCTCGCCACCGCCATCGCCGAGACCTCGCTGACTCTCGACGGGGTGAGCGTGGTGGTCGACAGCGGCCTCGCCCGCCTCGCCGAGTTCGACCGCGCCGCCGGCACCACCCACCTCGTCACCCGCCGCGCCTCGCAGGCCTCGGCGGCGCAGCGGGCGGGGCGCGCGGCGCGGCAGGGGCCGGGGGTCGCCTATCGCCTCTGGGAGGAGGCGGGCCATGCCGGCCGGCCGGAGTTCGCGCCCGCCGAGATCATGCAGGCCGACCTCGCCCCATTGCTCCTGCGGCTGGCGAAGTGGGGGACGGCCGACCCGGCCAGCCTGCCCTGGCTCGACCCGCCGCCCGAGGCCTCGGTCGCCGCGGCACGGAGGGCGCTGGAGGCTTTGGGCGCGCTCGACTCCGGCGGACGGATCACGCCGCTCGGCGAGGCCATCGCCTCGCTGCCGATGGCACCCGACCAGGCTGCCGCCGTGCTTCACGGCGCGGCGGCGGGCGTGGGGGAGGACGCGGCGCGCCTCGTCATGCTGCTCCAGGAGCGCGGCCTCGGCGGGCGGGGCGAGGACCTGATGCAGCGCCTCGCCCGCTGGCGCGGCGACCGCGCGCCGCGCAGCGTCTCGGCCGCGCGCATCGCGCAGGGCTGGGCGCGGCAGGCGGACGCGCTAGCCGCCGTGATCGGACGGAGCCCCGCCGCCGAGGCTGCCGAGGCCCTCGCGCTCGCCCGCCCCGACTTCGTCGCCCGACGGCGCGACGCCTCGGGCGAGCACTGGCTGAGCGCGGGCGGGCGCGGCTACATGCTCGACCCCGCCTCGCCGCTCGCCCGCGCCGAGTGGATCGTGATCGGCGACGCACAGGGCCAGGCGAAGGGCGCGCGCATCACCGCCGGAGCGGAAATCGCGCCCGAGCGGATCGCGGCCCTGTTTGCCGAACAGCTCGCAGAACGCGTCACAACCCGCTGGAATGGCGAGAAGAACCGGGTTGAGGCGAGGCGCGAGCGGCGGCTCGGCGCGATCGTTCTGGCCAGCGTGCCCGAGCCGTCCCCGGACCCGGCCCTGCTTGTGGACATCCTTGTGGACAAGGCGCTGGAGAAGCTGGGGGAACTGCTGCCCGACGGCTTCCTCGCCCGCGCGGCCTTCGGAGGGATCGAAGCGCTCTCCGCACAAGCCCTGCGGGATCGCGCCGACGCGTGGCTCGCGCCGCTCCTCGCCGGACGCCGCGATCTCGATCTCCCGCCGCACCGCTATGCCGAGGCCGCGCTGGCGCTCATCGACTGGAACCAACGACAGGCACTCGACCGCGCCGCACCCACGCACTTCTCCTCGCCGGCCGACACCCGCCACGCGATCGACTATGCGGGCGACGACGCGCCCAGCGTCGAGGTGCGGGTGCAGGCGCTGTTCGGGCTCGACGCGCAGCCGATGATCGGCAGCACGCCGCTGCTGCTCAAGCTCACCAGCCCCGGCGGGCGCCCGGTGCAGGCGACCCGCGACCTTCCCGGCTTCTGGCGCGGGAGCTGGCGCGACGTGGTGCGGGACATGAAGGGCCGCTACCCCAAGCACCGCTGGCCCGATCAGCCGTGGCTCGAAAAGCCCAGCCTCAAGACCAAAAACGCCTTCAACCGCAGCGATTCGTGATCTAAGGCGCGGGCACATCGGGACGCGGCAGCGGCCCGCAAGGCCAAATGGCCGCCCGCAGCGACGCGACCTTCAGGTCGCATGAGCGAGGACCGAAAACAAAGATGAGCGCGAGAATCTTCCAGAAGCCCAAACACGCCATGCAGTCCGGCAAGGCGCACACCGACGAGTGGGTGCTCGAGTTCGAGCAGTCCGAGGCGCGCTTCGCCGATCCCTTGATGGGGTGGACGGGGACGGGCGACACCCAGTCGCAGGTCCGCCTGACCTTCCCCGACAAGGACGCCGCCAAGGCCTATGCCGCGAAGTACGGCATCCCCGCGCGCGTGATCGCCACGCCGCCGCGGCGGCTGAAACTCCAGGCCTACGCCGACAATTTCCGTTAGGCCCTCAAGCGCCGGGCGGCGGCATCCGCCGCCTTGGCTTTCGTGGCATTGGCCGCGACGCGCGTTCGCGCTTGCGGCCTTGCAGGCCGATGTTCCACCGAGTTGACGTTTCGCTCCGGCAACGCCATATGCCCGACCGGGAGTCGGGTGGACGTTTGCGTCCGCTCACCGGGTCAGGGCCGGAAGGCAGCAGCCCAGGTGGATTGCGGCGGGTCGCCCGGCTCCTTCTTCCTCATCTTCACGATCTTCCCCCGTGTCGCGCATGACAAATGGCGTCCGAGCGCCTAGCTTGGCGCCATGAACGATTCCGATCCCGAGCGGCCTGACGACGACGCCGAGACCGGCCCCAGCGCGGCCGAGTTGGAGGCGGCCGGGCAATCCGCCCTGTTCGGAGATCCCGATCCTAAACCGCCCGCACCCGCGACTGCGACCGCGCCCGCCCCGACGCCTGCGACCGCCCCGGCCCCGGCGGCGCAGCCCTACCGCGTCCTCGCGCGCAAATACCGACCCCAGACCTTCGCCGCGCTGATCGGGCAGGAGGCGATGGTCCGAACCCTCGCCAACGCCATCGCCCGCGACCGGCTCGCCCACGCCTTCCTGATGACCGGCGTGCGCGGGGTCGGCAAGACCTCGACCGCGCGCCTCATCGCCAAGGCGCTGAACTGCGTCGGCCCCGACGGCACCGGCGGCCCCACGATCGACCCCTGCGGCGTGTGCGAGGCCTGCACCGCCATCGCCGAGGGCCGCCACATCGACGTGATCGAGATGGACGCCGCCTCCAACACCGGGGTCGACGACGTGCGCGAGATCATCGAGCAGGTCCGCTACGCCGCGGTCTCGGCGCGCTACAAGATCTACATCATCGACGAAGTCCACATGCTGTCGCGCAATGCTTTCAATGCCTTGCTCAAGACACTTGAGGAACCGCCGCCGCATGTGAAGTTCCTCTTCGCCACCACCGAGGTCGACAAGCTGCCGGTCACTGTGCTGAGCCGCACCCAGCGCTTCGACCTGCGCCGCATCCCCGCCGCGCTCCTTGCCGAGCACTTCGCCCGGGTCTGCGCCCTCGAAGGCGTCGAGGCCGAACCCGAGGCGCTCTCCATCATCGCCAATGCCGCCGAGGGCTCGGTGCGCGACGGCCTCTCGATCCTCGACCAGGCGATCGCCCATGCCGACCTCGACGGCGAGGGCAAGGTCGCCGCCGGCCGCGTGCGCGACATGCTGGGTCTCGCCGACAAGAGCGCGCAGCGGCGCCTGCTCGGCCACCTTCTCGAGGGCGACGCCAAGGCGATGCTCGCCGCAATCGACGAGCAATATGCCCTCGGCGTCGAGCCGCTGGCGCTGATGCGCGCGCTGATGGACCTCGTCCACCGCGTCACTCTCGCGCAGGTTGCGGGGGGCGAGCCCGATGCGCCGAGCGAGGAGGAGCGCGCCGCGCTCGCCGATTTCGCCGCGCGGCTGGGGGCGGGGGAGCTGCACCGCCTGTGGCAGCTGCTCCTCAAGGGTCATGACGAGGTGCGCACCGGCCCCGATCCGCTGGTATCGCTGCAGATGGCGCTGCTGCGCGTGCTGCACGCCGCGCAGATGCCCGATCCGGGCAAGCTTGCCCGGCGCATCGAGGAGCTTGCCGCGAGCGGCTTCGTCGCCGCGTCGGCAGGGGAGGGCGCTGACCCGGCCGCGCCCGCGCCGGTCGCCGCCGCGCCAAGCCAGAGCTGGGCCGCGCTCGTCGAGCAGGTCGACGCCTCGGGCCAGCTGCGCGTTGCCCAGATCATGCGCGACCGGGTGCGGGTGATCGAGCTGGCGTCCGAGCGTCTCGTCTACGAACCCGCCGACAGCTTCCCCGACGATCCCGCCCCCGACATCCGCGAGGCGCTGTTCAAGGTGACGGGCAAGCGCTGGATGATCGAGAAGGGCACGGGTGCGGCGCAGCCCTCCCTGCGCGAGGCCGCCGAGGCCGAGGCGGCCGCCGAGGATGCGCGCATCCGCTCCGACCCGCTGGTGGAGGCCGCCTTCGCCGCCTTCCCCGATGCCGAGCTGATCGGTGCGGAACCCGCGCGCGCCGCCGCCGGTAATCCCCCCTGGAACTGATGGAGACCCCCGCATGAAGTCGATGGAAGAGATGATGGCCGCCGCCCAGAAGGCGGCCGAGACCATCCAGAAGCAGATGAACGAGATGCAGGTGAAGCTCGACTCGATCGAGGTCGAGGGGAGCGCCGGCGGCGGCCTCGTGAAGGTCCGCGCCAGCGCCAAAGGCCGCATCCTCGGCGTGAGCATCGACGACAGCCTGATGGTGCCCGACGACAAGCAGATCCTCGAGGACCTCGTCGCCGCCGCCTTCAACGACGCCCGCGATCGCGCCGACCGCGTGTCGGAGCAGCAGATGCGCGAAATGCAGGGTTCGATGGGCTTGCCGCCGGGCTTCAACCTGCCGGGGCTGGGGTGAGACGGGAGGGCGCTAGTTCAGGCGCGCGACAAGATCGTCTTTGCTCCATCCGATATCGCCCAGCGCCTGACTCTGCGTCTTGTCCGGCAGTTCGGAGACGATGACGGCAAACGAGAAGTTGCCGCGCATCGACCCTGCCTTCTCGTATGCCCAGTCGGTGATCTGGTCCCGATCGAACCTGATCGTCTGGCCGAACTCGAACTGATCCGATACCGGCTCGTTGGCAAGACGGCCAAATAGCTGACCGTTTCGCTCGGAGATGTCGCCGACCCAGATGTGTTCGTTGCCGTCTTCGGTGGGCAGCGCGATCTTGAGGGCGAAGTCCGCCTCGTCATCGGCCGGATCGTTGTAGTGCGACCAGAACTCCTCGATCGAGGCGAGCGCATTGAATTTCGCCCGCGCGAGGCGGGGATCGTCCGGATCGATGGGGCTGACGGCCGGAAATCTGTTCCGCATCCGCTGAAACAGCTCGAAGGCAACGTAAGCGAGCAGCAGGAGGCCTGCGACGATCCACTTGCCGTAGGAGCCGTCGCTCGCTTTGCAGGGATCGACCTTTTCGCATGCCATCACCACGTTAGGCATCGCCGACAAGGCCAGGACTGCATGGCTCGCGATCAGGGTCCGGATGAGGATCATGGCCGGAAGATGTCAGATAAACCATTAAGAAATGGCTGCATTCTTGTGTGCGGAGCGCTGAGCGCCTTCTCAGTGCGTCGCGCGGATCGCCAGTCGATTGGCCTCGCCGCACGTCATGCGGGGCCCGCTAGTTTCCTTTCCTGCTCCTCGAGGCGGAGCAGGGTCCCGGGTCACCCCGGGAACACGCAAAAGAGGTGGCCGGGGAGGCGGGGAAGCTCTGGTAGGCCTGGGAGCGAGATCGGCGGCCTCCGTCCACAGCCTAACCCCCACAGCCCATTGCGGCACGGCGCACCGCTTCCCATATCCCGCTCATGACCCAGACCTTTCCCCTCCTCCCCCTTCGCGACATCGTTGTCTTCCCCGGCATGGTCGTCCCGCTCTTCGTCGGGCGTGACAAGTCGGTGGCGGCGCTGGAGGCGGCGATGGAGGCCTCCAAGGACATCGTGCTTATCGCCCAGCTCGATCCGGGCTGCGACGATCCCGAGGGCGAGGACCTCTATGACGTCGGCGTGATCGCGCAGGTGCTCCAGCTGCTGAAGCTGCCCGACGGCACGGTGCGCGTGCTCGTCGAGGGCAAGACCCGCGCGCGGCTGGCAGCGCTCGAGAACGTCGGCACGCACCTCCTTGCCGAGGTCGAGGCCGTCGAGCCGGAGACCGTCGCAGGCAGCGAGGTCACCGCGCTGATGCGGCAGGTGACCGAGCAGTTCGGCGAATATGCGAAGCTCAACAAGAAGATGGGCGAGGACACCGGCGTCGATCTCTCGGAGGTCGACGATGCCGGCCAGCTCGCCGACACCATCGCCGCGGCGATCAGCGCCAAGGTTTCCGACAAGCAGAGCCTGCTTACCGAGGGCAATCCGCTCAAGCGGCTCGAACTCGTCATGGCCTTCATGGAGGGCGAGCTGTCGGTGCTCCAGGTCGAGCGGCGCATCCGCGGGCGCGTGAAGCGGCAGATGGAGAAGACCCAGCGCGAATATTACCTCAACGAGCAGCTCAAGGCGATCCAGAGCGAGCTCGGCGGGGGTGACGAGGGCGAGGGCAACGAGATCGCCGAGCTCACCGAGAAGATCGAGAAGACCAAGCTCTCCAAGGAAGCCCGTGCCAAGGCGCAGGCGGAACTGAAGAAGCTGCGCACCATGCAGCCGATGAGCGCCGAGGCGACGGTGATCCGCAACTACCTCGACGTGCTGCTCGGCCTGCCGTGGGGCAAGAAGTCCAAGCTCAAGAAGGACATCGCCCGCGCGCAGGACATCCTCGATGCGGACCACTATGCGCTTGAGAAGGTCAAGGACCGCATCATCGAGTATCTGGCGGTGCAGGCGCGCACCAACAAGCTGAAGGGCCCGATTCTGTGTCTCGTCGGCCCTCCGGGCGTGGGCAAGACCTCGCTCGGCAAGTCGATCGCCAAGGCGACGGGGCGCGAATTCGTGCGCCAGTCGCTGGGCGGCGTGCGCGACGAGGCGGAGATCCGCGGGCACCGGCGCACCTATATCGGCTCGATGCCGGGCAAGATCGTCGCCAACCTCAAGAAGGCCGGCACGTCCAACCCGCTGTTCCTGCTCGACGAGATCGACAAGCTGGGCCAGGACTTCCGCGGCGATCCGGCTTCGGCTCTGCTCGAGGTGCTCGATCCCGAGCAGAACGCGAAGTTCCAGGACCATTATCTGGAACTGGACCTCGACCTCAGCGACATCATGTTCGTGTGCACCGCGAACAGCCTCAACCTGCCGCAGCCGCTGCTCGACCGCATGGAGATCATCCGGCTCGAGGGCTACACCGAGGACGAGAAGGTCGAGATCGCCCAGCGCCACCTGATCGAAAAGCAGGTGAAGTCGCACGGCCTCAAGAAGGGCGAGTTCACGCTTACCGAGGAGGGCCTGCGCGACCTCATCCGCTACTACACCCGCGAGGCCGGGGTGCGCACGCTCGAGCGCGAGATCGCCAAGCTGGCGCGCAAGTCGCTGCGCCAGATCCTCGAAGGCAAGACGCAGAGCGTCACCATCACGCCCGAGAACCTCGGCGACTTCTCTGGCGTGCGCCGCTTCAAGCACGGCGTCTCGGAAGAGGAACCGCAGGTTGGCGCCGTGACGGGCCTCGCCTGGACGTCGGTCGGCGGCGAGCTCCTCACCATTGAGAGCGTCACCACCCCGGGCAAGGGCGAGATCAAGACCACCGGCAAGCTCGGCCAGGTGATGAACGAGAGCGTCGCGGCGGCTTTCAGCTTCGTCAAGGCGCGGGCTCCCGCCTACGGGATCAAGCCCTCGCTCTTCAACCGCCGCAACGTCCACATCCACCTGCCCGAGGGCGCGGTGCCCAAGGACGGGCCGAGCGCAGGCATCGGGATGGTCACCTCGATGGTCTCGACCCTCACCGGCATTCCCGTCCGCCCTGACGTGGCGATGACCGGCGAGGTCACACTTCGAGGGCGCGTGCTGGCGATCGGCGGCCTCAAGGAGAAGCTGCTTGCGGCCCTGCGCGGCGGGATCAAGACCGTCCTAATCCCCGAGGAGAACGTCAAGGACCTCGCCGAGATCCCCGCCAACGCCAAGGAGGGGCTCGAGATCGTCCCCGTCTCCCATGTCGACGAGGTGCTCGCCCGCGCACTCGTGGAGCCGCTCGAGGCGATCGAGTGGACCGAGGCCGACGACCTCGCCAGTCAGCCGGTCGGCAACGCGCAAGGGGCGGGCGGCGCATCGGGAGAGGTGCCAACCGCGCATTGAGCGGCTAGATACCCCTCACTTGCCGTGATTCGCGGCAGGGTCGCTCGTTTCGAGAACGGACAGAAGGGAAACCCAAGCGCCTAACGAACGTTAAGGCGCGATCTCCTGCGGCTTTTGCGCCAGGGGCTGTGACAGGGGCCGATTGCCTTTGACAGCCCCGGCAAAAAGGTCTCAATTTGCCGGCTTTCGACATTTGCGATTCACCGACAGAACGATATCCTGAAGCGAGGGGGTTCCCACATGAACAAGAACGACCTGATCAGCGAAGTTGCCAACGCGAGCGGTCTTTCGAAGAACGATGCCTCGAGCGCGGTCGAATGCGTGTTCGACGCGATCACCAAGGCGCTCGCCGGCGGCGACGAAGTGCGGCTGGTCGGCTTCGGCACCTTCTCGGTCGCCAAGCGCAAGGCCTCGACGGGGCGCAACCCGCGCACCGGCGAGCCGATGAAGATCAAAGCCTCGAACCAGCCCAAGTTCAAGGCGGGCAAGGGCCTGAAGGACGCGGTCAACTAATCGCCGACTGACATCCGCGCCCGCAGGGCAGGAAAAAGCCCCGCCGGCCATCGCCGGCGGGGCTTTTTTGCATGGGGCGAGCACCGCCCGCGCGGGGCTCAGCGCGTGGTGCCGATCAGCGCGGTCGGGGCCTGCGCGGTGCGGGTGGTGATCCGCCAAGTCAGCGTCTCGCCCGCCGTGCCGGCCACGGGGCCTTCATCGGTGTTGTTGGCGAGGATCCGCATCCCGCTTGCCGCGCGCACGGTGAAGGTGCCGTCGATCACCGGGATGGCCTTCAGCGCCTCGGCCTCGGCGCTGTTGCCGGATTCGCCCGCTCCGATTGCCGCAAGGCCGGCGAAGGCGCCCATTCCCATCATCGCGCCCATGCCGCTCGGGTCGCCGGTCTGCGCGGCGAAGCCCGGCGCGTTGATCCGCACCTGTCCGCCCTTGCGCAGGAAGACCTGCACGAAGGGATTGGTGCTCGGGAAGCCCTCGATCAGCGGGAAGGTAAAGTCGTGGCCCATGGTGCCGCTGGTGCGGTAGCTGACCTCGAAGACGCCGTCGCCCTTGTGGGTCACGCGCTCCCAGCCCTTCTGGCGCTGGAGCAGCCTGACCAGCTCCTCGGCCGCCTTGGGATCGCTGGGGTCGATGCCGCCCATAACCGCGGCCATCTGCTCGGCCTGCTTCTTGGCCTGTGCCGCGCGGTCGGCCGCTCCCGCCTCCCATTCCCTGCGCTGGTCGGCGAGCTCCTGCGCGGTGCATTCGCGCTCCTCGAAGGTCTCGTCGCTGTAGCAGGTGGAGGGCGTGAAGGTCTCCTCGGACGCCGCGCCCATCTGCGCGAGCTTGGAGAGGCCGAGGAAGAAGATCTCGCCCTCGTAGGTGAAGGTGAAGCTGTCCGGCCCGGTGATCGCGAGCTCGGAGGTGAACTTGCCCGGCGTCATGAAGCAGCCGGTGAGCGCGAGCGCGAGGCCAGCCAGCAGCGCCGCGGCGCGCAGGCGAATGGTCGTGTGGATCGTCATGTCGTTACCCCCCTCTTGCCCCCTTCTACCCCCGCGTCGCTGCCGCATAAAGGGCAATCGCGGCGGCGTTGGAGACGTTGAGGCTCTCAATCGCGGAGGTGATCGGCAGCTTGGCGAGCACGTCGCAATGCGCGGCGATGTTGTGCCTCAGGCCCTCGCCCTCGGCGCCCAGCACCAGCGCGAGCGGGCCGGTGGGCATGATGTCGGCGAGCACCGCCTCGGCCTCGCCGGCCAGCCCGATCCGCCAGTAGCCCGCCTCGGCAAGCTCCTCCAGCGCGCGGGCGAGGTTGACGACGCGCACCCAGGGCACCGTCTCGAGCGCGCCCGAGGCGGCCTTGGCGAGCACGCCGCCCTCGGGCGGGGCGTGGCGGTCCTGCGTGACGATCGCCGCCGCGCCGAAGGCCGCCGCCGAGCGCAGGATCGCGCCGACATTGTGCGGGTCGGTGACCTGGTCGAGCACCACGATTGGCCGCTCCGCATCGCCCGTCGCCACCTCGTCGAGGAAGACGTCCTCCAGCGGCGCGCATTCAAGCACAAGCCCTTGATGCGGCGCGTCTTTCGCGACGAGCCGGGCGAGGTCGGCGCCGTCGGCATATTCGACGGGGAAGCCCTCGGGCAGCTCGCCGTCGAGGCTGTCGATCCCCTCGCGTGTCGCCCACAGCTTGCGGTGCTGGCGCTCGGGGTTCTTTAACGCCGCCTCGACCGCGTGGCGGCCCCACAGGCGCACCTGTCCGCTCGAGGCCCGGCCTGAGCCGCGCCCGCCCTTCATGCGTCCCGCGCGGCCCCGCAGCGCGCGCTTTCTCTCACCCTTGCTCATGTTGTGTCCCGCCTGCGGTGTTCCAAACGCGCCCCCTGCCAGCAGGGCCATTGACAGGCAAGCACCGCTTCGCCAAAGGGGCGCCTCTCGGCGGCGGGCCCGGCTCGGACCCGCGCGCAATTTCAGGGCCTCCGTGCCCGGGAACGCCCCCCTCGCAAGCAGGGGACTGTGTGGACAGGTGGCCGAGTGGTTAAAGGCAGCAGACTGTAAATCTGCCCGCGCAAGCGTACGCTGGTTCGAATCCAGCCCTGTCCACCACTTCTTCTCAGAGGCGTTGAGCTTCAATAACTTACTGACTTTCCGTTGCTCTTTCTTCCCCACTTGGTACGGAAGGTTGGTACGGAATGGCTTTTGCGATGGTCGGATTGAGGCGCAGCAAGACGGGCCGTTGGGCAGCACGGAAAGAGGCTCCGGCGGACATTCGGGCTGCCTACGGGAAGCGCGAAGAGAAGCGGACTTGGCCAGCCGAACTCACGGCTGGGCAGGCCAAGGCCGAGTTGGCCTCATGGTTGATTCCCATCGAAGAGCGCATAGCGGCCCTGCGATCATCACAGACGCAAGTTCTGCTCACGCTGTCTCAGCGGCAGACCATCGCGCTGGCTGGTGAGTGGTACAGGGCCAAGGTTGCCTATTACGAGGAGAATCCCGGCACTGTGGAGGGCTGGATAGCCTCCGCAGAGGAAGTCCAGCTTGTCAGCCTTGATCCCGATGGTGACCCAGACGGCCCCGTAGTGTTTCGCGTGGCGGCTGATAGCTTGCTTGTCGCCGAACGGGAGGCGCTGCTGTTGGAGAAGGGTTTGAGGCTCGCCCCTGCCTCAGCAGAGGCGCTCTTGCAGGAGATGTGCCGCCTTTGGCTGCAACTCTGCGCGCTGATGGAGCGGCGAGCGCAGGGCGACTATGGGCCAGACCCTCTGGCTGACACGCTGCCAACCCTTGAGGCAGCCCCAGTGAGGCCCAAGGCCGCTGTCTCCCTCAAACAGCTATTCGAAGACTACGCAGTCTCGGGTGCATCCTCGCCGCGTACTGTGGCCAAGTGGAGGCCCCACGTTCACAGCTTCGTGGATTACCTCGGTCATGACGATGCGGCCAAGGTCACTGCTGCCGATGTGAACGGCTGGGTCAAGAAACTCATCGGCAAGCCGCTATCGGTCAAGACTGTGCAGGACAGCTACCTTCCCGCGATCAAGATCATCCTTGGCGATGCGGTGGCGCAAGGCCTTATCCCATCGAATCCAGCCATAGGTGTGAAGGTGCGCGGGCCGAAGCCTACCCAGACACGGGGCAAGGGTCTGACCGATGCAGAGGCAGAGACGATCCTGAAGGCTGCCTCGGGGCCGCAGCCCAAGTCGCTTCCAGCCTTCACCGCTCTGGCGCGGCGCTGGGTTCCGTGGGTCTGTGCTTACACCGGAGCGCGGGTGAACGAGATCACCCAGCTACGGGCGATGGACATTCGCGAGGAAGACGGGGTGTGGATCATCCATATCACCCCCGAGGCTGGCTCGGTGAAGACCCGCAAGGCCCGCAAGGTTCCCATCCATTCTCACCTGATCGAGCAGGGATTCCACAAGCTGGGCAAGGCGGGCGATGCGACCCCGCTCTTCTATGATCCCAAGGCGATGCGCGGCGGCAGCAAGACTGCCACTCAGGCGGCCAAGATGGGCGAGAGGCTGGCCCAGTGGGTGCGCTCGCTCGGCATCGAAGGGGTGCAGCCTAATCACGGCTGGAGGCATCGCTTCAAGACTGTCGCTCGGGCTGCCCGCATGGATGCAGAAGCGAGGGATGCCATCCAAGGCCACGCACCGGCCACCGAGGGGCAAGCCTACGGGGAATGGGATATGGAGACACTCAGGGCTGAGGTGGAGAAGCTGCCGAGGTATAAGGCTGGGGCGTAGTGAGGTGGCCTTCGTGGCTGTCAGGTGAGGAGTTGCAGCCCAGCCACGCTGATGAGCATGAAGGTAGCCAGCAAACCAAGGCAGCCGCTCTTTGATGCGTCTTCGCCTTTTGGCTTGGCGGAGCTTGCCGCGAACGCGCCGCTTTCATCGCGGCCCCGTTTCATTGCAGCCAGCTTGCCACGGCGCGACCGCTCCTGCTGCTCGTCGAGCGGCTTGCAGGGCGGCAGTTGCTGACCGTCCCATGCGATGGAGATCTTGGCCCCGTACGTAGGATAATCTTTTATTCCGCCTTTGAGTTCGTGAACCTGTGCAGCGTACTGCCTACCCTCGTCGAGAGCAGGGGCAAGCGCGGCGGCATCATCCCGTGGAAGGAAACCAATGTCCTTCCCGTTCCAAAGCACTGCAACGGCATTGGGATCGTACGGGTTCTCGGGCTGCCGCTGTAGCACGACCTTGTCGCCGGGGTTGACCTGAACGAGCAGGTGCTGGCGGGGGGTGCCGTCTGCCGCGTCCTTCGACTCGCCAACAATGTTGAACGTCTTCTTTCGTGAAGGTGCAGCCATACGGGTAACCTAGCGACATTCTCAAGGGCGGCAAGGGGTTACCGCTTGGTACTGCCCTTGAGGAGGGGGCAAAATCAGATCACCACGGGCGTTTCGATCCGTGCCAGCAGGTTGCGAACCCCTGAGGCAAACCAGCGGCCACCCCTGCGGGTCTGAATGTGGCGGGCATTGAGTTCCGCCGCGATGCCACCCAGCGAGGTCACCCCGCTCGCCCGAATGTCGGCGATCACAGGGGCGAGGTCTTGGGCGTAACTGTCAGCCCCAGCCTTCACCTGCTCCACCGCAGCGGCATTGCCCTTGCCAGCCCTGCGAAGAGCCGCAGCGCCATTCGGGTTGCCCAGCCTGCGGCCCGCCGCTTTGGCAGCCGCTAGGGCATCCTTGGTGCGCTTGCTGATGGCCTGCCGCTCGGCTTGGGCCACGGCTGCCATGATGTGAACTGTCAGTTCGTTGGCCTCGGGCATATCGGCAGCCACGAACTTGGCCCCGCTGTCTTGCAGGGCAGAGAGGAAGGCCACGGAGCGGCTGAGGCGGTCGAGCTTGGCGACCACTAGGGTTGCCCCAGTGACCTTGGCATGGTGCAGCGCCGCTTGCAGTTCGGGGCGGTCTGCGGTCTTCCCGCTCTCCACCTCGGTGCGCTCTGCGATCACCTCCCAGCCTCGGGACTGACACAATGCCAGGACGGCTTGGCGCTGGGCTGCAAGGCCGAGCCCAGAGCGGCCCTGCTCGGTAGTGGAGACGCGGTAGTAGGCGACAACGCGGCACATATCATCCTCCGTACAGAACTGCCAAACGTTCGTTAGGCGATTCTGTACGGTTGAGGATTCGGCGGGTCAAGCGGGTTTGTGGTGGAGGGAGGCTTGCCCATGCAACGCAGCCCCCCCCCCTCCGTTTGCCGCCAAGGCGACCCCCCACGGGGGAAACTGGCGCGGCCCGATCTATCAATCCCTCTCCGGATTTTTGTGTGAGATATCTAAGCGGTCATTCTTGGGCGATGTAGCCATGGTCAGCCAACCCCCCGCCGTCCCCCATCGTCGAAGAACATCTCGTCGAAAAGAAGCATTTCGGACTTGTTTGCAAGTATCTGTTTTTGCATGCTCACCTAGATGAAAGAGCGATTCTCAGTGTTTATTGATGAGAGCGGTGAGGCTGGCATCGGTAAAGTCCGCACCGAAACATCCGGCGGCGCGTCGCCTTATATGACCTTGGGAGCGGCCCTCATCAGCAATCGGTCCAGAAAGTCAGTCGAAAATGCATTGGATAAACTGACTGAACAGTTCGGTAAGAAGTCTCTCCATTGTTCTCAACTAAACCATTATCAGTTAGTTCACTTCGCCCGTGAAATCACGAAGAAGAAGATGAGGTTGTTTGGAGTGATATCGCGGAAGGATACACTGGGAGGATACAAGGATCAAATCTCGGAGAACAGTAGCATGTACTACAACAAGTGCGCTCAATATCTTCTCGAGCGCATAGGATGGTTCATGCAAGCTCGCGATATTCCGGCAGAGAACCTCGAGATCATCTTTGAGAAAGCGAACACAGATTACGACAAGATGCGAAACCTGCTGCGGTCCTGTCAGGCCAGCCCTAAGCATCGAAGCACTCAGTGGCTTCGAAATATCGATATCGATAACATAGTGGTCAAAAAGAAGAGCGAAGAACCTCTACTGCAGGTCGCCGATCTTGTTGCCCATGCTTTGTACAAGTGTGTGGATAAGCAAGACAAAAATCACGGAATACCGGAACCGCGATACCTGCGCGAACTCTCGCCACATTTCTTCGGGCATCCGGATACTCATGCTGTTGTGGGTTCTGGCATCTATTGTGTCCACACCCCTGCAGCTCTCAAACTAGATGCTGACGTTCAAATCCTGCTTGAGGCAATGCTGGCTAACCCCCCATCTGCCTATATGAGCGGTTAGTTGAGAGCGCGGGATACCTCGTTGGCAGGTTTCAGCGGAGGTATGACATCTCGGGCTAAAGGGACCGCGTGTTGGCCTATGAAAGCCCACGGATTTCTGCGGGTTTCAGTCGTGGTTAGCGTCCCGTGTCGACAAGGCAGGTAGGGTAGGATGGTATCCCCCCGAAACGGGACGCTAAGAGATCTCAGGCAGCGCGCTGAATGCGAAGGCGTTGGCGATCCTGCCAGCGCTTGGCCTCGGCTGCCTCAGGGCTGCGCGTGATGAAGCCTTGGATGCCATCGCGGCGCAGCGCCTCGGTAAACTCATCGCGGGTGATGTAGCCCCAGCCCTTGCGGTTGAACTGGAAGGACAGCTCGTCCAGCGCGTGTTCGAACGGGACAGTCAGGGCATAGGCGGGGGCGCTCTTGCCGCTCGTCACTGGGCCAACGTAGCCAACCAAGACCAGCGCCTTGGTGATGACCGAGAAGCCAGCGGGGCCAGCCTTGGGGCCGCCCGTTGGGGCTGTCCCTCGGTTTGCCCTCTTGCGGCAGGCGGTGGAGCAGTAGCGGGAAGAGTTGCGCTGCGAGCGGTAGGTTGCCCCGCACTGGGTGCAGGTACGCTCACGGCCAGCGCGGGCCGGTTTGATCTCGGTGGAGGTCATGATCCTTTCGGGTTGGGTCATGGCGGATGAGGTGGCCCCGCCTGCCCATGACCAAACAGACGGGGCCGATAGAGCCGCTCGCGACTGCGGCTCAGGGAAACTCTCGGGGCGGGGGAGGTGACCAGCGCGGGGCAAGGATGGCCAGCGCGTGGATGTCTTCCCACAGCGGGGCAGGGTCGACCCCGCCACAGACAGAAACGCAGTTCGATTCGATCATCATGGCGGGGTATCTCCCTTGGTGGTGGTGTCAGTTGATGACAGGCAGCGCGGCTGCTGAGACCAGCGAGGCCATCTGGAGCAGACCCAAGGCCATCACTGCGGTCACCACTCGGTCAGTCATGGAACGGCGCATAGGGGTCACCAGTGCTGAATGCGGGTGACGCGGCCTTTGGCCTCCAGTTCCTTGGCGAGTTCGGCAGCGGTGATCTTGTCCTGCTCCTCGCTCAGCAGGAACGGCGCAGCCTCGTTACGCCAGCGGCGCTCATTGAGGCGCTGCTGATTGGCGATCCCTAGGCGCAGTTCACGGGCTTGCTTGTCGAGGGACTTGCGGGTGGCCTCGGGCAGGACATAGCGGGGCTTGCCGTCCTTGTCGTAGCCTTTGAACTCGTCGCGGTCTTGGATCAGCTTTTGCAGGCGCTTCTCCATCGCGATGATCTCGGCATTGGCGGCGGACTGGGCGCGGGCCACGGCTTCCTCGGTGCGGGACTGCTGCGGTACGCCATCGATCGTGCGGGCGATCACCTGCCCGTCAGGGCCAAGGGTGACGGAGTTGTAGCCCGTGTCATTGACCTTGAGGCGGGGGCCTCCGTTGGCGCTGATTTCGCCGAGGATGCTGTCGGCCTCTGCTGCCAACTCGCGATCACGCGCAATGTCCGCAGCGGTCGGCTGGAGTTTGGCGGGGAGGGGTGCTGATGTCATGTCGTTGTCTTTCGGTTTGCATGGGTGGGGAGGTCATGGGGTTGACCTAGGCGGCGGTGACCCAGTGGGATTCTGGGCCGTCATCGTCGTCATCGAATGGCAGCGGCTCGTAGGCCATCTGCGGCTCGGTGAACGCGATCTCGGTGATGCCTGGGGGCAGGTCGTAGCGGATGAAGCCGCTGGGCAACTCGGTGCAGGTCGCACGGATGGGGCAGCGGCGAATGGCGCGGATGTAGGCCAACTCGACAAGCTGGCGAGGGCGCAGGTCTGACCAGCGCAGGCGTGGGTTCCAGCACGGGGCCAAGAACATGGCAGGGAGACCCAAGGCCGGATCACGCGGGCGAGGGTAGGACTGGATTTGGTAGACCTGCTGGGCGGTGAAGCGGCGCTTGCCCAGCTTGAGTTCTCCAATGCTGCCCCTCGGTCGATGCGGGGGCGTGATAGCGCGCAGATGCTCGGGGATGTCTGGGCCAGCCCAGCTATCCTCTGGCGTGGCTTCCCGCAGGTGAAGCGGGTGGACGCACTTGGGGTTGCCGCAGGCGCGCATCAGCTTGGTGCTGCTGTCCAGCTTGCGCCCGTAGTGGGCCAGCCATGACAGTCGCGTGGCTTGGGCAGTGCCGTACTTGGAGGCGATAGCCTTGATGGCTCGGGCAGAGCCTTTGCTGTCGACCGAGGCCGTCCACTCAAGGCAGCCCGTCTCGGGATCGAACTGGGTGTTCTCGTTGAGGTAGTCGGACAGCGCCGAACGGCTGCCCGCTGGGAAGGCGTAGGCCTTCGCGTGGGGGTTGGTCATGGTGGCGTAAATCCTTGAGAGGCAGCCCAGCTAGGCTGTCTCGGTGATGGTCATGGATGTGGAGGTGATGAACTGGGGCAGCAGCGCGGGGCTGTCTTGGCCATAGGACTGAGCGCAGTACTGAGCGCAGTACTGCTATCTCATCCTTCTATCTCATACTGGGTCAGTCCTAGGTCAGTCCTAGGATAGTCCTAGGATGTAGTCCTACTACCTTCCCCCCTTACCCCCCTTCATGGGTGGTCGCTTCCCAGCGCAGCCGCTGGGCTGTCGTTTGGTCAGACGTAGGGATGGCTCGCGGTTCCGGTGCTATAGGAAGACTTTGGTGATGCCCTCGGGGCAGCACTCCGGTTCCGGTGCTATAGGACGCCTTTAGTGATGCCCTTGGACTGGCCTAGGGTCTCCGGTGCTATAGGTCACCTTTTGGGAACCCCCCAGTGCGGGCACGGCGGTTCCGGTGCTATAGGAGGACTTTAGTGACGCCACCTCAGCGCAGCGATCCGGTTCCGGTGCTATAGAGTGGGTTTAGTGATGCCCTCTGCAGTCCTCAAGGATTCCAGAGGGCGATCCTGCGGCCTCTTAGCGTCCCGTTTTCGCGGGATACCGTCCTACCCTACCTGCCATGTCGACACGGGACGATAAGCGGCCTTCAAACCCGCAGAAATGCGTGGGTCAAAGTGGCCACTTTCGCAGAGCCTCGGTCGATGCGCGGCGCAGGCAATCCGGTTCCGGTGCTATAGGTGGTGGTTTGGGAACCCCCAGCGCAGCCAAGCCGATCTCCGGTGCTATAGGTCAGGGTTGGTGATGCCCTCGGGGCAGCCAAGCCGATCTCCGGTGCTAAAGGAGGACTTTGGTGATGCCCTCAGCGCGGCCAAGCCGATCTCCGGTGCTAAAGGTCACCTTTAGTGATGCCTGACCTCGGGATGGCCTCTGCGGCTGACCTCGGGTGTCCTGTGCAATAGAGAGTAGTTGGTGAACCCGCACCATCAAACCGAACCCCAGTTCGAATCCGTGGTTTGCAATCGAACATTGCCAAGCGGTACGGAAATCTGGTACGGAAGCCCAAGTTTCACGGGGACAGAAAACACGTAAAGTCAGTTATTTAGGGGTGTTCATAGCTGAGTCCAGCCCTGTCCACCAACCCCTTATTCACCGACATCCGCCGAAGGCCATGGAAATCCCGGATTTCCTGCGGTATTCTGCCTTCGTTAGCCCGCCCATGACCGCCCCTGTTCGCCTGCAGCCGGAGCCTAGTGTGGGGGGAATGTGGGGGTAAAATTGGTTACCCCCACACTTCGACTACCCCGGTGTGGGGGAAAAGAATGTGGGGGTAAATAATGGGCAAACTCACAGCAGTTGCGGTCAAGGCAGCCTTGGCGAATCCCGGCACCTATCAGGACGGGGAAGGGCTGTTTCTCAAGGTGGACAAGCGCGGCGGCGCCTCCTGGAATCTCCGAGTCCAGCAGGATGGCAAGCGACGGGACATCGGACTCGGCAGTGCCAAGCTCCTGACACTGGCGGATGCACGTCACAAAGCCGCCGAACTGCGCCGAGCGATCAAGGTCGATCAGCGCGATGTTTTGGCCGAGAAGAAGGACGATGCCGCCGCCAAGGTCACCTTCCGACAGGCCGCGCTCCAGTATCACTCCGAGAACGAGGCAGGCTGGAAAAGCACGGTCTATGCACGCCAGTGGCTCGCCACTCTTGAAAACTACGCTTTCCCGAAATTGGGAGACAAGCCGACAGGCAGCATCACCAGCGCCGATATCATTACCGTGCTGACGCCGATCTGGCAGGAAATCCCCGAAACCGCCCGTCAGGTGCGCAACCGGATTTGCACCGTGCTCGATTATTCCCATGCCAAGGGCTGGCGCTCGCGCGAGGCCCCATCGGGCAACGGCAGCCTGAAAGCGGGCAGGGGCCTTCCGCGACAGGTGAAGCAGGCGGACAACCGCAAGGCCATGCCCTATGTCGCCATACCGGGTTTCATGATCGCCTTGCGGCGCAAGCCTACCTACACACGCCTGGCGCTCGACCTTCTCATTCTGACAGGCGTTCGCTCGCAGGAGGTGCGGCTTGCGACATGGGACGAATTCGATCTGGAGCAGCGCCTCTGGACAATCCCAGCCGAGCACATGAAACGCAACAGGGCGCACATCGTGCCGCTCTCGGACGCAGCCCTGGCGGTGCTCGCGAAGGCGGAAGCGATGCGTCTTGAAGGAGCCGAAGTGGTCTTCCCCGGCATGACCGGCAAGGAGATGTCCAATATGACGCTGCTCAAGGTCATGCGCGACATGTGCGAACCCTACCACGTCCACGGCTTCCGCTCCACGTTCACCGATTGGGCCGCAAACGAAGGCTTCCCCGATGCCGTGGTCGAAGCGGCGCTGGCGCACAAGACGCCCGACGCCGTGCAGGCCGCCTATCGCCGCACAACCTATCTCGGCACGCCGGATCAGCCGGGCATGCGGGTGAAGTTGATGGATGCGTGGGGGCGCTACTGCAATGGCGTTGCACCTGATGCAGGCGAGGCTGCGAAACCGCAGTGAGGGCAGGGCGGGCGCTCGAATTTGACCTTCCGCTAGATCGACCAGATGATCAAGCGGTTGACAGATAGTTGTTTTTCTGAATTGTTTTCGGCATGGGACGCAGGCCGGGATCAAATTCGGGCGCCCTTGCCCCTCCACCGCACATGAATGCGGCAGCCGCCCTGCACGTCCAGTTTGAGGATGTCGTTGCCGAGTGCTATCGGAGGCGCCTCAAAAGCGACGTCGAAGCCAGCACCAAGGCCATTTCCGAGGCCGCACAGAGACCACACGACGCCTATAGAAGAGCCTTCCGGACAAGGTTTTGGGCGTCGAGGCTTTCCTGGGTGCTAACGCCCGTTGGCGTTGCAGTTCTCGTAGCTCACTACGCAGGTGAGTTGGTCCTCTCGCCAGCCCCTTTCACGCTGGCCTTCATCGCTGCGTTGGCGATGGTTCTGGTTCCGATCGGTTGGCACTCGTGGCAATACGCCTATGGCTTTCCTCAATCTCCTTTGCCGGTTGCTCATGAGACTGACAGCATAGTCGAGGCTATATTTACGGCATTGCAGGCCCCGCAGGGTCCTCGGCTCATGGTGCGAATTCCGCTCACCGGGCAGTACTGGCCGCTTGACCAGCGCGTGTGTTTCGGACGGCTGCGCTATCTGCTGCTGTCGCGCTTTCGGGAACAGCGCTCCGATGTGACAGCCTTTCCATACCCATGGTACATGTCTGGTGATCTTTACCTGACCCCGGCAGGTGCAGATCGCCTGATAGCGGTGACTAAGCCGCCTCGGAAAGGCGGCCCAGGTCGCACGTCGCTCCATGATTATGTCAGCGCCAAACGGGATGTGTCGCGCAAGTTCGCCAGAAAGCGTCTGCCGTCAGATCCTGACGCTGCGCGGGAGCTCCTGGAAAAGGAAATGATCGGATGGTTCGAGAACCTGAACGATAAATCGGGCACCATACCAACGAGGGCGCAGGTCAGGCGCCACGCTGCCGAAATCTACCAGGAGCGCTCCAGCAAGGGCTGACTGCGGTTCGAACGGCAAAAAATTATCGGCAAAAGATGCTCGGAATCTGTTTGTTCCGGCAGTGATTTTCAATTATTTCTTTCATTCAGTGAATGATTCCAGTGGCTTGGATTGTTGCTCCGAGCTTCGACGATCCTGTGCAACCTGAAGCGTCTCCCGCCGCGATTCGGCAACCACAGGAGACCAGAATGGAACAACTTACCGTATCCGTATCGGCAGCCGCCAAGGCCCTCGGCCTTGGCCGGACATCGATCTACGCCCTCATCAAGCAGAACCGCATCGAGACGATCAAGATCGGCAGGCGCACTCTGGTGCCCACGTCCTCTTTGCGCCGGCTGATCAATCACGACGAGGCAAACTGACAGGCGCTCCCGCGCCTGCCTTGCCTGCCCTCGTTTCGCACATTCACAGAAGGACAATGCCATGTCTCTCATCCAGAGAGTACGGGACAGCTTCGCTCGTCCCCTCAACAGCGGTTATCAGACCTATACGTTCCGCATCGACCAGCAGGTCGCCTACCATCTCGTCCCCATGATCGAGCGCATGGCCGACGGCGACAACGATGCATGGGCCTTGGTCAATGCGGTGCGATTCCATTTCGCAGATGAGCGCCCGATCATTGCGCTCCACACGGGCGAAGAGGGCAGGGCCTATATCGAGGGCCCACTCTACAATGTCGGTGGTGAGCGATTTCCGCTGGGGGCACAGGTTGCGGTCGGTTGCGCTGGCTGGGTCAATCTCGATCCGGTCGAAGCCCGCGATCTTGATTGTACCATCCGCAAAGCCATCGATGACGCACTTTATCGCTGGCTTGCCGAACACGACCTCGCCGGCCGCGGTACGCCGTGCCGTCAGCCCCGCAACCGCGAACTCGAAGACCACATCGCCCTTCGCCAGATGGCCGCCGCCGCGGGCCGGTTTGAACCAGAAAGCGAGGCCAGCCATGGATGACATAACAGGGCAGGCAACAGGATCGCAGGGCTTCGGCTCTGCGATCCGAAGCAGTTTTTCAGGGACACACCACACGCACGTGTGCCTCCAGAAATTCCGCCACTTCCCTGGGGGGCGATGCGCGCGCTCTTCTGGCAGTGCCTCGGAAACCCGCGCAATTTCGCCATTTCAGGAGCGCGCCAATGGCGCGCTGCGGGCGGTGCAGCCATGAACCGGGTCAAGCTCTCCGTCCGTCTGCCGCAGGGCCAGGAAGTGATGATCCGGCGCTACGCAGAAGCGCGCGGGCTGACCCGCTATCAGGCTCTGTCGCGCGTCATCGAAGCCGGGCTCGGCGCGGTTGCCGATGCGCCCATCGCAGGTGGCGGCACCGCTTGTGATAATGTCGTCATGGCGGCGTTCGAAGCGCGGCTGGCCATGCTCGAGGCCCTTCTTGATCGAAGCCTGTTCACCGCCAGTGCCGCCTACGCCTATGCGCGGCGCGCGGCCCTGCGCGGTGATGGCGATGCCGACCGCACCGACAGCATGACCGGCGAAGCAGCGCAGGCAGCCTATCGCCGCCAGCGCGCGCTGGCAGCGGAGGGCCTGTCATGACCCGCGACCGCGACAACCTCCTGCGCGGCCAAGGCCTGTTCAGACAGGGCATAGCCGGCCTCGCCATTCGCTGGCGCGTCTATGGCGGGACCATTGGCGCGACCGCCGGGGTCGGAGCCTTTCTGTTCGCGCGCCACGATCCCTTGCCTGGCCAGTTCGCCTGCGCCTGGCAACACGCCCAGGGGCTCGCGGTCACCTGGATCGCCGCCGGGCGGAGCGACCCTGCGATTACTGTGCAGTTCAACGATCGAACCGCCCGGGTCCCGGCCAGCGTGCTCGCCCATGACCCCGTGTGGCTGTGGTGCTGGGAGGACCTCGTCGCAAAGCTTGTTATGGGCGGCGTCCTCGGAGCGCTTCTCGGCATGGCGCTGTGCTTCTGTTTCGCCATCTGGATCCGCAGCGAAGGCAAGGAGGCCGCACGTGATCGGATCATCTCCGGGACGCGGGTCGTCGCCGAGCGGGCACTGGCGAAGCTCACCCGCAAGGCGACCAGCGCGCGCTCGATCATGATTGCCACGGTCGGCATCCCCAGCTGGCTCGAGTGCCGTCACTTCGCGCTGCTCGGCACGACCGGCGCAGGCAAGACCACCGTCATGCGCCAGATGCTCGATCGGGTCGAAGCGCGCGGCGAGCCTGCCCTGGTCTATGACACCTCGGGCGAGTTCATCACCCACTACTATCGTCCCGAGCGCGGCGACGTCATTCTCAATCCCTTCGACGAGCGCTCGGCCTTCTGGACGCCCTTCGCGGAGATGGCTCATCCCGCAGACGCTGACCGGATCGCGCGGCAGCTGGTCTCCGAGACCGGCGAACGCGACGACGATGTCTGGCTCGAGACCAGTCGCATCCTTGTCGCCAACATCCTGCGGGTGCTCAGCGCCGAAGGCCGCACCACGCTCCCCGACCTGCTCGACGCGCTCCAGAGAAAGGGCAAGGAGGAGATGAAGATCTGGCTGGCAGAAACCTCGTCGGCGCGCACCTTTGCCGATGATGCCGACCGAGCGACGGGCAGCGTGCTGTTCATGCTCGCGAAGACGTCAAGCCTGCTGCAGTTCCTGTGGCGCGAGCCGGGGCCGGGCGGCACCTTTGCCTTTCGCGACTTCATCCAGGGGCTGGACGCACGACGGGGCCCCAAACCCTGGCTCTTCGTGCCGCGCAAGGAAAACTACTTCGAGACCATGAAGCCGCTGCTGGCCTGTTGGCTCGAATGTGCTGCCAGCGCCATGCTGGGCCTCACACCGTCCTCGCAGCGGCGCATGTGGTTCTTCCTGGACGAGCTCGCCGATCTTCCCCGCGTCGACAATCTCACGAGGCTCTTGCCCGAAGGCCGCAAGTTCGGCGCCAGCGTGGTTCTGACCTTCCAGGCGATCGGCCAGATGCACCGCCGCTATGGCCGCGACAGCGCCGAGGCGCTGCTCGGTTGCTGCAATTCCAAGCTCTACCTCCAGCTCATCGACCGCGACACAAGGCAATGGGCCTCGCAGAACATCGGCGAGGTCGAGGTGGAGGTGCGCAGCGCCTCGGACACCTTCGAGACCGGGCCTCACAGCGGGCGCACATCGCTGGGCAGCACCCGGGTGGTGCGCCCCGCCGTGATCGAAAGCGATCTGCGCTTGCCGCCGCATGAAGGCTTCCTGCAGTTGCCCGATGGCCTGCCGGTGGGACGCGTGAGGCTGACCCGCGCGCATATCGATGCGCGTGGACCTGCACGCCACCCTGCCTTCATCGAAGCCGATATCTGCCGCATGCTTTGGACCCGCATGCCGAAGAACGGCGGCGAAGACGATCCCGCGAGCACGCTTGCAGGTCCAGTCTGATGGTCGCCACCATCGGCGCGATCGGCAGTTCGGCGGCAGCTGCAAGCTACTATGAGGTCGACGACTACTACGCCGATGGCGGCATCTCCCCGAGTGAATGGCAGGGCAAGGGTGCGAAAGCGCTGGGTCTGTCGGGTGAGGTCGACCGCGAGACTTTCCGCGCCATGCTCGATGGCACTTTGCCAGATGGCCAGCAGCTTGGCACGGAGCGCGAAGGCAAGCTCCAGCATCGGCCCGGTTGGGACATCACCCTGTCTGCGCCCAAGTCGGTCTCGATCATGGCCGAGGTGGCAGGTGACCGGCGGTTGATCGCCGCCCATGCCAATGCCGTGAAGGCGGCGCTTGCCTATATCGAGCGTCACGCCGCTGCCACCCGCATCCGCGCTGATGACGGGATCGAGCGGCAGGCCACGAACAATCTCGTGATCGCCAGCTTCCGCCACGGCACGAGCCGGGCGCAGGACCCGCAGCTCCACACCCACAATGTCATCATGAACATGACGCAGGATGCCGACGGCAACTGGCGCAGCCTGGAGCCGCGCGCGCTCTATCAGCTGCAGAAGGCCATAGGTGCGGTCTACCGGCAGGAGCTCGCCGTCGGCGTCCGGGAGCTTGGCTATGCCATCGAAAAGGGTCCGGACTCGCTGTTCGAGATCAAGGGCGTGCCCGCTGCCGCGATCCGCGCCTTCAGCGAGCGCGCAGCGCAGGTTGAAGCGCGGCTTGCCGAGCGCGGCCAGACCCGCGCCACCGCATCCGCAGAGGAGAAGCAGATCGCCGCGCTCGACACCCGCGAGGCGAAGCAGAGCCTCGAGCGCCGCGAGCTGGTGGCGAACTGGCGCGCTGAGGCCGATGCGGCAGGGTTCGGAAAGGACGCACGAAAAGCCTTGGTGGACGCCAGCAAGGAAACGGCTGCCAGTTCCGAGCATGGCAGTGCGTTGGCTGCGCAAGGGCAGATCACCGCGCATCAGGCGGTCGCCCTTGCCGCCGCGGATCTTGGCGAACGCCAGTCGGTGTTCGCCGCCGCCGAGTTGGAAATGGAGGCCGGGCGCCATGGGCTGGGGAGGGTGACCGCTGCGCAGATCAGTGCAGCGGTTGCGCGGGCGCAGGGCGACGGCGCGCTGTTGCCGCGCCCCTTTCTTGACAGGCGCGGTGCGGAGTTTTCCGGGTTCACGACCGCCGAGAACATCGCCCACGAGCGGCAGCTGTTGCGTCTGGAGGCACAAGGCCGCGGGGCCGATGCTCCGATCCTGTCGGCCGAAGAGGCCGCCAGCGCGGTCGCCCGTGCCGAGCTGCGATCCGCGCACCCTTGGAACGAGGGCCAGCGCGCGGCCACCCGCGCGCTGCTTTCCAGCCGGCACCGCGTCACTGGCCTTCAGGGCTATGCCGGAACCGCCAAGACCACGTCCGTGCTGGCGACCTTCGCGCGCGAAGCACAGGCGCGCGGGATTGCGGTCATCGCGCTTGCGCCGACCGCGTCGGCTGCGCAGATTTTGGGGGAGGCACTGGGCCAGCGCGGCGAGACTGTTGCGCGCCAGCTGTTGCGCAACAGTGCTTCGCTGTCCGGCGGGGTGTGGATCGTCGATGAGGCCTCGCTGCTCTCGGCCCGCGACATGGCCGCCCTGCTTGGCCTTGCTGCCGACAGCAAGGCGCGGGTGGTGCTGGTCGGCGATGTGAAGCAGCTCGGTTCCGTTGGCGCGGGCGCTGCCTTTGCGCAGCTGCAATCCGCCGGCATGGCCACCGCGCGGCTCGATGACGTGGTGCGCCAGACAAATGTCGCCACGCGCGAGGCGGTGCTCGCCTCCATCGAAGGCGATGCCCGCAAGGCGCTGGACGCGCTGGAGCGCGGCGGCGGGAAGATTATCGCCCACGGCAGTCAGGGCGAGCGCTTTGCTGCCATGGCCAAGGCCTATGCGGCGCTGGATGCCAGCGAGCGGTCGCGCACCCTTGTCATCGAGCCATCCCGCGACGGGCGCGATATGCTGACCGCCGGTATCCGCCGCGAGCTAGCAGCCACCGGGGTCCTGTCCGGCCCTTCCGTCACCATGGAAAGCCTGGTCGCCAAGAACCTGTCGCGCATCGAGGCCCGCGATCCCGCAAACTATGCGCCGGGCGACACCGTGCGGTTCCTGCGCGACTATGCCGACAAGGGCGTCACTCGGGGCACTGCTTACCGGGTCGAGCGGATCGATCAGGACAAAGCCGCAATATCGCTCAAGTCGGCCGACGGCTCGTCCGTCGACTGGCGGCTGCGCCAGTGGGGCGCTGGCAAGGTCGAGGTGTTCGAGCCCAAGGCGATGGAATTGCAGGCGGGCGACCGGGTGCAGTTCACCCGCAACGACCGTGAGGCCGGGCGCATCAATGGATTGCGCGGCACCATCACCGGCATCGATGCCGAGCGCCAGCAGGCTACCATCGCGCTGGCCAATGGCCGAGAGCAGCGGCTCGATCTCACCGACCCCCGCGATGCTCATCTGCGCCATGCCTATGTCCAGACCGCCCACGCCGCGCAGGGCCAGACCGCCGAGCGGGTCCTGATCCACGCCGACAGCCGCTCTGCCAATCTGGTTGACCAGAAGATGCTCTACGTCGCGCTCTCGCGCGCCAGGTCGGAAGCCATTGTCGTCACCGACGACAAGGCGCGGCTGATCCGCGCCATCCATGATCGCGCGGGCGAAAAGCAGACGGCCATGGAGGTGAGTGCGCCCGAGGCCGCTAAGACGAAATCTCTGGGGGCTGGTCTCGGCTGAGCGCATTCTGCGTGAACGCCGGGCCATGGCATCCTTCGCCCTGCTGTTGAAATGAACTGCTCCTGTGTGACGACCCGTGCCGGCGGGATCAACAGCCTGCCCGCTCCCTTCGGGCTGCGCCCTCCCGTGTTGGCTGTTCCGCGTACCGCTGACCCGCCCGGCCATCCGGCCCGTCCCTTCATCCGCGTTCCCAACGACAGGACGAAGGATTTACCACCATGACCCGCATCGCAACCGCCAGCATCTACGACACGATCACCAACCAGATCATCGCCGCACTGGAGCGCGGCACTGGCGACTACACGCTCCCCTGGCACCGCAGCAGCGCCCCGCTCACGCGTCCCATTAATGCGGTCACCCGCAAGGCCTATCGCGGCGTCAATGTGCTTGCCCTCTGGGCCAGCGCAGAAGCGCAGGACTTCGGGTATGGTCTCTGGGCAACCTATCGCCAGTGGCAGTCACTGGGCGCACAGGTCCGCAAGGGCGAGAAGGCCTCGCCGATCGTGTTCTACAAGGTGCTGGACAAGCCAGAGGGCAGCGAAGAGGAAGCGCGCGAGAGCGCGGGCCGGATCTTCGCGCAGGGGTCGCATGTGTTCAACCTTGCGCAGGTCGAGGGCTACGCCTTGCCCGAGGTGCCCGAAGCCGAGGCCTTCGATCCCGTCCCCGATGTCGAGGCCTTCATCGCTGACACGGGTGCCGCCATCCGCATCCACGGCGACAGCGCCCACTACAACCCTTCCATCGACACGATCACCATGCCCGACCGTGAGCGGTTCTTCACCACCGACACCGCCAGCGCGGAGCAGAACTGGTACGCCATCCTGCTCCACGAGCTGGTCCACTGGACTGGGGCTGATCACCGTCTCGCCCGCACTTTCGGCAAGCGCTTCGGTGACGAGGCCTATGCCATGGAAGAGCTGGTCGCCGAGCTTGGATCAGCCTTCCTGTGCGGTGACCTTGGCCTGTCGGTGACCCCGCGTCCGGATCATGCCTGCTACCTCGCCAGCTGGCTCAAGGTGCTCAGGGGCGACAACCGGACGATCTTCACCGCCGCCAGCGCGGCGGCGAAGGCGGCTGAGTGGTTGGGGGAGCCAGTGAAACCATAGGGTCGAGGTTCTCTCGTTCTGGCTTGACCCAATTGGGGTGTTTGGCGTGCGACCGAACCAATCCTCCAGAGCCTCCCGCTCGGCCAAGAACCGATCCTCATTGCCAACCGGCAAGCATACATTCGATTCATGGCTATTGGGTCACCCTTTCCATGCCGATAGGCCATCTCTGAGAGCCCTAAGAGCGGTGACTGATCGTCGCCAATGCTGCGTGGTGTAATGGTTCCATTCTTGAATTTCGACACCCGCGATATGCTCTCGACAGCGAATGTCCCACACCCAGTTTAAGTCCGTTTCGACTTGAGCTGTTATTACTCCCAGCTCACGCAAACGGGCGGCTCGATCAGCAAACGACTTACGCTTTCCAAGGCCGCGCTCGCCTGGCCAAATTGTAAGGGTTTCACATACAGATCCGGTAAGACAGATAGCTTCCTTTATGACCATGTCACGCGCTTGGCCTGAAAGATTGGTTCGTACGATCAACCACCGAAATACGTCATGCGTCATACAGGCATAGCTAAGATTTCTGCGAAGGTTAACGTTGGCGATGAACTGAAGGCGATCGCGGTGAAAACCTGCGGTCCGGAGGAAACCGGTGGGGAAACGAAGCTTCGCTAAAGGCTCCGATCCTGGATGTTCGTTGGCATAGTCGCTTATTTCTTGGATCAGCGTCCCTACTCTCGCGACTACCTCCGCCAACTCTGCGTCGCTCTGGATTGGCACAGCGTCCCTCTATCTTGAACCTACAAAAGTCCTAACGATTGCCCTTTGCCCGATTGTGGGTGACGCAGAGCATCTCACAGTTTGCGGCTGTGGTCTTACCACCTTTACTCCATGCCTTGACATGGTCGGCATCCATTTCCTTGAACTCCCAAATCTTGGTCTTGTTCACGGAATTGCCGACGGCACAGAGCGGGCAATTGGAGTGCCCGTCAGCCTTGGCCTTCGCGGTCTGGTTTTTATAAGCGGCCTGCGCTGTCGTCGGATCAAACACTCTGATTTCCAGCAGTCTGGTGTCTTGCTGTCCACCAAGGATGAACTCGAAGATGCCTTTGCGATTCTTCACGTAAAGATCGCCATAGAGCCTCTGGACATCGGCCGAGACTTGCGCAGGATCGTAGGGGGTGTTTCGGTAGGTCTCATAGAGCCGCCCCCACTCGATCCCGGCCATTTCCTTTTCCACATCACGGAAGACAGTCGACACCCAGTCAAGCACCGAGTTGAAGTAGTTCTTGAGTTCGTCGATGCTCGCACTTTGGCGATGGCTGCTCATGTAGTCGCCAATGTTGCCCTTGCTTACCCAATCGAGCGCGCGTTCCAGAAATTCCTGCCGGTTCGCGCTGCCTTTGATGTATGCGCTCCACTTGGCGATGTTGGCGTTCTGGCTGTTACTGAACTCTGCCTTTGCGGCAGTCACGAACGGACCCGAGTAAATCGCATTGAGCAATTCCTGCTCGTTTAGGGGGATGCCCGCGATGTTGATGGTCTGGAACCATTGCTTGATCTCGGTTTCCGTTCCTTCGCACTCATAGATGAGCAACGGGGTCTGGAGGATCAAATCCTGCTGATCCTTGGGCAGGCTATCAAAGTATTTGGGATTTCCACCGTCCATGATGGCAAATTTGTTGGTCACAAACCTACCAACGCTGGTGATGCGCTGCTGCCCATCTAGGACTTCAAATTTCTCGTCACCCACTCGATTGAAGTAGATGAGGCCAAGAGGGTAGGACTTCAAAACCGAGGCGATCACTGCCTGCTCGGGCTTGCCCCCTTTTTCCGCGTAAATGTAGTTTCGCTGATACTCGGGTTGGATCGTCAACTTGCCAGACAGGCCGTGTAGTCCCTTGCCCTCGAACTGGTTGAAGACGAACCCATGACAAACCTGTCCAATGGTAATGTCAGTCCGAAGATTGGTCTTCATGGATTACCCCCGCTTTGCGCATCCTTGTGACGCACAAAAATCCTCTTATAGCGTTGGACATAATACTCGCCATCTACGATGTAGTAGGTTGCTGAGGCTGGAGGCGAGGCGAGCTTGATCGCCGCTCCATCATTCAACTTTGAGACATTGCTCCTCTTACCATTCTTATCGACTTGAACCTGAGTCCCATACTTCTTGGTCTGGAGATGGTAGCTCTTTTCGTATCCGATAATCTCGAACTGGTCGGGATTGTATTTGTCGATGAAGGTGATTGGGACACCCATCACCCCGTTATAATCGCTCGGTATTTCCTTGTAGCTCTCGACATCGATTGCATCGAAATTATCGATCCTGTCGTAGGCCGACTTGCCACGCAATCCGGGACTGAAGCGCAGATTGTCAGCCATTGTCATGAGGCGCAGCGGCTCGTGACGGCGTCCATGGTCAAGGTTGGTATACCACCGGACACCTTTGACCCGAATGTAGCGGTTGCCCTCGTCGTCAATCCTGAACCCAGCAGCCTCCAAGGGATAACTGTCAGGAACCCGGAATTCACGGTCGCCACTGTGGATGCTCTCACCAAGCCAAATCCTGTTCCCCATGATGAGGGGGAAGACTTCCTTGTAGGTCACGGCGTTGAAATTCCCGATGATGAGGAATTTCTTGTCGTGCTCGATCAGCTGCGCGATGTATTCGCGGAACAGGGAAAACGGCGGGTTGGTGGCGACGATGTCAGCCTGCTTGAGGAGCTCAACACACTCCGGGCTTCTGAAGTCTCCGCTGCCTTTTAGGCGAAGCCGCTTGTGGGGATTCGCCTCAAGGAAAAGCTTCACATCCTCGATGTCGGTAGCGCCGTCATTGTTGAGGTCCGTTACCTCCTCAATCTCAATGGCGATGGCCTCGGCTTTGTGGGCAAGCTTGTCCTGATCCTCAAAAGTCAGCTGTTGGCCTGCAATAGGTGAACCATCATAGCTCGTAGAGATAAGCTTCCTCAGGCCCAGGCGATTGAAGTTGGCCGCGAAGAACTTGAAGAAGTTACTCTCGAAGGGGTCGTCGCAATTACAGTAGACGACTTTCCCGCGAAACGTATCGGCATCATACTCCAGATACGCCTCCACCTCCTTCTGAATGTCGATGTATTGAGTGTAGAACTCGTCCTTTTTTCCTGCCTTTGCGGCACCAAGGCCTTCGTTCATTGATTTGCTCATCTTCCCGGCCAGCTTGCGCGCCAACCTCAAACGGGCTGGCACCGTGTGATAACAGGAGGTTGGCTAGCAGCGTTCTAGAATGTGGCCAAGGGGCAGTGCCAGGCGTGTCGCAGGCCGGAGACGAAAAAAAGCGTCATAGGTGTCACTCAATAGAGTAGATCACTTCACTTATTGGCAAGATTGCCCTAAGTGGGATTTCATGTACGCCATGACCATCACCGTTGAGCCGAACACCACCGACGCCGGCCCCGATCTGCTGGAAACGGCGACCGTGACGATCAAGGAGAAGTGGCAGGGAGCCGTCACCAAAGGCTCAGGCTTCGTGGCTATCCCTGTGGCGCTGCTCAGGCTTCAGGCGAAGTTTGAACTGACGCCCACCGAGATGCTCGTTTTGATCAATCTGCTGGTCCACTGGTGGGATCCGACGAGGGCCGTTTACCCGCGCTCCACGACCATTGCGAAGCGGATGGGCATCGATAAGCGCACGGTTCAGCGCGCCACACAAAAGCTGGAAAGGAAAGGCCTCCTGACGCGCGGCGTCAACGAGGATGGCCTCCGCATTTTCACCTTTGAAAGGCTTATCGAAAAGCTCGTCCGCGACCTCCCCTCTGCCTACACGATACAGGCACAGGAAACCTTCGGCTCCTAGCTCCTATGGCGTTCAAGCTCTCTCCCAAGCCTCCCCAGGAGGTCATTCTCCCAGAGACAGGGGATCGCGATCTTACGACGCTTGAACGAGCGATCCAGCGAAGCGACATCAAAATCGATGTTGCGGCTTGTATTCGAAACACTTTCGCTGGCGTCTCACTCGTTATCTTGTCGGTAGGGTTCGTTATTTATCCTGAAGCCTTTCCGCTGCGAGAGGCCGTAGGTTCTATGGCCCAGCTGCTTCCCAAATAATATGGATTCTAAATTGATTATGTCTGCCGGAAATTTGTTTAGGTAAAATGTGGTCCCGGCTACGATGTTGCTGCTGCATTCTGTCAGCCTAAACGTTTTCGGAGGCAGTTCATCCGGGTGACGATCAGGAGCGGGTGCAAGCGGAGCGGGTGTTTCCGGAGGACGCGCTCTGTCCCGCATAGCCTAGCGGCCATGCTCCTGAGGGCGCGGTGTCCTTGAGCTGACCCGCAGGCGCTCTTGCCTCTCTCATGGCCGGACGCCCGCTGGCCCACTTGGCCCGCGCGCAGGGCGTCCGGCGGCTTCGCGCCGTGCAAGGGCGCCGCTTCTTGAGCGGATCGCTGCGGCGATCCTTCTCGGGGAACGCCAAGGGCTTTGCCCTCTCATTCCCAAACCCCAATCGACACCCCCGTGTGGCGGGCTGTGCCCGCTGGCCCGCGCCAGGGCATCAATTGGGGTTTTCCCTCCCCCTCCCATCCTCGCCGAAAGGCAGAGCTGCATGCCGCGTGACGGATGCGGCTTTGCCGGACGGAGACTGGACCATGGGTGACCTGATCTTGAATTACCGCGCGTGCGGGGCCGAGTGCCGGGAAGACTGGCTGCGCATGCTGGCGCATGACAATGGCTTGCCGCTGGTGGCGGTGCAGCAGCTGGCGGACGAGCTCGGCGAGCGCGAGGATTTTGGCGAGCTGGTGCGCTGCTGCGAGTGCGGCGGGAGCATCGTTTCATGAGCGACGCGGTGCTGACGCGGGCCGAGCGGATTGCGCGGCTCAATGATCTGGCGCGCCGCGCCATGGGCATTGCTAGGGTGGTGGTGGCGACCGAGGGCATTCGGGCTTTGCCCGAGGCGGACCAGTCGCGGCTGCGCGAGTTGATCGAGACCTTCGATGCCTTCACGCCTGACAATGATCCCTATGGCGAGCGCGACTTTGGTGCGATCTATCAGGGGCTGGACGGGGTCTGGGCGACTTCGCGGCCTGTCGATGTTGCCTTGACCGTGTTCTGGAAGATCGATGCCTATGACCGCGAATTGCGGTTCGGCAGCGAAGACCCTGCCGATCCCGCCATGACCCGGCGGGTGCTGACCATCATGTTGGCGAGCGAGTATTGATATGGCTCGCCCGTTCCACACAGTGGAACCTTCGCGCCTTGCTTACGGTGCGTGGTGCCACGCCAGCGAAAGGCAAATCGGCGAGGGCGATATTCGTGCCAGTTACAGCGCCGACCGTATCGGCATGGGTCAGCCCATCCGCAAGCCATTCCGATACGCTGGAGAGCTCTGGGTCTGTGTCGGCGCAGGTCCTTCGGGCGCCGGGGCCTACCGGCTTGTGCATCCTTCACTTTATGCCGGCACGTCGCGCGGCCTTAATGAGCGGTGCCGCGATGGCGATCGCGCGCGCGGTGATCCGGCGGGCTTTTATGACGGCATCATCGTGCGTCACATCGGACAGGAACTTGTGATGGCCGGTCCGCCCGTCATGTTCGTCGCAGGCGAAGAGGTGCAGCTGACCCTGTTCTGAAGCGGCGTGATTCCAGCGGGGCTAACCCTTCGCGGCGCTCGCTTCGAGCGATGCGGCAATGTCGAGAATCGAGCGCGCGAGAACCATTGGATCGTCCTTCGATGGCAAGAACCCGCGCCGTCTCCAAAACTCTGCCGCCTCCTCATCGACGGCGTTGACGATCAGCGCCCTGCCGCCGATCAGCGCTGCGCCTTCGACGCAGCGCTGCAGAGCATGTTTGAGCAGGCCGGTGCCGATGCCCTTGCCCCGCCATTGCTGATCGGTCGCCAGTTGGCCCAGAAGCAAGCATGGCAGAGGATCGGGCGATTGCCCGGTACGGATCGCGCGCGGCAGGCTCGCGGGCACGACAGCAGTTGGCGCAAGGCCATAGAAGCCGATAACTTTGCCTGCGTCATGGACCACCATGACCGCCGTAAAGCCCTTTTTCTGGTTCGACAGCGCGCGGGTGCGCAGCCAGTTGTCGAGCGATGGCTTGCCGCATGAGAATGACGAAAGATCGTGCGCGTCGCTGAGCGGCTCGGGAGCTGAAATCGGCATTGATGCCTGCTATTCGGCAGCTGGCTCGGTTTCCCAGGGCGCAGGCCGCTTCAGCAGCTCGACCATTTCCGGCACGGGCTTCGCCGGGCGGTCGAGCATGTCGACGAAGGCGGCAAAGCCTTCAGGCGACATGCGGATGACCGTGTTCTCCATGATCACTTCCTCGGCCGTACGCACCGCGGCATCGCGCATGAATTCCGTGCGCGAACGTCCGCGCAGGTTTGCTGCACGGTCGATGATTGCGATGTCGGCATCGGCAAGCCGCATCGAAAGCGGATGATCCTTGCGCTGTGCATGGCGAGTCATGGTCAGTCTCCTGTGCGTCACTTAACGCGATGTATCGCATTTTGCAATACAGGCTGGTGTGCGGGAGCAAGGCAGGGATGCAGCATTGTGTCACTTCCGGTTCGGCGGCTTCGTTTTGAGCACCCGCACTGGCCGCACGCGGGCGAGGGTCAATGTCCGGCCCGCGCCGGTTTCACCGGTCTTCGCTCGGTTCACCCGTGTTGGACATGACCCTGCGCCCTTTGCCGCGCGGCCTTTCTGTTCGGTGCAACGAGCCACCAACACGAAAGGAACATCCCATGGCCCGCACGACCCAAGCTCCCTCACCAGCCACTGCGCCCGAGCCCAAGGCTCCGGATCTTATTGCCTGGCATGTTAGCAATCGCGGCGACAAAGCCTTCTGGTCGAAAGTCGGAGCCGCTTGGTTCCACCGCGACAGCAAGGGCCTGTCGCTGCAGCTCGAGGTCGTGCCGATCGATGGCCGGATCGTCCTGCGGACGCCGATCGAGGACGAGGCCAAGGAGGTGCAGCCGGGCGCCTAGCGTCCGGATTTGCAGGCAAGCAGCGGCTAAGAACCGCTGCCTCCCCGCAGTACGATGTCCCCGCACCGCGCGATATGATGTTGGTATTTCGAGAAGCGCTCAGCGATCCGTGGCTGTGATCTCCGCCCAGCCAAGGCCCCACTTGGCGAGATACTTGCGTAGCCGGTCAGCATCATTGGTCGAACTGCGCTGGCGGCGTGAGGCGGAGAACAGGCGACGACCGGCTTCCGAGAGGCTCAGGCATTGTCGGCACACCGTCACGACGTATTCGAGCTGCACACGGTCGAAAGGATCGATGTCGGCGAGCCGCTCCGACCCCAGCAGCGCCTCAAGCCCCGAACTGTCCGACACCTTGCCCGACCATAGCCGCGCAAGGCGTCCAGTCTCGAGCGCAACCGCATCCACATCAATTCTGCCGCCGTGGCTGAGCGTCGCCAGGCGGGTAACGCTCGCGGCGAGATCACGAAAATTGCCTGACCATTGCGCGTCGGCACTGGTGGCAAAGGCGAGATAGCGCGCGCGCGCCTCCTTGTTGAAGGTGACGCGCGTGCCTTCCCGCTCGGCGAAGCGGTCCAGCTCGAAATCGAGGTTGGGCTCGATATCCTCGCGGCGCTCGGCAAGGCCCGGGAGGGTGAAGGTCCAAAGATTGAGGCGGGCGAAGAGATCGTCACGGAAGGCTCCGGCGGCGACTGCACTCACCAGATCGCGGTTGGTCCCCGCGATCAGCTGGAACTCGCTCTTCGCCTCGCTGTCGGCGCCGACGGGGAGAAACCGCCCATCCTCGATCGCGCGAAGGATCATCGCCTGTTCGTCGAGGCCGAGCTCACCGATCTCGTCGAGGAACAACACGCCCTTGTGGGCGCTCTTGAGCAGGCCCGGGCGGTCCTGCACCGCACCGGTGAAGGCGCCCTTCTTGTGCCCGAACAATGCCGACATTGCGCTGTCGCCCTTCAGCGTCGCGCAATTGACCTCGACGAAGGGACCGCTGACCTGATGGCGCAGCTTCTTCAGTTCATAGACCTTGCGCGCCAGCTGACTCTTGCCCGCGCCCGTCGGCCCCATCAGCAGGATCGGCGCGCGGCTGCGCACTGCGACCTGCTCGATCTCCTCGATCATCCGGTTGAAGGCGGCATTGCGCGTGTCGATGCCGCTCTTAAGGAAGCTGGCGCTCTCCTCGCTCGCCTCGGCAAAGCGGGTGGCGATGGAGTCATAGCGCGACAGATCGAGATCGATCGCGGCCCAAGTGCCGACCGGCTGCGGCATTCCGCGGGCGGGCTGGGTCTGCAGCAGGCGGCCGGGCAGGTATCGTGCCTCGGTCAGGAGGAACAGGCAGATCTGAGCAACGTGCGTGCCGGTGGTGATGTGGACGAAGTATTCTTGCGTCTCGGGATCGAAGGGAAAGCCACGCGCGAAGTCGAGGAGCTTCCCGTACACCTCTTCGAAGTCCCAGGCGTCGGCGAAGTCCATGACATGCCGCACCACCTCGGTTTCGGGCGAGACAGAGCAGATATCCTCGGCGACGAACTCGGCAAGGCGGCTGTGATAGCTGCCGTGGATCAGCACGAAGCGATCAACGCGCAAGTCTTCCTGCATGCAGATGCTGACTGTGGGCCGCCACTTATTCCAGCGCGAAGGCCCGAACTTGGCGGCATCGAGAGTGGAGCCGAGGAAGCCGATAACGGTGGTGGGTTTCATCACCAGCGACGATAAATATTTATCGTGAGCGATACAAGCATATCCCTCAGGCCCCGAGAAGACAGATTGCCGCAAGTCTCGAAGATGCAATATAGCGTAATAATCTCAGACGGTTGAATATAGAATTTCCGCCCACGCGCAGGTTTGGCACGCGCCATGCTCTAGGAAAAGCGCCGGGCGGTCGAACACCCGGCGCGATGCAGGACAAGGGGCGGCCGGAATGGGCCGGCCGCCCAAGGTGCCGTATCACGAATTCACGATGGAGTTGGACGATGGCCAACAAGACGCTCTTTTCCTCGGCGCTGGCGCGCTTCCTGCCGCGGACCGACACGGTCAACGAAGCAGGCGGGGTCGCCTATGCCTACGGCCCCGAAGCCCTGCTTGCGCAGCTCGCCGCGACCGGCACGCTGTCGGACGGCTTCTATGCCGATGCCGAAACGCAGCTTTCCAAGGCGCTCGAAGCGGCGCGCGCGGTCGATCCGCTTTGGGTCGCCAAGTGCGCGGCCTATGCGCGGCAGTCGGGTGCGATGAAGGACATGCCGGCGCTGCTTGCCGCGCTGCTCTCGGTCGTGGAGCCTGACCTCATGGTCCCGGTGTTCCGCCGCGTGATCGACAATGGGCGGATGCTGCGCACCTTCGTGCAGATCATGCGTTCAGGCCAGGTGGGGCGGACCTCGCTCGGATCGCGGCCCAAGCGGCTGGTGCGCGAATGGCTGGAGAATGCCTCGACCCGTCAGCTAATGCAGGCGGCGACCGGCAATGACCCGAGCCTCGCGGACATCGTCAGGATGGTCCACCCGGCCCCGGCCTCGGCCGAGCGGCGCGCGTTCTATGGCTGGCTGATCGGCAAGCCCTATGACGTCGCCGCCCTGCCGGCGGAGATCGCGGCGTTCGAGGCGTGGAAGGCAGACCGTTCGCGGCCGCTGCCCGATGTACCCTTCGAATGGCTGACCGCCTTCGACCTGACGCCCAAGCAATGGGCGGTGATGGCAGAACGAATGGGCTGGCAGGCGTTGCGGATGAACCTCAACACGCTGGCCCGCAAGGGTGCGTTCCAGGTCGACGGCGTGACCGAAAAGGTCGCGGCGCGGTTGGCGGACGAGACGGCGATGGCGAAGGTTCGTCCCGCGCCGTACCAGCTGATGACCGCACTCGACCAAGTGGGTGACGGCGTTCCGCTGGCGGTGCAGGCGGCGCTGGAAACGGCGCTCGATGCCTCGCTGGCGCGGGTGCCGAAGCTGGAAGGCCATGTCGTGGTGTGTCCGGACGTGTCGGGCTCGATGGGCTCGCCCGCGACCGGGTACCGCAAGGGTGCGACCTCGGTCGTGCGCTGCATCGACATCGCCGCGCTGGTGGCGGCCGCGATGCTGCGGAGCAATCCGCAGACCCGCGTGCTGCCTTTCGAGAACCGCGTCGTCGACGTGAAGCTCGATCCCAAGGCGCGCGTCGCGGTCAACGCGGCGAAGCTGGCGGCGGTCGGCGGTGGGGGCACTTCGGTGTCGGCGCCGCTCGAGCTGCTCAACCGCGAGAAGGCCAGGGTTGATGTGGTGGTGATCGTGTCGGACAACGAATCCTGGCTCGATCCCTCCCGGCGCGGGGCCACGGCGACGATGAACGAGTGGACCCGGCTGAAGGCCCGCAACCCGGGCGCGAAGCTGATCTGCATCGACATCCAGCCCTATGGCTCGGCGCAGGCCAAGGACCGGAAGGACATCATGAATGTCGGTGGGTTCACCGACGCGGTGTTCGACACGATGGCGCGCTTTGCCAATGGAATGGCGCGCGACTGGGTCGAAGTCGTCAATGAAGTGGAGATTGGAATGAACTAACAGTGCGGCTCGAGGCGAATGCCGGGAGGGACTACATCCTGCAACGATGGTGGCTCTCAGCTGAGGGCGCCCGTCTTTCCCGATCCTCGTCGCCTCGGCCGCACCCAGATTTGCGAAAGGGGCGGGGCAAATGCCGGTGGGACTACACCTCCACTTGATAGGCCCGACGAGTAAAGCGCCTTATGGGAGCAATCCTGCGAGGAGATGCGGGTTCGAGCCCCGCCGCCGGAACGTAGCTTAAGGGCCGTTGTCTCACCAACACTCGTTGCCCTGGCCTTCTCCCAAGCGCACGGCGAATGCCGGAAGGACTACATCGACTGTTAATCGCCTGGTCGCGGGTTCGAGTCCCGCCAAGCCCACCAAATGCGGGCTTGTAGCTCAGTTGGTAGAGCAGGAACGTCTTTCCAAATTCTCGTCGCCGTGAGCCAAAGATTTTCAACAAGCGCTGGCGGATGCCGGCGGGACTACATGGGTCAGAGCGCCTGCTTCGGCAGGAGGTCGGCGGTTCGAAGCCGCCCCCGGGCAACCGGAGTAGCTCAGGAAACGTCTCGCCAACCCTTCGCCGCCGGCACCTTGTGCTTAGGCCGCAATGCCTTAGCACCGACACACACCGGGAGGTCAGCATGACCCAGACGACGTACGAGTTTCATCAGCCGGAAGGCGGAGCGCCGATCAAGATGTGGACGCGCGGCGTCCCGGTAGAAGACGACGCGCGCGCGCAGCTTGCACGGGCGGCGCAGATGCCGTTCATCTTCAAGCATGTCGCGGCCATGCCCGACGTTCACGTGGGGATCGGCGCGACTGTGGGCTCGGTGATCCCGACCAAGGGCGCGGTCATCCCGGCGGCGGTCGGAGTCGATATCGGCTGCGGGATGATGGCGGCGCGCACCTCGCTTGTCGCGAGCGATCTGCCCGACAACCTTGCCGGCATCCGCTCGGCGATTGAGGCGGCGGTGCCGCATGGGCGCAGCGTGGGGCGCGGCAAGCGTGACAAGGGTGCGTGGGGCGAACCGCCCCGCGTGGTGGTCGATGCTTGGGCGAAGCTCGCCGAACGCTTCGGGCGGATCGTCGCCAAGCACCCGCGCCTGCGCAACACCAACAACCTCATGCACCTCGGCACGCTGGGGACGGGCAACCACTTCATCGAACTGTGCCTCGACGAGGACCAGCGCGTGTGGGTGATGCTCCATTCCGGCTCGCGGGGCGTGGGCAACGCCATCGGGACGTTCTTCATCGAGCTGGCCAAGCAGGATATGCGCAAGTGGCACATCAACCTGCCTGACCAGGACCTCGCCTACTTCCCGGAAGGGACCGACCATTTTGACGACTATGTCGAGGCGGTCGAGTGGGCGCAGGACTTCGCCAAGCTCAATCGGCAGGTGATGATGGCGCATGTCATCGACGCGTTGCGGTCGCAGATCGCCAAGCCATTCGATGCAGAATGCGAGGCGGTGAACTGCCACCACAACTACGTGACGCGCGAGCATCACTTCGGCGAAAACGTGCTGGTCACCCGCAAGGGGGCGGTGCGTGCGGCCAAGGGGACGATGGGGATCATCCCGGGCTCGATGGGTGCCAAGAGCTTCATCGTGCGCGGGCTGGGCAACCCCGAAAGCTTTGACAGCTGCTCGCACGGCGCAGGCCGGGTGATGAGCCGCACCGCGGCCAAGAAGCTGGTGACGCTCGATGAACACCTCGCCGACACGGCGGGGGTTGAATGCCGCAAGGACGCGGGCGTGATCGATGAAACGCCCAAGGCCTACAAGCCGATCGAAGCCGTGATGGCCGCGCAGGCCGATCTGGTGGAGATCGTCCACACGCTGAAGCAGGTGGTGTGCGTGAAGGGGTAACCTCCATCACGCCGCCACCGGCGCTGACCGGATCAGGAGCAATGCAGAACCTGCTTACCATCGCGCCCGATGTGCGCGCCGAGATAGAAACCCGGCTCGCCTGCGTGGCGCGCGAGGAGGGCGTGCGCCTGATCATGGCAGTCGAATCCGGCTCGCGGGCGTGGGGCTTTCCTTCGCCCGACAGCGACTACGACGTTCGCTTCCTCTACATCCGACCGCGGCGCGATTACCTCGCCCTGACCCCAGTGCGCGATGTCATCGAGCGGCCGATCGTCGACGAGATCGACCTCAATGGCTGGGACTTGCGCAAGGCCCTGGGCCTGCTGCTTAAGCACAATGCGGTGCTGTCGGAATGGATCGAGAGCCCAATCCGCTACGTTGAGGATGATCCTGTGGTGGGGAGGCTGGCTGATCTCGCGAGCCGGCACTTCGACCCGCGTGGTTATGCCCGCCATTATGCCAGCCTTGGGCGAGGGACGGTCGCGCGCTGGCCCGAGCCGGAAGGCGATATCGCCGTGAAGCGCTATTTCTACGCCCTGCGTCCCGCATTGTCAGTGCGCGCGCTGCGATTGGACCCGTCGCGCCGACCGCCGATGAGCATGAGATTGCTGATGGAGGCGGCGCAGATCGGGTCTGCACTCGTGGCGCAGATTGAGGATCTGATCGCGCGCAGGGCGCAAACGCGCGAGGCGGGAACGTCAATCCGGCTGCCTGAAATCGAGCGACTGATCCACGAGGAGCTCGCCCGCGCCGACGACGTACCGGAGCGGCAGCGACATCATGAATTCGCGGAGGAAGCCGAGGCGCTCTTCCTGGAACTGGTAGGCGAGAAATGATCACTATTGATGGCTCAGAAGGCGAAGGCGGGGGACAGGTGCTGCGCTATGCAGCGGCGCTGTCGCTGCTGACCGGGGAGCCTTTCACCATCGCCAACATTCGCGGCGGGCGGGCGAAGCCCGGCCTCATGCGTCAGCACGTGACTGCGCTCGAAGCGGCGGCGGCGATTGGCTCGGCGGAATGTTCGGGGCTGGCGGTCGGTTCGACCGAACTGTTCTTCCGGCCCGGAGCGGTTGTTCCTGGCGAGTACCACTTCGCCGTTGGCACGGCAGGCAGCACCGCTCTGGTAGTGCAGACCGTGCTGGTGCCGCTGATGCTGGCAGACGCGCCGTCGCGCATCGTGGTCGAGGGCGGGACGCATGCCGCCTCGGCTCCGCCGTTCGAGTTCCTTGCCCAGACACTGCTCCCGGTTCTCACCCGCATGGGACCGTGCCTGTCGGTGATGCTTGATCGCCACGGCTTCTTCCCGCGCGGCGGGGGGCGGATCGTGCTCGACATCGCGCCCGCGCCGCTCGCGCCCATCGTCTGCATGGATCGCGGGGTGTTGAAGCATTGCAAGGTCGAGGCACTGGTTGCCGGCATCCCCTTCGACATCGCCGACCGGGAGCTCGAGGCTGCGCGCAAGGTGCTGATCGACTGGCCTGACGATGCCTTCGCTCCGGTCCAGCTTCCCGCCGAGCTCGGCCCCGGCAACGCCTTGCTGATCACTGCCGAATGCGAACATGTGACCGAGGTGATGTCCGCCTTCGGCCAGATCGGCATTCCGGCCGAACGCCTTGCCAAGACCGCGGCCAAGCGGATGGCGGGGTACCTAGGCTCGGGTGCCTTCGCAGGGCCGTTTTTGCAAGATCAGCTGCTGCTGCCCCTCGCGATGGCCGGGCAAGGTGCGTTCACGACGGTCAAGCTTAGCCAACACACCCGTACCGCTGCGGCGCTGATCGCCCGGTTCACCGGGCGTCAGTTCGCTTTCAGCGAGGATGCGGAAGGGCGGTGGCTGGCGAGCCTTGGGTAAGCCGGCCACCACCATTGGGAACCTGTCACAACCTCAGCTTGAACGAAGGGCCGGCATAGACCCGTACCGCGTTGCCGCGCTCAAGGTCCTGATGGGCCTGCCATTGCGAGCGGCGGGCATCGCCGAGCGCCTGCCCGTGCCGTTCTTCCAGCATGATCGCGAGCTTCAGCCGCGCCAGCTTGCGGTTGGCGTGCTGTGATCGCTGCTCCTGCGCGGTAGCGACAAGACCGGTCGGCAGGTGCGTCACCCGCACCGCGCTGTCGGTCTTGTTTACGTGCTGCCCGCCCGGCCCGCTCGCGCGCATGGCCTGATAGGCGATGTCGTGCTCACACAGATCGGGGATGGATTCGGGCGAGGGGGCCAATGCCACGCCAACAAACCAGTTGCGGCGTTTGTGCGTGGGACGCTGCGGGCTGGTGCCTATCCACTGGTTCGTGCCGATCCGCGGCGCAGCAAACTCGGGTGCACCCTGGCCCGCGATGCGCAGCAGGACGGAGGCTGGCAAGTCCTCCGTTCCGTCGAGCAATTCGGCCTCGAGCTCCAAGTTCCGCGCCTCGCGCAGAAAGGCACGCGCCAACTGTGCGACTACCCAGCGGCATTCCTGCGGACCTTTGCCCGCCGTGATGTGCAGGATCACTTCAGGCATGCCGCCCCCGCGTCTTATAACTAAGCAGCGGGCGCAACTGCGCAATCACCCGGATCAGGCCCGTCTGCTCCAGATCGGCGATCACTGTGCTGATGTCCTTGTAGGCATCGGGTGCCTCCTCGAAGATCAGGCGGCGGTCTTCGCAAATCACATGACTGCCGAGGCCGGTGCGCTGCAATTCGGTCACTTTGAACCGGCGTGAGAGCCGGGCGTGGGCGTCCTTGCGGCTCCACTTGCGCCCAGCTCCATGCGCAAGCGAATGCAGCGCATGATCGGCCCGACCATCCAGCGGCTCGGCCAGATAGCTGAAATCACCGCGCGAACCGGGAATCGTCACCAGCCCGCGATCGGCGGGCGCTGCGCCCTTGCGGTGCAGCCACCCGCCCTGATGCGCGGTCACGCTGTTATGGCAGATGTCCAGCACACGCCTGCCAGATATGCCGAGGCTACTGCAAAAACGCTGCGCGATGATCTCGCGATTGACGACCGCCCATTGCACCGCCGCGTCGTGATCCGCCAGATAGGCGCGCGCGTCGGGAGTATCGGCCATGATCCCTCGGCTGATATCCGCTTGGGCGTGCGCCTGCTGGACCGCCTGACCCAGCCCGCGCGAGCCGCTGTGGACCATCATCCACACCCGGTCACGTCGCAGCCCCAGTGCATTGAAGCGATCATCCGTGACCACCCGTTCGATCCGCAGGAACTCCACAAAGTGGTTCCCCCCGCCGATCGTGCCGAGCGCCGGACTCGCGAGAGCAGGCGGCACCCCGGCCTTGGCCAGAGCGGCGCGAGCATCCCCCTGCCATGGATCGTCCAGCCCGTACAATTTGCGTTCGGCGGAAGCGAGCCTGAACTTGCGCACCGGGCAATCGGTTTCCCACAAGGCCATCCCGCAGCCGATGTCGCTGCCCACCAGATGAGGCCAGATGCGATCCGGCGCCCAGAAAGCCGCGCCCACTGCGATGCCATTGCCCGCGTGCAGATCGGGAAGGCCGACGACGCGGGCCATGCCCTCATAAGCTGCGGTCCTGGCAAGCTGGTCGAGAGCGAGGGGATCGAACCGCCGATGATCGCTCGCAATCAGAGCGATCGGGCTCATGCCGTCACCCCTTTTCCGTCAGACTGGCCTGTCGCCAGGAGCGCTTCGAGCACGGCAATATCCTTGAGGACACCGTCGCGAGGGTCGACGAACAGCTCCCTGTGCCGGAACCAGCGTCCCTTGCGCCCAAGGACTTCGCCTTCAAACATCCATTCGTCGTTTCGTCCGACCGAGATGCGCGTGAGAACGAAATCCTCGATATGCTGGCGCACGTGCATCTTGATCGTGCTGCCGGTGTCGAGGCTGGCGCAGATCTCGCTGAACACAACGTCCCAATGGCGCCCACGCTGACGCCTGAGATAGCGGACCAGCGGAGCAAGGTTCTCGTTCAGTCCCTTCGTATAGGGCGCGCCGATCTTGGCGTGGCGCTTCATGCCGATGTGGCGGGTATCCGGGTGAAGAGTCCTTTTCAGCTTGGGAGATGCGGCATGGCTAGCGCCCCAGCGGGGACGCTCGACAATCACCTTGAACATGTCGTCACGCATGGCGAACCTCCCACGAGAGAAGATGGGCCGACAGGGCAACGAACAACGAAAGTTTGCAAATCGAGGCGGCTTCCGCGCCGCCTACAGCTATCAGGCGAGGAGTTTCGCCTCTGGGGAAATTGCCCATGCAATCTGTTCCTGAACGTAAGGAATTAGGATGTGACGTTGATTACGGGCGATAGGTGCACGCATGGTCATCTCCTTTCCTCGTTCAGAACAGGCCGCGATTGGCTTCGGTGCGCTCCTACTCCAGGACGGCACCTGAGACAAGTACTCGTGGCTGGTTCACATACATCCAAAGCCAACTACGGCTAATTGCTGGAGGCGAAGGGCCTGAGGCTGGCTTATGAGGTTCTGTAACACAGCAGCAACCAGATTTGCGCTACGAGCGAGCGCAGATACAGGGCGATCAGCCCATGCAGCACCAGTTCCACGATAGCGGGACCTGTAAAAAAGCCGGTTTCCTTGCCACATCGCGCGAACCTGCGAAGCAACGAGGCAGATCGTTGGTATGTCCAAGTTTTCGGATCGGCTGGAAAGCTAAGTCTCACTTAGCATAATTGCGAGTTTGTAAACCTGCTTGTCATAAGACCGCAGTGTAACCCTAACCGGACACCCGCCATGCCGAAAGCACACCTCCGCTTCATCCTCGCTGCGCTTGCATCGCTTGGTACACCGTCATTTGCAGCAGCTCAGGTCATCGAAGGGCCCGCTGAAGTTATCGATGGCGACTCCTTGAAGATCGCCGGAACCGAGGTCCGTCTGTTTGGCGTTGACGCGCCTGAAGTCACCCAGCCGTGTTACAGCAACGGCGCCGAGGTCGCATGCGGGGCGATGGCCAAGGATGTGCTTGCCAACCTAATCGGAAACTCGGTTCTGACCTGCCAGCCACGCGATACGGATACCTATGGCCGGATCGTGGCGACCTGCCGGATATCCGGCGCGGATGTCGGCGGAGCGCTTGTGGAAGCAGGCTGGGCCACGGCGTTCCAGCGATATGGCAGAGACTACGTTCCCTCCGAGATGCGCGCGCGTGCCGCGCGTTCTGGCATCTGGCAATGGGACTTCCAGATGCCTGAGGATTACCGGGCGAGCCAGCAGGCCGACCGGCAGCCGCGAACGGCGCAAGCCTTGCAGCGACCTGCGGGGCGCGCTCGCCGTTACGAAGGCAATGGACAGTGCCTGATCAAGGGCAATCACTCCCGGCGCGGTGATTGGATCTATCACTTGCCTGGCATGCCGTACTACGATGCCACCCGCGCGGAAGCCTACTTCTGCACCGAGGCCGAGGCCCAGGCTGCGGGGTACCGCCGGGCGATCGTTCGATAGACCGAGGACTGAGGCTTGCAAGTTCCGCCCTGCAAGGGTCGATCAACGAACCTTGTCGGGCCTTGCCTTCGCTTCAGCCTTAAGTTTTTCGATCCGCTCCGAACAGATTTCGCGCGCGACGCTGGCAAGCTCCTAGATGCACACATACTGCCATCACATTTCGCAATGCAGGGTAGGGGCGGCCATACACGCGGGAACAGAGTGTGCAATCTTCCCTTTTTACGGCTTCGTTCTGAGCACCCGCACTGGTCGCACGCGGGCGAGGGTCAATGCCCGGCCCGCCCCTGTGCCCTGCGGTCACACGCCGCGCCTCCTTGCGTTAAGCTCAGACCCGATATCTCCATTAGCGATCATTCTCCCACACTGCAGGTGCATGCTACCGTTCCGCTTGATAGTATCCGCTGATGCGCACTGATCTTGATCATCTGCCCCCGCCAAAGCAGCGCGAGCTTGAGCGCGTGGTGCAGCTGATCTTCGAGGAGTTCGATGATGCCTTCGCGCTCGCAAAGCACGAGTGGAAGAAGGCGGGACGCATCCTCAAGGTGATTCTTTACGGATCTTACGCGCGCGGCACCTGGGTTGACGAGCCGCACACAGCCAAGGGCTACCGCTCGGACTTCGATCTCCTCATCATCGTCAGCGATAAGCGGCTCACCGATCGGGTGAAGTACTGGTCGAAGCTCGATGAACGGCTGATGCGTGAGTATGGCGTGACCGGCACGCTGCGCACTCCGGTGAACTTCATCGTTCACACTTTGCAGGAGGTGAACGACGGGCTCGCCCATGGGCGTTATTTCTTCATGGACGTGAAGGCGGAAGGGATCGCGGTCTACCAGTCGGATGACACCGAGCTCCACACGCCCAAGCCTAAGACGCCGACGCAGGCGCTCGCCATGGCGCAGGAGTACTTCGAAGAATGGTTGCCGAGTGCCTCGGATTTTTTCGACGGTTATCAGGACGCCAAAGCACGAGAGAAATACAAGAAGGCGGTGTTTGATTTGCACCAATCAGCGGAACGGATGTACCACACGGTTCTCCTCGTCTGCACCTTCTACACGCCGCACGTTCACAACCTTGGCTTTCTGCGCACCCAGGCCGAACGGATCGATCCGCGGCTCACCTATGTCTGGCCGCGCGAGCTTAAAAGGGATCGCGCGCGGTTCGAGAAGCTGAAGGACGCCTACGTCAAGGCACGCTACTCAAAGCACTATCGTGTCACCAAGGAAGAGCTCGAGTGGCTCGGCGCGAAGGTCGAAGAGCTTGGTCGCGTAGTGCACGAGATTTGCTCAGAACGGATCGACAAACTTAAGGCCGATGCGAAGGCAAAGCCTGATCGCGCCTGATGGGGTTTCACCGAGTGCGAAGGTCGCGCATATGTCGGTTTCGCGCTCAACTTCGACGCATGTTAATTGCTTGAAGGCGCTCAATGCTCCGCCGGCCAGTTTGACCGGCATTGGGACATTTGTGCCGTTCCGCGGTGGAGTGTCGAATGGCAGGTCCTGACAGATGCCGTCGCCTTGCGATGCGCTGACCTACGAGTAGCGAGCGACGGAGGCTGGACCGGTTCCGGACTGACAGCTTCTGGTCGGCACGCAAGGACAGCAGAAATATCGTCATTCCTCATGCCCCTTGATCAGTTCGGCTCGCTGGCTAATCAGCAGCAACTGAAGCGGCTTGAATAAGGGAATAGCGGCGGCATGGACATGATTGGCTATCCGTCGACGCTTGAGCTGACCCAAGGGACCATCTTCACATGTGCGGCGTCCGAAGACTATCCCGATGCCGCTCCCCGTGGCCTAGTGATCACCGCCCGCTGCGATGTTGCGCACGGCAAGGCACCTGTAATTAGCTATGTGCCACTGATCGATTTCCGGGCGTGGCTGTTTCAGGACGGCCTGCGACTTCTGGCTTCGCGCGTCATCGCTGCTAGCTTGGGGGCGATGAGATCCGCGCTGCGCGACGCCGGGCTTGCCGAGTCTTTGCTTGATACGCTTTCTCCTCACACGGTGAGCGAGCACTTGACGCAGATGACTGAAAAGTCGCAGCGGAACGCTGCCAAACGGTACCTTACCGCCGAGGCCCAGAAAGAGGCGGCCGAGGCGGCGCTTACAGCCGCACCGGGGGCTAAGCTCGCAGCGGACTTGTTCGACACCCAGCCTAAGGAATATCAGCGGATCATACAGGAGCTGCTATCGAACGGTATCTCGGATTACCACTTCGTCGAGCGCTCCGAGCCCGGCGAGAACTGCGAGGGCTATGTGGCGCTGTTGCGCGAGATACGATACCTTCCTGTTGCGCTGGCGAGCGAGCTAAAGGTCGGCATCGATTTCCAACGGTTCTCAGAGCTATGTCGCGATAAGCCGAGGTATACCGACAAGCTGACCATAACCAACGAGGACCATTACGGGATGCCCATCGGCCTTTTGCGCTCTCCGTTCATCGAACTGTTCATGCAGCGCTTTACGAGCCTGTACGCCAGGATCGGTGTCACCGATTTCTCTCCTGAATTGATGAAGTCGCTGCGCGGAATCGTACCATTTAATTTTGGAGACGCTGCATGACCTTCCTCGCAATCAGACGAGATGCGGTGGAGGAAATCATCGCGGAGCGCGTCCTTCAATCGACCGACTTTCCACAGGGTCGCCAACTCGCCCTTCACCTCAGGTCGGGATCGATCGACGACCTTGGGCCAAGGATCTCGACCGTGAAGACCAAGCACGGGGTAGTCGCCTATGGCAAGGACGCCGCGGAGCAGCGCTATGTAGTCTTCGACCTTGACCAAAGCCGTATCTTCTCCGATGCCACCAACGACAAAGCTATCCTTTACCTCCAGCGTGTCCTGCGCTTTGCCATCAAATTCTGGGACAAGGGCGTCCTGACCCCGGCTGAAAAGGTCCTGAGCGCGACGACAGCGGCCGTGTTTCCGTATCCGTTGAGCCAAAAGACTGGAGTACGAATTGCGCTCGACCTCAATCCGGACGTGGCAAGGCTGGCGAAACGCGGCAGGTCCGGGCGTTACCTCCTCGTCTACAAGATCGGAACCGATCAAGGAGACGGACCTCAGGAGACGGCAAGCGTCACGACATTCCGCAAGTTCCTAGAGGACCTTGACGGGCTCGGGGCAAGGCTCGCGGCATCGCCGGGGCCGCTCGCGCCTGCATGGGAAACAAATTTCTCAAGCACTTCTCTTGGGCCGATCGCCTCAAAGGTTGACATTCATCAGGGCTATGAGACCTGGATGCGGCTGCTCACCGAGGACCAAAAAAAGTTCATCATGGCGTCCTTGGTGCATCCGGTCAGGATCGACGGCCCGGCAGGGACGGGAAAGACCGCGTCGTTGTCGCTTGCCGCGATCCATTCGATGCGACAGGCGGCAAGCGAGGACCGGGAATATCAGGCCATCTTCATCACCCACAGCGAAGCGAGCCGACGCAGCATCACTACCGTTCTTGAGGCGATGGGCGGCGAGGAATTCATGCCCGAACAGGCGTCCATCCGGCGTTTGCGGGTTGAGACGTTGCAGGGCTACTGCAGCGGCCTGCTAAGGCAGGATATTTCCGAAACGGAGTTTGTCGACGCGGACGCGTACGACGCAAAGCAGCTCCAGCTAATGTACGTCGACGAAGCACTGCGGCAGGTGCGCGACGAATTCACCTCCTACGCGAAGTTCATGTCTCCGGCTTTCAAGGGTTACATGGAGGGGGAGGAGGACGAATTTAAAATACCACTTATCCAGCACGAGATCTCTGTTGTGATCAAAGGACGTGCCAAGGAGAATCTGGACACATACAAAAAAATTCCCCCCATCCCGTCTGCGCTGCCGGTGAGTAGTGAAGGTGATAAAGCTTTCGTTTGGCGGGTCTACGAGCGCTACCGGGAGCAGCTTGTGGCCGGCGGGCAATTCGACACGGACGACGTCGTTCTCTCGGCTTTGAGCCAGCTCTCTACGCCGATCTGGCGTCGTCGACGCGCGCGCGACGGCTTCGATGCCATCTTCGTCGACGAGACCCACCTATTTAACATGAACGAACTGTCGGTTTTCCACCACCTAACCCGATCGGAGAAGTCGTTCCCGATCGCCTTCGCTGTGGATCGCTCCCAAGCTATAGGCGATAGGGGTTGGGCCGACGACATAGACGTGGCGTCGCTGATGCCATCGCCGGAAGAGCGTTCGTCGAGCACGACCATTAACGTAAAGGGCATCTTCAGGTGCTCTCCCGACATCGTTAATCTCGCCTTCAGCATAACGTCGTCCGGGGCGAGCCTCTTTACGAACTTTCAAGATCCTATGGCGCTCGCCCACAGCAATATGACTTTCGAGGAGGAGAAGAAGGCGAAACGGCCTTACTACGTCGAGTACTCGACCGATGCGGCTATGGTGGGTGCAGCGCTGTCTGTGGCCGAGGAGATGCGCGTTTCAATGGGCGCGACAAAGGGAGACGTCGCAATCGTCGTGTTTGACGAAGGCCTGTTCCATGACCTCGAGAAGAGATCGACCGAAGAGAACCGACCGGTCGAGATCCTTAAGCACCGTGGCGACCCCGAGGTGGTGAGGCGCGCGAAGAGCACCGGTCGTTTCGTGCTGTCGCTCCCAGACTATGTGGGTGGTCTCGAGTTTGATGGCGTGGTTCTCGTCGGCGTGGACGACGGAAGGGTGCCGCCTTCGCCCAATAGCCAGCACTCCCAAAGCAAGGCGTATCTTACTTTCGCAGCTCACAATAAGCTTTACGTCGCCGTGACGCGCGCTAGATATCAGGTTGCCATCCTCGGCGTGCAGGCGAGAGGGCCGAGCGTCATCCTCAAAAGTGCGCTTGATGCTGGCGCGCTTGAGCGGCGCGATAGCTAAACGAGAATGAGTAAAGTTTGGCAGCCAAGCAATTTCCAACGCAGGGTGGAGCCGGGTCGAATCTTCCGCATCCTCTACCATCACCCCAGAGATGACTTGATTAACGCCAACGCCAAGAGAACCGTTCGCGCGGCAGCAACTGCGGTCACATCGTCGGCAGAAACTGCTAAATCCGTTCCACGTCAGCTTTTTGCAACACCTTCAATGCCAGGGACCGGCCGAAACCAATGCCGCGTTGCTGTCGATCCGCGCGCAAAGTTGCGGATGGCACGTCTCGGTAGAAGTCGCCATTGGAGGCAGGTCCAGTGAACGACCAGGTCTGGGTCGGCAGCTGACCCTGCACAGCTCGCGTCGCGCATGGCGGCTTTGCCTCGCTTCTGAAAAATCTTTGCCATTCGGCTAGCGACCCCAAAGCCGCCACCGCAACTTCAGCCTTTCAGCAGCCCGGCCTGTATGGCTTCACTACGGCGATCTCGCCGCCAGACCGAAAGGCGCGATGAGTCTGCTGTACTCGCTTTCGGCCAGACCGTAGCTGTCGCCGGCCAAGTCGAGCAGCCTTTCACGGTTTGCGATCGTGACGATCCCGCGCGAAGACCTGATCATGCCTGCACCTTCTAGGACGTGCAGCGCCAAGGTTACGCCGCTCCGCCGCGCTCCGATCATCGTCGCCATGAACTCGTGGGTTAGCTTCAGATCATCGGTTTCGGTGCGGTCACGGCACAGCAGAAGCCATCGCGCGAGGCGGCCCTCGATCTGGAACCGCGCATAGGCAACCGCACTCTGGCTCATCTGGACCATCGAAGTATGGATCAGTTGCAGTACAAGTCGGCGCAGACTTGCACTCTGCTCCATGGCAGCCGCAAATTGGTTGACTTCGATCCGCAGGGCATGAGCCTGCCCTATCTGAACATTGGTATCATGTGGAGCGCGATCCGATCCGAGCACCTGCGAAAGGCCGGCGATACCTTCATAGCCGATGACGCCAATCTCAATCCGTTCTCCGTCAGCCGAGGTCGAAGTGGTGGAGACGACGCCGCCTTCGATGAAGTGCAGGTGTGTGATAGGTTCCTGAGCATGCGTGAGCGCGTCGCCGCGCTCAAGCGGCACCCGCTCGAAAGCACCAGCTAATGCCTCCCTGTCGGCACGGGGCAAGGCATTGATGATGAGATTTCGGGTTTCGATTAGCGGATCGTGAGGCACTGTCTGCCCCCTAGCTTGGGGCGAAAGCGCAAGGATCTTTCAGTCGCTCGCGCCCTGATCACCGGCGAGCGATCCATCGGGCTTCGGCCCTTGCAGGGTGGATTGCAAGCAGTCGCCGGAACGATTCGGACGGCCGAACCCGTTTTTAGCGCGGTCGAGCGCGACCATCGGGCCCTCTCGCCGACTTATGTTTGTCAGCGAACCGACAGCCTCCCGGCTCCGGTGTCAAACCTCCAGCAGGATCGGACGTGACACCTAATCCAGAGCTTGAGGAATAGCGTGATGGATAGAAGAATCTCAGCACTCGTTGTGGAGGACAGTTTCTTCCTGGCGATCGAACTGAAGGATCATTTGGAGGACAGCGGCTTTGATGTGATAGGCCCCACGTCCAGCCTGGCTACCGCGCGGATTATGCTGGAAAGGCATACCCCTGATATCGTGCTGCTCGACATCAACATGGGTACTGAGGGGCTCTCGTATGATCTTGCCTCGTACATCAGGTCAATCGGTGTGCCCTTCCTGTTCATTACGGGCTATGACGCGAACGCGGTCGACGCCACCGATTTCGATCAGATCCCCTTGCTGGTCAAACCGGTCGATCTGGACGAGTTGGTGGAGCTGATCGAGCAGGCATGTTGCTTGGCCGCACGGTAAGAAGCTGCTGGCAAGCGAGCGACATGCTGGATGAGGGCGTCTCCCACCCACCTGCAGCCATGAGCGAGGCCAATGCCGGATCCCGGAACCCGCCTGGCAGCTTCCAAGGGTCTTCCGCTAGCAGCGGCCATTCAGCAATCGACCCCGAAGTGGACGCTTGATTGCTACACCACCGCTATGGTTTTCGATTCACCCGGTCGATCAGTTGGCTTGTCTCCCGAGCGTCATGAAGGGTCTTCTTGAGGTCCATCTGCGCATGTATCGAGCGCACGATAAGCTGCTGGAGCTGGTAGTCGCTCCGGAGCTGCATAGACAGATAGGCTTGACCCTCCGAGGTAGATGCGAACGTTCGCGTTGCCGCAAGCTCTTGAACACTTAGCTGTCGAGCATAATCCTCTGCCATCGCTGTCCGGGCTTCGACGAAGGCTTCGTCGAGTAGAGTTACGGCCTGACGCTTGACGGCTTCAGAGAAGACCTGGCGAACAAGGGAAACATGGTCTCTTGGGTAGTTAGCCAGAAGCCATTCATCTGCAGTCTCTGCTATCTGCATTGAGATCTGATTGATCTCTAGACCTACCCGTATCGCAGCTTCGATGGGAAGAAATTTTTGCTAGCTGCTCGGCTTCTGCAAGCCGACCCGGGTCTGGGGGTAGCGGAGGGGGCGTGTTTGCCAAAGCCGGCAATGAGACCGATGCAGCGAGCAACGCGCCTAATCGACGTAGGATTGTCATGTTCGTTGGATCGCACGAACCTTAGGGCACTTCAACAAGCTGCTACGATGGGGCGTTCCAGCCTAGCTTCTGGAAACCACCCACGACCAGCCATCAGCGGGGCCGATGCCGGATCTCGGAACCTGCCTGGCAGCGCGCGAGAGGTTTTCGCCAGCAGCCGCCATTCGCAAACCGACCCCGTTGCAGAAATTCGTGAGATTGGCACATCAAGGAGCTATGATTGCCCCTTTGGGAACGATGCCTCGCTTAAATGCATTGCGATGCACCGGGTCGCCAAGATCAATCTTAAACTTCTGCCATTCTCCATCTTCGAGGACTGCCATCCACCAGTCGCCGCTCACGTTTTCGGAGAATTGCCAAAGAACATGGTATCCCTCTTCGTTTGAGAACCCCTCTCCATCGGCTTGAAATATCCCGCCCACTGCACTCCAAAGCGCATTTTTCGTTTCATCGAAGGCCGCCCAGCCTGTGTCTCGTTCGACTGCGTTGAGCACGTGAAACGCGTAAATCGTCTTGACCGAAGTAAGGTAACTTCGAAGCCAGTCTGAGCCAGATTTGGGAAGGCAATTAGCTACCTCAGCATTAAATTCGGCTATTTCTTCTTGAGCTAAGGACCCATCGGTTACTGGGTTTCGCTCAATGATAAAGACCGTTTCGCCAAAAGAATCGATAGCTTGTAATCCTTGCCAGTCATCGGCGCTTGCGTCACCCGCCAACTGGCATCCATGGTTCGTAATTGCTGTAGCAAGTGCGCGTGGTTCTGCGGGCTTTTCCGACGGGCTCAAAATGCGGATGAAGTAGGCCATAGAGCAATTCTAATGCTTTATCGAATAAAGAAAAGTGATTGCTCCCCACCCATCACCTGCCATGAGCGAGCCGGATGCGCGATCCCGAAAGCGGTATGGCGGTTTCGCCCTGCTCGCGAGAAATGTCTGCCCTTCAGGTCCCGACCCCATTCCGGTCATCCGATGCGGCTGATATATGAATGGTATGACAGCGGATCGATCTGAAGTTCCAAAGCGCTTCGAGATAGCTCGCCGTTGGCAATGGCCGGCCGTCGTTGCCTCGGCCGCCTTCTTTCTGAGCTGCTTTATTGGTTGGCCATTCGGCTATTTTTGGCCATCGGCTATTGGGTTAGTTCTTTTCATCCCCGCAGCCGCGCTATTCAACGTTAAGTGTGATGCGTGCGGCTACCCAGCATTCCAAGACTATAGGGCCGACGAGCGCTTGAGGCTCGATAACCGATTCTGGACCCGCTTTTGGGGCAAGGAATACGGCGGTGTGCATTTGCCGCTTCGATCTGAATGTTCGAAATGCGGGACGCGTTTCGTGAATGAGGAAGACTGACTGCGCAAACCGGCCATTCTGATTTCCACCCATCCGCGGTCATGAGCCGGGCAGAACCGCGATCCCGATACTTGCCGGGCAGCTTCAGCCGGTTTCTTGCCGAAAGGCGAAATTCTGAAAGCGACCCGGTTTCAGACATCAAACGGTTTGAGATCGATGACTTGCTCCACGCCGCGCGTCGGCGACCTTAGGTCCTGAGCCATGATGTCAGCTAGCCACTCAATGAGCCTCGGAATGACGACAGTTTCCATCCGGTGGCGGGCTTCAGCCGCTTGCTCTCTCGGCACAGACCCCGCGCGGACGTAGAGCCGTTCGTAAGGCACGTTGGCGTTAGGCGGCCAGAAATGAGCATCGAACAAGTCGCCCGGCGCTCTGATAAGATGCAGGTCAATCTGGACGTTTGCGATCGCGAGCGCGGCCTCTAACACCGTAGGCTTGAGTGGGTAGCTTTGCCCCTTCGGCAGCTTGCGAGTTTCAGATAGCATGATTGAAACTTACCTGCCCGCAATCAAAGGGGCAACGTCCGCTGTCCATCTGTGGACGCCCCAGAAGATGCAAGACTAGATTTGGGTATTGGCGGTAGTC
>VFQU01000152.1_pt1 | contig 84979 bp, 68 predicted proteins | sample 3512311 | NCBI WGS metagenome assembly VFQU01 (sample SAMN10412377, study PRJNA504923) | tailings metagenome | isolation source: Relicate 3 Philex TSF3 active mining site | place: Philippines: Tuba, Benguet | collected 2017-08-29
CGGCGAGGCGCACGTGGCGGGCATCCCGGTCTTGATCGGCGTAGACGGCGACGGTCGCGATGCCGGCGTCGCGAGCGGCGCGGATGACGCGGACGGCGATCTCGCCACGGTTCGCGATGAGGATCTTCGTGATGCGGGCCATGGTTCCCCAGCCTAGGGGTGGGCGGTGTGCCCCGGTTTGGCGCTGCGCCACAAAAGGAGGGCGGGTGCGTTAGCGGTTACCGGGATCGCGGTGTTAGCGGTTCCAGAGGTCGGTCCAGCGGCCCCCGAGCTCGTGCACGAGCTTGCGCAGCAGCGGCACCGAGAGCCCGACCACCGTGTGCGGGTCGCCCTCGATGCGGTCGATGAAGCCCGCACCCTTCGAGTCGATCGTGAACGCACCGGCGACCTTCAGGGGCTCGCCCGTGGCGATGTAGGCGTCGATCTCTGCCGTCTCGATGTCGTCGGCGAAGTGCACGGTCGCGCGCGACGCCCGACCGACGGCCGCGTTCATGGTGCCGCCGCGATGGTCGATCAGCCAGTGCCCCGAGTGCAGCACGCCGCTGCGCCCGCGCTGCACGAGCCAGCGCTCGCGCGCGACGTGCTCTTCGTGCGGCTTGCCGTACACCGCGCCGTCGAGCTCGAACGCCGAGTCGCCGCCGAGGATGAACCCGTCGACCGCGGCCGCGCTCAGCCCCGCCGCCGCGAGCACGTCCGCGTCGAGACCGGCCTCGGCCTTGAGCCGCGCGAGCAGCTGCACCATCTCGGCGGCGGGCAGACGCCCGTCGGGATGCGCGCTCTCCGCCGCGGCGACGGCCGCCTCCTCATCGACCCCGGGCGCGAAGGCGACCGGCTCGATGCCGACCGCCCGCAGGGTGGCCAGCCGGGCGGGGGAGGTCGAGGCGAGGTACAGGCGCACGGTCTGATCGTAGGCCGGTCGCCCCGTTCGCAACTCAGGCAGAACGGTCATCGATGACGGGTTGTGCGCGCTCCCCTGTCGGCACAGCCTGAATGGCGAACAGACCTAGGCTGAACGACATGGGTGACAACGTGGGGCGCGAGATCGAGCTGACCGTCGACCGCATCGCGCACGGCGGCATCGCCGTCGGGCGGCTCGACGGACGGGTGGTGTTCGTCTCCGACGCGATCCCCGGCGAGACGGTGCGCGCTCGGGTCAGCGACGACCGCAAGAAGAGTTTCTGGCGCGCTGACACGATCGCCGTGCTGGAGGCGAGCGAGCACCGTCGCGAGCATGTCTGGCCGGCCGCGGCGCTCGACCGCGACCCGCGCAGCCGGGTGGGTGGGGCCGAGTTCGGGCACATCGCGCTCGCGCACCAGCGGGAGCTCAAGCGGCAGGTGCTGGTCGAGTCGCTGCAGCGCTTCGCGGGGCTCGATGCGGATGGCCTGTCGGGGCGAGCCTCTGCTGAGGGCGCTGCTGAGGGCGCTGCTGAGGGCGCTGCTGAGGGCTCTGCCGGCGGCTTTGGCGGCGATTCTGCTCGCCTCGTCGTCGAGGCGCTGCCGGGCGACGACGCGGCGAACGGTCTCGGCTGGCGCACCCGCATCCGCCTGCATGTCGACCCGCAGGGTCGGCTCGGGCCGATGGCGTCGCGGTCGCACACCGTGATCCCGGTGACGGATGCTCCCCTCGCGACCCCCGCCGTGCAGGCCGCGATCCCCTTCGCCGAGCGGTTCACCGGCCTCGGCACCCTCGACGTGCTCGCGCCGACCGTGGGCGAGCCGCGCCTGGTGATCGGCGAGCAGAAGCCGAGCGTGATCCGCGAGGTGGTCGGCGGGCGCGAGTTCCAGCTCGACGACACGGGCTTCTGGCAGGTGCACCGCGCGGCCCCCGCCGTGCTGAGCGCGGCCGTGCAGCAGGCGATCGACCCGGCGCTGTTCGACCCGCGGGCCGACAACCTCGACCTGTACGGCGGCGTCGGCCTGCTCGCCGCCGCCGTCGCCGAGCGCTTTGGGCCGGGCACGCGCATCACGAGCGTCGAGGCCGACGAGCGCGCCACCGACCACGCGAGCGAGAACCTCGCCGAGTGGGTGGGGGCATCGGCCGAGACCGGGCGGGTCGACCGCTGGCTGCGGTCGCTCGACGCGGGCGCATCGGCGGCCGACCGCGAGCGCCTTCGCGCGGCGACGGTGGTGCTCGATCCGCCGCGCTCGGGTGCGGGCGGCGAGGTCATGCAGCTTCTCGGGCGCCTGGCCCCCGCACAGCTCGTCTACGTCGCCTGCGACCCCGTGGCGCTCGCCCGCGACGTGGCGCTCGCCGCCGAGCACGGGTACCGTCTGGCGGGCATCCGGGGCCTCGATCTGTTTCCGCACACCCACCACCTGGAGGCCGTGGCCACGCTCGTGCGCACCTGAGCGCACGGCGAGCCGTGCCGCCCTTTCGGCGGCGAGCCCCGGCTAGCATGGGGGCAAGCGCCCGCGGATGCTCTGCGCGCGTTCGTTCGTGGTCGAAAGGTTCGGTCTCTCCGCAGTGGTCACTCCCGGCAGCAAGCAGGTGCGCGTCGCGGTCGTCGACGACCACGAGTCTGTGCGCCTGGGCCTGCAGGCCGCGTTCCAGAACGCGGGCTTCGAGGTGCTGACCACCTCGGCGAGCGTCGCCGAACTGATCGAGTCGCTCGAGGGCCGCGAACCCGATGTGGTCGTGCTCGACCTGTCGCTCGGCGACGGCTCGAGCGTCACCGAGAACGTGAAAGCGGTGCAGGCTCTGGGTGCCGGAGTGCTCGTGCATTCCATCGCCGATCGCGTGGCCAGCGTGCGGGAGGCGCTCGCGGCCGGCGCGGCCGGGGTGATTCCGAAGTCGTCGGCGACGAGCACCGTCATCGCCGCAGCCGAGACGGTCGCTCGGGGCGAGGTGCTCAACAACCTCGAGTGGGCGAGCGCGATCGATGCCGACCGCGACTTCGCCAAGGCGCAGCTGGGGCGGCGCGAGCGCGAGATTCTGCACCTCTACGCCAGCGGACTGCCGCTGAAGCTCGCCGCCCAGCAGCTCGGCATCGGCTATTCGACGGCGCGCGAGTACCTCGATCGCATCCGCGCCAAGTACGTCGAGGTCGGGCGCCCCGCGCCGACCAAGGTCGACCTCCTGCGCCGCGCCGTCGAAGACGGCATCCTGCCGGGTCTCGATCCGGACGGTGATGAGCAGGCCTGAGGCCGCGCCCGTCGCCGCGGCCGACGCCTCCACGGGGAAGCGCTCATCGCAGCGCGCATCGCGGCGACCATCGCAGCGCGTCGCGAGCGCCCCAGCCGATCGTGCCGCGCAGCGGTCCGCGCAGCGCGCGGCGCAGCGCGCCCCGCAGCGCACGCCGCTGAGCCGCAAGCGGGTCGACACCGTCGTCTCGCGCTCCGTCGCCTGGTTCGGCATCGTGTTCGGCCTGCAGGCGGTGCCCGGGCTGCTGGGCCAGTACTCCCTGGGGCAGCCCGTGTGGTCGGCCCTCACCGTGGGCGCCCTCTACGGCTCGCTGCTCGTGGCCCTCCTCTGCTCGACGATCAAGCGGTGGGTCGGGCCATCGCACCTGCTGGTCTCGGCGGTCTACGCGGTCGCCCTGGTCACCTGGCCGTTCTTCCTCGCCGACCCCGAGGTGCCGCAGCAGGGCGACCACTGGCTGTACCAGCTGACCACGGTGGCGACCGCGACCGCGGCGATCGGACTGCGGGTGCGGGGTGCACTGATCTACCTCATCGTCGTCCCGCTCATCTACGGCGTCATCAGGGCGACCCCGCAGGGCGGTGGCGGCCCCTGGGAGCTCGGACTGTTCAACGCCATCTACGCGATCATCCTGGGCGGCGCGGTGCTCATCATCATCACGATGACGCGCGTTGCGGCGACCTCGGTCGACGAGGCTCAGGGTGCTGCCCTCGACCGCTACGCCCGGGCCGTGCGCCAGCACGCGACGGAGGTGGAGCGCGTGCACGTCGACTCGATCGTGCACGACAGCGTGCTGACCACGCTGCTGACGGCCGCGCGGGCGGAGACCCCGGAGCAGAAGGCGCTCTCGGCGCAGATGGCGTCTGCGGCGATGCGGCACCTCGAGGAGGCGGCGCTCGTGTCGCCCGATGACGGCACGACCGTGCGCTTCCGGCAGCTCGCCGACCGCATCGTGACGGCGGCGCGTCAGATGCAGGCGCCGTTCGCCGTGCGGGTGCGCTCGCTCGACACGCGCGTCATCCCCTCGGCGCAGGCCGAGGCGCTGTACTCCGCTGCGGTGCAGGCGATGATGAACAGCGTGCAGCACGCGGGGCCGCCCGAGGTGCGGCGGTGGCTGAAGGTGTCCGGCGTGCACGGCGGTGCCGTCGAGATCGAGGTCGGCGATGCGGGAGCGGGCTTCGACCCGGAGCACCTGCCGGAGGGCCGGCTCGGTGTGCGTCGCTCGATCATCGAGCGCACGGCGAACGCGGGCGGTCGAGCCGACGTGCAGTCGAGCGCCGGCAAGGGAACCGTCATCACCCTGTCCTGGCCCGTCGTTCCGGCGGAGGGCGAGGATGCCGCGCTCGGAGGCGACCCCGCGCTCTCCATCGACGGCGAGGAGGTGCGCGCGTGAGGATCGGTGTTCCCCGCGCCCTCATCGTGTCGATGGCGGGCATCTTCGCGGCGTACCACATCGTGCTCGGGCTGTACACGATCGATATCCCGGCCAACCCGCTCCCCGTGCTCGCGGCCATGGTCATCTACGCCAGCACGGTGACCATCAGCATGCTGCCGGGGCAGCCCGAGCGCATGTCGACCTGGATGGCCGTCGTCAACGTCATCGCCTGCCTGGCGATCACCGTGCTCGTCGCCTCGCAGCTCGATCCTGCCCGCCCCGGAGGCTTGAGCTACGCGACCTGGTACGTCGCCGCGGTCGGAACCCTGATGACCATCACCTCCACGCGCCGACGCCACCTCTTCGCCTGGATCGGCATCGCGGTGCTCGTCGTGCACACGATCGTGTGGGGCGGGCCGGGCCTGCTGCTCGGCATCGGCGTCGTCGGCAGCATCTCGTGGGTCGCGGTCTCGCACATCCTCTCCCGGGCGCTCGCGAAAGCCTCGCGCGATGCGGCGAGCTTCGCGCGCGCCGAGCGCGAGGCCACCGACTGGCAGGCCGCGCAGGAGGCGCACCTGTACGAGCGGCAGGCCCGCCTCGGTCAGACCGGCGCCATGGCGGTACCCATGCTGCAGGTCATCGAGCGGTCGGGAGGCGAGCTGACCGACGAGCAGCGGCAGGAATGCCTGCACCTCGAAGGGGCCATCCGCGATGAGATCCGCGGCCGTCGACTGCTCGACGACGAGGTGCGCCGCGAGGTGATGGCGGCCCGTCGTCGCGGCGTCGCGGTCACGCTGTTCGATGAGGGTGGGCTCGACGACCTGGACGAGACGTCGCTCCAGCGGGTGCTGGGCGCTCTCGCCGACGCGATCCGGTCGACCTCGGCGACGCGGGTCATCGCGCGCACCGCTCCGGCCGACTCCGACACCGCGGTGACCGTGGTCGGCCTCACCCCCTCACCCTCGAGCCTGGCGCGCGAGCTTGGCGACAATGACGAGAATGACGAGGACGACGCCGTCGACCTGTGGCTTGAGATCCCGCGCTCCAGCCGATAGCTGTACCCGGTCTCTCGGGGCGACGAGCATCCGACGCGTTAACGATCGAAGGGCCGGAGTACCCATCTCCGGCCCTTCGTCATGTATCGAGGGAGCCCTGCAACCCGAATGCCGAACTCCCTCGCCCCCCAATCACAGAACCGCTACCCGTGCGGTGTGGTGATCGGCGGTGACCCCCAGAAAGGAATCACCTGACGTATTCAGGATGCCGAATCGAGACAGTGTCCACAGTCGTCATTTTGGGGGACGGCGGGGGACAGATTTTGTACCCCGACCCCTCGAGAAGTCCGGAATTCCGCGGCTCAGCGACGACATCCTGGAACGGATCAGGGGACATCTCCCCCGAAAGGGGGGTGTCAGCAGCCGCGCATGCCCGTGCTGCCGGCCCACGCGCCGGGGCCGGGAGCGATCGCGCCGCGCATGCCCCGGGCGCTGCGTCGCCAGCGGTCGACGGGCGGCTCGAGCCGTTCGGCACCGCGCGCCGCCTGCTCGGCGAGCACCGCCATGATGACAGCGTGGGCGGCGGCGAGCTCCTCGTCGGTGGGGCTGCCGGCCACGACGCGGATGCTCGGTAGAGCATCCGGCATCGCGTCGCCGGGGTTCGCGGGGGTGTCGCTCACAGCGGGATGTTCCCGTGCTTCTTCGGCGGCAGGCTCGCCCGCTTGCCCTTGAGTGCGCGCAGCGCCTTGATGACGGCCACGCGGGTCGCGGCCGGCTCGATGATGCCGTCGAGCTCGCCGCGCTCGGCGGCGAGGAACGGGCTGGCGACGTTGTAGGTGTACTCGTTGGCGAGACGCGTGCGCACCGCCGCGACGTCCTCACCGGCCGCCTCGGCCTCTTTGATCTCGTTGCGGTACAGGATGTTCACCGCACCCTGCCCGCCCATCACGGCGATCTCGGCCGTCGGCCAGGCGAGGTTCATGTCGGCGCCGAGCTGCTTCGAGCCCATGACGATGTAGGCGCCGCCGTAGGCCTTGCGGGTGATGACGGTGACGAGCGGCACGGTCGCCTCGGCGTAGGCGTAGAGCAGCTTGGCGCCGCGGCGGATCACGCCCGTCCACTCCTGGTCGGTGCCGGGCAGGTAGCCGGGCACGTCGACGAGGGTGAGGATCGGGATCGAGAAGGCGTCGCAGAAGCGCACGAAGCGCGCGGCCTTCTCGCCGGCGTCGATGTTGAGGGTGCCGGCCATCGCGTTCGGCTGGTTGGCGATGACGCCGACGCTGCGACCCTCGACGCGGGCGAAGCCGATGACGATGTTCGGCGCGAACAGCGGCTGCACCTCGAGGAACGAGCCCTCGTCGACGACGTGGTCGATGATGTCGACGACGTCGTACGGCTGGTTCGGGCTGTCGGGGATCATCGTGTTGAGCTTGCGGTCGTCGTCGGTGATCTCGAGCTCGACGGCCGACTCGTACTGCGGCAGCTCGGCCAGGTTGTTGTCGGGCAGGTAGCTGAGCAGCGCGCGGGCGAAGTCGAAGGCGTCGTGCTCGTCGCTTGCGAGGTAGTGCGAGACACCGGAGGTGCGGTTGTGCGTGAGCGCGCCGCCGAGCTCCTCCATGCCGACGTCCTCGCCGGTGACGGTCTTGATGACGTCGGGGCCGGTGACGAACATCTGGCTGGTCTTGTCGACCATGATCACGAAGTCGGTGAGGGCGGGCGAGTACACCGCACCGCCGGCGGCAGGGCCGCAGATGATCGAGATCTGCGGGATCACGCCGGAGGCCGCGGTGTTGCGGCGGAAGATCTCGCCGTACTTGCCGAGCGCGACCACACCCTCCTGGATGCGCGCGCCGCCCGAGTCGAGGATCCCGATGATCGGGACGCCCGTCTTGAGCGCGAGCTCCATGACCTTGATGATCTTCTCGCCCGCGACCTCGCCGAGCGAGCCGCCGAAGATCGTGAAGTCCTGGCTGTACACGGCGACCTGGCGGCCGTGGATGGTGCCCGTGCCGGTGACGACCGCGTCGCCGTAGGGGCGCTTGGCATCCATGCCGAACGCGCTCGTGCGGTGCCGCACGAACTCGTCGAGCTCGACGAAGCTGCCGTGGTCGAGCAGCGCGTCGATGCGCTCGCGGGCGGTCAGCTTGCCCTTCGCGTGCTGCTTCTCGATCGCGGCCTCGCCGGCGGCGGTCACCGCCTCGTGGTAGCGCACCTTGAGGTCGGCGATCTTGCCGGCGGTGGTCGACAGGTCGGGGGGGCTCGTCTGCTCGGTCACCGGGTCAGCCTATCGACAGCACCCCCCGGGCACGGTTTGGGGATGAGCCACAAAAACGCGGGCCGCCGCTGTGCCCCGCCACGGTCGGATGCCCGGGCCTGCGCCTAGCCTGGGTGCATGCCCGACCCGCTCCTGCCGCTCAGCCGCGCGCTCGCCCCGACCCTGGAGTGGCGCGCCTCGTGCCCGTCGACGAACAGCGAGCTCGTGGCTCGGGCCGCCGAGCTGCCCGACCTCGCCGTACTCGCCACCGACACGCAGACCGCTGGCCGGGGACGCCTCGACCGCGTGTGGTCGACACCCCCCGGCTCGGCGCTCGCCGTCTCGGTGCTCGTGCGGCACGACGGAGGGTTCGGCGCCGCCGACCCGGGCCGGGCGAACGCCGACGCCGGCCCGGCGACCCCCGACCCGCGCCGGGCGAACGCCGACGCCGGCCCGGCGACCCCCGACCCGCGCCGGGCGACCGCCGACCCGGGCCGGGCGACCCCCGACCCGCGCCGGGTGACCCCCGACCCGCGCCGGCTCGGCTGGCTGCCGCTCGTCGCCGGGGTCGCGATGACCCGCGCGGTGCGCGCCCTCGGCGTCGCGGGGGCCGCGCTCAAGTGGCCCAACGATGTACTCGTCGAGACCGGCCCCGCCCCGGGCAAGCTCAGCGGAATCCTCACCGAGCTGACTCCGCACGGCGTCGTCATCGGGGCGGGGCTGAATCTGACCGCTCAGGTCGACGAGCTGCCGGTGCCGACCGCGACCTCGCTCGCGCTGCAGGGCGTGCCCGCCGCGGCCGCGACTGCCCCGGCCGCGACTGCCCCGGCCGCGACTGCCCCGGCCGAGACCGCCCCGGCCGCGGTGGCCGATGAGGCGCTCGCCGCCTATCTCGGGCAGCTGTGGCCGCTCATCGAGCGGTGGCGGGCCGAGCCCGAGCCGGCGCGGCTGCGGGCGCTCGTCGAGCCCGAGCTGAGCACCCTCGGCCGCGGGGTGCGCGTCGACCGCCCGGGGCAGCCGGTGCTGATCGGCAGCGCATCCGGTCTCGATGACGACGGTCGGCTGCTGGTGCGCCCGGCCGACACGAGCCTGGCGATGCTCGCCGTGGCAGCCGGAGACGTGACGCATCTGCGGTATGAATAGGGCATGACGGGGGAGGGTCGAGCGCCGGAGCGGGTGATCGCGCGGCTGCGTCCGCACGCGCGGGCGCTCGTGCTGCCCTCGCTGGCGCTCATCGCCCTCACCGGGGCGGCCACCTACCTGGCCGTGACTCTCGACGAGCTGTGGATGCGCCTCGCCGCCCTGCTCGCCGGGCTCGTGCTCGCCGCGCTGCTGTGGCTGCTGCCCCTGCTGCGGTGGCTCAGCACGCAGTACGTCGTCACTACCCGGCGCGTGGTGCTCAGCCGCGGGCTGTTCGTGCGCACCCGCAGCGAGGTGCTGCTGAGCCGCAGCCACGACGTCACCCTGCGCCGCTCGGGCCTGCAGGGCGCCTTCCGGTCGGGCGATGTGCTGCTGAACACGGGCCTCGACCGACCGATCGTGCTGCGGGATGTTCCGCGCGCCGACCTCGTGCAGGCCGCGCTCGGCGACGTCATGGAGGCCAGTACGACGTCGATCGCCGTGGTGCGGCGACCGGTCGATGACACCGGCGACCTGCCGCGGCGCGACCGTTCGGGCCGCTAGACGACGTCGGCGTCGGCGCGCGGCGCGCGCGCCGGATGGAACACCCACCACCGGTACAGCGAGAACCGGAAGATGCTGCCCAGCGCGAGCCCGACGACGTTGGTGGCGATGTTGTCGGCGAGCACGCTCGTGAACCCCAGCACGTAGTGCGAGATCACGAGGCATCCGACCGCGATGAGCATGCCGCCGATGCTCACGATGGCGAACTCCACCGCTTCGCGCGCGGCGGGCCGCCGCCGCTCGAGCCGGAACGTCCAGTAGCGGCTGCCCAGCCAGTTGACGGCGATCGCGACCGAGGTGGAGATGACTTTCGCGATGACCGGCCCTTCGGCGATCGCTTCGGGGGCGAGCACGGTCAGCCGCAGCGCGTTGAACAGCGCGACGTCGACGACGAGTCCGATGAATCCGACGGTGCCGAAGCGGGCGAGCTGGGGCAGGAGGGTGCGCATCGGTCCTCGGGGGGTGCGGTGGTCGGCCAGAATAGGCGGGAGTCGTCCGCAGTCTAGTGAGGAGCATCCATGGCCGTCGTCGGCGTCATCGGTGGGGGCCAGCTGGCGCGGATGATGATTCCGCCCGCGACCGCGCTCGGCCTGGAGATCCGTGTGCTCGCGGAGGCGCCCGACGCGTCGGCACGGCTCGCGGCGACGACCGTCGGCGACTACCGCGACACCGCCGCGGTGCTCGCCTTCGCCGACGGCTGCGACGTGATCACGTTCGACCACGAGCACGTGCCGCAGGAGGTGCTGCGCGCCCTGGTGGCCGCGGGTGCCGCCGTGCACCCGGGCCCGGATGCTCTGCTCTACGCCCAGGACAAGCTGCAGATGCGCGCCCGCCTGTCGCAGCTCGGCGTGCCGCAGCCCGACTGGGCGCGGGTCGCGTCGGCCGACGAGCTGAGCGGATTCCTCGTCGACCACGGTGGGCGCGCGGTGGTGAAGACGCCGCGCGGCGGCTACGACGGCAAGGGCGTGCGCGTGGTCGACGATGCGGCGCAGGTGGCCGATTGGCTGTCGGAGGGGCCGTTGCTGGCGGAGGAGCTGGTGCGCTTCGATCGGGAGCTCGCGCAGCTGATCGCGCGCCGGCCGAGCGGGGATGCTCGGCTGTGGCCGCTCGTGGAGACGGTGCAGCGCGGTGGCGTGTGTGCCGAGGTGATCGCGCCGGCTCCGCAGACCTCCGACGCGCAGGAGCGCGCGGCGGCGGAGATCGCGACGACGATCGCCCACGGGCTGGGTGTGACGGGGGTGCTCGCGGTGGAGCTGTTCGCGGCCACCGACGGGCGGGTGCTGGTGAACGAGCTGGCGATGCGCCCGCACAACAGCGGTCACGTCACGATCGAGGGGTCGACGACCAGCCAGTTCGAGCAGCACCTGCGCGCGGTGCTCGACTGGCCGTTGGGCGACACCGAGCCGCGCGCTCGGTGGGGGGTCATGATCAACGTGTTCGGGGCGCTGCCCGATGACCGTATTGCGGCTGCGCTCGCTCAGCAGCCGACCGCGAAGGTGCACGCCTACGGCAAGGGGGCGCGTGCCGGTCGCAAGGCGGGCCATGTGACGGTGATCGGCGACGAGCTCGACGATGTCGTGTATCGGGCGCGCGCCGCGGCGAGCCACTTCGACGTCGACTAGCACTGGCGGCGCCCCGCGAGCTCTCGGTAGTGCAGTTCTGCCGCGGTGCCGCCGCGACCCCGTCCCGCCGCAGCCCCGTCCCGCCGCAACCCCGAACCGCCGCAACCCCGTCCCGCTGCAACCCCGAACCGCCGCGACCCCGTCCCGCCGCAGCCCCGTACCGCCGCAACCCCGTACCGCCGCAGCCCCGAACCGCGGCGCCGCGATTGCCGGCGGTCTTCGGCGGGGCTCGCTGGCGCCGCGGCTGTGCTCACGTCGCGGGCAGGGCTCGCTGGCGCCGCGGCTGTGCTCACGCCGCGGGCAGGGCTCGCTCTATCGGCTCGCTCACGCCGGGCATGGCGAGGGGGTGCCGCTCTGGGTCGAGCGTGGCGGGTGGCCGGGCGCGATAGTCGTCACGCCCGTCGGGTCGTCGATGTCGTTCGATCTGCCACCCGTTGTTGTGCACGAGCAAATGGTGGTGTCGGCAGAGAAGGATGCCGTCGGCCACATCGGTGCGTCCGTCGGCGGCCTGCCACGGTTCGATGTGGTGTGCCTCACACCAGGACGGGGGACGTTCGCAGCCGGCCCACCGGCAGCCGCCGTCGCGCACCGAGAGCGCCACGCGCTGCCGTGAGGTGAAGAGGCGCTGCGAACGGCCCACGTCGAGCGGCTGACCGGTCGAGGCGATGAGCACGGGCGTGTGCGTGCCAGTGCAGAGCAGTCGTTGCACGGTGGGCAGCGACACCGGCTCGGGCTGCCCCTCGAGGTGCGCGAGCCCGGTGCCCTCGGTGAGGTCGCGCGCGGTCACGACGACTCTGACCGACGGCGCTCCGCTTCCGAGGAGCGACCCCGAGTCGGCGTCTGCACCCGCACGCAGGAGGTCGACGAACACGTCGGACGCGTACTGCTCGGGCGTGCGGTCGTCGGCGCGCATCCGCTCGATCAGTTCGGCGTCGCGGGGCGAGAGGAAGGTGGGGCCGCCCCGTCGGGGCGAGGTGGCGCGGTCGTACAGGTCGGTGATGACGGCCGCTGACTCGGGGTCGAGCACCCATGTCGCCCGCGTCATGCCGTCGCTCGTGCGAAATACCCGCAGCGACCGAGCCTCGCGATGGGCTCGCTCGCGCCCAGCGACGCCCGCGGCGTCGAGCTCGTCGCGCAGCTGCCGAGCTCGACGGAAGAGCCGGTCGACGTCGAGCGAGCCCACCTCGGTGAGGAGGCGACGCACAGCCTCGGCGAGCGCGTCGGCGCTCACCGTGGCGCTCTCGTCGCCCAGTCCGCTGCGGATCGCCGCTAGCCCTGCCGTCGACAGAACCCCGAGGGTGACCGGCTCGATGAGCGCGTGGGCCCACCGCGGCAGGGTCGGCGCGATCTCACTGCCCGACCCCGGTTTCGCGGTCGCGCCGTTCGCCTGTGCAGCCTCGAGCAGCATCGACCCCGCTCGTACCGCGATCTGCGCGTCATGCCGCGACGAACCCGTGGCCACCCGCACCAGCTCGGCCGCTGTGCGGTGCCCGTGGCGTTGCGCGAGGCCGTCATGCGCCAATGGCGGGCGCGATCGGCGGGCGACCTCCCCTGCGAGGAGCGCCGAGCGGGCATCCACAAGGCGTCGAACGTCGGCAGCGCGTTCGAGGGCGGCGAGCAACTCGTCGTCGGGCATCGACGCGAGCTCGCGGGGGTCGCCGCCGTCGCCGCTCTCGGCGAGCGCACGATGAGCCGTGGCGAGCGCGATGAGCAGTGAGGCTGACATGACCCCATTCTCTCAATATTCGAAACTATGTTCTATAGGAGCGAGGAATCTCCGGATAACTTCTCACACGTTCGCCGTGTGGAGGAGAGGTCGACGGTGACGGTGCGCGCGTGCTCCCGTGCTCCCGTGCGCATGCGCACGGGAGCCGGTGTGATAAGTGGCGGTATTGCGCAAAAAGGTACGGCGCAGGAAGCCAGGACGCAGGAAGCGACGGCACAGGAAGCCACGTCACAGGAAGCCACGTCACAGGAACCCACGACACAGGAAGCCACGACACGGGAACCCACGACTTCGGCGCAGAAGGCCACGGTGCACGGGTGTGCTGTGCGGGCGCGCCCCTCCCGCCCGCGCGCACCCCTGCCCTCTACCCTTAACCCCATGACCTCCCCCCGCGTCGCCGTCGTGATGGGCTCCGACTCTGACTGGCCGGTCATCCAGGCCGCGGCGGAGGCGCTCGCCGAGTTCGGCATCGCCTGCGAGGTCGAGGTGCTGAGCGCCCATCGCACCCCTGACGCGATGATCGCGTTCGGTCGTGCGGCCGCGGGCAGGGGCATCCGCGCGATCATCGCGGGTGCGGGGGGCGCCGCCCACCTGCCGGGCATGATCGCGAGCGTCACCACCCTGCCTGTCATCGGCGTTCCGGTGCCGCTGAAGCATCTCGACGGAATGGACAGCCTGCTCAGCATCGTGCAGATGCCCGCCGGCATTCCGGTGGCGACGGTGTCGATCGGCGGGGCGCGCAATGCGGGCATCCTCGCGGCGCGCATCATCGGGTCGACGGATGCGCCCGTCGCCGAGCGGCTCGCGGCCTTCGCGGCCGACCTCGAGCAGCAGGTGGCTCAGAAGAACGCGGCCCTGAAGGCGTCGCTGCCCGCCTCGTGAGCTCCGCACCCGCCCTGAGCCGGGCGTCCGCCGCGACCACCCCACCCGCCCACGCCGTCGCCGCCCTCCCCGTCAGCTCGACCCGGGGTGCCGCATGACCCACACCGCCCCGCTGCGCCACCCCGACGTGCGCGATGCCGCGGCGATGCGCCGGCGCGCGTGGTGGCTGCTGGGGCTGAACCTGCTGATTCCCGGCAGCGCGCAGCTGCTGGCGGGCGACCGGCGGTGGGGCCGCTTCGCGGTCGGCGCCACGTTCGTGCTCTGGGGCGCGGCGCTCGCCGCCGCCCTGCTGTTCGTGCTGTGGCGTCCGGCGGCGCTGACTCTGGCGACGAACGTCGTGGTGCTGTGGATCGCCCAGGCCGCAGCCCTCTTCTACGCGGTGCTGTGGCTGCTGACCACGCTCGACGCGCTGCGGCTGGTGCGGCTGGTGCGCACGCCGTCGGGGGCGCGCCTGCCGATCGCGCTGTTCGCAGTGCTGAGCCTGGTGCTGAGCACGGGCACGGCGGGCTACGCGGCGATGCTCGCCGGCGTGGGCCGTGACGCCCTGGGTTCGGTGTTCGGCGCGGGCGGCATCGTGGCGCCGATCGACGGTCGCTACACCTTTCTGCTGCTGGGCGGGGATGCGGGGGCCGACCGCATCGGCCTGCGCCCCGACAGCATCACGCTGGTGAGCGTCGATGCGGGGTCGGGCGCGGTGACGATGGTGGGCATCCCCCGCAACCTGTACAACGTGCCGTTCGAGGAGAGCTCGCCGCTGCACGAGGTGTGGACGAACGGCTTCGACTGCGGCGATGACTGCCTGCTCGCCTACCTGTATCCATGGGTCGAGGAGCGCCCTGAGCTGTACCCCGACGCCGAGCGGCAGGGCAGCACGCCCGCGCTCGAGGCGATGAGCGACGCCGTCGAGGGGATCACCGGGGTGCCCGTGCAGTGGACGGTGCTGATCGACATGGCCGGCTTCGAGACGCTCATCGACGCGCTCGGCGGAGTCGTCGTCACCGTCGATGAGCCGGTGACGCTGGGCATCAACGGCGGCCCGGTCGTGGGCCGCATCGAGGCCGGCGAGCAGCGGATGAACGGCTACACCGCGCTCTGGTACGCCCGCAGCCGGTACGAGCTGACCGACTTCGACCGCATGGAGCACCAGCGGGACATCCAGGAGGCGATGCTCCAGCAGCTCGACCCCGCCACGGTGCTGACCAGGTTCCAGGCGATCGCCGAGGCGTCCAGTGATCTCGTCCGAACCGACGTGCCGCAAAGCATGCTGGGTGTGCTGAGCGACCTGGCCGTGCAGTCGCGCGCGCACGAGATCCGGCGCCTCGAGCTGGTGCCGCCCGTCATCGACAACGTCGCCCCCGACTGGCAGCTGATCCGCGCACTGGTGGCGGAGGCCCTCGCACCGCTGCCGGAGCCGACGACGACGCCGAGCCCGTAGGGGTGCGATGCTCTCGGGCCGGGATGCCCGCTAGAGGTCGGCGTGCAGCTGCCAGGTCTTCTCGGCCGAATCGCGCCAGCTGAACGCCTGCGCCCGGTCACGACCGGCGACTCGCAAAGCTTCGGATGCCGCCTCGTCATCAACGATTCCCGCGATCGCATCGGCCAGCCGCTCAGCCAGACCGTCCGCGGGCTCCCGCGCAACCACGTGACTGGCTCCGCCCGCTACTTCGACGAGCGCGGGTACGTCAGTGTGGATCACCGGCACACCCAAGCTCATCGCCTCCAGCAAGGGCAACCCGAAACCCTCGGCGGCGCTTGGCATTACCAGAGCTCGTGCTCCCTCCATGACCGCGGCGACGTCGCCGTCTGGCACCGTACCGAGTTCGCGCACGCGACCGTAGGCCAGACCCGCGTCTGACGCCAGCGTCAACAGGTCAATTCCGCCCCAGCCGGGCGGCCCCACATGCACCAGCGGAAGATCAGCGCGGTCGAGACGTGCGAGAGCGGCCACCAGGCTGTCGAGACCTTTGCGCGGCTCGACCGTGCCCACTGCAACGAGGTAGCTGTCGGGAAGATCGAGGGCTTCGCGGCGCACAACGGCATCCGACGGGGCTGTCAGTCCGGTCGCTACAGCACCTGCGATCACACGCACCCGATCGCCGAGCTGCAGATAGTGCGCGATCTCCTCGGCGACAGCGTGCGTGGGCACGACTATCGCGTCGGCGTAGCGCTCCGCACGTCGTGCCATCGCGTGGTGCCAAGCGACTCCACGAGCAGTCAGCGTCTCGGGGTGGGTCCACGGCACCGCGTCGTGAATCGTCACGACGATCTGCTCGCCGGGGTTGTTGGCGCGATCATGCCGGAAGAGCGGTGCCACCAGACTCGGAGCGTGCGTTGTCGAGCCAGCACCGAGGCGCGTGAAGCCATGCTGCCAAGCCGCGGCGATCTGCCGCCGGTCGAGGGAACTCTTCTCGAGCCGCTGCAGCCCTGGCAACGACTCCTCGACCTCGCGGTAGACGCTCTCGGGTGACGCCGGAACCCAGCCCGACACCGCGCAGCCTCGGGGTTGGGTCGCGATCAGGGCCCGTGTCAGCTCCCGTGCATAACGCCCTATGCCACCCGGAACCGGGGCGGCGAGCTGGTCGAGGATCACACGAAGAGTCGTCATGGGCTAGGCCCCAGGCTAGTCGGTCAGGCTCGGGATCAGGCGGGCGACCACCTCGACCGTGTCCTGCCAGTCTCGAACCGCGTGCGTGCGCACTCCCACCGCGATCACCGGGAAGTCATTGCCGCCCTCATCGAGCCGGTCGCCGATGAAGAGCATCTCGCCAGCGGGGATCCCGGTTAACTCGGCAAGCTTGCGCATGCCGTACGCCTTGTCGATGCCTCGGCGGGTGATGTCGACCGACGTCGATCCACCCGATCGGACTTCTAGCTGGGGCAAGCGCGCGGCGACCGCGACACGCAGTTCTTCCTTCTTGGACCCATCCGGATCCCACGCCTTCTTGGCCTCGACGGGGGCTTCCTGCCCCAGTGCCGAGAAGGTCACCTGTGATCCGCGATCTTCGAGAATCGGCCCCCAGGTCTCCGACTCCCACAGCGCGAGGCGGCGCGCCTCTTCTTCGACGATCCGCAGCGCATCCTGCCGCTCCGCTTCCTCTAGGTTCTCGGCATATTGCTGTACCCATTCGCCGTGCTGGAAGGTCCAGTACTGGGTTCCGCATGTCGGCATGAGGTGCAACCGCGCGAGTAGGGGTGCTGTCGACTCCGGTAGCCGGTCGAGGATCTGAGCACGGAACTGCCCGTACTGCCCGCCCGAGATGATGCAGATCGGACGGCGCTCGAGCAAGGCGATCAGCTGCTCGAGCATGCTCTCCGGAAGCGGTGACTTTGACGGCGCGAGAGTGTCGTCGAGATCGAAAGCGACAAGGGCAGGGGGCGTGGTCATGGTGGACTCCAGCAGGTGGGTACGGGGGCGGTGGGGAACGGGGAGTGCTTGTGTCAGACGTGAGGCGTCGGCGGAGGAGAGTCCCAGCCGATAGTTGCAGCCGCGTCGAGGAACGCCTCCTGCCAGTCGCGCAACGGAGCGAGTCCGATGTGGGACCAGCCGTCATGCCCCAGCACCGACCAGCGAGGGCGAGCGGCGGGTCGTGCACCCGGCTGGGTCGCACTCGGCCTGACCAAGGCCGGGTCGAGCCCTGCCGTGGCGACGATCACACGCGCGAACTCGTACCAGGTCGCCTGGCCGCTGGCGGTCGTGTGGAGCACACCGCTACGCACGCCGTGATCGATGAGGGTCATGGTGTGCTCGGCGACATCCCGCGTCCAGGTGGGCTGGCCCCACTGGTCGTTGACGACATCGAACGGTTCTCCGAGGGCAGCCCGCCCGCGAATCGCTGTAGCGAAGTTCGACCCATGTGCGCCATACAACCAGGCGGTGCGCAGCACGATCACCCCTGATGGATGCGCGGCGCGCGCTCGGCGTTCACCCTCGGACTTCGTGCGGCCATAGACAGAGATCGGTCGCAGGGGTGCGTTCTCTGCCCAGGGTTCTTCGGCCCCCGCGGGCTGGTCACCCCCGAAAACGTAGTCTGTCGAGTACTGAACGAGCACCGCGCCAACCTCTGCGCAGGCTCGGGCGAGGTTCTCGGCGCCATCAGCGTTGACCCGCTCGGCTGCGGCGGCATCGCTCTCGGCAGCATCCACTGCTGTGTAGGCCGCGGTATTGAGAACCACATCGTGTCCACGAACCGCCGTGCGGCACGCCTCGGCATCCGTGATGTCGAGCTCGGCGCGACCCAGGGACGTCACCGGGCGGTCGGCGAGCATCGACCGCAGATCGTGGGCGAGCATCCCGCCAGCGCCCGTCAGTAGAAACCGTGTCACGCCTCCATCAACTCCTGCGCCCGGTAGCGCGCCTCAGTGGCGTCTTTCTGCGGGGCCCACCACTCTTCGTTGGCGCGATACCAGTCGATGGTGGCGGCGAGACCGGCCGCGAAGTCGCCAAACTGCGGCACCCAACCGAGCTCGGTGCGCAACTTGGTTGAGTCGATCGCGTACCGCAGGTCGTGGCCGGGACGGTCGGTGACGTGGTCGTACGAGTCGGCGGGCTGGCCGAGGGTCGTGAGGATGAGCTCCACGACCTCCTTGTTGTTCTTCTCGCCGTCGGCTCCGATGAGGTAAGTCTCGCCGATGCGGCCCTTCTCGAGAATCGTGAGCACAGCGGCCGAGTGGTCGTCGGCGTGAATCCAGTCGCGCACGTTCTCGCCCGTGCCGTACAGCTTCGGCCGCTCGCCGCGCAGCACGTTGGTGATCTGTCGGGGGATGAACTTCTCGACGTGCTGGTAGGGCCCGTAGTTGTTCGAGCAGTTGGAGATCGTGGCGGCCACCCCGAACGATCGCACCCAGGCGCGCACGAGCAGGTCGCTGCCCGCCTTGGTCGACGAGTACGGGCTCGAGGGGTTGTAGGCCGTCGACTCGGTGAAGCGGGCCGGGTCATCGAGCTCGAGGTCGCCGTAGACCTCGTCGGTCGAGATGTGGTGGAACCGGGTGCCGTGCCGCCGCGCGGCTTCGAGCAGCGTGTAGGTGCCGATCAGGTTCGTGTCGACGAAGGGGCGCGGGTCGTCGAGCGAGTTGTCGTTGTGGCTCTCGGCGGCGTAGTGCACGACAGCGTCGGCGGCCGCGGTCAGCTCGTCGACGAGCGCCGCATCGCAGATGTCGCCCTGGATGAACGCCAGGCGATCATCCGGAAGCCCCGCGAGCGACGCGCGGTTGCCGGCGTACGTCAGCTTGTCGAGAACCGTTACGTGATGGGCAGTGTGCTCGATGACGTGGTGCACGAAGTTCGAGCCAATAAACCCGGCCCCGCCGGTGACGAGCATTCTCACCCCCGAAGTCTACTGAGGGGGCTCCGCATTTCTGGCTTCCGGGTCGAGGGGCTGGGGGCGGGGCTCGGCCCGCCTCGCCTCCGCGGCCGCCTGGTACGCAGCTCGGTGAACGTTCGCGCTCTCGCGCCATGAGAATTGCGCGGCACGGGCGCGCGCCCGCGCGCGAATCTGATCGCGCTCGGTCGGATTGTTCACCAGTTCACGCAGCGACTGCGCAATGTCAGACACGTCGGGCTCGCAGTACACGGCGCCATCCCCGGCGACTTCGGGCAGGGCCAAACGGCGCGTCGTCAAGACCACTGCTCCCACCGCCATCGCCTCCAACACGGGAAGACCGAAGCCCTCGCCCTCACTCGGGTAGGCAACGACGGTGGCTCCCCCTAAGAGCGGAACGATGTCATCGGCGTCCACGTACCCCAGGGACAGCACGAGGTCGGGCGCGGGATGCTCGCTGAGCGCGGCGTCCAGGCCCGTCTCCCATCCACGGGCACCCGCCAGTACGAGCAACGGAGGCTGTTCGAGTTCGACGGCGAGCCGTGCATGCGCCCGGATGAGGGTCGGCACGTTCTTGCGGGGTTCGATCGTGCCCAGGAATAGCACGTACGGTCGCGTCACGCCTCGGCGTGACAACACGGCATCAACGCTCTCGTCTGTAGGCGGCCGAAATCGCTCGTGATCGACGCCGTGATGGGCGACCACGACGCGATCGGCCGGATGCCCGGTGGCGTGCTCGAGTTCGGTGGCAGTGGCACGGCTCGGCGCAATGATCGCCTGTGCCAGGTGCACCGAGCTACGTATCCAACTCTTGAAGAACCAGCGCTTGATCGGCCGGTGCATGGTCGGTTCGGTGAAGAAGGTGACATCGTGCACGGTCACGACGCGAGGCAGAGCGGTCGTGATGGGCGTTGTGTAGTGCGGAGAGTGGATGACGTCGACGCGGTATCGAGTGGCCAGCCGTGGAAGCGCAAGCTGCTCCCACGCCAGCCGAAAGGCTCGCCAGCGAAGAGCGCGTGGTCCGGAAACGACCGTCGCCGTTGCTGCGAGAGACCGGTAGCGCTCTGCGTCACGAGGTTGGCAGACAACCACGAGATCGACATCGAGCATGTGCACGAGTTCGTCCACGTAACGAGCCACGCCGCCGCGATCGACCGGCATCGCCGTCGCGTCCAGCATCACGCGGATTCGGCCGTCGCCGCTCTGCACAGCCGCGCGATTCCGTGGACTCCTCACGGCTATCACTCTACGCAGTCGAGACGGGTTCACGTGGCGGTTGCCATCGGTCCCGTTGCTAGGGTGGGCGCGTGCACACTCGAGGACTCATGATCGCGGGCGCCGTCGAGTTCACTCCGCGCCAGTTCTCCGATGACCGTGGCCTGTTCGCGGAGTGGTACCGGTTCGAGTCGCTGCGTGACACGGCGGGACACGCGCTCGATCTTCGGCAAGCAAACGTCTCCGTATCGCACAGGGGAGTGGTTCGGGGAATTCATTACGCCGACGTGCCTCCCGGGCAAGCCAAGTACGTCACGGTCATGAGCGGCGGCATCATCGACTACGTCGTTGACCTACGAATAGGGTCTCCCACCTATGGCCGCCACGAAACCGTCCGACTCGATTCTGAGGATCGGCGGGCCCTGTACCTCGCTGAAGGCCTCGGCCACTGCTTCGTTGCGTTGACGGACAACACTGTCGTGACCTACCTGGTTAGCGAGGTCTTCTCTCCCGAGCGAGAGCACGGCATCAACCCGTTCGACGAGACCCTCGGCCTGGAGTACCCCTTTCCTCGCTCCGAGCTCATCATCTCCCCGAAAGATAGCGAGGCGCCCACTCTCGCCATCGCCGAAGCGAAGGGGCTGCTCCCCTCCTACACTGCGTCGGTTGACTACGCCACCGCGCTTTCGCAACGAGGTTCTCGGCGATGAAGGGCATCATTCTGGCCGGCGGTTCGGGAACCCGGCTGTGGCCGATCACCAAGGGCATCTCCAAACAGTTGATGCCGGTGTTCGACAAGCCCATGATCTATTACCCGCTGTCGACGCTCATGATGGCGGACATTCGCGAGATTCTCATCATCACTACCCCGGAGTACCGGGCCCAGTTCGAAGCTCTGTTCGGTGATGGGCAACAGCTCGGCATTCGACTCGAGTACGCCGAGCAGCCGTCTCCCGACGGTCTCGCCCAGGCTTTCTTGATTGGCGAGGATTTCATCGCTACCGATAGCGTCGCGTTGGTCCTGGGTGACAACATCTTCCACGGGTCGGGGCTCGGTTCGGCATTGCGCGAGTACCGCGATATCGACGGTGGACTCATCTTTGCGTACCAGGTTTCCAACCCGGAGGCGTACGGCGTCGTCGAGTTCAACGAGGACGGCCGTGCCGTGTCGATCGAAGAGAAGCCTGCCGTGCCGAAGAGTGCGTTCGCGGTGCCCGGTCTCTACTTCTACGACAACAGCGTCATCGAGGTGGCCAAGTCGATCACGCCGAGCGACCGTGGAGAACTAGAGATCTCGAGCATCAACGACCATTACCTGCGCCACGGGCGCCTGCAGGTGCACCGGCTCGACCGTGGAACGGCCTGGCTCGACACCGGCACGTTTGCCTCGATGATGCAGGCCTCCGAGTACGTGAGAGTGATCGAAGATCGGCAGGGTTACAAGATTGGCTGCATCGAAGAGATCGCCTGGCGTGCGGGGTGGATCACCGACGACGAGCTCGCAGCGCTCGCCGAGCCTCTCTCCAAGAGTGGCTATGGCCTGTACTTGAAGCGGCTGCTCAGCGGGCGCTAGCTGTACCCGGTCATGACGTTGGTGACACACGGCTGATCGGTGGCAGGCCTCCGCAAGCGGTGTGAGCTCGAGCGTAGTTGTAGTGCTCAAGCCACGGAGCCAGGGCGTCTTGACGGGCTTGGTTCGTCAGGAACGGGTGCCGGTATGCCCAGTTCTCTTGCAGGGTTCGGTTGAACCGTTCGGCCTTTCCGTTCTGCCACGGGCAGTGCGGTCTGGTCGTCACGTGCCGCGCGCCAAGCAGTCTCAACGTGTCTTGGAACGCGTGGGAGATGACGTAGTTCTTCGCGTTGTCCGTCATCACGCCCCGAATCGCGACGCCATGCTGGGCGAAGAACTCTGCGGCGGCGGTGAGGAACGCAGCGCACGTGGTGCCTTTCTCGTCCGGCAGGACTTGAGCGAACGCGAGCCGGGAGTGGTCATCGACCGCGACGTGAACGTAGTCGAAGCCGAGCTTGCGGGCACGGTCCCGCCGACGGTCGTGATCGATCACGGTCGGGCCGTCGATTCGCCACCCGCCGCCGTCAGGGATGCGGCCGAGTTTCTTCACGTCGACGTGGATCAGATCGCCGGGGTTCTCGTGCTCGTAACGCAGCTGCGTAGTTCGGGAGGCGCGAATGCGGATCCCGGTGACCGGGTCCAGCTCGTGCAGTCGCGGCAGTCCTGCCCGGGCGATGATCCGCGAGGCGGTCGAGGCACTCACCGTGAAGCGCAAAGCCAACTCGTCACGACCTATCCGTTCGGCCTGACGCACCGCGAGCAGATCGCTCACGACCGTATTGGGCGTCGCGGTTGGTGATCGCCGCGGCCGTGATGAGCGATCGACCAAGCCAGCAGCGCCATGGCGGCGGAACCGGCTCATCCAGCGGTGAGCGCACTGTCGTGAGATGCCGAGTTCTTTCGCGACGTGAGAGATCGGGCGGCCCTGCAACACCCGTTGAACCAGGATCATTCGGCCGGCAGGCGCCAGCCTCGCATTACGGTGGACCAAGAGAAGGCCTTCCTCTTCGATGGCGTTAGACACCACTCAGAATGAAGGCCTTCTCCTCAACTACGTGTCACCAACCTGCTGACCGGGTACAGCTAGCGCGCACGCTGGGAACGGTCAGCGCGCGCCGACCAGCCGAAGATCGTTGTCGACCATCGCGGCCACGATTTCTTCAAACCCCAGCGTGGGTGCCCAGCCCAGCTCGCAACGGATCTTGCTGCTGTCGCCCCGCAAACTTGGCGCGTCCACCGGCCGCAACCACTCTGGGTTGAAGCTCACGTAGGGGCGCCAATCGGAGATTCCCGCGGCCGCGAAGGCCGCGACGACGAAGTCTTCAACACTGTGGGTCGTTCCGGTCGCGACGACGTAATCGTCCGCGCTGTCGGCGTCGATCATCCGGATCATCGCGTCGACATAGTCGGGCGCCCATCCCCAGTCGCGACGGGCGTCGAGCCGTCCGAGCTCGATCGTCGAGGCGGTTCCTGAGGCGATGGCCGCGACGCCGTGCGTAATTTTCCGTGTGACGAAACTGGTCGGCCGGCGCGGTGACTCGTGGTTGTACAGAATTGCGGAACTTGCCAGCAGCCCTCGCGCCCGATACACCCCGACGAGATGATGTGCGAACGCCTTCGACGCTCCGTAGGGCGAGGTCGGAGCGATACTGGTTAGCTCCGTCTGCGGGTCTTCTGTCGCGCTTCCGAAGAGTTCACCAGTCGACGCCTGCAAGAACCGTACCGGGGTTTCACGATCGCGCGAGATCTGCCACGCAGCCTCGAGCATCACCCCGACAGCGACGCCGTTCACGACCGCGGTCAACTCGGGTCGAGACCACGATTCGGCCACTGAAGAGACGCTGGCCAGATTCACGATGACATCGGGTCGCACCTTCTCGATGATCTCGGCGATCTCGTCGGGCTTCGAGAGATCGGCCACCCACCGGGTTACCTCCGGCCCTGGCGCCCGCTCGTCGTCTGATGTCCAGGCGCGCACGATGGCGTGCGCCTCCCACTCGCGTTCTGCGAGACGCTCACAAAGGTAGGAGCCGTCTTGACCGGTCGCACCGGTGAGCAGAACGGAGGTCATCGGGGTCAGCCCTTCGTTCGTGACTGTTCCGCAAGGTCGTTCTCGACCATCATGCGAACCAGTTCCGGGAAGGTGACTTTCGGCGTCCATCCCAGCACCGACTGAGCTTTCGACGGGTCTCCGATGAGGAGGTCGACTTCCGCCGGCCGCATGAAGCGCTCGTCCTGTCGCACGAATCGCCGCCAGTCTGTGATGCCCGCAACCTCGAACGCGACGCTCAAGAGCTCCTCGATCGAGTGGGTTTCGCCGGTGGCGACGACGTAGTCGTCGGCCTGGTCTTGCTGCAGCATCAGCCACATCGCCTCGACGTAGTCGCCGGCGAACCCCCAGTCGCGCTTCGCGTCGAGGTTGCCCAGAACCAGCTCATCCTGCAGGCCGAGGGCGATGCGCGCGACAGCCTGCGAGACCTTGCGGGTCACGAACTCCGGGCCGCGGCGGGGAGATTCGTGATTGAAGAGGATTCCGCTCGACGCGTGCATGCCGTACGACTCGCGGTAGTTGATCGTCATGTAGTGCCCGAAGACTTTCGCGACGCCGTACGGCGACCGCGGCCAGAGGAGGGTCGACTCCGACTGGGGCACCTGCTGCACCTTGCCGTACATCTCGGAACTCGATGCCTGGTAGAACCGCACCTTGTCGATCTCTGATCCCGCGAACAAACGCGTCGCCTCGAGAATGTTCAACACGCCCTTGCCGGTGACGTCGCTGGTGACGCTCGCGTTCTCCCAGGAATATGCAACGAACGAGATGGCGCCGAGGTTGTACACCTCGTCCGGCTGGGCAGTGTCGAATGCACGAACCAGACTCGACAAGTCTGTGAGGTCACCGGTCAGAAGGGTGACGTCGGGGACGACCTGTCGCACGAGGTCGAACTTCGGATTGTTCTGACCGCGAATCAGGCCGAAGACCTCGTAGCCCTTCGACAACAGCAACTCGGCGAGATACAAACCGTCTTGACCAGTGATGCCAGTGATGAGTGCGCGGGGCATGGGGTAGCCGTCCTCGAAGAAGGTGGAAAAGGGTGGCGAGTAAAACAGGAGAGCATCGAGGTGAAGGGCAAAACACGATCGAAGCCCTCCTAGTCTACGGGGGCGACGTGCTGTGCTTCGCAGCCCGATCAGTCGTCATGGGGGCAGGGCAGGAGTAGAATTTGCTCACGCTGCGGAGCGGGGGCTGCGCAGAGGAGTGAGCGCGAGCTCAAAAAGGGGGATCACGCTGATGGCGCGTGGCAGTCGTATCGGAGCTCTCGTTCTGGTCGGGGCCCTTGCGGTCGCACCGATCGTCTCCTTCGACGGGGTGGGGCCCGCTGCGGCCGTGGCTCCGTCATCCGCGACCCCCGTTCTCACAGAAGTCGGCGCCCCCTTCGCCACCGCGGACTTCAACGGCGTCGTGCTCGACTCTCGGTCGAGCCCGGAAGTCTGGAGCTCGCCCGCGATCGCGGACGTCACCGGTGACGGTCAGCCTGAGCTGATCGTCGGCAGTCTCGACACTCGGGTTCGGGTCTACGCGACCGACTCCACGCGGCGTTTGATCGCCACGATCGATCTCGGGGGTGGAAACCAGTCGACGAGGAATGGTGCTGTTCAGGCGTCTCCGGCCGTCGGCGACGTCAACGGAGACGGAGTCGACGACCTCGTTCTGGCCAACACGGCGGGATACTTGGTTGCCTACTCGGTCAAGGACGGCGTTGCGACACAGATCTTCCGGCGCTACATTGCGCCCGCCTTCACCGGGGCCCTGGAGGGGATCTTCTCGACTCCGGCGCTCGGCTACATCGATGGTGACACCAGCCTCGACACCGTGACCTCGACGTGGGGGCAGATGCTTGACGCGTGGTCGGGGCCGACCGCGACCCGCATCGAGTCGATGCGGCACTGGCTGAAGGATACGATGTGGAGTTCGCCCGCGATCGGCGACGTCGACGGCGACGGCGAAAACGAGATCGTCGTCGGCGTTGACTGCGAGGGGTCTGGCGTATTGCAGCCCTGCTATCCCAAGTCGGGAGGGTTCGTGTTCGCGTTCAACCTCGACGGCTCAGAGAAGTGGCGCTACTTCATCAACAAGGCCGTCGTCTGGTCGAGCCCCTCGCTGGCTGACCTCAATGGTGACGGCGCCCTCGACGTCGTTGTGGGAACCGGCATCTTCTTCAACTCTGCGGAAGCGCGCAAAGTTACCGCCATCAACGGACTCACCGGCACGAAGCTCTGGGAGAGACCGACTATTGAACGCGTCGTTGGCTCCGCATCCATCGCCGACGTTGACGCTGATGGCAAGCCCGAGATCTTCATCATGAGCCGGGGTGGGTTGATGTACTCGCTCGAAGGGGAGAGCGGTGCATTGCGCGGTAACCACAGCGGCACCGTCTGCGTGACGGATGCCAACTTCTTGACGCAACTCGCGGTCTGTTCGAACCCGGCCACCGCGACGCACGGGGGCATCGCACTAGCGGATATCGACGGCGATGGGGCACTGGAGGCCATTACTCAGGCTGAGCAGCAGCTCCGCATCTTCGATGCCAACACCCTGGCATTCGAGGGCGGCTGGCGGTCGTCGTACAACCGCACCATCTTCGCCGGCTCCTCGACTCCGACCGTTGCGAGCGTGAACGGCAAGACGTGGATCGCCATCGCGTCGCGGGCTGACGGTGCGGTGAGCAATACCTCCCGAGACGACTTCGATCGCTTGGTGGTCACCGTCTGGGAGAGCCAGAGCCCCTTGGGTGCCGCACCGTGGCCCACCTTCAAGCAGAACCTGTTCCGAACCGGAAGCGCGACGCTTCCGGTCGTGCCCGATCCGGAGCCCACCCGGAATCTCGTTCGTGCGCTGTATCTCGACTTTCTGGGCCGGGCCCCGAGCGATGCCGAGATGACGAATTGGACCACCCGCCTGATGAATCGCACGATCACGGCGTTCGGTGTCGCCACCGAACTCTCACGATCGGACGAGTGGATCTCGACGGTGATCACCGACTTCTATCGCAACACCCTCAATCGCGAGCCAGATGCCGAGGGTCTGCAGGGGTGGATCAGTGCCGCACGCTCCGGGATGCCGGTTGCGCAGATCGCCTCAGCCTTCTACGCGTCACCGGAGTACTTCTCGACCACGGGCGAGTCCGACTACCGCACCTGGGTTTCTGACCTCTACCTCAAGCTCCTGCTGCGTGCCCCGGATGAGTCGGGACTCGACGGGTGGGTCAACGCGCTCAACCAAGGGATGCGTCGCGACGAACTGGCATTCGGCTTCTATCAGTCACCCGAGACCCTCAGTGTTCGCGTGAACGCTCTCTATGTGAAGTTCTTGGGTCGAGACGGTGAGCCCGCCGGAATCCAAAACTGGATGCCTTTCGTGGCACGGCAGGGAGACCTGGTCTTGGCCGCGGCAATCGCAGGGTCTCCGGAGTACTTCAACCGAGCCCAGACCCGCTGATCAACGAGCTGAGGTCTCGTGACCTCGCTGCTCGTGAGGTCGTATCGCCTTTTCGCCGGGCCCGACCTAAGATCGTGGCGCAGAGAGTGAAATCGAAGGAACTATGGACGACACCGTGAAGCTGAAGGCAGAGCTCGACGAGCTCCGCGAGGCTGTTCTCGACGACTGGATTCTCGTAACCACCCGCAACGTCGATGCGATTCGTGCGATGCAGCGCACCGTGTCGTGGCGCGTGACGAGGCCGCTGCGAATCTTCCGCGGCTTCCAGCGGCGGGCTGCTGACATCGGGTACGTCACCGCGAGTCAGCTGGCCGCGGTGCGCGTTGCTGAGAAACTCGGCCGGGCGCGGTGAGGCGATCGCCATCGGAGCCAGGAGATGTCATTGTCGCCACGCGACGTGCACTTCGGCAAAGACTGCTCGTAGCGGCAGAGGTCCTCTTCCCGCCTCCGTCGGAGGCGGATGCCCTCTCGACGTCCGCGCTCATCCATGAGTTGGCACTGGTGGCGAAGCGTTCGCCCGACCTACACGCGACCTGGTTGCTTCACGTTGCGCTCGTCGGGGTCTTGCCCGAGCAGGAGCAAGTGCATGAGCTTCGTCGTCGACTGGAGCTCTCGAGCGACGGGGCGGTGATTGTCGCTGCGCTGCACTCCACCGTCGACCTGGCCTCACGAGAGGGAGGGTCTCTGCGCACGATGCGCATCGAATCAGAGCGCACGCTCGTCGACGTCAACTTCTGCGCGACTTACGACCACAACACGGGACTGCAGCGGGTGGTCCGCAAGACCATGCCGTACTGGGCACAGGCGGGCCATCCGGTTGAATTCGTCGCCTGGACGCACGACGGTGACGGGTATCGCGCGCTCAGCGACGAAGAACGGGAACGGGTTCTCAACTGGGACGAACGCCAGAAGCGGACCGCGAATTCTGGTGGTCGGACATCCCGGAGGAAGGCGCGGGACGCCGTTCAGGATGGTGAGGTGCTGATCGTGCCGTGGCGCACGATGATCGTGGTCCCCGAGGTTCCCTTCCAGCATCTCTGCCGGAAGATCGCGGCGGCTGCGTCTCTGTCGGGAAACGTGGTCAGCCTGGTCGGGTACGACGCCATCCCGTTGGTCTCGGCCGACAGTCAGCCCCTCGCCGAGTCTGAGCGTTTCGCCCATTACTTGACCATCGTCAAGCACGCACATCTCGTCGTCGGCATCAGCGAGTCAGCTTCCGGGGAGTTCGCCGGATTCCGGCGGGCGCTGACGGCGCAGGGTCTTCCGGGGCCGCAGATCGCTACCGTGCCGCTTGCCCGGGAGGCGCCGCTGGCTCCACCGAAGCGCGCTCGACCGGAGTCTGCCCCGCTTGTCTTGTGCGTGGGAAGTCACGAACCCCGGAAGAATCAGGATGCTGTGCTGTACGCAGCGGAGAATCTCCACGCCGAGGGACTCAACTTCGAAATGGTCTTCGTCGGCGGCGGCAGCCGTTCGGCCATCCACCATTTCGATTCGCGGGTCCGCAGTATTCGACGTCGCGGGTTCGCCGTGCGGTCGCTGCGCGGTACCTCCGACCAGGAGCTCGTCGAACTCTACGACCGGGCCCGGTTCTCCGTCTTTGTCTCGCTTCATGAGGGCTACGGGCTCCCGGTAGTCGAATCGTTACACCACGGGACACCCGTGCTGACGTCGAATTACGGAAGCCTCGCGGAGATCGCACGATTGGGCGGGTGCGTCCTGGTCGATCCCCGTGATGACAGTCAGATTCTGGAGGCGATGCGCCGCATGCTCATCGACGACGAGCTGATCGGTCGGCTTCGCGGAGAGGCAGACTCAATCCCCGAGCGCCCCTGGTCTGTCTATGCCGCGGAATTGTGGAATGCCATCACCGCGACGGTGAGCGTGCCGGCCGCATGAGAAGAGTCACCGCACGCGAGCTCGCGACGCTGACAGCCGGGCTTGACCTCGACCCGAGCAACGTCACCTCTGTCGCCGCGTTGGCCGCGGCGATCGGGCCGCCCGATGATACGGTCTCGTACCTCATTCTGGGAGTTCTCGGGGCGAGGGTGCCCACCGTGGACGAGGTTCGGACATTCACCCGCGAGTGGCGGGCCAGCGACCTGGAAACCGTCATCACCACGGTCATCAGGACTCGCCGACGGACCCCCGGCCGCCGCTCCGTGCGGGTTGTTCGCGACTGTGTCGTCGACGTGACCGACACCGCCCGCTCGTTGTTTACGACCGGGATTCAGAGAGTGGCGCGCGAGACGTTGAGCCGCTGGTCTGACGACGAGGTACACCTCGTTGTCTGGGACGTCGCACTGCAGACGTTCGTTGACGCGAATGACCACGAGAGCGCTCGCGCAAGTCTGGGGACGATCCGGTCGCGCGGCGCTGATGTCGTGATCCCATTCCACTCATCCCTCTTTCTGCCCGAGATCGCTGTGAACCCCGCACGTGCCTCGGCGCTGCGAACGCTGGCGTCCCACTCCGGAAGCGCGACGGTCGCGGTCGGATTCGACTGCATCCCCGTGACAACCGCCGAGACAGCGGGCCCCGGCATGCCCGGCGCCTTCAGCAGATACCTGAGTACGCTCGCTCGGTTTTCGCTCGTCCTTCCCATCTCGGAGGCGGCGGGGTCGGAGTTCTCGGGCTGGCGCGACATGCTCGCTGGTGCGGGGCTGACGGGGCCCGAGATTGCGGTCTTGCCGCTTCCCACCGACACGGCTTCGGCGACATCGCCTGCCGTGCATCACCTGCCCGCCGGTCTGAACCCTGCCGAGCAACCGATCGTGCTGGGCGTTGGCAGTCGCGAACCGCGAAAGAACCATCTGAACTTCCTGCACGCGTGCGAGCTGAACTGGCGGGCCGGTCGTGACTTCGCTGTGGTGCTCGTCGGGGGCAATTCGTGGGAGTCCCGTCGAGTGGATGACCTTATCTCTGATCTTCAGCGACGGGACCGCACGATCGCCTCGCTTTCGGGCGTGGATGACGACTCCCTCCAGAGCTTGTACCGGCACAGCCGTTTCTCGGTGTTCTGTTCGGTCAACGAGGGTTTTGGGCTTCCGGTCGTCGAGTCGCTTTCGTACGGTACTCCGGTCATCACCTCTGATTTCGGGAGTATGCGCCAGCTCGGTGAAGGTCGGGGGGCAATGCTCGTCGACCCTCACAATCCACAGGCGATGGCTGACGCGATCGCGACTCTGCTCGATGACGACGCCGCTCTCGCGACGCTGGCGGCGGAATTGCGACAAACAGAACGGCGAACCTGGGGCGACTATGCTCGTGAGGCTCGAGCAGCCATCGAGCGAGCACAGCGAAGCACAGAACCTAAGGAGCCCGCGCGATGAATGAAGCGGAACTCCGGGCTCTGCGACTGTCGCAGACACCTTTCGAGAGAGCGACTGCAGACCGTCCGCCCTTGTTCGCCGGCTTCGCGCGATCGATTCGCGAACTTCACCAGCATCGTGGCTTGCTCGTCATGCTGATCCGTCGCGAACTGAAGGCCCGTTACAAAGACAGCTCTCTGGGGTTTCTCTGGAGTCTGATTCGGCCCTTCACCCTCCTGCTGATCTACTTTGTTGCGATCGGGCAGTTTCTCGGGGCAGCCCGCGTGATTCCCGACTTCGCCATCTTCATCTTCGCCGGGCTCACGATCTGGGGGCTCTTCAGTGAGGTCATCACGACGGGGACGAGTTCCATCGTCGCCAATGCGGGCCTGATCAAGAAGGTCTATCTCCCGCGAGAGATTTTTCCGCTCGCAGCTGCTGGCTCGTCCTTTGTGAACTTCGCGATCCAATTCGGCATCCTGGTGGCCGCGGTTCTGGTACTCGGGCGATTCCCGCTTTCCTGGGACCTTCTCTACATCCCCGTCGCTGTCATCGTGGTCGTGACCTACGCGATTGCGATCGCGTTGTTGCTCGCAGCCCTCAACGTCTACCTGCGTGACGTTCAGTACCTCGTCGAGGTGGGCACCCTCATTCTGTTCTGGGCCTCTCCGATCGTGTACTCGTGGTCGTTCGTCATTGCGACGGGCGAGCGCTTGGGTATGGCCTGGATCGAGGCGCTCTATCTGGCTAATCCTGTCTCCGTCACCGTGCTCGCCTTCCAGCGAGGCATCTGGGTGGCCGGCTCACAGGAGACAACGATGGACGACGGCATCGTTGTGCCGGCGCAACCCTGGCCGGCAGATCTCGACCTCCGCCTCCTGGTGATGTTCGTCGTTGGTCTGGCTTTTCTGATCATCGCCCAGCGGGTCTTCGCGCGGCTCCAGGGCAACTTTGCGCAGGAGATCTAGTGGAGCAACCTGTCGTCGTCTCCGTCAAGGAGGTTGCGAAGCGATTCCTGATTCGCAAGGACAAGTCGCTCAAGGAGCGCGTCGTCAACTTCTCCCAGTCTCAGCGCCACAAGGAGGAGTTCTGGGCGCTGACCGGTGTCTCGTTCGACGTGCGCGCCGGAGAGACCATCGGCCTTCTCGGGGCGAACGGCTCCGGCAAGAGCACCCTGCTCAAGGTCATCGGTGGAATCGTGGACCCGTCTGCGGGTGAGATCGCACGTCGGGGACGAATCGCCGCATTGCTCGAGCTGGGCGCAGGCTTTCATCCCGACCTCAGCGGACGTGACAATGTCTACCTCAACGCCGCGATCTTGGGGCTGACGCGGCAGCAAACGGCGGAGCGTTTTGACTCGATCATGGATTTCGCAGAGATCGGCGAGTTCATCGATACCCAGGTCAAGTTCTACTCGTCCGGCATGTATGTGCGTCTTGCATTCGCTGTCGCCGTGCACAGCGACCCCGACGTGCTGCTCGTCGATGAGGTGCTCGCGGTCGGTGACGAGCGCTTCCAGGCCAAGTGCATGGACAAGATCCGCGCGTTCCAGGCCGAAGGGCGCACCATCCTCTTCGTCAGCCACGCGCCGACCACCGTCATGGACATCTGCTCGCGTGCCGTGGTGCTGTCACACGGCGAACTCGTTCACGATGGCGACGTCGGTGAAGGCATCGAGGTCTTGAGGCGCTGGGACTAGTCGTCGTCGGCGGTCTGACGGGGGCGTGCCGACCCAGTCAAGGCGTGCGGGGGCAGCCGCAGTGCAAGCGCGCGGCCATTCCCGCGATTCGATGCGCGAACTCTGACCACGTCGGCAGACGGTCGCCATCGATCTGTGATCGCAACGCCCGCGCTTCGACCGGATCCGCGAGACGGACCATCGCTTCGGCGACCGTCTGCGGGGAGTAGTCACGGAGTTTCATCGCCCCCGCGCCGATCGCGAGCTCCGCGGCAGGCTGTGTGCCCGCGAATGCGACGGGGCATCCGCGCCGCAGCATCTCGAGCACGGGCATTCCATAGCCCTCCTCTCCGATACTGAAGAGGGCTGTGGTCTGCGACGCGATGGCGCCGAGCGACGCGTCATTGACATTTTGCGACCATCGAATTCGTGAGCCGTTGCGCACTCCGACAGCACGGTGGAGCGTGTCGCCGTCGCTACTCCTCCTTCCCACGACGTGAAGCTCGATGCCCGCAACCTGTGCCGCTGCCTGCGAGAAAGCGTCTGCGAGTACTCCGATTCGCTTGCGCTTCTCGACCGACGACAGCACCAGGAAGGACGTCGTTGCGGGCACGTCACTTGAGCCCAGGCTGACGTGGTCGGCGCCCGGGTGAGCGACGCCACTCGCGCACGGGCGCGTGTTGCGGAGGCGAATCGCGAGGTCGTCGGCAACCGTCTGGCTAATCGAGATCACCCGGTGCGCAGAGGCGATTAGTCGAAAATAGGAGGACCATCCGACCGTGTCACCCGGCTCGTAGAACTCGGGATTCACCTGGGGAAGTGCATCGTAGAAGAGGAAGGAGGTTGGCATGACATCCGCCAGTTGCCTCCACTCTCCTAGGAGCCGCTGATCCGTGGTCGGCTCGGGGCAGAACCATCGATCGACCATCAGCGCCGCTTCTGGCCACGTCGTCTCCACCATGGTTTCCTGATCGAGCAGATTCGCGACGACTTGGCGAAGGCTGTGGTTCGCGCCGTGGAATGGCCCCGGGTGATCGAAACAGGCACGGATGCACCGCGCAGCAGCGGCCTCGCTGATGAAGTAGGTCCGTCCCTGGTGTTCACACAGGATGCGACAAGGGACCTCATCGAGTGGCCATGCCTCCAGCATGCCGAGGAGGACACGCTGAATCCCGCTTGCGTAGGGGTGGGAGAAGAACTGGCGGAGGTCAATTCCTACGACGGGAGGGCTCACGCGAATCGATTCGTCATTCACCGGTGAGCCTCAATCTGCTCGAGGAGTGCGCGAGCGTAGTGAGCGGAATTGCGCACGCGCAGGTAGTCGCGCCTGCTCCTCTCCCGTGCCTCCAGATCGTGCGGGGTCGCGGACAGCCGCACGATCTGCTCGGCGAGGGTCAGGGGGCTCACGGCGTCTGCGGTCGCGGAGATGAAATCGGGAAGGGCGTCGTCTTCGAGCAACGTGGGAGACGCCAGGCTTGGCGAGCCGAACGCGGCGGCATCGGCGATCGGCGCGCTGAGCATGGGGGTCGATCCTGCGCGAAGCTGGATAACCAGGTCAGCAGCACTCAGGTAGTGGCGCATCGTCGCGTCGGTGACATGCCCGGTCGCCCGGAACCACTCAACACCCGACTCCTTGCTTCGTTCGGTCATCTCGGCGATGGCGGAAGGGTCCGTGGCGCCGCCCACGAAATGCAGGTGCGCCTGAAGTCCCCATTCGCGAGTCCACATCGCGGCCTCGAGCACGTGGTCATGCAGCTTCATGCGACTGTCGACGATGCCGAGAGAGACGATGTGGAACTCGTCATCTCGGAATCGCAGGTGCGCTCGAGCAGAGCTGCGGAGGGCGGCCACACTGTCACCAGAGCGGGGCTGTCGCAACGGCACGAAGGGGAGCAGGCCGACGGTGCCGCCGGACTCTTCTTGCACGCGGGCCGCGGCGGCCGGAGAGTGAAACAGCATGCGCGACGAGAAGCCGGCAATGTGCCCGAAGCCCAGGTTGCTGTAGTCCCCGCGGTTCAGCTGCTCTCTGAGCAACCGGGCGCTCTCGTCACCGCCGCCGCGCAAACCCATCAGGTGACCGGTCTTGGTCTCGCCGTGAAGTGCCAGGTAGTACTCAACCATGCGGGAGTCGTGGTTGAGCGTGATGCCACCGATGCGCTCCGCGAGCATCATCATGGGCAGGTGGAAGCTGCTGTTGCCGAGAACCGAGACGAAAGCATCATGCTCGCCATGCGTCTCGTAGGCACGCGCGACGTCGCGGAAGCTGACCGAGCCAGATTTCGTCGCCCCCGACGTCACGTACGCCGTCACGTCGGCGATTCTTGCGAGTGCGGTCAGCGTCGCCCGGGAATAGTCTGCAACGCCGGTGCGCTGACGGGGCCAGGGCGTGGCAATGCCGATCGATAGCCGTGCACCCGAATTGACAAAGGGCGCTTGAGGGTGCCGGGCAGAGTCTTCACCCGCCGCGCCGCGTCCGGGAGTCAGTTCGCTGACGATCTCGTCATGCGTCGGTAGTAGCCGAGAGCGGAAGTGTGCGGCTTGGCGCCCGGTGAGGCCCGGTGCGCGCTTGAGGGCAGAACGGATCGCCCGCGCCCAGGCGTCTGCGCGAGCCGGATCGGCGAGGTGCGGGCCGTTTCCGAGAAGGTCACGGTGCGCGTCAATCGCGGACGCCACGACCGGGGCTCCCGCCATCACCGCTTCGATGACAGGCAGAGATAGCCCCTCTGCAAACGACGGAACCAGCACCAACCGGGCCTTCTTGAGGAGAGAGGACTTCTCGGCCTCGGACAGCCTCGGCGCGATGGTCACCTCGCCCGCGGCGAAGCCCGCGAGCTCAGCCCAGTGCAGCGCGACCTCGTCATGCCCCGCTAATCCGAGAACCACAATCTCGGTCGACGACCTGCGCACCCGGCCGATCGCTGCGAGGCCAGCCAGCGCTGCGAGAGTGTTCTTCCGCGGTTCGTCAGCCCCAAAGATCACGATGACGTCATCGCGATCGTGTGCGCGGTAGGGCTCGACCGCGTCACTCGCGATCGCACGCGGCCAGCACGGGGTCGACCGGCCCCGCGAACTCGGAATCCACCGATGGAGATCAGCTTCCACCGATCGCGAGATCGGCAAGAACTCGTCGTAGACCTCAAGAGCCCTGAGCTGCGTGCCGTATCGCAGCCTTCCCGCACCGGTCGGCACGTAGACATCGGGGTAGTCACCAGGAATGAAGTCGTAGACGACGGCGACCGTGCGGGCGTCGCTGTCAAGAATCGGCAGCAGGGGAGCGACGTCGTGCGTCATCGGAGACGGCTGCACGAAGAGTCCAAAGCGCGAGAGGTCCTCGGTCGCGAGAGAGGTGATCAGTCTCGCCTTCCTGGACAAACTCGCATCCAGCGGATCTTCGAATGGGTCGACCAGGAGGACGAGCTCGGACCGCCCCTTTCGTGAGCCAAGAACGTCCAGGACGGACATCGCGAACACGCCGATTCCGCGATTTCGGTAACCAGGAACCTGCAGAGAGCGGGCATCGAACAGGATGCTCGTTCCCGTGGTACGCCGGGTGCTGGGCGTGATGCCCGCGAGGGCGAGACTGGTGCGGACATCAGACTCGATTGTTCCGATTCGGTCACCCGCTCTATCGAGTCGTGTTGAGAGATCGGTGTCACGATCGTTCGCTGTGTCGCGGAGGAACTCCTCGAACCGCCGAACCGTGGAAGGCGACAGCGGGCCGAAAGTTGTGAGGTCGTGGGGCACGTCGAGGGTGTGAATGCTCCCCTTGGGTGACGCGACGGCCGGTTGGCGCCCGGCGATGAACGACGGCGCGGTGAATTGGGCGACGAAACGTCGCAGGTCTCTCTCTTTTCGAACCCGGCTGACCACCGATCGCGGTACCACCGTTCGTGCCAGGCGTCGGACGACGCGGGCACTCAGGCGTGGCTGAGGGTGCCCGCCCGTGACGGCTCTGCCGTCGACGGGCACGGAACTCGCGCCCTCAGGCTGTGCAATGGGGAGCGCCGTGACCGGCTTCGTCTGTCGACGCGACTCGATCAGCGCCCGTCGACGCTTCAGGCTCGATCGCTCATCAGCGCTTGCCTCTGCCGCTCGTGTCGAGTCTTCAACAAGGCGCTCTCGCTCGCGTTCCACCTCTGACAGGGAGTCGGCCAGTCGGTCGTGCTCGGCCGTCAGGGCCGTGACGGTCTTCTCGAGCTGGTCGGTCTCGTATGGCTTCCAGCCGTACAGGCCGCGGTCGACCGCAGAAAGGCCCGCGCGCAAAGCTGGGATGAGATTCTGCCGCTCTGTAGCCACGAACCAGTCGTTCACGCCGTCGAACAGGACAAGCACGTAGCCCGCGCTTTCAATCAGCTCTCTGGCGTCGGTTCCGCAGTATCTGTCGGTGCCGGGGGTGATGGCCTCGATGCAGATGACCCAGGGTCTCGTTGTGCTCAGGTCGATGCCTCGCAGTACCGGGAGTTCCCACCCTTCGACGTCGATCGAGAGGAAGTGGACCTCGTCGATGGCGTTTTGTTCGAGCACCCTCCTCAGCCGAATGGTCGACACTTCGCTCTCGGCCGCTTCAGCGATGCCCCGTTCGCGAGCCAGCTGTGCGAACCCCGGAGAGAGGGTGGAGAGCCCGGTGTTCTCGAACCGGTGGAGCACCATGAGCCCCTCCGTGTCGGACGCAGCAGCCTCGACGACGATGTCCAACGGACGATGCTCTCGAAGCATGGCCGCGTAAATCGGGTCTGGCTCGACCAAGACCCCTCGCCAGCCGAGCTGATACAGAGATGCTGTGGGCGAGAGGAGGTAGGGGTGTTGTGCTCCAACCTCCACGTATCGCGGATTTTCGACGTCGCGTAGGGCGCGCCAGACGCGGACATCTTCGCCGTTTTGGGAGCACGAGATGTAGGGCTCGGGCAGGGTGTTCGCGCTGATTTCGTGCCTCCTGCCGGATCCGACATCCCCGGACCGAATCTTCGTCGACTATATCGTCATCCGGCACGCCGGCGGTCTCGCGACCTCGCTCCTCGTCGGGGGTTTCGCCTCGCCGGGCGACGCGGCATCGGGTCGATCGTCGAGCCGCTACGTGCTGCGTCGTCGCGTGAGTAGCGCGGATCGGGCGGACAGCCCGATGCGAAGAACGACGCGCACCGGCCAGAGGTGCCACCCGCTGTACTTGTTGTTGATGAAGCGTCGAGCCGAGGTGTGATGCGCGCTGATCATTTCGGCGGAGTCGGGCGACGCGGTGTGGCCTCCGATATGAGTGACGGCGACGTCGGGGACGTACCGATTTCTGTAGCCCGCCTTGCCCAGGCGATAACCGAGGTCGACGTCTTCGAAGTACATGAAGTACCCCTCATCAAAGCCGCCCACCTCGTCGAACGCTGACCGACGCACGAGAAGGCACGAGCCAGAGAGCCAGCCGGCGTCGCGCGAAGCCAGGGCCTCGTCTTCCGACCGATAGCGACGAGTCCACGGGTTGTCGCTCCACAGGTTGACGAAGAGTGCGTGGCCAATTCCCGTACGGAGCGACGGCACTTGACGGGCCGAGGGGTATACCGAGCCATCCGCATTGAGCACCGCCGGGCCGACTGCGCCGATACGGTCGTCGCTCTCACCAATGGACCGGAGTGCATCGATGACTCCGGGGTGCAGCACCACATCGGGGTTGCTGATCAGGATCCACCGCGTGGATGGGGGAAGAGTGGCCACGCCCGCATTGACGGCGGCTCCGTATCCGGGGTTCGACGGCAGCGGGAGGTAGGTGGCACCGGCGGCATGGGCCAGGCCTGCAGCGTTCGCGTCGTGATTCGGTCGATTGTCGACGACGACGGTCTGCACGGGGCTAGCACTCGCGGGGGCAATGGATGCCAAGAACTGCGGAAGCACGGCGTCCGAGCGATAGGCGACGGTCACGACGGCGACAGGTTCTGCCTTCATGTCCGTCCTATCCCCGCTCGTGCTCTCGCCGCCGTCACCCGACCGAGAAGAGCTTAGTGCCAGGTGCTGGAAGCCCCTTAGGCTGGGCAGGTGGCCAACCCGAGCGTTTCCGTTGCGATGTGTACGCACAACGGGGAGCCGTACGTCGCCGAGCAGGTTCGCAGCATCTTGACCCAAAGGCCCGCGCCGCTGGAGCTTGTAGTCGGCGATGACGCGTCGACTGACGGCACGGTCGACACGATCGAGAGCGCCTACGAGGAAGTCCGGCGCAACGACGTCAGTCTGCCCACAGAGCTCCGGATCATCCGGCGTCAGTCCCCTCTTGGGGTGACGGGCAACTTCGCCGCAACCATGGAGAGTTGCGCGGGAGACCTGATCGCGCTCAGCGACCAGGATGACACGTGGATGCCGGGGAAGCTGGCGACGTTGACCGCCGCCTTCGCTGCCGACCCTCAGTTGCTTCTCGTCCATTCCGACGCGCGACTCGTCGACGCGAGCGGGGCGGACCTAGGACTCACTCTTCTGCAGGCGCTCGAGGCAACACCGGCCGAGTTGCGGGCACTGACCCGTAGCGATGGGTTGACAGCGTTGCTTCGTCGCAACCTTGTCACCGGGTGCTCGGTCATGATCAGGCGAACACTGTTGTCGCACGCGCTGCCGTTTCCTTCGGAGTGGGTACACGACGAGTGGCTCGCGGCCCTCGCCGCGTCACTGGGCACGGTGCGCCTGGTGCCGGCACCGCTGTTGGAGTATCGCCAGCACACCACCAACCAGATCGGGGCTCGTCGTCCGACCCTCGCGCACCGTTTCGCCAGGCTTCGTGAGCCTCACGGGCTTCGTTCGGCCCGACTGGCCGAGCGCGCCGCGATTCTGGCCGATCGCGCTCGTGCTTTGGGGGTGGCGTCCTCCGTGCAGCATCGGCTCGACGAGAAAGCGCGCCACGAGGCGCGGCGTGCCCGGCTTCCCCGGGCCCGCATCGCCCGCATTCCCGGTGTGCTCGCGGCGGCCGTTACCGGTGACTACGGGCGCTACAGCCGTGGCCTCGTTGACGTCACCCGCGATCTCCTTTCCCCCGCCGGTCCGATTGTTGGTGCGAACGCCGCTGCTCCTTCCCCGCCCGATACGCCATGACCCGCGTGCTCATCATCACCGGCGACCCGCTGGCCGCGGCAATGGCCGGCCCTGCCATCCGCGCGATGAACATCGGGCTGGCGCTGCAGGCGGCGGGGCACGAGGTGAGGCTGGTGTCGACGACCCGAGCCGAGCACCCCGCACCCCCGGTTCCCATGTTCCACGTCGCGGCCGGTGAAGAGCGCGGCATCCGCGAGCACGAGCGCTGGGCCGAGGTGGTGCTCTTCCAGGGCTACGCGAACACGCAGTTCCGCACGATCGCGCGCACCGACCGCATGCTCATCGTCGACGCCTACGACCCCATGCACCTCGAGATGCTCGAGCAAGGTCGCGAGCTGCCGCCGAGCACGTGGGCTCTGCGAGTCGCGACCGCGCGCGATGCCCTCAACGATCAGCTGCGGCGCGCCGACCTCGTGCTGTGCGCGAGCGATCGGCAGCGGCTGCTCTACCTGGGCCAGCTGGCGGGCCTCGGCCGCCTCAACCCCACGACCTACGCCGACGACCCCGACCTGCGCGGGCTGCTCGCCGTGGTGCCGTTCGGGCTCGAGCCGAACCCTCCCGTCGCCGACGCGGGCGCCGGCATGCGCGGCGTCGTGCCCGGCATCGGAGCCGACGCGAAGGTGCTCGTCTGGGGCGGCGGGGTCTACAGCTGGTTCGACCCGCTGACCCTGATCCGCGCGGTGGCGGTGGCGCGCGAGCGCGAGCCGCGCATCCGGCTGTTCTTCCTCGGCACTCGGCACCCGGGCGTCGACGAGATGGGCATCGTGCGCGAGTCGTTCGACCTGGCGACGTCGCTGGGCGTCGAGGGGCGCGAGGTGATCTTCAACGACACCTGGGTGCCCTACGACCGCCGCGGAGCGTACCTCGTCGAAGCCGATGCGGGCGTCAGCACGCACCACGTGCACGTCGAGACGACGTTCTCGTTCCGCACCCGCATTCTCGACTACCTGTGGGCGGGGCTGCCCATGGTCGTCACTGAGGGAGACGGCTTCGCCGAGCTGATCGAGGCCGAGCAGCTCGGCATCGTGGTGCCGGCGAACGACACGGATGCTCTCGCCGACGCCCTCGTCCGCGTCGTCGCCGACTCGCCCGAGGTCGCGACCTGGCGCGCGAACGTCGCGCGCGTGCGCGAGCGCTTCGTGTGGGAGGTCGTGCTGCAGCCCGTGCTGGAGGCCGCCGCGAACCCGCGCCGCGCCGCCGACGCGACGCCGGGCCGCGACGCGATGGGGGTGGGTGCCCGTGTCCGCCGCACCGCCGGCGTCGGGCACACCCTGCGCATGACGTGGCACCACTTCCGTGCCGAGGGGCTCGGCGGCGTGATTTCGCGCGTACGCAAGCGTCTCGAGCCATCGACGTGAGGTCATCATGAAGATTCGCGCGACTCTGCGGAAGGCCGCGCTACCCGTGCTCACCGTGTTGCTCGCCCTACTGACGGCGACAACCTGGGTTTTCGCCTCGCCCGTCGGGGCCGGCCCGGATGATGACTATCACCTCGCCAGCTCGTGGTGTGCCGGCCCGGCAGCCCAGCAATCATGCCTACCGCCTGCAGACGGGTTCGCGTTTTACCGCGTGCCGGAGGCGCTGATCGCTGCACCATGCTTTGCCTTCGAGCCGGAGCAGAGCGCCGTCTGTCAGGATCGCTCGCTGGACTGGTCATCGTCTGACCTCGTCGAGACCGGTCGACTCAATTCGATCGGCGCCTACCCTCCAGTGTTTTACGCAGTGACGGGAGTGTTCAGCGGAGAAGATGTTCAGGCGGCTAGCCTCATCATGCGCGGAGTTTCCGTCATCCTCTTCCTTGCGTTACTGGTACTTCTTTTTGTCTTGCTGCCCGTTCATCGCCGCCCCACACTGGCGTGGGCATTCCTGCTGACAGCGATTCCCCTCGGAGTGTTTCTGTTTGGCACCAACAATCCGAGCCTGTGGGCATGGCTTGGCGTCGGTGCTGCACCCGTCGCACTCCTCGGCTACTACGAGACCTCCGGCCGTCGGAAGGCGGCGCTCGGGTCGCTCTTCGTCGTGAGCGCCGTCGTCGCGGCGGGGTCGCGGTCAGACGCCGCAATCTACATCGGCATCGCGATCGTCGCCGTTGCGCTGCTCAGCTTTGCCAATCGGGCCGCGTTCTATCGCGACAGCATCTTGCCTGCGCTGGTGGCGTTGGCCTCGTTCGGGGTGTTCGTCAGCACGTTCCTCGCCCGTCGTGGCATCGGTGGATTTGCTGGGCAGGTTCTCGACCAGGAGGGTGTGCCGCTGCCTGAGCAGGAGGCTCCCGACGGAAACACCGCCCCAATGCCGCCCACCGATAACGGCGGGGGTGCTGGAGACAACAATCTCAGTGGCTTCGCACTGTTGGCCTCTAACCTTCTGAACCTTCCACGGCTGTGGATGGGAGTGTTCGGAGAGCAGTGGGGCCTCGGGTGGCTCGACACCACCATGCCTGCGATTGTGCCCGCTGCCACGATTGCCGCGTTCGTGCTGGTCGGCACTGTGGGGATGTCGCGCCTGGGCTGGCGGCGTGCTGCAGCCATCGCTGGCGTCGTCAGTACGCTCGTCGTGATCCCCCTTGCGGCGCTGCAGGCCGGTGGCTTCACCGTCGGGGAGCAAGTACAGCCGCGTTATCTGCTTCCGCTCGTTGCCCTTCTCGTCGTCATCATGACCGCCACCTTCGCGGGAGGAGAGCTCGCATTGACCCGGGTGCATCGGTTCCTCGTGGTGGTGGCGCTCTCGGTCGCTCACTTCGTCGCTCTGCACATGAACCTTCGGCGATATGTCACGGGAATCGACCAGCCTGGCCCGAACCTGGATGCCGGTGCCGAATGGTGGTGGGGTGGTCCGATCGGGCCGACCGCCCTCTGGCTGCTGGGGTCGTTAGCGTTCACGATCCTGGCCGCCGTCCTGGTATCAGGGAAACCGTTCGTCGTGCGTTCCCTCCCTTCGATCGGGTCGCCTGCAGCGCCCCGATAGGCTGACCCAGTGCTGTTCGCCGCCCGAGACGCCCTTGCTCTGCTGACGCCGAGTGAGCGCCTCACCTACTGGGCGCTCGTGGGGGCCCGGGCGATCGTCGGATTCCTCGACGTATTCGGCATCCTCTTGGTCGGCGTCGTGGCGGCCCTGGGCGCCACCCAGTTCGCCGCAGCCGAAGGTGCGACCGTCGTGTTCGGGGTCGAGCTGCCCGCGCTCGACGGTCAGGGACTGCTGCTGCTGGTGCTGTTCGTGCTCGGCGTGTTCGTCATCAAGGCGGGTATCGCCATCGGGCTGTCGCGGGCGCTCACCGCGTTCATCGCCCGCATCGAGTCGCGCAACGCCGACGCTCTCGCCGCGCACCTGCTGACCGGATCGCTCACCCACGTGCGCCGCTTCTCGCGCAACGAGCTGCAGTTCGCCCTCACCGAGTCGATCAAGTGGACCTTCACGGGCCTGCTCAACAACGTGGCCGGCATCGTCGTCGAAGGCTTCCTGCTCGTCATCGTCGCCGTCGCGTTCTTCGTGGTCGACCCGATCGTCGCCGTCTTCGCGCTCGGGTACTTCGCCCTCATCGTGGTCGGCATGCAGGCCGGCATCGCCCGGGTGCTGAAGCGGGCGGGCGAAGACGCTGCCGAGGGCACGAAGCTCACGCTCGGAGCCCTCGGCGACACCCTCGACACCTATCGCGAGCTCACCGTTCTCGGCCGCAGCGGGCTGTTCCTCGACCGCATCCACCGCTCCCGCCAGCGCGCCGCGCGGTCGGGTGCCACCCTCGCCTTCCTCGGCGGCATGCCGCGCTACGTGGTCGAGACCGCGCTGATCCTCGGCGTCGTCGTGTTCGTCGGCCAGCAGCTGCTGACCGGTCAGCTGGCCACCGGCCTCGCCACGCTCGGCGTGTTCCTCGCGGGAGCCGTGCGCATCATGGGCGCGATCCTGCCGCTGCAGACGGCGGTGGCGGCGCTCAAGGTCAATACCGAGCAGTCCGAGACGGCCCGCGACCTTCTGCGCGAGCTGCGCGGCGCACCGATTCCCGCGCCGCCCGCGCTGGCACCCGGCTCGACGGTGCCGGGCTCCGATGCCCCGCTCGGCGTCGAGGTGCGCGGGCTCACCTACCGCTACCCCGGGGCTGCGTCGACGGTGCTCGATGACGTGACCGTGAGCATCCCGCCCGGAAGCTTCGCCGCCATCATCGGACCCTCGGGCGCCGGCAAGACCACGCTCGTCGAGCTGATGATCGGCCTCGGCGTGCCCGACAGCGGCACGATCACCATCGGCGGGCTCGAGCCCCGCACCTTGCGCGCCGCAGCGCCGGGGCTGGTGTCGTACGTGCCGCAGAAGCCCGGGCTCGTGAGCGGCACCATCGCCGACAACGTGGCCCTGGGCATCCCGTCGGCCGAGATCGATCGTCCGCGGGTTCGAGCCGTGCTCGAACAGGCGCAACTGCTCGAGCTGGTCGATGCGCTGCCGGCCGGTATCGACACCCCCGTCGGCAAGCAGTCCGACGCGTTCAGCGGCGGCCAGGTGCAGCGCATCGGTCTGGCGCGCGCGCTCTACGTGTCACCCCGGCTGCTCGTGCTCGACGAGGCCACGAGCGGGCTGGATGCCGCCACCGAGGCGGTCGTCAGCCAGACCTTGCGCGCCCTGAGCGGCGAGCTCACGATCATCGTCATCGCCCACCGTCTCAGCACCGTGCAGCGGGCGGACACGGTGGCGGTCATCGAGGGCGGCAGGCTCGTCGCCGAGGGCGACTTCGCGACCGTGCGGCGCACGGTGCCGATGGTGGCCGAGTACGTGAAGCTCATGTCGTTCGACGATGAGGAGGCCGCTGGGCCGGAGGAGACCGCGTGATCGCCCGCCTCCGTCGTATTCCGCTCATCGCATGGGCGCCGGTCCTGGCCTTCCTCACCCTCACCGCCTGGAGCTTCGCCTCGCCGATCGGTGCGGGCCCCGACGACGACTTCCACCTCGTGAGCGCGTGGTGCGCGGGCCCGACCGCCGACGCCACCTGCCTGCCGACCGACTCGCCCCGTGAGCGTGAGGTGCCCGCCGCCCTCGATGACATCGACTGCTTCGCCTACGACCCCACGCGCAGCGCCGCCTGCCAGGGAGAGGACTGGTCGTGGTCGATCGACGAGCTCGTGGTGAGCGAGCGCGGCAACTTCATCGGCGCCTACCCGCCCGTGTTCTACGCGGTGATGGGGGCGCTCACGGGAGGCGACATCCAGCTGTCGGCGCTGGCGATGCGGCTGCTGACGGTCGTGCTCTTCACGGCGCTGCTCGTCGCCCTGTGGCGGCTGCTGCCCGAGCGCCTGCGCGGCCCGCTCGCGTGGGGCTGGTTGATCACGACCGTGCCGCTCGGCGCGTTCCTGCTCGGCACGAACAATCCGAGCGCGTGGGCGATGATCGGCGTCGCGTCGAGCTGGCTCGCGCTGCTCGGCTGGTTCGCCTCGCCCTGGTCGACCGATCGCCGCCGCAAGCTCGCGCTCGGCGCGCTGTTCGTCGTGACGGTGCTGATGGCGGCCGGGTCGCGCGGTGACGCCGCGCTGTATTCCGGGTTGGGCATGGCTCTCGTGCTGGTGCTCACGATGCCGGGTCGCGGCGCAGACCTGCCGCCGTCGGGCGGGTCGGGCGCGGCGGGTTCGGCGCCGGCGGCCGTGTGGCGCCCGTGGCTACGCGACGCCGCGCTGCCCGTGGTGATGGGGCTGGTGTCGCTCGCGTTCTTCCTCTCGGCCCGGCAGTCGCAGAGCGGCCTCGGCGGGTTCGGCGGTGGCACCGGCGTTCCCGGAGCGGCGACGGGCGGCGATATGCCCCTCGAGCCCGAGGCGGCGCTGACCGGCTTCGGCCTGTTCGCCTACAACCTGCTCAACGTGCCGTTCCTCTTCACGGGGGCGCTCGGCGACTGGGCGCTCGGCTGGCTCGACACGTCGATGCCGGCGATCGTCTCGGCCGCCGCGGTGGCGGCGTTCGTCGCGGTCGGGTTCGCCGGCATCGGGCGGCTCTGGGGCCGCAAGGCGATCGTGCTGGGCGTGCTCGTGGTCGTGCTCGTGGCGCTGCCGGTGTACGTGCTGCAGGCGGGCGGTGACGTGGTCGGCGAGCAGGTGCAGCCGCGCTACCTCCTGCCGCTCATCATCATGCTGGGCGGGATGCTCGCCCTCACCCGCACTCCCCGCGAACTGACTTTCACGCGGGCGCAGCGGTTCGCTCTCGTCGCCGCTCTCGCGGGTGCGCACTTCGTGGCGCTGCACCTGAACATCCGCCGCTACGTGACGGGCATCGACGCCTCGGGCGTCAACCTCGACGCGGGCGCCGAGTGGTGGTGGGTCGGGCCGGTCGGCCCGAACGCGGTGTGGCTGCTCGGCTCGCTCGCCTACGCGCTGCTGGCCTGGATCGTCGTGCGCGAGCTGGGCCGCCCGGCGGCGACCGCCCCGGCGTCGGCGTAGAGCGTCGGCTGCCGAGGAGCGCTGCGGTTCAGACTCCGGGGATGCCGATCACGCGGTAGGCGACGCCCGGCCACTGCTCGGCGTTCGACACGCGGCGGCCGTCGACGAACGTGCGGATGCCCGGCAGGTCGGCCGGTGCGAGCGCGCGGTACTCGGCGTGGTCGGCCTGCACGACGGCGGCGTCGACGGGCTGCCCCAGGTGGTACGGCTGCCAGCCGTAGCGTGCGAGCTCGTCGTCGGTGTAGAGCGGGTCGTGCACGAGCACCTCGGCGCCGCGCGCCTGCAGCGCCGACACGGCACCGAAGACGCCGCTGAACGCGGTCTCTTTCACCCCGCCGCGGTAGGCGGCGCCGAGCACGACCACGCGCTGCCCGGTGAGGTTGCCGTGCACGCCCTCGAGCAGGCCGATCGTGTAGTCGGGCATCCCGGCGTTCGCCTCACGGGCGGCGCGCACGACGGTGGCCGCCGGGTCGTTCCAGAGGTAGAGCCGCGGGTAGACGGGAATGCAGTGGCCGCCGACGGCGATGCCCGGCTGGTGGATGTGGCTGTAGGGCTGCGAGTTGCTGGCCTCGATCACCTGGTAGATGTCGATGCCCGCGGTCGCCGCGTACTGCGCGAACTGGTTGGCGAGGCCGATGTTGACGTCGCGGTAGGTGGTCTCGGCGAGCTTCGCCATCTCGGCGGCCTCGGCGCTGCCGAGATCCCAGACCCCGTTGCCGCGGGGCAGGTCGGGGCGGTCGTCGAAGTCGAGCACGGCCTGGTAGAACGCGACGGCCGCGGCGGCGCCGGCGGGGGAGAGCCCGCCGACGAGCTTCGGGTACTTGCGCAGGTCGGCGAACACGCGGCCGGTGAGCACGCGCTCGGGCGAGAACACGAGGTGGAAGTCGGTGCCCTCGGTGAGCCCCGAGCCCTCCTCGAGCATGGGCTTCCAGCGCGTGCGGGTGGTGCCCACCGGCAGGGTCGTCTCGTAGGCCACGAGCGTGCCGGGCGTGAGGTGCGCGGCGAGCGAGTGCGTCGCGGCGTCCATCCAGCCGAAGTCGGGGCGGGCCTCGTCGTCGACGAAGAGCGGAACGACGAGCACGACCGCGTCGGCGCCCGGAACCGCATCCGCATAGTCGGTGGTCGCGCGCAGCGCGCCGGCCGGCACGAGCTCGGCGAGCTTCTCGGCCAGGTGCGCCTCGCCGGGGAAGGGCTCGGTGCCCGCGTTGATGAGGGCGACGGTGTCGGGGTTCACGTCGACCCCGACCACCTCGTGGCCCTTCGAGGCGAACTGCACGGCCAGCGGGAGGCCGATCTTTCCGAGAGCGATGACGGCGATCTTCACCGGAGAAGCCTACCGGCAGCGCTGGTGCCGTTCGGGGGCGCCCGTGCGGGCGGGGGCCGCGATGCGGCTCACGGATGCTCGCGCTCGCCGAGCCGCGCCTCCAGCTCGGCGATGCGGTCGGTGAGCCGCGCCTCGGTGAGGGCGATCTCGCGCGCGAGCTGCGTGTTGGCGCGCTGCAGCTGCACCGAGCGCTTGTACTCGTTGACCACGTAGAGCAGCCCCGCGACGATCGCGAGGTAGAACAGCAGGTCGGCGCCCCGGCCGATGCCGACGAGTTGGGCGAGCGCGCTGAGGAGCCCTGGCCAGACCACCACGACGACGCCGCCGAGCAGCGCGAGCAGCACGAGCAGGCGCCGGATGGCGAGGTGCCGCGGGCTCGGCGTCGAGCGCACCAGGTAGATGCCGATGCCGACGAGGGCGACGATGAGGATGACCTGAAACCACATGGCAGACCTCCGCTAGTTGATGATGAGGTCGACGAGGATGTTGATCGAGTTCAGCAGCGACTGCCCTTTGGCCTTCGAGTAGTCGGTGTAGAGCACCTCGACGGGGAACTCCCGCCAGGGCAGCCCCGAGCGGCCGAGCTGCACGACGATCTCGGAGGCGTGCGCCATGCGGTCTTGCTTGAGGTTGACGGCGTGCGCGGCGTCGACGCGCAACACGCGCAAGCCGTTGTGGGCATCCGTCAGGGTCAGCCCGGTGGAGAGGTTGGTAACCGCCACCGCGGTCTTCAGCACGATCTTCTTGGCGAGGCCCGGCTTGGTGCGGTCGTCGAGAAACCGGGAGCCGAAGACGATGGCCGCACCCTCGCGCTCGGCGAGCTCGAGCATGGCGAGGGCGTCGACGAGGCGGTGCTGGCCGTCGGCATCGAAGGTGACGATGTACCGGCACCCGGCTTGGCTGCGCGCGTAGCTGATGCCCGTCTGCAGGGCGGCCCCCTGCCCGAGATTGTGCGGGTGGCGGATCACGCGGGCGCCGGCCTGCTCGGCGACCCGCGCCGAGTCGTCGGTCGAGCCGTCGTCGACGCACACCACGTGCGGGAACACGGCGAGCAGTTCGGCGATGACGCCGGCGATGACGGTCGCCTCGTTGTAGAGCGGGATGACGATCCACACGCCGTCCGTCTCGACGACGGGTGTCGCGGCCGCCGCGGCGGGGGTCGAGGGAGCGTCGGCCATGCGGCCCATTGTGTCAGAACCGGGTACCCTGGTTCGGCGCGTGCCCGCGCATCCCGTCTCGTCGAAAGCGCGCCTTCGTGACCGATTCTGCCGACGTCCGCATCGTCGATTCTGCCGACGTCGCCGCCAGTGCCCGCATCGGCGCCGGCTCGTCGATCTGGCATCTGGCGCAGGTGCGCGAGGAGGCCGTGCTCGGCCGCAACTGCATCGTCGGGCGCGGCGCCTACATCGGCACCGGCGTGCAGCTCGGCGACAACTGCAAGGTGCAGAACTACGCACTCGTCTACGAGCCGGCGCACCTCGAAGCGGGGGTCTTCATCGGGCCCGCCGTGGTGCTGACCAACGACACCTACCCGCGCGCGGTGAACCCCGACGGCACGCCGAAGTCGGCGCACGACTGGCAGCCGGTCGGAGTGACCATTCGCGAGGGCGCCGCGATCGGCGCCCGTGCGGTGTGCGTCGCCCCGGTCGAGATCGGCCGCTGGGCCACGATCGCGGCGGGCAGCGTCGTGACCAAAGATGTTCCCGCCTTCGCCCTGATGGCCGGTGTGCCCGCACGCCGCCTCGGGTGGGTGGGCAAGGCGGGCGTTCGGCTCGTCGAGCAGGACGGTGCCTGGGTCTGCCCGCAGACCGGTGCGCGCTACATCGAGCGCGCCGGCGCCCTGAGTGAGGAGAGCTAGATGGCCAAGCCCTTGATTCCCGCGGCGAAGCCGCTCATCGGGCGTGCCGAGCGCAAGGCGGTCGACCGCGTGCTGCGCTCGGGCATGGTCGCCCAGGGCCCGCAGGTCGCGGCGTTCGAGCAGGAGTTCGGTGCGCACTTCGTGCAGGGCCGTGCGTGCGTGGCCGTCAACAGCGGCACGGCCGGCCAGCACCTCGGGCAGCTGGCCGCGGGCGTGGGCCCCGGCGACGAGGTCATCGTTCCGTCGTTCACCTTCGCGGCGACGGGCAACTCGGTGGCGCTGACCGGCGCGACCCCGGTGTTCGTCGACATCGAGCCCGAGACCTACGGCCTCGACCCCGCGGCCGTCGAGAAGGCGATCACGAAGAAGACCAAGGCGATCATGCCCGTGCACCTCTACGGGCACCCGGCGCGCATGGTCGAGCTCGAGGCGATCGCGCAGAAGCACGGCCTCGAGATCTACGAAGACGCCGCACAGGCCCACGGCGCCTCGCTCAACGGCCGCCCGGTCGGCACGTGGGGCCGGTTCGCGATGTTCAGCCTCTACCCGACGAAGAACATGACCTCCGGCGAGGGCGGCATGGTCGCCTGCGACACCCCCGAGCTCGTGCGTGCGGTGAAGCTGCTGCGCAACCAGGGGCAAGAGGTGCAGTACCACAACGAGGTCATCGGCTTCAACGCGCGCATGACCGACATCCACGCCGCGATCGGCCGTGTGCAGCTGACCAAGGTCGATGGCTGGACGGCCGCCCGCCAGAAGAACGCCGCCTACCTCAGCGCGGGCATCACCGGTGTCGCGACCCCGGTCACCGCGCCGGGCGCGGTGCACGTCTTCCACCAGTACACGGTGCGCGTCGCCGACGACCGCGACGGCTTCGTGAAGGCGCTGCGCGAGGAGCACGGCGTGGGCTCGGGCGTCTACTACCCGATCCCGAACCACCGCCTGCCCTCGCTCGCGCCCTTCGCGCCCGGGCTCGACCTGCCCGAGACCGAGAGGGCCGCGCGCGAGGTCGTGTCGCTGCCCGTGCATCCCTCGCTCAGCCGTCGCGATCTCGACCGCATCATCGCGGCCGTCAACGCGGTCGCACGGGCGGGCGCCTGATGAGCACGCTGCGCGCCGGACTCATCGGCGTCGGCATGATGGGCCGGCACCACGCGCGCGTGCTGCGCGAGCTCGATGGTGTCGAGCTGGTCGCGATCGCCGACCCGGGCGGCGACCCGCACGGCGTCGCCGGCAGCCTGCCGATCCTTCCCGACATCGAGTCGCTCATCGCGGTCGGCGTCGACATCGCGGTCGTCGCGGTTCCCACCCGCTTCCACGAGGATGCGGCGCTGCAGCTCGCCGCCGCCGGCGTGCACACGCTCGTCGAGAAGCCGATCGCCGACACCCTCGAGGCCGGTCAGCGCATGGTCGACGCCTTCGAGTCGGCGGGTCTCGTCGGCGCGGTCGGCCACATCGAGCGCTTCAACCCGGCTCTGCAGGAGATGCGCCGCCGCATCGCCGCGGGCGATCTCGGCGAGGTCTACCAGGTGATCACGCGCCGCCAGGGCCCGTTCCCGGCGCGCATCGCCGACGTCGGCGTGGCGAAAGACCTGGCGAGCCACGACATCGACCTCACCGCGTGGGTGGTGCAGAGCGACTACCGCACGGTCTTCGCGCAGACGGCGCTGAAGTCGGGCCGCGAGCACGAGGACATGATCATCGCCTCGGGTCGCCTCGCGAACGGCGTGATCGTCAACCACATCGTCAACTGGCTGAGCCCGATGAAGGAGCGCATCACGGTCGCCACGGGCGAGGCCGGCGCGCTCGTCGCCGACACCGCGACGGGCGACCTCACGTTCTACGCCAACGGCACGATCCCGCTCGAGTGGGAGTCGGTGACGGCGTTCCGCGGCGTGAGCGAGGGCGACGTCGTGCGCTACGCCTTCCCGAAGCGCGAGCCGCTGCGGGTCGAGCACGAGGCCTTCCGCGACGCGGTGCTCGGCCACGACACCGACGTCGTCACCATGCGTCAGGGTCTGCGCACGCTCGAGGTCGTCGAGGGCCTGCTGCAGTCGGCACGAACGGGCGAGTCGGTCAGCTTCTGACCATGCGCGTCACGATCGCGAGCCGCATTTTCGCACCCGAGCCGGCGGCGGCCTCGTTCCGGCTCGCGGCGCTCGCGGCGGCGCTCGCCGACGCGGGCCACGACGTGACGGTGCTCACCTCCCGGCTGCCGCGCGGTCTGGTCGATGCGGCACCGGATGTCCGCCTCACGATCCGGCGCGCCCCCGTGCTGCGCGACCGCACCGGGGCGGTGCGCGGCTATGTTCCGTACCTCAGCTTCGACATCCCGCTGTTCTTCCGTCTGCTGACCGCGCGCCGCTCGCGTGCGATCGTCGTCGAGCCGCCGCCGACCACCGGTCTCGCCGCGGTCGCCGCGGCCTGGCTGCGCCGCACGCCCGTCGTCTACTACGCGGCCGACGTGCTCGCCGACGCGGCCGCGAGCGCGGGCAGCCCGAGCGCCGTGGTGCGGGTGGTGCGCTGGATGGAGCGCACGGTGTGGCGGCGCGCGGCCGCCGTGCTGAGCGTGTCGCCGAGCGTCACGGCCCGGCTGGGCGAGCTGGGCGTGCCCGCGGCCCGCATCGTCGAGGTGGGCAACGGCATCGACACGAGCGTGTTCGCGCCCGACGGCCCGACGGCGGAGGCCGAGCCGGGCTATGCGCTGTACGCGGGCACCGCATCCGAGGTGCATGGGGCCGGGGTGTTCGTCGAGGCGCTCGCCCGCGTTCCCGAGGCGCGGCTGGTGTTCATGGGCGGCGGCGTCGAGCTCGAGGCCCTGCGCCGCCGGGCCGACCAGGTTGCTCCCGGCCGCGTGACCTTCCTGCCGACGGCCGCGCCCGAGGTCGTCGCGCGCTGGCTGCGGGGCGCCGCCGTCGCCCTCGCGAGCGTCAAGCCCGACGGCGGCTACCAGTTCGCCTTCCCGACCAAGCTCTACGCCGCGGCGGCCGCGGGAGCGCCGCTGCTGTTCTCGGGCGACGGCCCGGGGGCCGCCTTCACACAGGATGCCCCCCTCGGCCGCGCCGCCCCCCACGACCCCGTGCCGGTGGCCGACGCCCTGCGCGCCCTGCTGTCGGCGCCCGCCACGGCCGCCGAGCGGCACGCGCAGGCGGAGTGGGCGCGGGCCCACGTCGACCTCGCCGCGGTCGCGGGCCGCGCGGCGGCCGCCGTCGCGGCGGTCGCCCGCCGCTGAGCCGTTCGCGTCGCGAGGGCTAGGAGCTCGGCGCGGCTTCGGTGGCGGCGGCGGCAGCAGCCGCGGCGCGCTTGCGCTCGAGGCGGGCGTCCCACCACCGCCGCATGCGGCGCTCGAGCGGCTTCTCGACCCCGAGGTGCAGGGCGAAGGCGAGCGCGAGGGCGGCGAGGAAGAGCGGCGGGTACCAGACGAGGCCGCCCCAGCCGAGCGACTGCTTGCCGACGAACCCCAGCACGAAGTAGATGACCGTGGCGTGCACGAGATAGAACGCGTACGAGGCCTCGCCGAGCTTCACCATCCAGCCCTGGCGCAGCCAGCTGCGGCCGCCGAGCGCGTCGCGCGTCGCGACCGTGGCGATGAGCAGGGTGCAGAACACGAGGATCCACTCGGTCTGGGTGGCGCGCACGAACTCGCGCACGGGCCCGAGCCAGGCCGTGCCGCTGTCGTAGGTGAGCACGATCGCGAGGGCCGCTCCGCCGGTGAGCACGATCCAGGGGCGCAGCGCGAGGCGCCATCCGGCCCGCATGGCGTGGGCGAGGCACATGCCGATCGCGAACTCCGCGAGCCGGGTGACCGGCACGGGGATGGGCAGGCTCGCCACGGCGGGGGAGGCGAGCTCGAGCATCCGCCACCCGAACGACAGCGCGATGAGCGCGATGGCGACGATGAGCGCGCCGCGCGAGCGCAGCACCGCGAGCACGCGCTGCAGCCAGGGGTGCAGGGTGTAGAAGAAGGCCTCGACCGTGAGCGTCCAGGCGGCGGGGTTGCCCGAGAACAGGATGACGGAGTTCGACCACCAGCCCTGGATGAGCAGCACCGACAGCAGCAGCACGCCGACGTCGAGCGGCTTGACCCACCACTGCTCGGGGTCGGGGTCGACGCTGTAGAACACGGGGATCGCCAGCAGCAGCGCCACGAAGTGGGCGGGATAGATGCGGGCGAAGCGGCGCCAGTAGAAGGTGCCGACGGTGGTGCCGGGTCGCGCCGACCACGTGAGCACGAAGCCCGAGAGCACGAAGAAGAACATGACCCCGTAGTTGCCGAGGTCGAGCAGCTCGACGATCGGCAGGGGTGCGAGATTCGCCATGTGGTAGAAGAACACGCCGAATGCCGCCCACCAGCGCAGCCCGGTCAGCGACTCGAGCCGGGGCTCGGCGGGGTGGGGGCGGGCAGGCGCGGACACGAACATCGACGGTACCAGCCGAGCCCGTGCCGGATGCGCCCGCCGCCGAGCCCGGGTAGCGTCGACCGGGTGACCCCTCACCCGCGGATCACCTGATGCGCCCCGATTCTGTGCTGCCCCTGCGCTGGGTGCACGCCGTCGGCGGTGCGCTCAGCCTGCTTCCGGATGCCGCGGGCCGCCTGCTGAGGCCCGCGCGCTACCGCGACCTCCCCGCTGCGCGGCCGCGGCCGGAGCCGCTGCCGCCCGCCGCACGGCGCGTGCTGCTCGGTCCGGTGAACACCGCGGGGCAGGCGCACGCCTGGGCGCGCGCCCTCGAGGCCGCGCATCCCGGCGGGCAGGCCGCGCGGCCCGAGCTGGTGGCCCGCAGCCTGCAGTCGACGGCCGCGGGCCCGTTCGCCTTCCCCGTCGATATCGCCGTGCCGCCCGCGCTGGCGCGCGCCTCGCGCGACTGGTAGCGGCAGCACGCGCGCGTGCGCGGCCTCTCGGCCACCGACGTCGTCATCGAGTCGGGGCTGCCGCTGTTCGGGCCGGCCTTCGGCCAGAGCCTGCAGCGCGAGGTGCGGGCGCTGCAGCGGCGCGGCATCCGGGTGGTGATCGTCTGCCACGGCAGCGATGTGCGCGACGTCGCGGCGCACGCGGCACGGCTCGAGCACTCGCCGTACCGTCTGCCCGAGCTCGCCGCCGCCCTGCCGGCCGTGCAGCGCCGGGCACGCGAGCGCCGCCGCGTGATCCGCGCGACGGGTGCTCCCGTGCTCGGCACGACCCACGGCGTGCTCATCGACCTGCCCGAGGCGGCCTGGCTGCCCGTTGTCGTCGACGTCGCGGCGTGGGCGGTCGAGCGCCCGCCGCTGGTCGCGGCCGCGCGGCCCGAGGTCGAGCCGCCGCCCGCCGGGCCGCCGCTGGTCGTGCACGCCCCCAGCCAGGCGGCCATCAAGGGCAGCGACGTCGTCGACGCCGTGCTCGGCCGCCTCGCGGCCGAGGGGCTCGTGCGCTACGAGCGCCTCGAGCAGGTGACGCACGACGTCGTCGCCGACGCCTACCGCCGGGCCGACATCATGGTCGACTCGCTGCGCATGGGCGGGTACGGGGTGGCCGCGTGCGAGGCGCTCGCCGCCGGTCGGGTCGTCGTGTCGAACGTGCTGCCCGAGTACCGCGCCGCGATCGCCCGCGACCACGGGCTCGAGGTGCCGATCGTGCAGGCCGAGCCGGGCACGCTCGAGGGGGTGCTGCGCGGGGTGCTGCATGATCCGACCGCCGCGCGCGCGACCGCCGAGCGCGGGCCGGCGTTCGTGCGCGCGCTGCATGACGGGCGGCTGTCGGCCGCCCGCATCCTGGCCGCCCTCGACAGCCCCGCGGCGCTCGGCCGGTCGGCGACCCCGCGGGGCCCGGCCGCGCCCGGCTCGCGGCAGTAGGCTCGATCACCGTGCTGATGATCGTGCGAACCCTGCGCCGCCTGGTGCCGCTGCTGCCCGCGCGCGCGCGCCGGTTCATCGTCGGCTACTCGATCGCCACCTCGCTGCTGGCGGCCGTCGACGTCGTCGCGATCGCCCTGCTGGCGGTCTCGCTCGGCTCGATGGTGACGGGCTCCGACATCCAGGTGCCGCTCGTCGGCAGCATCGGCCCCGACTCGTACGTGTGGTTCCTGCTCGTGATCTCGCTCGTCGTCATCGTGAAGGCAGCCCTCAGCCTCGTGCTGCAGTGGCACGCGACGCGGCGGTTCGCGGCCTTCGAGCTCGAGATCGGCGACCGGCTGTTCGACGCCTACATCCGCGCACCGTGGACCGACCGGCTCAGCAAGAACACGGCGCAGCTCGTGCGCCTCGCCGACGTCGGCATCGGCAACACGATCGGCGGCTTCCTGCTGCCGGTGCTGACCCTGCCGACCCTCCTCGTGACGAGCGTGGCCGTGGTGGTCGTCATCATCATCGCCGAGCCGATCACGGCGCTCGTCACGATCGTCTACCTCGGCGGGCTCGCCGCGCTGCAGGCCCGCGTCATCTCGAAGCGCGCGGTGCAGGCCGGTCGCGTCAACCGCGACTACTCGTTCAAGGTCGCGAGCCTGATGACCGACATGGTCTCGGCGCTCAAGGAGATCACGCTGCGCGACAAGGCCGGCGAGGTCGCCGGCGTCGTGCACGCCAACCGCATCCACTCGACGCGGGCGCGCGCGAACATCCACTTCATCTCGGCGGTGCCGCGGTTCGTGCTGGATGCGGGGCTCATCGGCGGCTTCCTGCTGGTGGGCGGCGTGGCCTACCTGACGGGCGGCCCGGCGGGGGCCCTCGCCTCCGTCGCGCTGTTCGGCGTCGCCGGCTTCCGGCTGGTGCCGTCGCTCACGAGCCTGCAGTCGATCCTCACGACCACCCAGGCGAACTCGGCGCACGTGCAGGCCGTGCTCGAGGACATCGCGCAGTCGCGCGTGTACATCGAGCGGGCCGAGGTGATCGGTCACGACCCGATCGACGGCGAGCCCCGCACCCTGCGCATCGAGGGCGCCGCGTTCACCTACCCGAGCAGCGAGGCGCCCGCGATCAGCGGGGTCGACCTCGAGATCGTGCTGGGCACGTCGGTGGGCATCGTCGGGTCATCGGGCTCGGGCAAGACCACGCTGGTCGACATGCTGCTCGGTCTGCTGTCGCCCACCGAGGGGCGCATCATGCTCGACGAGCAGAACCTCGATGATGTGATGGCCGCGTGGCGCTCGCGGGTCGGCTACGTGCCGCAGGATGTCGCGCTGTTCGACGGCACGGTCGCCCAGAACGTGGCCCTCACCTGGTCGGGCGAGCTCGACCTCGAGCGCGTCGAGCGCGCGCTGCGCCGCGCCCAGCTGTGGGAGGTCGTGCAGAAGCGCGAGGGCGGCGTGCACGCGCGGGTCGGCGACCGCGGCATGGCCCTGTCGGGCGGCCAGCGGCAGCGCCTCGGCATCGCCCGCGCGCTCTACAACGACCCGATCGTGCTCGTGCTCGACGAGGCCACGAGCGCCCTCGACACGAAGACCGAGAGCGACGTCGTGCAGGCGATCCGCTCGCTGCAGGGCGAGATGACCGTCATCTCGGTGGCGCACCGCCTCGCGACGATCCGCGACAACGACCTCATCGTCTTCCTCGCCGACGGCCGGCTCGTCGCGCAGGGCTCGTTCGACGCCGTGCGGCGCGCGGTGCCCGAGTTCGCCACCCAGGCAGCGCTCGCGGGTCTCGACTAGCGCGCGGTCAGGTCGGCGGCGCTCAGCGGCCGGTCAGTTCGGCCGCGACCCGCTCGGCCGCGTGCCCGTCGCCGTAGGGGTGGTCGGTCGGCTCGGCCGGCAGCGGGCGGGCCACCTCGGCCGCGAGCTCGTCGAGCCGGGTGCCGACGAGCGTGTTCCAGCCCGATTCGACCGTCTCGACCCACTCGGTCTCGGGGCGCACGGTGGTGCACAGGCGCCGCAGCAGGTACGCCTCCTTCTGCAGGCCGCCCGAGTCGGTGAGCACGCCCGAGCCCTGCAGCACGGCGGCGATCAGCTCGGGGTACGGCAGCGGGTCGTGCACGGTGATCGCGCCGCGCTCGAGCACGATGCCCGCCCGCTCGGCCGCGGCCCGCAGGCGGGGGTGCGCGAGCAGGCGCACGGGCCGGTCGACCGCGGCCAGGGCGTCGATGACCGCGGCCAGTCGCTCGGGGTCGTCGGTGTTCTCGGCGCGGTGGATCGTCGCGACCACCGACTCGCCGTCGCTCCACGGCAGGGCGGGCGGCGCGGCGAGCACGCGGTCGCGCACGCTGTAGAGCACGTCGGTCATGACATCGCCGACGAGCACGCTGCGAGCAGCGAGCCCCTCCTCGGCGAGGTGCTGCATGGCCACGGCGGTGGGCGCCAGGCAGAGGTCGGCGGCGTGGTCGGTGAGCACCCGGTTGTGCTCCTCGGGCATCGCGCGGTTGAACGACCGCAGGCCCGCCTCGAGGTGCGCGAGCGGCAGGTGCAGCTTCACGGCGGCGACGGCCGCGGCGAGGGTCGAGTTGGTGTCGCCGTACACGAGCACCCAGTCGGGCCGGTACTGCTCGAAGACGGGCTCGAGAGCCGCGAGCATCGCGCCCGTCTGCGCACCGTGGGCACCTGAGCCGATCGCGAGGTTGACATCGGGATGCGGAATGCCGAGGTCGCGGAAGAACACGTCGCTCATCAGGTCGTCGTAGTGCTGCCCGGTGTGCACGACGACGTGCTCGGCGACCTCCTGGAGCGCCCGGCTGACGGGAGCGAGCTTGACGAACTGCGGTCGGGCCCCGACCACGCTGAGAATGCGCATGCGTGTCACGCTACCCGGCGACGGCGCGCCGCACGGCCGCGAGGCCGCCCGAGATGCCCGAGAGCCCGAGAGCGGTCGACCGCGCCCCGGTGGTGGCGCGCCACGCGGCGTAGACGCTGTCGCGGTCGCACGCGACGACGACGTCGGCCGCGCGCAGGGCTGCCTGCGCGTCGGCGCTCGCGCGCACCCGGCGTGCCATGCGCGCGCCGCCGTCGGCGGGCGAGACACGAACGAGCGTGCGCAGCGCCGCCGACCGCTGCCAGAGCGAGCCCTCGCGCGGGCCGCCCACGGCACCCACGTCGATGATGCGCACGGCCCCCTCGGCGCTGTCGCCGAGGCCGTCGGCCACGACGAGCGTGAGGTGCTGGCTGCCGTGCGGGTCGGCGGTCGCGAGCTGCCCGGCGACGCCGCGATGGGTGCTGATGAAGACGAAGCGGGTCATAACACGAGCTCCTTCAGGGCGGCCATGCGCGGCTCGAGCTGCTGCTGCCGCTCGTAGCGGTGGGCCCAGGCCTGCACCGCGCCGCGCGACGACGGGGTCTGGGCGCGCGAGAGCGCGGCGCCCGCGATGAGGGCGTCGGCGATCGCGGCCGGGCTGAGGTCGGTCGTGGCGGCCCACGCCGGGTGCTCGCGCAGAACGTCGGTGGCGGCGTTGCCCGGATCGTGCACCGAGATCACCGGCAGCCCGGTCGCGCAGTACTCGTAGACCTTGCCGCTCGTCACGTAGGTGCCCGTGCCGAGCATGAGCACGAGCGCGTCGAAGCTGCCGTAGACGGGGGCGAGCTGGGTCTTCGACACCGGCCCGCGGTAGCTGACGCCGTCGCCGGCGCGCTCCTCGAACAGGGCCACCCACCGCGGGTTCGGGGCGCCGGCGTGGCCGAGGTGCCCCCAGAACTCGAGCGTCGACGCGGCGAGCAGCGGGTCGCGCTCGCGCGCGAGGCGCCACCCGTCGAGCAGGTTCGGCAACGGCACCTGCGCGCTCATCGTTCCGATGTAGCCGAGCGTGAGCCCCGCATCCCGGCCCGGGCGCACCGCGTCGGCGAAGCCGGCGAGCTCGGCGTCGAAGCCGTTCGCCACGACGTGCATGCGCTCGGCCTGAGCGGGGTAGACCTGCTGGTGCCAGGCGCGGATCGGCTCGTTGACGAACCAGACCTCTGCCGCGCTCTCGATGAGCCGGTGCTCCCAGCGGTCGACGGCGCTGCCCGGCGCGCTCAGACGGCGACCGCTGAACACGTCGAGCTGCCAGGCGTCGCGGTAGTCCATGACGTAGGGCACTCGCGCGGCCTCGTGCAGCGCGAACGCGGCCGCGAAGTCGACGTGCGGGTTGGCCGTCGCGATCGTCAGGTCGACAGGGTTCTCGGCGTGGATGCGCAGCGCCTCCCGCTCGATGACCGGCCGCCACGGCCCGTAGACCTTCTCGGGGAACGCGCCGCGGTCGCGCCAGATCTTCCACACGTTCCACAGCTCAGGAAAGCGGGCGCGCCAGCGCGACCAGCGGCCGAGATCGACCTGGTAGGCGGGCACGTCGAACGGCACGCGCACGATCCGGATGCGCTCGTCGATCGCGGCCTCGAGCTCGAGGTCGCCGCCCGTCGTGTGCAGGAAGGTCTCGCGCTCGACCGTCAGCACGGTCACGCGCCAGCCGGCGCGCGCGAAGGCGTTGGGCGTCGCGAGAGCCCGATACACGCCGCCGCCGCGGCCCGGCGGGTAGCCCCACGCGACGTACAGCAGGTGGGGGGCGGTGTCGGCCACGACGGGGTCTCCTTCGGCGGGCGGGCGGCGAGGCGGGCGGGCGGCTCGGGACGGGCGGGCAACGAGGCAGGCGGCGCGGGGTGAGCCGGGCCGCCGTCCAGTCTCCCACGGGCGGCCCCGGCCGTAGGATTCACGGGTGCCCCGCATCCTGTGCATCTCGCTGTCGCCGATCGAGCGCGACGCGCGGGTGCTGCGGCAGGTGGGCGTGCTGGCGCAGCTGGGCTCGGTGACGACGGTCGGCTACGGCGGGCATCCCGAGGGGGCGACCGAGCACATCGCGGTGCCGCGCGAGCTGCCCTCGCTGCCGCAGACCGTCGGCGGCGTGGCGACGCTGGCGCTGCGGCAGTGGCGCCGAGCCGAGCTCGCGGCGCCGGCCATCCGCTTCGCGCTGGATGCCCTGCGCGGGGAGCGCTTCGATCTCGTCGTGGCGAACGACGCCCGGGTGCTCGCGCTCGCCCACGCCGTCGCGGGCGGCGCGCCCGTCTGGGCCGACCTGCACGAGTGGGCGCCCGAGGAGCGCACGCACGTGCTCAGCTGGCGACTGCTCGTGGCGCCGCTCATGCGCCACCTGTGCGCGCGGTACCTGCCGCTCAGCGCGGCGACGACCACCGTTTGCCTGTCGATCGCCGAGCTCTACGAGCGCGACTTCGGGGTGCGGCCGGCTGTGGTGCGCAATTCGAACCCGTGGCAGCCGCTCAAGCCCACCCCGGTCGCCGACGACGCGGTGCGCCTGGTGCACAGCGGCGCAGCGGTGCACGGCCGCAGCCTCGAGACGATGATCGATGCGGTGCGCGCGCTCGACGACCGCTTCACGCTCGACCTCTTCCTGGTGCCGGGCGGCGACGGCGGCGCCTATCAGCGCAGCCTCGAGCAGCGCGCCGCGGGGTGCGAGCGCATCCGGTTCCGCGCGCCGGTCGCGCCGGCCGCCCTTCCCGCGACGCTCAACGGCTACGACGTCGGCGTCTTCGTCATTCCACCCACGCACACCAACGCGCGCCTGACGCTGCCCAACAAGTTCTTCGACTTCGTGCAGGCCCGCCTCGGCATCGTCGTCGGGCCGACCATCGAGATGCAGCGGCTCGTCGAGCAGCACGGTCTGGGGGTCGTCGCCGACGGCTTCGCGGTCGACGACGTCGTGCGCGCCCTCGGTTCGCTGACGCCGGATGCGGTGCGCACGTTCAAGTCGGCAAGCGCCGCGGCGGCCCGCGAGCTGAGCTTCGAGACCGACGCCGCGGTGATCCGCGAGCTCGTCGCCCCGCTGCTGGCGGGCCGCGCGTGAGCGTGGTCGCGCGGCTGCGGGCCGCCGGGCAGCGCGCCGCCGGTGCCCTCGCACGCGCCGTGCCGCCGCGCCTGCTCGCCCGCGTCGTCCCGGCCGGGCAGCGCTTCGACCCGAGCGCCCCGCCGCCGGCCGTGCAGCTGCCCGACACGGCGGTGCGCCTGCTCGTCGCCCCCGTGAACTCCGCGGGGCAGGGCTACGCCTGGGCGCGGGCGGCCGAGCGGCTGCCCGGCGTGGGAGCGCGAGCGATGGCCGTGCGCAGCGTGCGCGACTTCGGGTTCGCGACCGACCAGCTCGTGCCGCTCGGCGACTACCGCTGGTCGCGCGCCTGGCAGCGGGCGCAGCGGCAGGCCGTGCTCGCCGACGCCACGCACGTGCTGCTCGAGTCGGCCAAGCCCCTGTTCGGCGACGCCTTCGGGCGCGGCGTGCGGGGTGAGATCGAGGCGCTGCGCGCGGCGGGCATCCGGGTGGCCCTCGCCTGGCACGGCAGCGACGTGCGCGACCCGGCCGCCCACCGCGCCCGCGAGCGCCACTCGCCGTATGCCGAGGGCCTGTGGGCCCTCACGCCCGCCCTGCAGGTGCGCGCCGATCGTGCCCGCGCCCTGATCGAGGCGGCCGGATGCCCGCTCTTCGTCTCGACGCCCGACCTGCTGCTCGACGTTCCCGAGGCCGTGTGGCTGCCCGTCGTCGTCGAGCCCGAGCGCTGGCGCACCGACGCCGCGCCGCTCGCCCACGGCGGGCGCCCGATCGTCGCGCACGCTCCCAGCACCGCGATCGTCAAGGGCACCGACCTCATCGACGGCACGCTGCGCGCGCTCGAGGCCGAGGGGCTCATCGAGTACCGCCGCATCGAGGGCGTGAGCAGCGCGCAGATGCCGGCCGCCTACGGTGCCGCCGACATCGTGCTCGACCAGTTCCGCATCGGGTCGTACGGCGTGGCCGCGTGCGAGGCGATGGCCGCGGGGCGCATCGTGGTGTCGCACGTGGCTGCCGCCGTGCGCGACCGCGTGCAGGCCGACACCGGCCTTGCGGTGCCGATCGTGCAGGCCGAGGCCGACGAGCTCGAGGCGGTGCTGCGCGGGCTGCTCGCCGACCCGAGCGCCGCCCTCGCGACGGCGGCCGCCGGCCCGGCGTTCGTCGCCGCGGTGCACGACGGCGCGCTCTCCGCGCGGCAGCTCGCCCCCTGGCTGGAGGAGACCCGATGACCCGCACCCTGCCCCAACGGCTCGTCGACGCCCTGCCCGATGCGATCGGCGGGCGGCTGCGGGCGCCGCGCTACCGCTACACGACGGCCGAGATCCCGCCGCCGGCGCCGCGGCTCGACGCCGAGGTGCGCCTCTACATCGGGCCCGTCAACTTCGCCGGCCAGGGCCACGCCTGGGCCCGCGCGGCCGAGCGTCTGCCGGGGGTGGCGGCGCACGCCAGCCAGTTCCGCGCGCCGGGCATGCCGATCTTCCCGGCCGACACCGTCGTGCCCGTCAACGTCTACCGCTTCTCGCGGCGCTGGCAGCGGCGCGAGTTCGAGGCCGTGGCGCGCCACTACACGCACGTGCTGCTCGAGGCGGCGCGGCCGCTGTTCGGGCCGCTGTTCGACGACGACCCGATCGCCGAGGTGGCGGCGCTGCGCGAGCGGGGCATCCAGGTGGGGCTCATCAGCCACGGCAGCGACCTGCGCGACCCCGACCGCCACCGGGCGATCGACGAGTGGTCGCCCTTCGCCGACGGGCAGTGGGATCGCGAGCCCGAGTACCGCCGCCAGACCGCTCTGCACCGCGCGCTGCTGCGGGCCACGGATGCTCCGCTCTTCGTGAGCACGCCCGAGCTGCTGCTCGACTGGAGCCCGTCGACCCTGCTGCCGATCATCGTCGAGCAGCAGCGCTGGGCGACCGACGCGCCGGTGCTCGCGGGGCCGGTGCCGCGCGTCGTGCACGTGCCCTCGAGCGCCTACGTGAAGGGCACGCCGCTCATCGAGCCGACCATGCGGGCGCTGCACGACGAAGGGCTCGTCGACTACCGGCAGGTGCAGGGCGTGCCGTTCGCCGAGATGCCCGCCCTCATCGGAGCGAGCGACATCGTGCTCGAGCAGTTCCGCACCGGCACGTACAGCGTGGCGGCAGTCGAGGCGCTCGCCGCCGGTCGGCTGGTCATCGTGCACCTGCACGAGCAGGTGCGGCAGGCGGTGCGGCATGCGTCGGGGCTCGACATTCCGATCGTGTCGGCCACCCCGGCGACTCTCGAGCAGGTGCTGCGCGACATCGTCGCTCGCCCTGACCACTACCGTGCGATCGCCGCGCAGGGGCCGGCGTTCGCGGCGGCCGTGCATGACGGCCGCCTGAGCGCGGCGGCGCTCGCCGGGTTTCTCGGCCGCGCCTGAGCGGTGTTCGACGGGGCGCAGCCGGTTGTGGGCGCCGGTGCGGTGCTCGCAATCCGAACGCGGTGACACGCCGAAACACCCTCATGCGAGGGTTGAGGGTTACGCTGGAAAGCGGGGGACGCACGCGCGCGCCCGTGGGGGGTCACATCAGCATGAGCACCATCATCAGCACGAGCACCGAGATCGTTCGACGACCGGGGCGCTTCGCGGCGGCCATCGCCGCGCTCGCCATGGTCGTCACGCTGGGGGTCGTCGCGCCCGCGCAGGCCGACACGATCTCTGAGCCGACTCCCGATGGTGCTCCGACCGAGACGGTCGATCGTGCCGTGGTTCCCTCCGGCGAGCTGCGGTCAGCGGCCGCCAACGCCGCCGATTTCGACCGCGGCTACATCATCAGCGATACGCAGTTCTACGACCGCAACGGCATGACCGAGGCGCAGATCCAGTCGTTCCTCGAGTCGAAGAGCGGCACCTGCCTCAACACTCTCTGCCTCGATATTCTGCGGCAGTCGACGGCCGACCTCGATCTGGGTCAGTGCGAGCTGTACTCCGGTGCCAGCAACGAGCCGGTCTCGCGCATCATCTTCAAGGTGCAGCAGGCCTGCGGCATCGCCGCTCAGGTTCTGCTGGTGACGCTGCAGAAAGAGCAGAGTCTCGTCACGTCGATCGGCCCGACTCAGCGGGCGGTCGACTACGCGATGGGGTACGCCTGCCCCGACACCGCTGCGTGCGACGCGCGGTACAAGGGCATCGCGGCGCAGCTGCTGCGTGCGGCCAACCAGTTCCAGTGGTATCGGGCGACCCCCAACTCGTACCGCCACCAGGTCGGTGTCGAGAGCCTCTACTACCACCCGAACTCTGGTGTGGTGTCGAACCCGCCCTACACCTGCGGCTCGATCACGGTGACGATCCGCAATGACGCCACCGCGGGCCTCTACAACTACACCCCGTACACGCCCAATGCCGCGGCGCTGAACAACCTGTACGGCACGGGCGACCGCTGCTCGAGTTACGGCAACCGCAACTTCTGGCGCATCTACAGCGACTGGTTCGGCAGCCCGACGGGTGTCATGCCCGACGGGGTCACTTCCGCGCGCGTCGGCGGCCTCGACCGTTTCGAGACGAGCGCGGCGATCTCTGCCGCTGCCTACGCCGAGGCCGCGCCGGGAGGCACGGTGTTCGTCGCGACGGGCCGCACGTTCGCCGACGGCTTGGCGGCTGCGCCGGCTGCCGCGCAGGCGAACGCGCCGCTGCTGCTGACGAGCCCGCTCACGCTCTCGCCGAGCGTGCGCACCGAGATCGTGCGGCTGCAGCCGAGCCTGATCGTGATCCTGGGCGGCGAGGGTGCTGTCTCGCCCGCCGTCGAGTCCCAATTGCGGGCCCTCGCCCCCGAGGTCGATCGCATCGCCGGGACCGATCGCTACGAGACGGCCCGCGAAATCGCGCTCACGCGATTCTCTGAGGGAGCCACCGTCGCCTACTTCGCGAGCGGCGGCGACTTCCCCGACGCGCTCGCCGCGAGCGCAGCAGCCGGAGCGGCGGGGGCTCCGGTGCTGCTGGTGCGGCCCGGCGCGCGCACGGTCGACGCAGAGACGAAGGCGGTGCTTACGCAGCTCGGCGTCACGACGGTGATCCTCGCCGGCGGTACGGGGGTCATCCACCCCGACATCGCAGTGTCGGTGCGGTCAGAGACCTCCGTCGCTACCGTGCAGCGTCAGGGCGGTGCCGACCGCTTCAAGACGGCGGCGGCGATCAATGACGCCGCGTTCCCGGACGCCGAGGTGATGTACCTCGCGAGCGGCCGCAGCTTCGCTGATGCCCTTTCGATCGCCGCCGTGGCGGGTGCTCAGGGGCGCCCTCTGGGGCTCTCGAACAGCAACTGCCTGCCCGCGGCGACGGTCGGCTACGCGACTCTGGCGGGGGTCACTGCGGTGCAGCTCGTCGGAGGCACGGGCGTGCTGTCGAGCCGCGTCGCGAACTTCGTGCCCTGCGCGTGATCGTCAGCACCTCGATCGAGAGAGAGTGACCAGCCTCATGCCCCACCGTCAGTCCTCTCCTCGGTCGCGGCGGGCCATGCCGATGGCCGCCGCTCTGGTCGCCGTCGGCGCACTGCTGGCCGCCCCGGTGACGGCAGCGTCGGCGTCGCCCACGGATGGCTCCAGGGGGGATGTCCGTGCCACCACTCGCCCGGTGGCTCCGGTCGAGCCGCTGATCCCCATGGTCGAGGTGCGGGCGGCCGACTTCGCGGCCGAGGCGGCCGCGCTGCCGCCGCAGCTCGAGCAGGCGCTGGCGCGCGACGTCGGCATGACCGGTGCCGAGTGGTTGGCGCAGGCCGAGGCGAGCGCCGTCGGTGTCGAGGTGGTGGATGCTCTGCGCGACCGTATCGATGTGCATGCCGCGCGCCTCGATGGCCTGGAGCTCGTCGTCACCGTCGGCTCGGCCGCTGACGCGGCCGTCGTCGAGAGCGTCGGAGCCCGCGCCGAGATCGGCCCGAAGCCCGCGCGCGAGAGCCTGATCGAGGGCGTCATGCCCGCCGCTGATCTGCGCGGTGGGCTGCCGTACATCTACAACTCGCGGTCGTTCCGATGCTCGATTGGCTTCGTCGGTGTCGACGCGACGACTGAGCAGACCCAGGTCATGTCCGCTGGCCACTGCGAAGGCGACGGCGGATTCCGGGAAGTGCCGACCATCGACCGTCCCGTCTATGCAGGCGGAACCCTCGGCTCTCCGTACACGCCGCTCGGCGATGCGGGTCTGCACGTGACCGACGACTACCCGAACCCCGGCTTCCCGGCCGACGCAACTTATTACGACCTCGGTCTGACCCCGGTGACGGGTGGCGGCTGGACTCCGAAGCCGGAGGTCGTGACCTGGGGCGGCGGCACGAGCGGCGCTCCGTTGGCGTCGACCCCGCTTATCGTGCGCGACGCCGGGCCGGCCATGAATGGGGCGACCCTCTGCAAGTCGGGCTCGACCACGGGCTGGACGTGCGGATTGATACCGGTCGACAACCCCGCCACTGTGGCGGACGAGAGCGGTGTCGACCGTGTTCAGTACGTCGGCACCGGCACGCCGACGTGCCCAGCAGCCGCCCCGAACTACTGTGTCGGCAGCATCCTCGCGAACATCTGCGTGCGCGGTGGCGACAGCGGTGGCGCGGCGCTCGTGGGCACGCGGGCCGTCGGTATCGTCTCGGCATCCAGCACGACGAACCCGGCCACGGCGTGCAGCTCGGGCGACATCGGCGTCTTCGCGACGCTGTACTCAGCGAACCCTGCGTACGAGCAGGTCGCGAAGGTCTACCCGAACTGGGAGCCGCTCATCGGGCTCGCGAAGCCGGTCTTCCCGACGGCGGTCAACCGCCTCGAGTCGAGCATCGGCGGCACTCTCACCGGCGCGGGCACGCGGCACGATGTGACGCTCGAGCTCGATCTCGGCGGACCGATCATCGACGAAGTCAACGCCTCGGGCGCCTGGTCGATCAACCTGGGCGCGGTGCCCAACGGAACGCGCACGTACACCCTGTACTCCAGCTGGGGTTCCGGCGTGCAGCAGAGTGCCGCGGCGACCGGGCGTTTCCTGAAGGCCGCCCAGGCCCGCCTCTCCGGCAGCGACCGGTACGCCACGTCGGTGCAGATCTCGCAGAGCGAGTTCGATCCCGGAGTGCCGGTCGTCTACCTCGCCAACGGGGCGAACTTCCCCGATGCCCTCAGCGCTGGACCCGCCGCGGCCCTCGAAGGCGGACCGCTGCTGCTCACGCGTGCGACGAGCCTGCCCGACAACGTCGCTGCCGAGCTCGACCGCCTCAACCCGGCGAACATCGTGATCGTGGGCGGAACCGGCGTCGTCAGCATGGCGGTTCGCAACGCCGCCGCCGCCTACACGACCGGCGACGTGATCCGTCTCGGTGGAGCGAACCGCTATGAGACCTCCCGCCTGATCGCTCAGCGGATGCTGAGCCAGGGCCTCACCACCGGCCAGGGCCTCTGGGTGGCCACTGGGCGCAACTTCCCCGACGCCCTGTCGGCCGGAGCCGCCGCCGCGAGCCAGCGCGTGCCGATCCTGCTCGTCAACGGCACCGCGTCGACCCTCGACAGCGCCACGAGCACCTTCATCAACAGCACGCTGCGGAGTAACCGGGTGTACATCGCCGGCGGCACGGGGGTCGTGAGCTCCGGCATCCAGACGGCGATCGTGAACCTCGCCAGCACCGGAACCGTCACGCGGGAGGGCGGCGCCAACCGCTTCGCGACCTCCGCAGAGATCAACGATGCCGCCTACCCGGGCACCGCGCCCGAGGTCTTCCTGGCCTACGGCTACAACTTCCCCGACGCGCTCTCGGGCAGCGTGATCGCCGGCGTGCGCGGCGGCCCGCTCTACATCACGCAGACCGCGTGCGTCGCGCCCGACATCGTGCAGCAGATTCTCGACCTCAGCCCCAGCAGGGTCACCGTCTTCGGGGGCACCGCGATCGTCAGCAACAACGCTCGCGACCTGAAGACCTGCTGACGCACACCCCTACACTGAGGGCGTGAGCACCACTCAGCGACGATCGGCGACGGCGTCGATCGCGACCGTCGCCACCAGCGCTGCCGTGCTCGTGGGCCTCATCGGCGCTAGCGCCATCACCCCGGTGCTCGCACCGACGGCGGCGGCCGCGATGAACGCCGGCCAGGTGCGCGCGATCGGCGCCGCCGCCGCGACAGATCGCGAGCCGCTGCCCTCGATGCCGCTCGTCGACGTTCGTGACTACCGTGACGAAGCGGCCGCCCTGCCCGCCGCGCTGGTGCAGGCGCTCGCCCGCGACACCGGGCAGACCGGGGCCGAGTACCTTGCGCAAGCGCAGGCCGCGTCGGCCGCGGCCGTCATCGTCGAGGCCCTCGCCGAGCGGTACGACGGCGTCGTCGACAGCTATCTCGACGGCACTACCCTCGTCGTCATCGCCGGCGACCCGGCCACGGCCGCCGCCGCGAGCGCTGCCGGAGCCCGGGTCGAGTTCGGTGAGCCGCGACCGCCCGCCGACCCCGTGACCGTCTACCCCATGGCAGACCTGCGCGGCGGCGAGCCCTACCTGTACACCGTCGGCAGCAGCCTCTACCGGTGCACCACTGGCTTCGCAGGGCGCGACAGCAGCGGGTCTCCGCGCATTCTCACCGCCGGCCACTGCTCCGGCGCCGGCGCCGACACCGGCACCCGCAACCATCTGACCTTCCGCTACCCCAACGACACCCAGCGCGTGCAGACCACCATCGGCCCCGGCGTATCGGGCAGCTTCCGCTTCGGCGGCGGCTACGACCACGGGCTGCTGTCGGTCACCAACACGGCCGCCTGGCAGCTCGTGCCGCAGGTGTCGACCTGGGGCTACGGTGCCAGCGCTCCGGGCACGAGCCCGCTGACGGTGCGTGACGCGATGCCGCCGATCGCGGGCGCCACCCTCTGCAAGTCGGGCTCCACCACCGGCTGGACCTGCGGGCCCATCACCGCCGCCGTCGCCCTCGCCCAGTTCTCGCCCACCGTGCAGGCCACCGGCATGTTCGCCCGACTCTGCATGCTCGGCGGCGACAGCGGTGGGGCCGCCCTCATCGGAACCGCCGCCGTCGGCATCAACTCAGGATCGACCGCCGCCGATGGCCCGTGCACGAGCACGAGCGAAGGCTTCTTCACGCACGTGCACGGCTCGGCCAGCTACACGGCGCAGAGCCTGTACGGCAGCGGCTTCGAGCCGGCCATCGCCGTCGCCACGCCCACCGTCGCCCAGCGCAGCGCCGTGTTCTCCGGAACCCTCGCACACGGCGGCCCCCGCCACCGCGTCGTCGTGACCGTGCAGGGCTACCCGGCCGTCGTCACTCCCGTGCTTCCCGACGGCTCGTGGAGCGCCACGATCGCCGCGAGCATGCCCGCCGGCCTGCCCTACACCGTGCAAGCGCGCTGGGGCACCCACAACGTCTCCACCGTCGCCAGCGGCACCACGACGGCCACCTCCGCACCCACGCCGAGTCCGACCCCGACGCCGACCGCGACCGCGACCCCGACACCGACCGCCAGCCCGAGCCCGTCGCCGAGCGTGCCGCCGGGCGGCATCACCGCCGACCGTCTCTCCGGCGCCGACCGCTACGCCACGGCCGTCGCCGTCTCGCAACGCGCCTTCCCGGGCACCGTCACCACCGTTGTGCTCGCCTCCGGCGAGAACTACCCGGATGCCCTCTCCGCCGGCCCCGCCGCCGCCGAGCTCGGCGGCCCGCTGCTGCTGACCCGCGCCGGGTCACTACCGGCGTCTGTACAGGTCGAGCTGCAACGGCTGCGACCGTCGCGCGTCATCATCGTCGGCGGCCCAGGAGTGATCGCCCCCGCCGTCGTCACCGACCTCGAGCAGAGATTCGGCGTCAGCACCACCCGCATCGGCGGCATCGACCGGTACCAGACCTCGCGGTGGGTGGCCTGGTGGACCTGGTACTGGAGCGGAGCATCCACCGCCTACGTCGCCACCGGTGCGGGCTACGCCGACGCCCTCTCGGCAGGGGCCGCGGCGGCCAGCGAGCGGATGCCCCTGCTGCTGGTGCCCGGAGGCGCGACCTCGCTGCCCCGCGAGACCCATGACATCCTCACCGACACTCTGCAGGTCGAGCAGCTGCTCATCGCCGGCGGCACGGGCGCCGTCGGCTCAGCCATGCACCAGACCCTCAGCAGCATCGCCCCCGCCACGCGGCTGCCCGGAGCCGACCGCTTCGCCACCTCCACCGCCATCAACGATCGAGCGCACGACACCGCCACCGAGGCCTACCTCGCCTACGGGTACAACTACCCCGATGCGCTGGCCGGCGGTGTGCTCGCCGGCCTGCGCGCAGCCCCCCTCTACGTCACCCGTGGCACGTGCGTGCCCAGCGGCGTGCTCGACCACCTGACCGCCCTCGGGGTGCGCACGGTGACCCTGCTGGGCGGAACCGGTGCGCTCAGCCAGCAGGTCGCACAGTTGCGTCGCTGCTGACCTCGTGTCGGCGGGCGAGGCGACCGCGCGCCCAGCGCAGGGCCGGGGCCTCGACGAGGTTCCAGCTGAGGGCCGCGATCGGCGCCAGCAGCAGCATTGCCAGCCCCAGCACCACCCACGGTGAGTCGGTGCCCGTCAGGTGCACGACCAGCTGCTGGATCGGGAAGCCGTAGAGGTAGATGGCGTACGAGAGATCCCACCCGCGCAGCCAGCGCAGGGGCAGCACCGGCACCGCGAGCGCGATCGACAGCACCACGTAGGGGTAGAGCAGCGGTGTCAGCGCCACCCCGCCGGGCACCAGCCCGGCGACCACGATCGCGGCCGCACCCACGAGGGCGCCCACCGGATGCAGCCGCACGCGGTCACGCAGGTGGAACAGCAGGGCACCGCCGAAGAACGTGCCCACCACGAGGATCACCTGGCCGAACAGGGCGCTGCCGATGACCGCTCCGAGGGGCGTCCACGCCCAGAGGGCGGGCACGCTGAGGGCGGCGGCACCGAGAGTGAGCATCCCGGTCGCCCACAGCGGCGGCAGGCGCAGCAGCAGCACCACCATCAGCAGGGTGTAGCAGGCGAACTCCACCGGCAGGGTCCAGAGCGACGGGTTCACGCCGTCGTACGGCAGCCCGGCGAAGATGCCCGGCGGGTCGACGTCGCCGGGCACGAACAGCAGCGTCTTCACGATCGGGTACAGCCAGGTGTTCGGGTCTGACGCGTACGCGCGCAGGCTCACGTCGGTCGTCAGCGGGCCGAGCACCGCCGCCGTCACCACCGTCATCACCGCCAGCGCCGGAAAGATGCGGCTCGAACGCCGCAGCAGGTAGCGGCCGGGCGACGGGTCGCGGTGCCAGCTCTGCGCGATCAGGTACCCGCTGATCGAGAAGAACACCAGCACGCCCACCCCGCCCCACGTGCCGCCCGCCGGGTTCAGCACCGCCGCCGGCTCGGCCAGCCCCACCACCGCGAACGAGTGCGTCAGCACCACCAGCACCGCGGCGATCAGCCGCAGCACGTCGAAGTTGTTCGCGCGGTGGTCGGGCGGCAGCGTCGAAGTCACCCGCTGATTCTGGCAGGCGAGGCGCCGGTCGCCGGTCGGGCTCAAGGGCGCCCGCCTAGACTGGACACGTGCGCGTACTGGTCACCGGGGGCTCCGGCTACATCGGAGCGCACGTCTGCCGCATGCTCGCCGAGCGCGGCGATGAGCCGGTGATCGTCGACGACTTCGTCTTCGGGTTGCGGCACCGCATCGCCGGGATGCCCGCCCACGAGCTCGACCTCGCCGAGCCCGGCACCGCCACCGCGCTCGCCGAGCTGATGCGGGCCGAGCGGGTCGACGCGGTCATCCACCTCGCCGCCCGCAAGCAGGTCGGCGAATCGGTCGCCCGACCGCTCTGGTACCACCGGCAGAACGGCGCGAGCCTCACAGCGGTGCTCGAGGCGATGATCGCCACGGGCGTGCACGACCTCGTGTTCTCGAGCTCGGCCGCCGTGTACGGCGACGCCGCCGGGGTGGTCGGCGAGGATGCTCCGACCGTGCCCGTCAACCCCTACGGCGAGTCGAAGCTGGCCGGCGAGTGGCTCGCCGCCGCCGCCGCGCGCGCCCACGGGCTGCGTGTCACCAGCCTGCGCTACTTCAACGTCGCCGGCGCGGGCTGGCCCGAGCTGGCCGACACGGCCGTGCTCAACCTCGTGCCGATGGTGCTCGCCGAGCTCGACGAGGGCGGCGCCCCCCTCATCTTCGGCGACGACTACCCGACCCCCGACGGCACGTGCGTGCGCGACTTCGTGCACGTGCACGATCTCGCCGACGCGCACCTGGCCGTGCTCGACGCGCTGCCGGCGCAGGCCGAGCCGCACCGTGTCTACAACGTGGGCACGGGCGTCGGCTCGAGCGTGCGCGAGGTTGTGGAGGGCATCCGCCGCCGTCTCTCCGACGCCCCCGCGGCCGTCATCCGGCCCCGCCGACCCGGCGACCCGGCTGCGGTCGTGGCCGACGTCTCGCGCATCGCCGCCGACCTCGGCTGGCGTGCGCGCTTCGGGCTCGACGCGATTCTCGACTCGGTGCTCGACGCCCGCCGCGATCGTTCCGGTGCTGGTTAGGCGTCAGTCGAAGCGGCCGCGCCACGATCCGCTGCGCGCGGCCGCGAAGGCTGAGGTGACGAACAGCAGCAGCCCGCCCTCGAACAGCAGGTAGCTCTCGGTTATGCTCACCGTGGCGAGCAGCACCAGGGTGAGGGCGGGCCAGACGTAGACGGTGCTGCGTCGGCGCGAGGCCACCAGCCACGCGCGCACGAACGCGAGCCCGAGGGTGGCGAGCAGCACGAGGATTCCCGCGAGCCCCAGCTGCAGCCAGATGTCGGCGTAGGCGTTGAGCGCCGAGTCGGGGTGCACGCCCGTCACCGACCGCACGCTCGAGAACGGGTACACGTCGGTGGGCCAGATGCCCACCCACCCCCAGCCGAGCACCGGCTGCTGCGCGACGAGGTCGCCGACCTCCGACCACACGCTCGTGCGCTCGGCGACGTCGGCAGCAGCATCCACGAAGCCGACGAGCGGGCCGCGGAAGAACCAGGCCAGCACCCCGAAGACCACGACCGAGATCAGCAGCACCGACTGCGTCGCGCGCCGCGCCACCGCCTCCTGGCGGCGGATCACGACGAGCGCGAGCCCCGCCAGCAGCACGGCGGCGAGCACCAGCAGCGACACCGGCGACCGGGCGAACACGATCGTCGCCGCCGCCAGGGTCAGCGAGTAGGCCGTGAGGCCGCGCGACACCGAGCGGGTGCGGAACTCGATCCAGAAGCTCAGCACCGCGAGCGCGCCGAGGAAGGCGAACGCATTGCGGGTGCCGGCCAGACCCTGCACGGGCCCGCCGGCGGCCAGGTCGCCGGTGATCGCGATCCACGCGAAGGGGGTGTCGAGGATGATGCCGCTCAGCACCTCCAGAGCGAACGACACCGTCAGGATCGCCCGCAGCGCGTTGCCGACCGCGCGCACCAGCTGGATGAGGTCGCGCACGAGCGCGAGATACACGCCGAGGAAGGCGTAGGCCAGGGCGTAGATGATGCCGCCCGCCGTCTGCGTCGGGTACTGGCTCCAGATGATGCTGACCGTCACGAGCGAGAACAGGCCGATGAGCGACAGCGGCAGCACCCCGCGCCACTCGATGCGCTCGGGCTGCGCGGCCAGGCTCAGCGCCGCCAGCACCACGAGGCCGCCCACCACCGCGACGCTGCCGGGCCAGCCGAGCAGCGCGCGCACGGCGAAGGCGGCCAGTGCCACGCCGACGATGACCTCGGTGAGCGCCTGCGTCAGTCGCGGCGACCCCAGGAAGGCGCGGGCGGCGTCGCGCGCGCTCATCGCGCCCTCACCGGATGCGGCGCTCACGCTCGCGCTCCCGCCCCCGCGCGGCGCACCGGCAGGGTGACGCCGCGCACCCGGCTCGCGACCGCGAGGTAGACGAGCAGCACGAGCCCCGCCTCGATCAGCAACCGCGACTCGGCCAGGCTGTGCACCAGCAGCACCGTCAGCAGCAGCGCCGGCAGCGTGCGCAGGGCGGGGGAGGCGGGTGCGTCGCCGAGCGGGGCATCCACCGACCACGACAGCACGCGCACGCCCGTCGTGAGAATCAGGATGCTGAACACGACCAGCCCGACCGCTCCGAGCTGCAGCAGCACATCGAGCCACGCGTTGTGCGCCTGCAGGTAGGTGACGCCGTTGATGACCACCAGATCGTCGAAGGGCTCGACCCAGGGGGCCCAGTAGCTCACCCACCCCCAGCCGAGCACCGGACGCTGCTCGACGAGCCCGAGCACCGCATCCCAGATGTCGAGACGCCCGGTGAGGTCGTCGCTACGCCCGACGAGGTCGAGCAGCTGCGCGCGGAAGGCGAGGGCCAGCGCCACCACGGCGCCCGCGGCGAGGGCCGTCAGCCCGTAGAGCGTGAGGCGGCCGCGGCGGGTCAGGCGGCGGGCGAGCAGCACGACCCCGAGGGCCACCACTGCGGCCGCACCCGCGACGAGCACCGTCGACGACCGGGTCAGGGCGAGGGTCAGCACCGCCGCGGCCACCCAGCCCCAGCCGGCCGCCTGACCGACCCGGCGCTCGACGAGCTGGATCGCGAAGACGATCACGGCGAGCAGGGCGGCGAACGCCAGCAGGTTGGCGTTGCCGGGGATGCCCTGGATGCGGCCGCCCTCGAGCAGCAGCGCGCGCGACCAGTAGTAGGCGCGCGGGAAGGGCTCGTCGTACGACACCCACAGGGGCAGCACGGGCCGCTGCAGCACGGCGGCCACGACGAGCTCGAAGGCCAGCGAGAGGCCGATGATCCACCGCAGTGCCATGCCGAGCGCCCGCAGCAGCTGCGCGAGGTCGAGAGTGTGCGCCATGACGACACCCACGAACATGGTCAGCAGCGTGGTGACCACACCGAGCGCCGACGCCCCTGGGTAGGCCGACCAGACGATGGAGGCCACCATGAGGGCCGCGAGGGTGCCGAGCGCGATCGGCACGCGCCGCAGATCGAGCCGATGGCGCGCCGCCACGGCGACCCAGCCGGCGACGATGATCGCCACGACGACGCCCCAGCCGTACCAGCTGATCGAGTAGCGCCACGCGTCACCCGCGAGCAGGGTGAACATGGTCAGCGTGGCGAGAGCCACGCGCCGGTCGCGGAGCCACGTCATGGGTTCCAGCGTACCGGCGGGTCTCGCCTTCGCCTCAGGCAGATGCCGGCTCAGACGAACGCGCCCACCCCGGTGATGGCGCGGCCGACGATGAGCGAGTTCATCTCGCGGGTGCCCTCGTAGCTGTACAGCGCCTCGGCGTCGGCGTGGAAGCGCGCGACGTCGTAGTCGAGCACGATGCCGTTGCCGCCGAGCGCCTCGCGGCACAGGGCGACCGTCTCGCGCATCGCCGTGGTCGCGAACGCTTTGGCCAGCGAGGCGTGCTCGTCGCGCTGAACGCCCTGGTCGAGCATCTGCGAGACCCGCGTGCACAGCGCGATGCTCGCGGTGATGTTGCCGAGGCTACGGCTGAGCAGGTCTTGCACCAGCTGGTGGCTCGCGATCGGCTTGCCGAACTGCTCGCGGGTCGTCGCGTAGTCGACCGCGGCCTCGTAGGCGCCGATCGCGGTGCCGACGGCCGCCCACGCCACCTCGGCGCGGGTCAGCCGCAGCACCGCCGCGGTGTCGCGGAACGAGTTCGCGTTCTGCAGCCGGTGGCTCTCGGGCACGCGCACGTTCTCGAGCACGATGTCGGCGTTCTGCACGATGCGCAGCGCCTGCTTGCGCTCGATCTTCGTCGCCGTGTAGCCGGGCGTGCTCGTCGGCACGATGAAGCCCTTCACCTGGCCGTCTTCCGTGCTCTTCGCCCAGATGATCGTGATGTCGCTCCAGGTGGCGTTGCCGATCCAGCGCTTGGCCCCGTTGAGCACCCAGTGGTCGCCATCGCGGGTGGCCGTCGTGCGCAGCCCCTGCGCCGAGTCGCTGCCCGACAGCGGCTCGGTGAGGCCGAAGGCGCCGATGACCTCGCCGGTCTTCAGCTTCGGCAGCCACTCGGCTCGCTGCTCGGGTGAGCCGGCGACACCGATCGACCCCATGGCGAGTCCGTTCTGAACCCCCACGTAGGTGGCGACGCTCGCGTCGACGCGGGCCAGCTCGAGAGCCGTCCAGCCGCTGTAGACGGCGCTGAAGTCGCCGGCCTTGGTCTCGTCCCACAGGTTGCCGAAGACCTGCTGATCGTGCAGCCCGGGCAGGATCTGCCGGGGGAACTCGGCGCGGTCCCAGTAGTCGTTGACGACGGGCTTCACCTCGGTCTCGAGGAAGGTGCGCAGGCGCACGAGCTCGGCCTGCTCGTGCTCGGCGAGCTGGCTCTCGAAGGCGTAGAAGTCACTGGCGAGCGTGGGGAAGGTCATGGCGCGAGGCTAGTCGGGCTCCGCATCCTGCCCCCCGCCCTTTGTGGCGCCACCCCACCGCCGCCGGTCGGGGGCCCGCACCCCTTGTCGAGACCGCACGAACGCTGTCTGTGCGGCGATCGGTGGGCCGCCGTTGCCGTCCGTCGACACCAGTGCGGGTGCTGTCGGGCTGCGCCTTCCCGATCTGCGGATCGACATGAGCGCGCTTCATGAGCGTCCGCAGATCTGGAAGGCGGGCCGACATGGTGGCGGGCCGGCGCCCTGGTCATCGACAAACCCCGCTCACCGCGGTCGGTAGCGTAGAGCCCGACGAGGAGGGCCCGTGCTGCTGCGCATCGAGAACACACCCCGCGACTACGCGTGGGGGTCGACGACGGCGATCGCCGAGCTGCTCGGCACCGTGCCGTCGGGCCGCCCCGAGGCCGAGCTGTGGCTGGGCGACCACCCGGGTTCTCCCGCGCGCATCGTGGAGGGGGCGGGCGACGCGACCTCCGCATCCGACCTGCACGCCCTGCTGCGGGCGCGCGGTCAGAGCCTGCCGTTCCTGCTGAAGCTGCTGGCGGCCGCCGAACCGCTGTCGCTGCAGGCGCACCCGACGATCGCGCAGGCGCGCGACGGCTTCGCGCGCGAGAACGCCGCCGGCATCGCGCTCGACGACCCGACGCGCAACTACAAGGACGAGCTGCACAAGCCCGAGCTCATCTACGCCCTGAGCGACCCGTTCATCGCGCTCGCCGGGTTTCGCCCGGTCGCCGAGGCGCAGGCCGAGCTCGCCGCCGTCGACCACCCCGGGGTGCTGCCGCTGCAGCTGCAGCTCACGAGCGACAGCGCGCTGCCCGACGTCGTGCGCTGGCTGATCGAGCGCGGCGAGGGTGTCGACGCGATCGTGGATGCCCTCACCGCCACCGCCCGCGCGCTCGAGCACGACCCCCGCGACGGCGCGTGCTGGGCCACCGTGCGCCGCCTCGCCGACCACTACCCGGGCGACCCCGGCATCGCGCTCTCGCTGCTCATGCACACGGTCGTGCTGCGGCCCGGCGAGGCGCTGTACCTGCCGACCGGCAACATCCACTCGTACCAGCAGGGGCTCGCCATCGAGGTGATGGCGGCGAGCGACAACGTGCTGCGCGGCGGTCTGACCCCCAAGCACGTCGACGTGCCCGAGCTCATGCGGGTGCTCGACACCCGCCCGGTGCCTGAGCCCCGCATCGTCCCGCGGGCGGTGGCGCCGGGCGTGCTGCGGTTCGAGCCCGACGTGGTCGACTTCGCCCTGACAGTGGTCGAGCCCGAGGGGGCTCGCGCGGGCACCGTCGTGGAAGCTCACGCCGGCGCCATCGTGCTGTGCCTCGCGGGGCGGGTGACGGTGGGTGAGCGGCTCGTGCTCGAGCGCGGGCAGGCCGCGTTCAGCGACGAGCGGTCGGTGAGCATCCGCGGAGACGGCCGCGCGGTGATCGCCACCGGCGACCACCCCGCAGCCTGAGCCGTCGGGCCGATTCGCCGCGCGCCGGGTACCCTGGAGTCGACGCGACCGGGGGGTGAGCGCCATGACCAGCACGAGAGCCGCTGTGGCCACACTGCTCGTCGGCGCGCTCGCGCTCGCTCCGGCGGTCTCTGCTCCGGCGCCCGCGGCGCTCGCCGGCACGTCGCCCGCAGCGCTCGCCGCGACGGCGCCCGTCGACCGCATCGGCGGCGCCGATCGCTACGCGACCGCCGTCGCCGTGGCGCAGCGCGCCTTCCCTGACGGGGCACCGATCGTTTTCATCGCCAGCGGGCTCGACTACCCGGATGCCCTCTCGGCCGCGCCGTTGGCGGCGACGCTCGGCGGCCCGTTGCTGCTCACGCCGCGATCGACCCTGCCCGCCGCCGTGACCGCCGAGCTTCAGCGCCTCGACCCGGAGCGGGTCGTCATCGTCGGCGGCCCGACCGTGGTGGGCGAGGCGGTCGAGCAGCAGGTGCAGGCGCTGCCGCTGCCGACCGAGCGCGTGTTCGGAGTTGATCGGTACGCGACGTCGCGCGCTCTGATCGAGCGCTTCGCGCCGCCGTCGAGCACGGTCTGGGTGGCGACGGGTCGCAACTATCCCGACGCTCTCGCGGCGGCGGCCGCCGCCGGCGCCTCCGACTCTCCCGTGCTGCTGGTGAACGGTCGCACGACGGCGCTCGATGATGCCACCCGCGCGCTGCTCGACGCTCGTGCGGTCACGACGGCGATCATCGCCGGCGGCACCGGCGCGGTGTCGACGGGGCTGCAGCTCGACCTCGAGCAGCGGGGGCTCACGGTGACGCGTCTGGCCGGAGCCGACCGCTACGCCACCGCGGTCGCGATCGCCGCGCAGCTGCCCGACGACGCCGAGCGCGCATTCGTCGCCACGGGGGCGGGCTACGCCGACGCGCTTTCCGGCGCGGTGCTCGCGGCGACCAGCACCGCACCGCTGTACCTCTCGGGCCCTGCCTGCCTGCCCCGGACCGTGCGCGAGGCGATCGTCGACGAGCGCGCTGTCGAGCAGGTGACCCTCCTGGGCGGCGTCGGAGTGCTCGGCCCACGGGTCGCCGCTCTCGAGGCGTGCACGACGGTGGCCGACGACCGCGCCGCGAGCGTCGCCGAGCTGACCGCGTCGCTGCAGCTCGCCCTGCGCTCGCTGCCCGGGCGCTACGCGGTGACCGTGCGCGAGCATGACGGTCTCGAGACGCGGGTGAGCATCAACGGTGCGGTCGTGCAGGAGCCGGTGAGCGTCATCAAGGTGTTCGTCGCGTACGGCGTGCTCGACCGCGTCGAGCGCGGTCAGCTCGCGCTCTCGACGGCGACCCGCTCCGGGGTGTCGGTCGCCGACTGCCTGCGGGTGATGATCCACACCTCCGACAACCTGTGCCACTACGACCTCGTCGCGCTCCTCGGGCCGCAGGCGCTTACCAGCCAGCTGCAGGCCGAAGGGTATCGGGGCACCCGGTACGGGGGAGCGGCGGGCACGACCGTGCCGTACAGCGAGAAGACGTCGACGACCGATGATCTCGCTCTGCTGCTCGAGCGGCTGGAGGAGGGTGAGCTGCTCGGCCCCGAGCTGACCGAGCACTTCATGACTCTGCTCGAGACCCAGCTGTGGCGCTCGAAGCTGCCGGCCGGCGTCGAGCGGGGAGTGCCCGTCGGCAACAAGACGGGGTCGGCGTGGGCGCCGGGCGGCTGGTTCCATTCGGATGCCGGCATCGTGTCGTCCCCGGCGGGCACCTACTCGATCGCCGTGCTGGGCAGCCAGGGGGCCACCGCCGCGGGCGTGCGCACCCTCGGCCGCGTGGTGTTCGAGCACTTCAACGGCCCGATCGGCGTGGCCGCCAGCTACAGCGACCTCAACGCCGTGACCACCGGCAGCGTGACGACCTACCGCTACGCCAACACCACCGAGCCCGTCGGCACCCTTGCCGCGGGCACCCGCGTCGAGGTCTACGGCAGCGCGCGCACCTGGTACCAGCTGGCGCTGCCGTCCGGGCTCGTGTGGGTGCCGTCGTCGGCGCTGCGCAACGCCCACGACTACCCGCGCAGCACCCGCTGACGCTCCCTCTAGGCTGGGCGGCATGACCTGGCTTGTCACCGGCGGTGCCGGCTACATCGGCGCCCACGTGGTGCGCGCCCTCACCGGGGCGGGCATGCGCGCCGTCGTGCTCGACGACCTCTCGAGCGGTCATGCCGCGTTCGTTCCGGCCGACGTGCCCTTCGTGCGGGCATCCGTTCTCGATGCGGCGGCGGTGGATGCGGCGCTCACGCAGCACGCCGTCACCGGGGTCATCCACGTCGCGGGCTTCAAGTACGCGGGCGTGAGCGTCGAGCGCCCGCTGCACACCTACGAGCAGAACGTCACGGGCATGATCACCCTGCTCGAGGCGATGCAGCGGCACGGCGTGCAGCAGTGCGTGTTCTCGTCGTCGGCCGCCGTCTACGGCGCGGTCGACGTCGACCTCGTCACCGAAGACACCCCGAAGAACCCGACCTCGCCCTACGGCGAGTCGAAGCTCATCGGCGAGTGGCTGCTGCGCGATCAGGCCGTCGCGGCCGGGCTGCGGCACACGAGCCTGCGCTACTTCAACGTGGTCGGCTCGGGCGACCCGACGGTGCGCGACACGAGCCCGCACAACCTCTTCCCGCTCGTGTTCGACGCCCTGGCCGCGGGGCGGCAGCCGCGCATCAACGGCACCGACTATCCGACGCCCGACGGCACGTGCGTGCGCGACTACATCCACGTCGCCGACCTCGCCCTCGCCCACGTCGAGGCGGCCCGTCGGCTCGACGCGGGCGAGCCGCTCGAGCCCGCCTACAACCTCGGCTCGGGCGACGGCGTCTCGGTGCGCCAGATCATGGATGCGGTGGCCGAGGTCACCGGCATCGCCGTGACCCCCGAGCTCGCGCCCCGCCGCCCCGGCGACCCGCCGCGCATCGTGGCGAGCGGCGAGCTCGCCGCGCGCGACCTCGGCTGGCGCATGCGGCACACCCTCGCCGAGATGGTGGGGTCGGCGTGGGAGGCCCGGAGGGCCTCCGTCGAGTGATTCCGTGCCCACCCCGCCCGGCGCGGCACGTTCTCATCACTACCTATAGCGCTCTCGAGCGCTTCTCGCTTAGCGTTCGAGCATGACCCGACCTCGCCCGCTGCCCTTCCTCGCCGCCCTCGCCACCGCGGCGGTCCTGGCCACGCTGACCAGCGCTCCCGCCGCGGCGCGCACCACCGATGAGCCGATCACGCCCGAGCTCTCGGCCGCAGCGTCGGGAGCGATCACCGGCCGGGTGCTCGTCGTGCCCTTCGGCGGGGGCGCGCCGGTGCCCGCCAACGACGGAGAGGTCAAGATCTTCGCCGCAGCGTCGGCCAGCGACACCCCCGTGGCGTTCGCGCCGCTCAGCGGCTCGGGCACCTTTTCGATCGCCGGCCTGCCGGCCGGCCAGTACCGCGTCGCCTTCTCCAGCTACGACACCCGCGCCCTCCCGGTGCGCGAGTGGTTCAACAACCAGTACGACCGGCTGAGCTCCGACCCGATCACGCTCATCGAAGGGGCGGCCTTCCCGTTCGGCGACGTCGTGCTCGAGCCGCGCGACATCGCCACCGAGCGGCTGGCGGGCGCCAACCGCTACGCCACCGCCGCCGCCGTCAGCGAGCGTTATGCCACTGACGGCGCCGATCGCGACATCGTGATCGTCAACGGCCAGAACTTCCCCGACGCCCTCGGTGCTGGGCCGATCGCCACTCGTCAGGGCGGGCCGCTGCTCATGGTCACCCGCGACACGATCCCCGCTGAGACCGTGGCCGAGCTGCAGAGGCTCGATCCGATCACGATCACGATCGTCGGCGGCACCGGCGTGGTCTCGGCGGCTGTCGAGGCGCAGCTCGCCTCCTACGTCGGGGGGTCGTCGAACGTGCAGCGCATCGCCGGAGCCGACCGCTACGCGACCTCCCGAGCCGTCGTCCAGGCCCTCCATGACGAGCAGCCGATCGACCGCCTGTTCCTCGCGACCGGCCGCGGCTTCCCCGACGCGCTCGCTGCCGTGCCCGCCGCGGGCTACACCGACGGTGCAGTGCTGCTCGTCAACGGTGCGCTCAGCGCGCTGAGCGGCTCCACCGCGGCGTTCATCGACGGCCTCGACGTGCCGGTGACGATCGTCGGCGGCACCGGAGTGGTGAGTGCGGGCATCCAGAGCCAACTCGACGGTCTCGGAGTCGACGTCGAACGGGTGGCGGGCTCGACCCGCTACACGACAGCCATCGCGATCGCGATCGAGTTCTTCCCGATGGCCGACTTCGCTTATCTGGCGAACGGGCTCGGATTCGCAGACGCGCTTGCGATCGGGCCGTGGGGCGGCCGGTACGGCACACCGGTCTACCTCACACAGCCGACGTGTGTGACAGATGCCGTTTTCGACGACATCATCGCCGGGCTCTTCACGGGAGTATCGCTCGTCGGCGGCACCGGCGTTCTCGGGCCGCGGGTCGAGGCGATCGAGCCGTGCGCTCTCTAGCGCAGCACGGGGATACCAGACCGGCACTCGCCGATTCGACTTTTCCTCACCCCCATAACGAGGGATGCTCGGGCATCGAGCAGCTGAGTTACCGTCGAGTCGTCGTCGCGGTCGCGGTGGCACCACCCCGACCTCGAAAGGCTTCGCTGTGTCCTCCACCCTTCGCACACGCCTCGGCGCACTCGCCGCCGCCGCTGCTCTCGCCCTGCCCCTGGTCGTCTCCGCCCCTGCGGCCGCCCGGGAGACGCCGGCGGCGCCGCCGGCGTTGACACCCGCGGCGGCGGCTGCGGCGGATGCGGAGCCCACCGGTCGGCTTACCACCGACGCGGCCCCGCGCCTCACCCCGGCCTCCACCGCCACCGTCACCGGAACCCTCCGGGTCATCGACCTCGACGGCTCGGGCCCGCACCCCGCGACGAGCACCACCAGCTGGGTGCGATTCTGGCTGTGGGACGACATCGCCGAGCTGTGGCTCTGGCAGCGCGATGTCGATACCTTCGGCGCGAACGGCGAGTTCACCGCCTCGGGGCTGACGCCCGGCGACTACCGCATCGAGTTCGTCAGCTACGGCTTCGACATCCCGATGCGCGAGTACTGGAACAACAAGCCGATGTTCGCGGCGTCGAACACCTTCACCCTTGCTGCAGACATTGCGTTCGGTCTCAACACTGTCACTCTCGAGCCCGCGTTCCCCGACTTCTTCCGCATCGCGGGCGACACCCGGTACACGACGGCGATCGCGATCTCGCAGAGCATCATCGGCCCGGGTCAGACGGCCCCCGTCGTGTACCTCGTCACCGGCACCTCCTACGCCGACGCCCTGTCGGCCGGCCCCGCGGCAGCGCGAGGCGGCGGGGTCATGCTCCTCACCTCCCCCTCCAGCCTGCCGGCGGCGGTGGCCGTCGAGCTCGATCGGCTCGAGCCGCAGCGCATCGTCATCGTGGGCGGGCCGACCGTCGTCTCGACCGCCGTCGAGCAGGCCGCGGCCGCGTACGTGGCCGCCGGCGGCGAGGTCACCCGCATCTACGGGGCCGATCGCTACGTGACCTCTCGGCTGCTGCTCGCCGACGCCTTCCCGCGCGGGCTGCCCGCCCTGTTCGTGGCGACGGGTCGCAACTTCCCCGACGCGCTGGCGGCCGGGCCGGCCGCCGCGCGGCTCGGCGGAGCGGTGCTGCTGATCGATGGCAGCCGCCCGACCACCGACACGGCGACCCGCACCCTGATCTCCGACCTCGGCCTGCCCGACCTGCACCTGGCCGGAGGCACCGGAGCGATCTCGACCGGCGCCGAGACCTCGCTGCGCACCCACCTGGGTGCCGCCGGCACGGTGACCCGCTATGCGGGCGCCAACCGCTACGACACCGCGCGCGACATGAACGGCCGCGTCTTCGGGCCGCTGGGCACCGACTTCGCCTTCCTCGCCACCGGCGCCGGGTTCGCCGACGCCCTCGCGGGCGGTCCGCTCGCGGCGGCGTTCGACGGGCCGCTCTACCTCTCGAGCCCGGTCTGCCTGCGCGACGACGAGTACATCGACATCATCTGGCTGCTCACGAAGGAGGTCTACGGGCTCGGCGGCCCGGGCGCGCTGAGCGACCGCGTGCTGTTCGGTCAGAACTGCTGAGCTCGGCGCGTCTCCTGTGCACGCGGGGGATGCTCGGTGTGAGCATCCCTCGCGCACATAGCGCTTTCCGCGGCGCGTCGCAACTCTCGTTCAACGGTTGAGCCTCTTACTATCCGCGACTTGACGCGAGCGAATGACACGAGTGTAATTAGGGCATCCCGCGCAACGGGGGTCGTGCGGGGGAGGGAGTTGAACGAATGAGCGAGTACCGGAACACCGTTCCCGGCGACTGGTTCGTCGATCCCGTTCGACTGGGTGTGCCCGGTGTTCGTCGCTCGCGCGACGTCGACGACGACGCCCTCGCCTGGCAGGCCGACGCCCTCTGCGCGCAGACCGATCCGGAGGCGTTCTTCCCCGAGAAGGGCGGCTCGACTCGCGACGCCAAGAAGATCTGCACCTCGTGCGAAGTCAAGGCCGAGTGCCTCGAGTACGCGTTGCAGAACGACGAGCGGTTCGGCATCTGGGGCGGCCTGAGCGAGCGCGAGCGGCGCAAGCTGCGCCGCCGTGCGTGACGTCGCAGCCCGCGGCACGACGGTGCGCCTCGGTCGCGTACGGGTTCGCCGCAGCCCGGCGCGCTTGACGGCCAACGCAGCCCGACCCGCCTAGGGTCGAGAGCGTGCAGGCCCGAGTCATCGCGATCGTGGCCGCCCGACGGGGCGGTGCCGCGCTGCAGCAGACCCTCGACGCCCTCGCGCAGCAGACCCGTCGCCCCGATCTGCTCGTCGTCGTCGACGCGGGGGGATCCGACGCGTCGACCGCCGCCGAGACCACCGCCCAGCTCGCCGCCGCCAACCCCACGCAGTTCGTCACCGCGGGCTCGGCTCTCGGCTTCGGCGAGCTCGTGCACCGCGCCCTCGGCGCGCTGCCGGCCGCCGAGCCGACCAGCTCGCCCTACGGCGGTGTCGACGAGTGGCTCTGGCTGCTGCGACACGACACGGTGCCCGACCCCCGAGCGCTGGAGCGCCTGCTCGCCGCCGTCGAGATCGCGCCCTCCGTCGCGGTCGCGGGGCCCAAGCAGATGGACGCGGCGCATCCGGCGATGATCGCCTCCTACGGCGAGACCCTCACCCGCCTCGGGGCGAGCATCGCGATCGCCGAGCGCGAGCTCGACCAGGCCCAGCACGACCGCACGAGCGACGTGCTCGCCGTGGGCGAGGCCGCCATGCTCGTGCGCCGGTCGGTCTTCGCGGGGGTCGAGGGCTTCGACCCCGCGCTGCCGGCGGTGGATGCCGCCCTCGACCTCTGCGTGCGCATCCGCCTCGCCGGTCACCGGGTGGTGGGCGTGCCGCAGGCGCGGGTCTTCGTGCACGAGAGCAGCGCGCAGGCCGCGCGGCCCGGCGCCGGCCGGGCGCCCAGCGCGCGCGCGCTCGCGCGCCAGCGCCGCACCGCGCAGCTGCACCGCCGCCTCGTCTACGCGCCCGCCCTCGCCGTGCCGCTGCACTGGCTCAGCCTGCTGCCGCTCGCCGTCGCCC
>VFQU01000153.1_pt1 | contig 83978 bp, 80 predicted proteins | sample 3512311 | NCBI WGS metagenome assembly VFQU01 (sample SAMN10412377, study PRJNA504923) | tailings metagenome | isolation source: Relicate 3 Philex TSF3 active mining site | place: Philippines: Tuba, Benguet | collected 2017-08-29
GTGCCCACGATCGAGACTTAACCGGATCGCGTTCTGCTGGAGGAATCTATCTTGGTTTAACGATGAAAGTGAATGAGCTTTTCAACGGCTTTGGACTCCAAAAAGCACCGAGTACCGAACAAACTCTCTCACAGCAGGCTAACTAATTACTCTGTCTATCCCTTTCCCAAAAGTCATGAAGTTCAATCGCCCCATCTCCTTCTCCAAACTCTACCAGACATTTTGCTGGTTCATGGTTGCGCTGACGTTGACCTTTTTAGCCAGTTACCATTCTTTGCTGCTTCCGGTCGAGCCTGCACTAGCAGCAGGAGTTTGTGCAATTCCTGGGAAAGATGGAGTTGTGAACCAAAGTACGATCGTCAACACTTATTTTCCTGGCGCACCAAATGCTTCGGCTAGCGCAGGCAGTACTTCACTGTCGATCGGAACTTACTATAGTAGTGGTGCAAATACTCCGATTAATCCTGGCGATCTGCTGATGATTATTCAAATGCAGGACGCAGAGATTAGTAGCACTAACTCACTTGCTTACGGATCTGGAGACACCGCAAATGGTGGAAGTGGACAGACGAGCTTAAACAATTCAGGCAAGTATGAATTTGTCTATGCAACTAACTCTGTCCCTTTGACTGGTGGGACATTGCAATTCCGGGCAGGGGGAACTGGAAGCGGACTCGTCAATTCTTACGTTAACGCTAATCCTACTACAACTCGAGGTCGTAGAACCTTCCAGGTGATTCGAGTACAACAATACGCCAGTCTAACCCTCACAAGTGATATCACCGTTCCTGATTGGAATGGAAGCGTAGGAGGCGTTTTAGTCTTTGATGTTGCGGGTGATGTAAATTTCAACGGATTTAGTATTGATGGCTCTGCAAAAGGTTTTCGAGGAGGGTATACTCCATCGGGTGCATCAGGAGCGAATGTCCAGACCTATGTTGCTTCTGCAGGATCAACGGTTGGGGGAGGAAAAGGGGAAGGACTGGCTGGAACACCTCGCTATATGTGGGATGGAACGACGGCAATTGACTTAGGCAGCGACCAATTACCGGGCGGTGATGCCGGACGAGGCGCACCCAGTAACGGTGGTGGTGGTGGGAACGATCACAACTCTGGGGGAGCCGGAGGAGGAAACGGTGGTCGTGGTGGTACAGGTGGAATTGGCTGGCAAGGTGCACTTGGTTCGCTTGGATTGCCAGGAGGTCAAGGGATTGGTGGGTTTCCGGTGTCTAATCCAGCAACGATTGATCGCCTAGTCATGGGCGGTGGCGGCGGTGGTGGTGACGCGAATAACCAACCGAACGGCGTTCGAGGAGGTCAAGGCGGAGGCATTGTCCTGATTCGGGCAGGTCGATTTGTTGGAACAGGTACGATTCGATCGAATGGAAGTGATGGCGAGGTTGGGCGCTTTGCCAATGCCCCCGATGGTGCAGGGGGCGGCGGAGCAGGGGGTACGATCGCACTACAAGCGCTCCATGGAAGTTTGTCTGGACTCACCGTTGAGGCAAGGGGGGGTAATGGCGGTAATACAGTACAAGACAACAATAATGAACACGGTCCAGGTGGCGGCGGCGGTGGCGGCGTCGTTGTTTCTTATAGCCCCGGTGGAACGGTAAGCGTCAGTCCGTTAAACTTAGCCGGGGGAGCGAATGGTCGAGCAAATAGCGGGTTAGGTATCCCTCATGGTGCAACTTCTGGTGGAACTGGAGTTAATAGTACGTTTGCACCAACTGCTTTACCACCGATCGAACCCGGTGCTAGTTGTTTCCCCACGCTTAATGTCACAAAATCCGAAGCTAATCCAGGAGTAGCCGGACAACGGACTGCACCCGGAACGGCAGCTTATACGATCGTAGTGTCGAATACAGGACCAGGAGGTGCAGCAGGCGTTCAGATTGTTGATCCACTTCCTTCTGGCTTCTCCTACGCTTCAGGTGCGACAGCAACCTTTGCTGGAGGAGCAGTTGGGGCTGCATCTCCAGTAAATATAGGCAGTGCGACAGTTCCGACTTTCGGGGATTTTTTAATTCCATCTGGTGGCAGTGTCACTCTCACGTTCAATGTCCAGATTGATGCAGCCACCCCTGCTGGAACCTATCAAAATCCAGCTCAAGTCAGTTATCTTGATCCTACGCGCACGATCTTAAACCCCACGCGCCGAATCACACCGTCAACTAATGCACTCGTCGGATCGAATACAACTTATGAAAATGGTGTATTAGCGGGGCAACCTGCCCCAGGCTCAAACTATGATGCGAATTCTAATCTGGGTGAAGATGTTGTAATTACTGCTGTTTCAAACAATCCTAATGTTTTAGTAGTGAAGCGCATTACAGCTATTAATGGTAGTACCACAACTTCTGCGGGAGATAATCTCGCTCTTTATCGGGATGTTCCCGGTAATCCTTATGATGACAATCTTCTAGATAGTCCTGCCCCAGATCCAATCGATACAAATAAGTGGCCGAACCCTAGTACATTTTTGCTGGGGGGAGTAAACGGGGGCAATGTTCAACCAAATGATGAGATTGAGTACACGATTTATTTCTTATCTGCTGGAGAAGATGTTGCGAATAACGTATTGATGTGCGATCGCGTTCCCACGAATGTCACGTTTAATCCGACTGCATTTAACACAGGCGTGCCTGCTGATCCAAATGGAATCAGTACAGCAAATCGCGGCATTGTAGTGAATGTTGGAGGCAATAGCCTAGCACTTACAGGTGTTGCCGATGGCGATCGTGCTCGCTATTTTCCACCCGGAGTTGAACCTAACTCGGTTCCTGAATTCAGTGGAATTAATTGTAATGGAGCCAATATTAATGGTGCAGTGGTTGTCAATTTAGGCAATTTGAACAGCGCAACGGCTCCAGGTGTCCCTGCTGATTCTTACGGGTTTGTTCGCTTTCGAGCAAGGGTGAAGTAGGCGAATCCAGCACATTTGACGGGAAGATAGGGGATAAGCTGCATCTGAGTTCTCCCCCTTCTCCACTCGAATGTGCTGGACAGATTAAATTTATAATCCTTAGGAAAATGGCAAGAGGAGGTCAATGATCTTAATTGCAATAAAAGGCGCAACAATGCCACCCAAGCCATAAAGCAATATATTGCGTTTGAGCAGTTGATCCGCTGTCAAAGGGCGGAATTTTACCCCTTGTAGAGCTAGTGGAATCAATGCAGGAATAATCAGTGCGTTGTAGATCAATGCTGACACGATCGCTGATTGTGCGCTTTTGAGTCCCATAATATTCAATGCTCCAATCCCTGCCGAAGCAAACAGTGTAGGGATAATTGCAAAATACTTGGCGATATCATTCGCGATCGAGAACGTCGTCAATGCACCTCTAGTCATGAGAAGCTGCTTTCCGATCGTGACCAAATCGATCAACTTGGTCGGATCAGAATCCAAATCCACCATATTTGCTGCTTCTTTTGCTGCTTGAGTTCCAGAGTTCATTGCTAAACCGACATTTGCCTGTGCTAGAGCCGGAGCATCATTTGTGCCGTCTCCTGTCATTGCAACGAGCTTTCCCTGCGATTGTTCTTCGCGAATTACATGGATTTTGTCTTCGGGCGTTGCTTCTGCAATAAAATCATCGACTCCTGCTTCTTGAGCAATCACTGAAGCCGTAATCCGATTATCTCCCGTCAGCATGATCGTTTTCACACCCATGCGGCGCAACTGATCAAACCGCTCTCGAAGTCCTGGTTTGACAATATCCTTGAGATAAATCACGCCATAGATTTCATCATCTTGGCAAACCCCAAGCGGCGTTCCGCCTAGCCGTGACACTCTTTCATAGGCTTGCTCTAGTTCCGAGGGAATCTTGCCGCCCCTAGAACGTACAAAGCCCCGAATTGCTTCAATCGCTCCTTTTCGGGCTTCTCGCCCATTCGGAAGGTTGGTGCCACTCATACGAGTTCGAGCCGAAAACTCTACCCCGCTCGCATTGTCCAAATCGAAGTCCAATCTTGCGCGACTTTGTTCAGCTAATCGCACAATCGATCGACCTTCTGGCGTTTGATCAAACACGCTTGCAGCAAGAGCGACTTGAGCCATTTCCTCGATCGAATGCCCATGAATTGGAATAAGCTGTGCTGCAAGGCGATTTCCTAAAGTGATTGTTCCAGTTTTATCTAGCACCAATGTATTGATATCACCGCAAGCTTCAACGGCTCGTCCTGAAGTTGCAATCACATTAAATTGAGCGACTCGATCCATTCCCGCAATCCCGATCGCACTTAACAATCCCCCAATCGTGGTTGGAATCAAAGCAACTAACAATGAGATCAAAATTGCGACACTCGTACCTGCTCGTAACTGATTTGCAGCAGTCACATCTTCAATGCCTCTTGCAACAGAGTGAACTAGAGGGGAGAGCGTCGAAACCACAATCAGAAAGACTAACGTCAGAACGGCGAGGAGAACAGTGAGGGCAATTTCATTCGGAGTCTTCGATCGCTCTGCACCTTCGACTAATGAGATCATACGATCGATGAATCCCTGCCCTGGATCAGAAGTAATTCTCACCACTAACTCATCCGAAAGTAGCCTTGTCCCCCCTGTTACTGAGCTTGAAATATCTGTTCCAGGTTGTTTCAAAACGGGAGCAGATTCGCCTGTAATCGCTGATTCATCAACTGATCCGAGTCCTTGAATTACTTCGCCATCTGCCGGAATCAGATCGCCTGCAACGACTCGAACTTCATCGCCTTTGCGTAAGCTCGTTGAACTCACTTCTTGCACTGTGCCGTTGATGATTTTTTTCGCAATCGTATCTGACCGCGTTGCTCTCAATGCATCTGCTTGAGCTTTCCCCCGTCCTTCTGCGATCGCTTCCGCAAAGTTAGCAAAGAGCACAGTAAAAATCAGAATCACTGTGATCATGCCATTCAGCAATCGCTGTTGAGTCAGATCAGCTTGAATCGTTCCAAATAGATTCGGATCAAGAGTCACCAGTAAAGTCACGATCGTTCCGACCCAAACGATAAACATCACCGGATTTCGCACCGCAACACGAGGATCGAGCTTCACAAATGCGCCTCGAATCGCTTGCTGATACATCCTTTTGCGAGCAGTATTTCTCTTCATGACTCATCTTTTTCCAATTTGGAACGCTTCGGCAACACATCCTAATTCCAGCCTAGAGAAGAATGCCAACGCATTGAGACTTAAAATAACACTCCTATAAGCAAGTCTGTATCGAGGCTTCGAGGCGCATTTGTGACGTGTAGCGCTCGGCTGTTGAGCGAATGCGATAAAATCAGCAATCGTAGATGCAGCGCGTCAATGCAAGTTATTTTTACCGCTTCTCCTGAATTTGCTCAAACTGCACTGGCTGAGCTTCAGAGAATCGATCGTCAATCCAAATTTCTCCACTGGCTCGATCAAGGCATCGGATTGATCGAACTAAATGAAGTAACTTTCTCTGCACTCGCTTCCCAAATCACAGCAACTAAAGCTGCATTCATTCGGCATCTCTGCCCAGTGATGGAGGTATTGCCCGTCGAAAGGTTGCAAAGCGCGATCGCATCTCAGATTCCTTTGTTCGATCGCACTCAACTCCTCTCTGTTCAGATTCGCTCAAATACTAAAGCGATTAATCGCACTGAGCTAAGAAATCTTTTAGTGGACGATTTGGTGGCAGCAGGCTTAACCGTAGCAGTTAAAGATCCAGTGCAGATTATTTCAATTTTCTGCGATTCTTCAAAGTCGTATCTCGGGTTCTCCAATGCCACTGAAAATTTGAGTAATTGGGCAGGCGGAATGCATCGGTTTGCCCATGAAGATGACCAAATTTCTAGAGCAGAATTTAAGCTACTAGAAGCGATCGCAGTATTCAATCTCACGCTCCCAACTCAGGGACTCGCGCTGGATCTAGGTGCAAGCCCTGGCGGGTGGACAAGGATTCTAAGAAAGCTCGGTTTATCCGTTGTTGCCGTTGATCCGGGAAATCTCGCTGACTCGCTGCAATCTGATCCGAAAGTTTCGCACTATCGCCAACTGGTGCAGCAATATGTCCCAAACTGTCGCGATCGCTTTGATCTGATCGTGAATGATATGCGAATGGATGCGGTAGATTCTGCAAAAAATATGATTGCAGCTAGTCCAGTCCTTAAAAACGAAGGACTCGCAGTGATGACGCTCAAACTCCCGAGTAAAGGCGTGAAGGGAGTGATCAATCAAGCGATCGCGATTCTGGAAACCAAATACGAGATCATCGGGATTAGAAATCTGTTTCACAATCGTCAAGAAGTTACGGTCGTGATGCAGTCTTCGGCAAAGTGAGAATAAATGCAGTTTGACCCATCTGACTTGCATCCAGTTTGAGATCCCCATGATGCGCTCGCACAATCTCGCGCGCCAAACTCAAGCCCAATCCAATCCCTTCGACTTTGCGAGTTCGAGCCGGATCACCCCGATGAAACCGATCAAAAATGCGATCGCGATCCTGTACTGGAATCCCTTTAGAAGCATTCGCGATCGTCACTTGAATGGCAGTCTGACTTTGCCCGGCTCGAATCCGAATCCACCCCTTTTCAAGGTTGTACTTAATCGCATTACTTAAGAGATTCTGCAACACTTGTTTGAGCAAATCACGATCGCCTTGAACACTTAACCCCGGAGCAATATCAGACTGCACAGTCAAATGTGGTGCTAATAGCTCAATGTCTTCTAGCATTTCAAACAACAGTTCGGACAAATTCACTTTCACGCGATACAAGCTCATCTGCCCCGCATCAGCTAAGGAAAGTAAAAGTAACTTTCGCATGATGCTACTGAGTCGGCGTACCTCATCTAGTAAGCTACTTAATCGCTGCTGTACTTCTGAGCCAGGTTCTACTTGCTGAAGCGATCGCTCTAATTCCCCTTGTAAAATTGTCAACGGAGTTTTGAGTTCATGAGCAGCATCTGCACTAAATCGAGAGGCTTGCAGAAAGCTCCGCTCCAACCGTTCTAGCATTTGGTTAAAGACTTGAATCAGTTGCACAAATTCAACATCAGTTGTGCCGATGGGAATGCGTTGATCGAGTCCCGTGACAGTGACTTTCTGAATCACGCCCGTTAATTGCCGAACGGGACGAAGCGCCCGACCTGCGACAATCCACGCACCCCCTGCGACGAGAAGTAACATGCCTGGAATTGAGATCAGAAAGATATTGCGAATCCCGTCCATTTCTTGATCGATCGCGTGTAAGTTGATCGCGATCGCGACTTGAGTCTCTGGAAAGTTAAGCGCTCCGATTCGCCAAGTTCCTGTTGGCGTTTGTCCAGTCACAAGCTGCGGGCGAGGTGGAATCGGTCGAATAGGTGGGAGTTCTCGTCGAGGAGGTGCAGGTGGAGCAAGCTGAAGATTCCGCCGCAAGAGTTGGTCTAATGTCTGATCGGACAATGCGGCGCTTTGATAGCGTACATTTCCTTCTGAATCGAGCACTAACAGTCCTATTTTTGGATCATCCTCGAAGAAACGTTGTTCACGATCGCGCGGTCGGCTAGCTCGCATCAGTTGATTCAGCAAATCCGCATCTAATCGATTCACTTTCGCATTGTAAATCTGTATCCAAGAGATTGCCCCAAATCCAAGCAGTGCGATGCCTGCAAGGGTCGCTGAGAGTAACGCAATCCGCAGCCGAAAAGAACGCATTTTCATCATTCAGGCTTGCGAAATCGATAGCCCACACCACGAATGCTCTCAATCCAAACGGCTTGATCCAGCGGTTCTATCTTTCTGCGAATTCTTTGGATGCAGACATCAACCACGTTTGTATTCGGATTAAAATCGTATCCCCAAACATGCTCTAAGATTTGAGTCCGAGTAAATACTTGTCCGGGAGAACGCATAAGATATTCCAGTAAATTAAACTCTCGGCTCGTTAGCTCGATCACCTGTTGATGACAGGTTACTTCGCGCGTAATGCGATCGAGCTTTAAGGTTCCGACTGATAGTAAGTTCTGCCGTTCTCCAACGCTCCGCCTGACCACAGCATGAATTCGTGCCCCTAATTCTTCGACAAAAAAGGGCTTAGCGATGTAATCATCGGCTCCAAGGTTCAATCCTTGTAAGCGATCGTCGAGTTCATTTCGCGCAGTGAGTAAAATCACGGGCACATTTCGCCCTGCACTTCGCAACTGTTTTAGAATCGCTAATCCATCTTTGCCAGGAACCATGATGTCTAGCACAATCACATCATAATCATTGTGAAGTGCCTGCATATAGCCATCATCGCCGTTGTCGAAATAGTCCACTACAAACCCTTGTTCTTTCAGACCAGCCCGAACAAAGTCAGCAATCTTGATTTCGTCTTCGACAAATAGAACGTTCACGGGTATGTCATGTGACTCGAATCTTTTTATTCTAGGCTCAATTTCTCCAAGCAAAAATGACAAAACTGTAATTTAGAAAACGGGTGGTTTGTCATTTTAACGAACTGAATTAGAACAGTAACCGTTTAGAGGTAGCACGATGAGCCTTCGGAAAATTTTAGCAACAACTGCAATTTCTGTTCTCGCTGGTACATTAGGGGTGAGCGCTGTGAGTTCCCTAGCAACAGCACATTCAGCCCGCCAGATCGCTCAAGCTTCCCAATCTCCCAATGGTCAGCAATCTCCCAATGGTCAGCAAGAAAGACAGCGCCGTCCCCGAATTGATTTCGCTGCTGCTGCTGCAAAATTGAATGTAAGCGAGCAACAACTCAAAGACGCGCTCGGTGTGCCTGCTAATCCGCCCGGTCAAGGACAACGCCCGCCACGCCCTAACTTCGCTGCCGCTGCTGCAAAATTGAATGTAAGTGAGCAACAACTCAAAGACGCGCTCGGTGTGCCTGCTAATCCACCCGGTCAAGGACAACGCCCGCCGCGTCCTAACTTCGCTGCTGCTGCTACAAAATTGAATGTAAGTGAGCAACAACTCAAAGACGCACTCGGTGTACCTGCTAATCCACCCAGTCAAGGACAACGCCCGCCGCGTCCTGACTTCGCTGCCGCTGCTGCGAAATTGAATGTGAGCGAGCAACAACTCAAAGACGCGCTTGGTGTTCCACCCCATCGCCAACACGATCGCTCTAATCAAAATCAATAATTGATGGTGTAGCAGGATCTCTCATTGAGATCCTGCTGAACATTGTTTTCTATCTACCGCTCAGATTCTACCCATGCAAAGGTTTCTCAAAGCTCAATTCAGTCGTCGGACTGCCTTGATTGTTCTACGATCGACTGCTACTGCGCTTTTAGTTGGCTGTCTTCCCAGGCGAATGAGTTCTGCACAATCTTCGCCTCCGGCTTGTACGGTTCGACCGCAACAAACAGAAGGCCCCTATTTTGTCGATGAAAAGCTGAATCGCTCTGATATTCGCTCCGACTCGAAAAGTAGCGCAGTCAAAGCAGGGGTTCCCCTGCAACTAAAGCTCAATATTGTTCAGGTCAGCGATCGCAGTTGTACGCCTATTTCAAACGCGATCGTTGATGTTTGGCATTGTGATGCCAATGGCGTTTACTCGGATGTTCGTGATACGACTGGACAGAATTTTCTCCGGGGCTATCAAACCACTGATGCGGCTGGAAATGTTGAATTTCTAACGATCTATCCAGGCTGGTATCAAGGTCGAACTGTGCATATTCATTTCAAAGTTCGTACTCCAACTGGCGCAGAATTTACATCTCAACTGTATTTTGATGATGTGCTCACCGATCAGGTTCATGCGGGGCTTCCCTATGCCAGCAGAGGAGAACGATCAGTAAGAAATGCTGAAGACGGGATCTTTCAAGAGGGTGGGAATCAACTCCTGCTGTCTCCGACTAAAACCACTCAAGGCTATGCTGCAACCTTTGAGATTGGACTACAAACTGCGTAAAGCGCAACATTAGTACGGCTTGAGGACTTCCCAATCAATCGTTTATTCCGAGAATGTCGCTCGACTTAAATCCTGGACTGAGGTATATGCATTCAAAATGAGAAAAGCTTTAATTATCGCTGCCGATGCGGCTTTGGGATCGGCTTTAACAAACTGGCTCGCTTTAGATGAGTTTGAGACGATAGTGGCTTGGGATAGTTTTATTGGCTTGAAACTTGCCCAGGATCACCAACCCGATCTGATTCTTTGTGATGTGAGTATGCCAGAACTCGATGGCTTTGGCATTTTGGATGAATTGCAGATCAATCCAGCAGAAAAGAAACCTTGGATTGTGCTGATTGGGCAATCTGATGATGCTTCACGGGCGTTTGCTGCCGGGGCAAATGGTTTTCTGTTCAAATCGATGGCATTGAGCAATGTGTTGCGATCGATGCAGTCATACACTTGCAAAATCCAGCAAGATTCTGAGCCAAAATAACGAAACCTCCCTTGTTGACGGAACAGGGGAGGCTGTCAAATAGATATTCAATTGCCGCGGAGAATATCGATTTTGAAAAAAATTCTAAGCTTGACGTGAGTAGTACTCAACGACCAGCAGTTCGTTGATCTGAAGTGCGACCCACTCCCGATCGATGACACCATTCACCTTACCCGTCATCTTGTTCTTATCGAATTCTAAGTGACTCGGTAAGTTTGACAATCCTGGATATTGCAGGTTAGCTTCGACTAATTTGCGAGAGCGATCGCGATCGCGAACTGCAACCACATCACCCGGACGACAGTTGTAGCTTGCGATATCTACAACTTTTCCATTCACAGTGACGTGACCGTGATTGACCAACTGACGTGCGCCGGGAATTGTCGGAGCCATGCCCAGACGGAAGACGGTATTATCCAACCGCATTTCCAACAATTGCAGCAGCACTTGTCCGGTTGAACCTGCTGCACGACGCGCTTTACGCACATAGCGAAGAAGCTGCTTTTCGCTCACACCATAGTTAAAGCGGAGCTTTTGCTTCTCTTCCAAACGCACTGCATATTCAGAGCGCTTTTTACGGGCTTGCCCATGTTGTCCAGGCGGATAAGCCCGACGAGCAGATTTACGGGTTAGTCCAGGCAGTTCTGTTCCCAGACGACGAACAATTCTAAGGCGTGGACCTCGATATCGCGACATTGAAAGTTCCTCGTTTGACTCGAAGATTTAAACAACTTTTCTAGTATAGGTTGCCTCACGGCGTTTTAGATCGAATTTGTGTGACTAAATGCACAATTTCCGGCAAGATTAATTTTTCCATTGCCAGCTTGACGGCATTTGAAGATCCAGGCAGTGAAAAAATCAATTTGTTCGCAGATACGCCTGCGATCGCTCTCGATGCCATCGCTCTTGAGCCAATCTCTGCATAACTCAGTGCCCGAAAAATTTCCCCAAATCCAGGCAGTGTTTTTTCTAATAATTGCTCGATCGCATCGTACGTCGTATCTCTCGGTGCGATCCCAGTTCCTCCGTTGAGAATGACGGCATCGAGTTCGGGTAAATTCGCAAGTTGATGACGGATCAGATCCGGCTCATCCGGCACGATCGCATAATGCGCGATCGTATGTCCTGCATGGGTTAAAAGCTGTTGAATCAGTTGACCACTGCGATCGGTTTCAGCAGTTCGAGTGTCGCTGACCGTGATGACAGCACATGAGACTGCGAGCCCGCCAGAGTCAGGATGAGGCTGATGAGACATGAAGTAAAAAAGCTAAGTTCAATCTGCCGTTAGGTTTCGACTTCGCTCAACTCCCGATCTCCGGGGGCTGAGCGTTAAACGGAGCCGAACCGTATTGGATGAGCATTTTGCCGATCGACTTATGATTTGGTGAATCCTAAATCATTTGATTCAGCGTAGCGATCCATAAACCGCATGAAGCGATCCCATGCTTCTACCGATTTCATCACATACAGCGCTTCTAAGGCAGCAGGCTGACCATTAATAAATTTTGCTTTCACTTCACGAGTGACCAGTTCGCCTTCCTCATCAATCATGTACATGCCCGTGATGCTATCTGTATTCTCAGCCTCAAGCGCTTTCGGTTTTTCAAAGATAAAGGTTGCAGTCCCGTTTGACCCGTCTTTCGATCGAGTTAAGCGAACATCGGGAATCACTTCTTCTGCAATGCCTTTTGCAAATTGAATTTCTGCCATGATTTTTTCGTGCGATTTACTTCTAGATAGATTTTCTCTATTCTCCCATCTTTGCGGAACGTTACAAAATCTCTCATTTTACCGATTGACTCGCAACCAAATTTCTAAAGTCACGAGTAACCACAGTTTCAATCCGTAGCGATGCCAGACTTGTCCGCGATAGTCGAGCCAATCTTTGACGATCGCTTGATTGATATACGGTGCAATTTCAGCCTTGCGGTCTAACAATAATGCTCTGGCTCGTCGTCGCCAAATGGTGCGAAACCATTGCTGCATCGACATGATCATGCCGCTTTTCGGACGATTCACAATCACATCGGGAAGCAAATCTGCCACTGCTGCTTTCAATACGGCTTTTTCTTCTGCTCCTGCCAGTTTGTACTGGGGCGGAATCTGTAAGCTCAGTTCCACCATGCGCGGATCAAACAACGGCGATCGACCTGTGATTCCCGCTGCTGCGGTTAGCGCATTGACTTTTGTCAAAATGTAATCCGCACCTTTGAACTTGAGATTCAGCAACATCAACCGATTCAAATAAGCCACAGGTACATTCAGATCTGATTCAAATACCGAAGGAGCCTGTGCGATCGCGGCATAAACCTCCGGCTTCAACAAGGTCGGCAAGTCTGAAAAACATTTTTGAAACGAAGTCAGATAAGCCTCAACATCACGTTTACTCCCACCAGAGCCATAAAGCTGATTTAACAACATTGGCTTATTCTTCGGACCCGCGAAACAGGGATCGCCGCCTTCTCCATTCAGCACGACATTCACCGATTCTTTCGCCGCTCGTGCCAATACCAAATTCGGAACCGTCAGCCCTTCCCCAATCGGATCATCCAAACTCGCTAACGTTTCCGGTAACATCTGCCAAATCATCTCTGGCGAAATCCCTAAAATATGGTGCTGAGTGTGACAATGTTTGGCGACGAGATTGGCAAACTCTAACTCACTGGGATACTGTGCGCCAAAGTGAATCGAATACGTATGCACTGCTCGATCGTGTAATTTTGCAGCAAGTGCCGTCACACAGCTTGAATCAATCCCACCCGAAAGAAATGCCCCAACTGGCTCTCCCGACGGCAACATTTCCTCAATTAAGCCTTCGAGCAGCGATCGTACTTTTTGCCCATGCCATTCGAGCGATGCGTCTGAGTTTTGAATTTGCTCTTGCGGCGACCAATAAATCGTTTCTTCCTGAAAATTCCGATAAGTTCCGGGTCGTACCTCGCGCACTTGCTGCCACAAGGTCTGAGATCCAGGCACAAATGCACAAGAGAGGTAATCTCGTAGCGCGACTAAATCCAACTCACGCGAATGATAAGCATTCAGAGATCGCAATCTCGGCGAAATCCAGCGAGTTTCACCAGTTCGCGTGTAGTAAAGCGTCTTCTGACCCACACGATCGCGAATCATCCAAATTTGTTGAAGTTGGCGATCCCAGACGACAAAGGTTTTATCAAGCCGATCGAGCGATTCAAATCCTGTCCATTCGCACTCTTCACCGATCACGACATAACGTTCACCAACCGAAAAAGGTGCATCGACGATCGCAATTCCCGCTTCTTTCCAAGTGGCTTGAACCGACTCAACGTTCCCAACTGCGATCGTCCACGACATAAGCGATTCACCTGAAAAAATATCCCCTCTTCATGATGAAGAGGGGATATCTGAAGATTAAATCACAGTTATTCACGTTTCGAGGCTGTGATACCTCTCGGATACTCTCGACCGTTCTCGATCGCACAGCGTTAGTCTTTCTTGTTCTTCTTCTTAGAACGACGGCGCTGCATTAGAGCGGCAAACCCAACGGCTGCACCTGAACCCATGATGGTCAACGGTTCGGGAATCGGCTCACCGCCGCCACCACCGCCGCCACCGCCGCCACCGACAGCACCACCGCCGCCGCTGTCGCCGCTATCCCCACTCAAACCGACCGCTAAGCCCGCGATCGCACCTGCGCCTAACAAGGCTGGCAACAAGAACGAACCGCCCGACGCAGTAGGCACAGCGGCAACAGGCAACTGACCCACAGGTGTGCCACCCGGACCGACTGGAGAAACCACTGGTGGAGGCTCACCCCCCCCAACCGGACAAGCTGTATCCCGCATCCGCACAATGAAATCGTCATAATCTCGATCCTGTGCATCCCGGTTGCGAACAATCCTAGAGCCAGTATCATCCCAGCCCAACGTCATGCCGCCTGATTCACACAGAGAATTGATGTTCCCCGTAAATTTTACGTGCTGTTCAGAATTGGGGTTCAAGCTATCCGTGGAATACAAAATCCCAGTCGGTCGCCCGTTATATGAAGACTCTAGATAAAACACGTAATCATTATTCGGCTGAAACGTGTATTGCTTGCTCGGTTCAGGAACCGCATTCCCAGGAGTGCCTGGAAAATCTAACTCACTTCCCGCGTCATCAATTTTGGTCGATGGGCGGAAAATTGTGTCTGGACTATCAGCAGGCTTTGTTTCGACCAAGAGAGGAGTTTTTTCCTTCGTGGTTAGGTTGATGACACCAAAGGTAGATTGGTAAGCACCATGCGACTCAACAAATTCTGATTGCAAGGTTGTGTTTTTGTTCGCCCGAATGCCTTCGTTCCCGATTGACATATCAGCAGCGCGTGCAGGCAGCACTAAACTACTCGTCAACCAACCGAGCGAAAGACCAAATGCGATCGAGGAAATCCGGCGATGCGGACGATTCGATTTCAGGTTCTCCTCTGGAGAACAGCAGGATGAAGGCTGTCTCCTCACACACTTGCTTGAGGTGGAAATATCTTCTGGCACCATCTAAAGCTGAACTCTACGAAAGGACTGAATAAACTAACCTCTGGCGCACCCATTTTATTACACTCAAGCAATTTATTACACTCAAGCAATAAAACAACCGATCTCAAAGCGATTCAGACAGAATCTCCCTAGCTTGGTTGGTGAGAGCGCAATTATTATGTTCCGCTAAGCATAAAAATCTTTGAGCAGAATCCACATCAATCCTACGGGAGATCAGATCTGATTTAAGGATTATGCCGCTGGAACTATCCAAGTCAATTCTGAGTAGTTAATAAGAACCATGTGCCAAAACTCAGCAGAACCCAAGCTTTCTGAAACCATTTCGCCAGCTGAAATTCAACATTTCACCTTGGATCTCAATGAATTACCCTGCACTGCTTAAGTTGAGATTGGCATACTGTCAATAGTTTAGGGAGATCCGAATGCGATCGCATCTGTCAATCGATAGGCATTGATAGATTTTTGTTGAATCGGAATCTAGTTGTGCGGGTGATAATTTGAAGAGATTACGTTTGAGGAGACGAAATTAAAATTATGGATAAAATTCAAGCGCAATTTGCGAAGCTGTGGAAGTTGCTGACTGCACCTGAAACATTTGATACCTACAAGTCAGCAGTGGTCATGACTTGGACCATCATCAAAGAAACGGCATTGCTGGTTTGGCTAGTGCTTTGCCTCGTATTAGTATTTGCGGACTGGTTCTGGAAAATTTCTGTGGGAGCCGGACGAAGTACACGCGCCTGGTTTAATGGGCTAGAAGGTTCGAGCGAACAGATTGCCTCTGAGACGGGAAGAGCACTCCTGAACGCAGGCAAGTCAAGTTTAGATTACACGCTCAATCAGGCAAGAGCACAGTTAGGATTTGAGATTCCGGCTCCTGCACCCGCAAAGGTTGAGCCTGTCAAAGCTGAACCTGTCAAAGCTGAACCTGTCAAAGCTGAACCTGCAGTGACGGCTCCCCCTCCAGTAGTGACCAAAGCAGAAGCGATCGCAGACGAGTAGAGGGATAGGGAGAGATAGGGAGATAGAGAGATCATTCCTGTCTCTCCCATCCAATGTCACGACGAAGTGTAACGATTTGTCAAGCAAAATGAGAACTTCCTCTTTCGCATCGTCCCCGAAAGTCGGTACACTACAAAGTGAATTCTGAGATACCGCAATATAAACATGAGCGTAGTTAGCCAAGTTATCCTACAAGCCGACGACGAGCTTCGTTATCCAACGAGCGGCGAATTGAGTGGCATAAGAGAATTTTTTCAAACCGGAGAGCAACGGACTCGAATCGCCGCGACTCTGTCTGAAAGTGAGAAAAAGATTGTTGAGCAAGCGAGCAAATTGTTGTGGCAGAAGCGTCCTGATTTCATTGCCCCGGGCGGCAACGCTTATGGCAATCGGGAGCGGGCGCTATGTTTACGCGATTATGGCTGGTATTTGCGATTGGTAACGTATGGGGTACTGGCCGGCAGTACTGACCCGATCGAGAAGATTGGGGTGATCGGGGCGCGGGAAATGTATAACGCGCTCGGTGTTCCGGTTCCTGGAATGGCGGAAGCAATCCGCTGTTTGAAGGAAGCTTCTCTTGGTTTGTTAAACAATGAGGATGCAGCAGCAGCAGCTCCTTATTTCGACTACATCGTTCAAGCAATGTCATAGAGACACTGGAAGTTTTTGAGTTCCCCGCTGTTTGCGGAGATGCGGTAGAGTTTGCGGCATTTCTGAAAACGGCGGGGAATTTGTTTTTAAATTATTCCGAAATTTTACGGAACCCATTGGGAGAAAGATTTATGAATACAGCAGAAGTGTTGCAGTTTTGGTTTGGAGAAACGCTCGAGCGGCGGGAGGCTTGGTTTAAGAAAGATCCTGCCTTTGATGCAGAGATTCGCTCCCGGTTTCTCTCACAGTATGAACAAGCGGCTTTAGGCGAATTGGAGGATTGGATGAATGCGGCTGAAAGCAGTTTAGCGTTAGTGATTGTGCTGGATCAGTTTCCGAGAAATATGTTCCGAGGAACGCCGCGATCGTTTGCCACCGATGCAAAAGCGTTACAAGTGGCTCAATGTGCGATCGCTCAGGGATTTGATCAGCACCTCCCACCGATGCAGCGCTTCTTTTTCTACCTGCCGCTAGAACACAGTGAAAATCTGGATGACCAAAATGAATCGGTGCGCTTATATGAGCCTTTCAGGGATATTCCTGAATTAGCAGATACGTACGACTATGCCATCCGGCATCGCGATGTGATTGCACGATTTGGACGGTTTCCCCACCGCAATCCGATCCTCAATCGACCTTCGACCCCCGAAGAACTTGAGTTCCTGAAACAGCCTGGATCGTCCTTTTAAGACCTTTTCGAGTAGAGAATCTGTATGAATATTGCTGCTGAAACGATCCCAACTCTTGAGCAAATTAATCAAACTAAATCTGCGATCGACGCGCATATTGCGAGCCTAAATCAGCATCCTGATCGGCGAGAAGGGGCAATGCCGTACTATTTGTTTCATGAACCTGGAAGACCGATTCGCGGCACAGTCATGATATTCCACGGGTTCAGCGCAAGACCCCATCAGATGTGGCGTTTAGCAGATTATCTCTTTCAGAATGGCTTTAATGTGTATCAGCCTTCGATCGCAGGACATGCCTTGATGTATCCCGATCGCAACTGGGCGCAAGTCGATCTCAAACCTGAATATGCAGAGCCGCTCAAAGACAAAGTTCAGAAAGATCCGGTACTGCAAACTTTTCTCCAAAATTTTGCGCATAATCCAACGGCAACCCGTCCAGGGTTTATGCAGCAAATGGGATTGATCGCCCGCTTATTACTGATCGAACCGCAGTTGTTAGATATTGTGAAATCCTTGGAATCGAATAATGATCCTGATTTCGATCGCTATTTCACGTCTTCGCATTTGCGCTATCTGACTGAAGCTCAGGCGAGATTCGCAGAATTAGATGCGATGCCGGGAGCTATTTTCACAGTCGGTTTATCAGTGGGAGGCGCGGTGGCTCTGGGCTTGGCAGCATCGCGACCTGAGCGGGTGCGTGGAGTAGTCGCGTATGCACCGTTGCTGAAGATTTATGGAGAACAGCGGCGGCGATATGTGAATTTAGCAGGTCCTTTGGATATTAGTGAGTTGGGCTGGGATGAGAAGTTGCGGTTTCCAGTCGGCTGTTTGACGGCTGCCGATCGCTTCGGCTCTCAAGTCGTGATGAGTGATGAATCTGTGCGATCGCTGTCGAATATTCCGACGTTTTTAGTGCTGACTGAGAATGAAGATGCAGCGGATATTGAGACGAGCCAGGATTTTTATCAGCGGATTGGAGGAGAGGGAGAAGGGCATCGGTTCTTCTTATATCCGAGTGAGGATTTAGTGCCACATCCGATGGTTGATCCAACTGAGGTCAGCCAGAACATGAGTAATCGATTTTGGCAAAGTTTGTATCAGGAGACGTTCCGATTTTTGACGACTGGGCGGGCGAATATGACGAATCTGGGTCGGATTGAGCAAGATCCAGGTTTACCGATCGTGCCTGGAGTGTAGCAATTCTGCGGGAATTCTTCCAGGATTGACGTTTTCTCTGACTCAAAGATTTCTAACGGATAGGTGTCCACATTCGATCGAGTGAGTATCATGAATTACTTTCTCGTATTCCTGGAATTGTCTGTTTCGTGTTTGTTTCAGACCCAATAGCATTTATCACAAAGCTCTGACGTTATGGTTCAAGTAAGCTCCCCTGTTCTTTATGTCAATCCTGCAAGCGGCAATGATAGCGCTGCTGGAACTCAAGCCGCTCCCCTCAAAACAATCGCCCGCGCGCTCCAACAAGCAAAATCTGGGACAACAATCCAACTTGTTCCCGGAACTTATAATGCCGCTAGCGGCGAGGTGTTTCCGCTGTTCGTTCCCGCAGGGGTGACGGTTGTCGGTAATGAATCGACAAAAGGCAAAGATATTCTCGTACAAGGCGGTGGAACTTACCTGAGTCCAACTTGGGCAGGGCAAAATGTGACTTTCCGACTCGATACCAATGCTCAGCTTCGAGGCGTGACCGTGACCAACCCGAACACTCGTGGTAGTGGAGTTTGGTCAGAATCGACTGCGCCGACGATCGCAAATTGTACGTTTACTTTATGTAAACGAGAAGGCGTTTTTGCGACCGGAACTGCAAACCCGGTCGTGTCAGATTGCATTTTTCTGCAAAACGATGCGAACGGAATTGCAATTTCTAGAAATGCAAAAGGTGAATTGCGCCGTAACGTCTGTCAAAACACAGGCTACGGGATTGCGGTTGGCGACAATGGCGCACCCTTGATCATTGAGAATCGATTGTTTGAAAACCGCTCTGGAATTGTTGTGAGTAATTCAGCACGTCCAGTTTTGCGCGGCAATACGATCGAGCGAAATACCGATTCTGGACTGACAATCGTGGGCAGCGGTTCGCCTAATTTAGGCAGCAGTCAAGACCCAGGCGGAAACATTATTCGCGACAATACAGACATTGATGTCGAAAACGGAACGAATGTGTCGATCGCTTCTGTTGGCAACCAAATCAATCCCTCTAGAGTCCGAGGCGTAATTGATTTCATTGTGAGTCAAGTTCCGACTCCCACACCAACCCCGACTCCAACTCCCACACCAACCCCGACTCCAACTCCCACACCAACCCCGACTCCAACGCCAACGCCAATTCCGACTCCCACACCAACCCCGACTCCAACTCCCACACCGATACCAACTCCAACGCCAACGCCAATTCCGACTCCCACACCAACCCCGACTCCAACCCCGACACCAACGCCAACTCCAACGCCCACACCAACGCCAACGGCTGGAGTTACGGATATTCGGGGGCATTGGGCTGAGGCATTTATCCAGTCATTGGTAGCTCGCAATCTGATCACGGGCTTTCCAGACAATACGTTTAAACCAGAAAGTCCGCTAACTCGTGCTCAATTTGCAGCGATCGTGGCAAAAGCATTCAATCTGCCCCTCAAGCAACCTGCCACGAATTTCTCAGACGTGCCCTCGAATTTCTGGGCGGCTGAAGCGATCGCCAAAGCAAATCGCATGGGCTTTATTACTGGCTTTCCGGATGGAACCTTCCGTCCTGGCTTGAATTTAACCCGTACTCAAGCGCTTGTTGCGTTAGTCAGCGGGCTAGGCATCACAGGTGGAACTCCCAATACTCTGGCACTGTATAGCGATCGCGCTCAGATTCCGAGTTTTGCGAGCGAGCGGATTGCGGCTGCAACTCAGCGGCGATTAGTCGTGAACTATCCAAATGTTTCACAATTGCGTCCATTGCAGGAGATTACACGGGCTGAGGTCACGACTTTTATCTATCAAGCTTTAGTCGCAACGAATCAGGCACAAGCGATCGCGTCTGCTTACATCGTCAATCCTGATACTGCGACGACTGCCTTTGTTGATGTCACGAATCACTGGGCAAAGGATTTCATTTTGGGCTTATCTGGTCAGAATTTTATCCAAGGATTTGCCGATGGCACATTCAAACCCGATGCCCCAATGACTCGCGCTCAGTATGCAACTGTCATTGCAAGAACCTTTAACCCGGCTCCGCGCCGCGATTTAGCCACTTTCCCAGATGTGCCTGGGGATTTCTGGGCAAAAAGCGCGATCGAGCAAGCGTATCGAGCAGGCTTTATTTCCGGGTTCCCAGATGGCACATTTAAGCCGAATCAGAACATTACACGGCTTCAGTTGGTGCTCTCTTTGGTCAGCGGATTTAACCTCTCTCCTGCAAATCCGAATGTGCTAGCAGTGTTAGACGATCGCAATTCAATTCCGCAATCGTTCCAAGATCGAGTAGCAGCAGCGGCTCAAGCAGATATGATTGTGAACTATCCGAATCAAAAGCAGTTCAATCCAAATCGTGAAGCAACACGGGCGGATGTCTCAGCCATGGTTTATCAAACCTTACTTCGAGACGGGCGAGTAGCAGCAGTAGATTCGGGGTATATCTTGACAGCCTAGAACCGCAGAGCCGGGAGATAGGGAGTAATCCAGGTCTGGGTTCTCCCTATCTCCCACTCTCCACAGTCAACGCGCTTAATTACTAGATCGACTTAGAAAAAGTTTGAGCTTTCCGATCGCCCAAATAGGTATCAAACACCGCTGCAATATTCCGAATCAGTAACCGTCCAACTGGCGTAATTTCAATGCCATCACTCCAACGCTTGAGCAGTCCATCTGCTTCGAGCGCATCTAGACGTGAGAGTTCATCCGCGAAGTAATCATTGAAATCTTGATCGAATCCCAAATGATATTTTGCTTCTAAGTCTGCTGCTGAAAGTTGGAACTGACACATCAGTTCCATAATCACAGTGCGTCGGATCAAGTCATCTTGGCTTAAGAGCACTCCTTTCTCAATCGGAAGCTCAGAGGCATCGATCGCAGTGTAGAAGTCTCTTAACCGCTTGTGGTTCTGAATATAGACATCTTGCAACATACTGATAGAAGTAATGCCAAAGCCGAGTAAATCTGACTCAGGCTTTGTGGTGTAACCTTGGAAATTCCGATGCAGTTGTCCGGCTTGTTGGGCGATCGCTAATTCATCATTGGGCTTCGCAAAGTGATCCATGCCAATAAACACATAGTTACTTTGTGTAAGTTGAGCGATCGTGTTTTGCAGAATCTTGAATTTTTCAACAGTACTAGGCAGCGCCGATTCTGGCATCCGTTTCTGAACGGGTTTGAGCCAGGGAATGTAGGCAAAATTGAACACTGCAATGCGATCGGGATTAAGCGCTAACGTTTTCTCAACTGTTTGCTGAAACGTGGCTGAAGTTTGGAACGGTAACCCATAGATCAAATCGACGTTCACACTTTCAAATCCAGCTTCCCGAATCCAATCCATCACATCAAAAAGCATTGCTTCAGGCTGTACCCGATTGATTGCGACTTGCACTTCAGGATTGAAATCTTGAATTCCAAAGCTAATTCGGTTAAAGCCGAGTTGCCTTAGAGAATGAATGTAATGACGATCGACATAGCGCGGATTGATCTCGATCGACAGTTCGGCTGTGGCATCGAATTTGAAGTAGCGATGGAAGCGATTCCAAAGAAATTCAACCTGTTGCAGGTCAAGGTAGTTTGGTGTGCCGCCACCCCAATGCAATTGATGAACTTGACGGTCAGAACTGACCGATTGAGCAACTTGGCGGATTTGACGGGCAAGGTAACCTAAGTAGGGTTCTGCGACTTCTCTACGTTGAGTAATGATCGTATTGCAGCCACAGAAGTAACAGGGTGTTTCACAGAAAGGGATGTGACAGTATAGGGATAAGGGCGTTTTTTTGTGATTGCCGAGGTCGATCGCTCGGTTGAAGAAATGAGGATCGAAGTCGGGACTAAGTTCTGTAGCAGGCGGATAGCTGGTATAACGGGGAAGGGGCAGGTTGTACTGGTTCAGGAGCGCCGCGTCAAACTCGACCGTTTGGGATAGTTGTTTCATTGGAAAGGATTTAATGGGTTTGGATGGGCGAGCTGTTTTGCAGCATCAGGGTTGAGGGACGAAATTGCCTCTGTTAGCGTGAGGTTGCGACTTTGCACAACAATCGTTGCGGGTTGTGCAAGTTGAGCATTTGCTTAGAGGATGCTTTAAAAGTAATCGTTGAGACGCATTCACCCGCCCCGGAATGGAATTCCAGGGCTAACGGTGCGAAGTCCTTAAAAGGACTGCATCGCTCAAACCTCTGTGTAGTCCAGTTTAGTGGACTTCGTTTTACTAGCCCCGGAATGGAATCCCAGGGCGGGAGGACAACGTGAGCGAAGAGGCTTTTTGTACTTTTAAAGCGTCCTCTTAAGCAATCGAAACTCCACGCATCAAACAATTCTTCGAGTTAAGGAGCTAGGACAGGTTCACGATCGCTTCCATGCGATCGTCGTTCTGTACTTCCAGGACGATCCTGCCGAGTGAGTAAATCAAAGGTATGTTCCCCGATCGCTGCTTTCACATCGGGTTCGAGTTCATGCATCACATCTTGATTGAGCACAAAGGCAAGGTTTGCTTCGGCAACAATCCGTTCGATTGTGTTCTCGTCTACAGGCAGGCTATCTAGCATCTGACGGTAACACTCTTTGAATTCTCGTCTGGCTTCAGGAGTTGAGATTTGCTCAAACTCATAAAAATTTGTTCCCTGATTCGGAGGCAAAGATAATGCCGATCGAATGACATTCTTCAAACTCTGGCCTCCTGATAAATCGCCCATATAGCGGGTGTAAGCATGGGCAACCAGCAAGATTGGATCAGTAGCAGCGAGCGTTTTAATTCGAGCGCAGTATGCAATTCCCGCAGATGATGCAACGATCTGATTTTGCCAGTCTTCACCGTAGTAGAATGCGAGATCGCGCGCCAGATTCGCAGCTCGATTCAACCCTGGGAAGTAGAATGCACCAAACACTGGATCTTGAGCGTGCTGCTGTAATGCTGCTTCTAAAGTGCTGTAAACAAAGTACAAATTTGCAAACAGTTTCCGTAGAGGTTCGCGTTCTACAATACCTTTCACAAAGCATTTCATAAATGCAGTGTTTTCTGCTGTGGTGTGAGAGCGTTGGGTTCCTTCTCGTAAGCGGACAGATAAAGTACTCATGAAATTGTTTCCTAATGAATGACAGGACGAGAGGCTTCTGCATCAATTGCAGGTAAGAAATAGAGGCGGAGAAGTTGCCAAATGATCACAGCAATCCAAGGCAATTTTTGAAGCGTTTGAATGAATTTCGGGCGCGACTGACTCGAAATCTCTGCTAGTTTCTGATTCGCGATCGCGCATTTTTCGAGCCGAGGGAAGAACTCTGGATGATCCGTATCCAGCACACTCGGAAAAGCTCGCTTCGAGGTTTCGTTCGTGTTTTGAATTACAGCCTTGTTGTACTCTTGCGAATCAATACCAATCGAGTCGTAAAACGTCGATCGTTCTAAAACAGTCAAGGTGTGAGTTGCAAAGACAGTCAGCAGAAAGAATCTTGCCCACAGTCTTGCTTTCCAGCAATTCCAGAGTTTGGGCTGCGATCGCAAGAGTGCTTTAAAGAAATCTCCGTGTCGATTCTCATCTTGGCACCAACTCTCAAAGTACCGAAACAGAGGATAAAACCGATGTTCTGGATGCTGTTCTAAATGGCGGTAGACCAAAATATAACGCCAGTACCCAATTTTTTCCGAGAGGTAAACGGTGTAGATCACCCATTCTGGCGGAAAGAAAGTATAGGTTCGATTTTTCGTCAGATAGCCCAGATCAAGAGTCAAGCCAAAGTCTGCCATTGCTTTATTCAAGAACCCGGCATGACGAGCTTCATCGCGCGCAAGTAAATGAAACGCTTCTGATAGTAAAGGTTGCCGATTTTTAAGCTTGCGAGACAGTTCTTTAAAGAGCAAAAAGCCCGAAAATTCTGAAGTACAAGAGCGCTCTAGAAAATCAATAAACGCGTGCCGGGTTTCACCATCAATCTTTTCCCAATCTTGCTGAAACTCTTCATTGCGAACAAAATGGTGACGATTATAGTCTGCTCGCAATTCCGCGACGACCGCTTCTAGTTCTGCTTCATGCCCGGATAAATCCATTTGGGCAACCGCATCAAAATCAGTGATGTAAAACCGAGGAGTTAAGAGCGTTTCTTGAACAGGTTTTTTAATGCCAGGCGATTGTTCTGGCAGGTCGGATCTCGAAACTGTGCTGACCATAGAGCGAATGATAACGACTGAAATTACTTTCCCCGAATCTGCGATCGCGGCACAAGTGAGTTACCTGCTCTGCTCTATAGTTACCACAAGTAAAACATTGAGATGAGCACAAGGTTAGAGGGCTTTCTAACAAATTGTTAAAACATCCGCTGAGATTGAAGCAAGGCATCACTCCTAGAAGCCTTCCACCTTTCATCACTTAAATTTGCAAAAGATTTTGCTTTCTCTCATTCTGCTTGTCTACTCTTGCAGCAATCATTACTAGCTCAAATGAAAAGCTCGATCGTAAGGGCTGTTTGCTTTACTAGGATGTCTACTTCGAGGTTAGAGCCAGTAGTTACTGCTCAAGTTAGTTTAGGATCTGAATCGGTTCTGTCTCGCTCCTAAACTGCAAGCTAGAACAAGACAGAACACGGATTTTTTTGCGCTCACCCTATCAAGAAGAACGAGTTCAGACGCTCAGCGAGAATTCTGGACGGTTAGCGAACCGCATTCTACTTATACCTTCGTATGCGTCACTTCTACTACGGTATGCACATTTCCTCGGGGCGTGTAGTCCGCCTTAATCGAGATTTCTAACGGATCACACGCTGCCACAATGTCATCTAGAATTTGATTCGCCGCTTCTTCGTGAGAAATATAGCGATCGCGATAACTATTGATATACAGCTTAATTGCTTTCAGTTCGACGACGCGCTGATCCGGAACATAGCTCACATAGATCGTCGCAAAATCGGGATAGCCAGAAAACGGACACTTACAGGTAAACTCTGGCAGCGTAATATTGATCGTGTAACGCCGTCCGGGTCTAGGATTCGGGAAAGTTATTAGACTTCCCTCTTCGATCAGGCGTTCGCCATACTTTACTTCGGGATGGTCTTGCGCTTGCGTCATAGCCTATGAAATTGAATGAACTGACTGATCTTAGCAATCGAATTTGCACGGAGGCACGATCGCGTCTCAAGTTTTTTGAGTACTTGATCTCCGCAATCCCCGAAATTCGTTCACAAAATCGTTTCTTTTTGAAAAAATCTTGACTAAAAATGCGTTGCTTGATTCAATTGCAGCTATTCTGAGGGCATCACAATTTCTCGCTGTTTTGTCAGATTACTCTCGCTGTTATGAACCCCATGATGCAGAAAACACCTAATCGATCGATCAATTTGCCGCCTCAAGCTCCTGCAACCGGATATGCCCCTTCTGTACCGATTTCAGTCTACCGCGAGGTGATTGCTGAGCTTCAAGCTACAAAGAACTCGGTGGAAGCCATGAAGATTCAAAACCAGCAATTGGCAAAACAGAATCAGCAATTGCGGCAAGAAATTGAACGCACGGTACAAGCAGCACTCCAACTCCGCCAAGTCTCCAATGCAATGCCGGGAATTAATCCTGCTGCACCACCCGCACCTCGTCTCGACTTGATGCCCGAAGTCGAAGCTGCATCCTTCCAAATCCCGGTCATGCCACCCCGCATCCCCGTTGCTCCCAAACCAGAACCCGTTCCATCGAGTCTCGAATTTCCTGAAGAGAAGCTGGTAATCGAAGAAGATAGCAAGCCCCGGCGCAAAATTAAGCCAGAACAAGACACTCATTTTGAACTCAGCGGTTGGATGTTGGGCTTAGTCATCGCTTTGATCGTCGTGACTGCTTTCGGCGCTGGCTTCTTGCTGGTGCGTCCTTTGCTGAGTCCTTCATCAAAATAAATTCTCGAATGTAACCAATAGCAACCCGAAATTACGAATTACAACTGATGAATTCCGATTTTGAGTGGCTCATGCGACACTCAAAAATACTATTACAATCGGCGAGGCGGGTAATGATTGGTAGCGATCGTTACAAAATTCTCTTCACCAGAAATGATAGATAGTCTCATGCCCGAATTATAGAGATCACGATTAAGGAGTGTAAGCGCTTGAAAAAGGTTGAAGCGATTGTTCGCCCATTTAAACTCGACGAAGTCAAAATTGCATTAGTCAATGCTGGAATCGTGGGAATGACGGTTTCTGAAGTCCGAGGCTTTGGACGGCAGAAAGGTCAGACCGAACGGTATCGCGGTTCTGAATATACGGTTGAGTTTTTACAGAAGCTCAAAATTGAAATTGTGGTGGAAGATGATCAAGTAGACATGGTGGTTGACAAAATCATTGTGGCGGCTCGAACCGGAGAAATCGGGGACGGGAAGATCTTTATCACACCTGTTGAACAAGTAGTTCGGATTCGTACCGGCGAAAAGAACTTTGAAGCGGTTTAAAAACACGAACCTTCCGAGTTGTTGAAACACTCAGAAGGCTTGCTTCGCTGTGAAGGCGATCCGAATCTGGATCGCCTTTATATTTATTGAACGGGTTTCAGCCGAGTCAATTTCAACTTAAAGGGGCCGCCCGCCGTTTCTCCGAAAGCTTTGACTCGAACGATGTAATTCGCATTGCGCGTGATGCGAGTAAATAAGAGCGAATTCGTTGTCCCATCTGGACCATCATCATTCTCGGCAACGGTTGTCCCTTGTGAGGTCATCAGCGTGACGATCGTATCAAAACTATCCGAAGACAAATCGATCGCCACTTGTTCTCCCGCCTGCAAAGTCACCACATAATCGCGTGCGAAATTGCCTTGCCCGGTGGGAATATCGGCATCCGTTAAGCGATCGTTAATCTCTTTTCCAGGGGCCAGCGGGATTGGCGCATAGGAGCGAGTCGATTGAGCCATTGCGGCGGTCGTCATCAAAACCGCAATTGGAGCCGCACAAAGCCAAGCCATCCATCCTTTCATAACCGTTCCTTTCCTTACTGTGCTTGGTTTAAGTTTTTCTCTAAGGTAGCAAGATCGACTGCCCCTGAAAATGCACGACCATTCATGGCAAAGAACGGAGTACCAGAAATTCCAAGCTGCTCTGCAAGTTGAAGATCTTTTTCGATCGTGGTTTCTGCCGCTTGAGACGCGCGATCGCGATTAAACTTCGCCACATCCAACCCCAGAGTCTTGGCAATCTCTGGATAAATCGCCTCATTCAGCTGTTTCTGCTGCGCAAACAAAGCATCATGATATTGCCAGAATTTGCCCTGTTGCTGAGCCGCCCAAGCCGCTTTTGCTGCCGGTAGGGCTTGATCATGAATACTGGTCAGCGGCAAATGTTTATAAACCAGAGTGACGCGATCTTTATACTTGTCTACAAACTGGCTTACCGTGCCTGCTGCTGCTTGACAGTAAGGACATTGAAAATCAGAAAACTCCACCAAGACAGCCTGACCGTTGCCTTTCGTGGGAGACTGAGCGATCACCGATTTTGGATTCTGCTGGAGATCGCGGAGAAACGACTGTTGAACTTTTTGCTGTTCTTGTTGTTGTTCGCGTTGATAAGCTTGTACCGAATCCAGAATTGCCTGAGGATTTTTACGAATCACTTGCAGGACTTGTTCTTCAAATTTTGGATCAATCTTGCTATCTGCCTGCACTGGCAAAGAGCAACTGATTAACATCAGACACAATATAACCAAGCCCGCGAATTGTTTCAGCCTTCTCATCACGATTCCGTCTCAAATCTGTCCTCGCACTATAGCTTAACTTCAGACTTCCGAGACGCATGAACCCGCAAAAGTTCGAGATTCAATGTGTCATTAGGCTCAACTTGAGTAACAATAGTAAAGGTGCGATCGCATTGGCGGTCAGGCTGTCGTGTAACTATGAGCGACACTCGACCTGTCAACATGTTCGTACAGGCGCTTTTCGAGACTTGAAATTCCGAATCGATTGATTTTGGTCAACTTCGGGAGTTCAACCTCATAGAGCCAATGCTAAGTGCGCAGCTTCCTATCTGTTAAAACTGGGAATCGGCTTGTTGATTAATCGGAACTGATTCGAGCTTCGGTTCCGGTGAAGTGACGACTTCAGAGCCATTTGCACACCCCACGCAGAACACACGAGGACAAATCGCTTCATGGAATTCTCGATCGCTGAGTTACTCGCTAACTTCACAGATGATAAATTAGTGGCTCCAAAAGCTCTCGAAAAAAAGCTGGAATGCCATGATGAACCGAGCCTAAGACGCTTACAGATCGCACTAGACGCACTCGAAAAAATCGGAGTGCTCGTGAAGGAACGGGGCAAATATCGTCGAGTGCCAGAAGAAGGCGTAGTAGAAGGAAAGTTACGCTGTTCAAGCAAGGGATTCTGCTTCGCGATTCAAGATGTCGAAGGGTCAGAAGATATCTACATTCGCGAAAGCCAACTGAATCATGCTTGGAATGGCGATCGCGTTTTGGTGCGAGTGACGAAGGAAGGCAGTCGTCGTCGCAGTCCAGAAGGCGAAGTGAGATTGATTTTAGAACGGGCAAATCCCTCGGTTCTTGCTCGCATTAAAAAGAGCGAAAGTGGAGAATTTCGAGCCGTTCCCCTCGACGATCGCTTATTGTTTGAACTGCAAGTCAATGAAAATGGCATCCAACTCGATAATGCGATCGATCATTTGGCACATGTGCAGGTCAAACGCTATCCGATCGGGCAACATGCCCCCCTCGGTAAAGTCGCAAAAGTCTTAGGCGCAGATGATGACGCAGCCGATATTGATATTGTCTGCTGCAAACACGATTTGCCGCGCGAATTTCCTGAAACGGTTTTAGCCGCAGCAAAAGAGTTGCCGACTAAATTGACCAAAGCGGAATTAAAAAATCGAGTTGATTTACGCAATCTGACCACGCTGACGATCAAATCCAGCGACGAAGATAGCGCCGATGATGCGATTACCTTAGAGAAAACGAAAGCAGGCGGCAACTGGCGCTTAGGCATTCATATTGCAGATGTCGCGCACTATGTTGGGTCAAGTTCGCCGCTCGATCGCGAAGCTCAACGTCGAGGCGCTTCGGTCTATCTGAGTGAATTAGTCGTCCCGATGCTGCCCGAACAGATCACCGATAATCTCTGTTCGCTTCAGCCCGGAAAAGATCGACTTGCCGTTTCAGTGCTGATTACACTCGATGATCAAGGTGGCGTGCTGGAATTCGAGATTCAGCCCACAGTGATTAATGTCGATTACAAGTTGAGTTATCACCAAGCAGAAGAAATTCTCAAAGACAATCACACAGAAGAATTGAAGCAGTTTGAGCCAATTTTTGAACTGTTGGCGCAGCTCGATAAGCTGAGTCATGCGATCAAAGACCAGCGACGACAACGAGGCGCATTTGAACTGAACCTGCCAGAAAAAATTTATGCGCGTCCTGACGGTTCAGAATCGCCAGAAGAAACGGATAAATTTACGTTTAGCAAGTTTCACTACGATGATGAAGGCGTATTAGGTGCAGTGGTTGTTTCTGCAACGCTCCCGATTCACTCGATGATCGTTGAACTGATGCTGCTGGCAAATCAAACGGTTGCATCTCATTTGATTGCACTCGGAGTTCCTAGCGTTTACCGTGTGCATCCCACACCTGATCCAGAAGAGGTGCAGGAATTGGTGAAACTGGCCGTCAGCATGGGCATCGAACTGAAGCTAGAAAACGAAGAAGAAGTTCGCCCACAAGATTATCAGAATTTCACACATGCCTTTGCAGAATCGAATGCAGAACGAGTTTTGACTTACTTGTTGCTTTCGACCATGAAACCTGCATTCTACAGTTCTCAGCCGAAACCACATTTTGGCTTGTCATTAGAGCAAGGCTATACGCACTTTACGTCTCCCGTGCGGCGCTATCCTGATTTGCTCGTGCATCGCGCCTTACATGCGGTCTTTGAAGCAGGACGCGATCGTCGATCTTCGCGCGTGAAAGATAGTGTCGATTTACGTCATAGCTCCTGTCATGGAGAGATTAATTGGAACGTACTGCCGACCGATGTGCATCAAGAGTTGGAAAGTCATTTCGGTGCAGTCGTTGTGCATGTGAGTGAACGCGAGAAAGTGGCTCAAGACGCAGAAAACGATCTCGAAGGCTTGAAGAAAGCCGAGTTGATGAAAGAGCGCACAGGCGAAATCTTCCACGGATTGATTACGGGTGTTCAATCATATGGATTGTTTGTCGAACTCGAAGAATTGCTTGTCGAAGGTCTCGTGCATGTGAGTTCGCTCAAAGATGATTGGTACGAGTTTCGATCGCGTCAGCAAACTCTAGTCGGACGCAAGAATCGCAAGCAGTATCGACTTGGCGATCGCATTGAAGTTCAAGTCAAGAGCGTCGATTACTACCGCCAGCAGATTGACCTGATTGCAGTCGGCGGTGGCAGTGAGGCGACCGACGAAGAATTTGAATCCGAAGAGCGATCTGAGTTTCAACCTGAACCTGCCCTCCCCGATGAGGAGTTTAGTGAGGAATAATAAGAGATGCGGGCATGTCCCGCATTTTTTATTTAGGTATTCTCTGTGGTCAATCGTCCTATCATTCTTGGTGTTTCTGGAGCTTCAGGCTTAATTTATGCCGTCCGAGCTTTGAAGTACCTTTTGTCAGCAGATTACGCGATCGAGCTTGTCGCATCGAAAGCAACTTATATGGTGTGGCAGGAAGAAACAGGAATGCGGATGCCACCAGACCCAATCCAGCAGGAGCAATTTTGGCGCGATCAAGCGGGAGTCGAAACTGCTGGAAAATTGAACTGTCATCCTTGGGGAAATGTCGGTGCGAATATTGCCAGTGGGTCGTTTCGGACATTGGGCATGTTGGTTATGCCTTGCAGTATGAGCACCGTCGGAAAATTAGCGACGGGGTTGAGTTCAGATTTGCTAGAACGCGCAGCCGATGTGCAGTTGAAAGAGGGACGTAAGCTAGTCATTGTGCCGAGAGAAACCCCGTTTAGTTTGATTCATTTGCGGAATTTGACGGCTTTAGCAGAAGCAGGAGCGCGGATTGTTCCGGCAATTCCAGCTTGGTATCATCGTCCGCAGACGATCGAGGATTTAGTCGATTTTGTGGTGGCACGGGCGTTAGATCAGTTTGAGATTGATTGTGTACCACTGGAGCGGTGGAAGGAAGAGGGTGGGGAGTAGGGAGTGGGGAGATTGTGCAAGAACAGTTAATTGTTTTCACTCGGTATCCTGAAGCGGGCAAAGCTAAAACTCGTCTCATTCCAGCACTCGGAGAAGTTGGAGCTGCTGAACTGCATCGACAAATGACCGAAAGAACGATCGAGAAATGCCGCAGCCTCACGTGCCAGCTCTGCATTTATTTCACAGGTGGGACTTTAGAACAGATGCAAGATTGGCTTGGATATGATCTTTGCTATTACCCACAGCATTCTGGAGATTTAGGCGATCGCTTAACTCATGCATTTCAAACGGCATTTGATCAGGGTGCAAAATCAGCGATCGCGATTGGCACAGACTGTCCTAACCTCACATCCGAAATCTTAGCGCTAGCATTTTCCAATCTAAAAACTCATCCGATCACGATCGGTGGTGCAACCGATGGCGGATATTACTTGATTGGATGCAATCGGTTTGTACCTGATGTGTTTCAAAATATTCAATGGAGTACAGACATCGTATTTCAGCAAACGATAGAAATTGTCAAACGATTGGGATTATCGATCGCTGAACTTCCCATTTTGCACGATATCGATCGTCCCGAAGATTTGCAATATCTCATATGAAAATTTCGATCGTCATTCCCGTTCTCAACGAAGCTCGTCACCTGCCCAATACGCTATCGATCCAAGCAACCGATATCGAAATCATTGTCGTAGATGGGGGTAGCCAAGATGAAACCGTCGCCATTGCTCAATCTTTTGGGGTGAAAGTTCTTCAATCTGCTCCGGGTCGTGCCGCCCAAATGAATGCTGGCGCGAAAGTCGCATCAGGTGAAATTCTGCTCTTTCTCCATGCAGATACCAGGCTTCCAGATGGCTTTGATCAAATGATTCGGGACGCTTTAAAGACGGCAATTGCAGGAGCATTTGAACTCAGCATTGATGCCAATCAACCCGGAATTCGTTGGATTGAGCAAGGCGTGAATTGGCGATCGCGTTATTTACAACTTCCCTACGGCGATCAAGCGCTCTTTTTAAGAACCGAAACCTTCCATAAAATCGGCGGCTTTCCTGATCTCCCCATCATGGAAGACTTTGAATTTGTCAGGACGCTGCAACAATTGGGAAAGATTGTGATTTTGCCTAAACCTGTGATTACATCGGGACGACGCTGGCAGAAACTTGGCGTTTTCAGAACCACGATCGTCAATCAAATCGTAGTTTTTGCCTATTTGATAGGCATTTCACCCACACGAATTCAAGCCTGGTATCGATCCGGTCTGAGAACAATTCGCTAAACTAAGCACCAGTAGCGTTGTTTGCACCTATGCCAGTTCGCAAAGATACCCTGTTTGAGCAGTACCTTGCCCCGATCGTTCGTCTCTTCATCGATGAAAAAGAGATGAAACGCCTTCACGACAGCATTGATTGGAAAGCAGGTTGCGATCGCTTGACCGATCCGAACCTGAGCTATCCCAGCTATTACAAAAACCAGAATTTTCATGGTATCGAAGGCGGCTATCTCACGATCGGTGCAGCAACCTCTTACGATCCGATAACGCAATACGCCTTACCGCCGAATGAAATCTGGGTGCGGCAAGCTGCGATCGATGCGATTCAAGGCGTGCCGTCGAGAATTCTCGATCTTGGTTGCGGCACTGGCTCAACGACACTCATGCTAAAACAAGCATTTCCGACCGCAGAAGTGATTGGATTAGACCTGTCGCCCTACATGTTAACGATCGCCGATTACAAAGCGAAACAAGCGAATTTAGACATTCAGTGGCGACATGGAAAAGCAGAAAGCACGAATTTTGCAGAGGGTTCCTTCGATCTCGTGACTGCATCGTTATTGTTCCACGAAACCCCAACGCAGATTTCCAAACGCATCTTGCAGGAATGCTTTCGATTATTGCGAACAGGTGGAGAAGTTCTGATTCTAGACGGCAGCCAGAAGACCCTGCGACAAACTGAATGGCTAACACAGATTTTTGAAGAGCCTTATATCCAAGATTTCGCAAACGACAGTCTTGAAGCATGGATGGGAGCCGCCGGATTTGAGGCAGTGCAAAGCCATGACTTCTGGTTGATCCATCAAATTACGCATGGAGTCAAACCGTTACCTCATACTGAATCTGAAAACTTCAGTGATGTTGAACAATCGGCTTGGGCGATCGCTTGAGCAAGCTTGGGTGTAAGGTAAAAGATGCGAGAATCATCTCTACGTGTATGCTGAAAGCCGTTCTGTTTGATTTCAATGGAGTGATCATCAATGATGAACCACTTCACGATAAGCTTCTCGAACAAATCCTCATTGAGGAAAATCTGCGTCCTAAGTCTGGCGAATTTCGCGAATTGTGCTTGGGACGGAGCGATCGCGTGTGTATTCAAGAGTTGCTAGAACGGCGCGGACGAGTGATCACTGATGAATATCTCGATGAATTAGTTGCTCGTAAAGCCAAAGCTTATGTAGCGCAGATGAGTAGCTTAGAAAGGCTCCCTCTCTACTCTGGCATTGAAGATGTAATGTTCAAACTGCCCAATTGTAAGTTTGCGATCGTCAGTGGTGCTTTGCGATCTGAAATCGAGCTAGTTTTAGAACGAGCAAATTTACGATCGCGCTTCCACGTGATTGTATCGGGCGATGATTTAACCGTGAGTAAGCCTGAACCAGATGGATATTTACTCGCGATCGAGCGCTTAAATCAGACCTTTCCTGACCTTCAATTCACTGCAGAGAACTGTTTAGCGATCGAAGATACGTTTGCTGGAATTCAAGCAGCAAAAGCTGCAAAAATTCCAGTCGTTGGGGTGGCGAACAGCTATCCGTTTCATATGTTGCAGCGGTGTGCAAATTGGACAGTCGATTATCTGATTGATTTGGAATTCGATCGCATTCAGGAACGCTATCAAGCTGCAATGGTTTAAGGTTGATTGACTATCCCTGAAATTGTTCGGCTCCTAAATCGCGCAGCTTAAATCGCCTGCTCTTTGCGTAAATCGTAAATTCTCCCGATAATCGATCGGGCAATCAATCACCGCCGGAACCTCTTGCTCTAGCGCCTCTTTCAAGGTCGGAATTAACTCCTCCGCTGATTTGATACGATAACCCTTCAATCCCATGCTCTCGGCAAATTTGACAAAATCGGGATTCCCAAACTTGATAAACGAGGAATGCCCAAAATGATTTTCCTGCTTCCACTCAATCAAGCCATAGCCCCCATCATTAAAAATGATCGTGACAAACGGAGTACCGACCCGCAGCGCTGTCTCTAACTCCTGACAGTTCATCATAAAACCGCCATCTCCCGTGACTGCTACAACCTTGCGATCGGGATGCACCAATTTCGCCGCGATCGCACCCGGAATCGCAATCCCCATCGCTGCAAATCCATTTGAAATAATGCAAGTATTCGGACGATGACAATGATAGTGCCGCGCCATCCACATCTTATGTGCCCCGACATCTGAGATCACGATATCTTCTGCGCCCATCACTTGCCGCAAGTCATAAATTAGCTTTTGTGGCTTAATCGGAAACTCTTGATCATCAGCATATTGAGCATAGTCACTGCGAATATCCGCCCGTAAATGCAGAGCTTGCGGTTCCGGTTTACCATCGCGATCGCAGCGATACAAAATCTCTTGCAATGAATCTGAAATATCTCCTACAACTTCCGCGATCGGCACATAGCTACTATCTACTTCAGCCGGAGTACTTCCAACATGAATCACAGGGATCGTCCCTTCTGGATTCCATTTTTTCGGCGAATACTCGATCAGGTCATAGCCGATCGCAATCACCAAATCTGCTTGGTCAAACCCACAGCTAATATAGTCTCGCTGCTGAAGCCCTACCGCCCAGAGGGCTAAGGGATGCGGATAAGGAATCACGCCTTTTCCCATAAACGTGTTCGCGACAGGAATATTTAATCGAGTCGCAAATCGGGTGAGCATCTCACTGGCATCGCAGCGAATGGCACCATTTCCGACCAAAATTAATGGATTCTTCGCCTCATTAATGGCTGCCGCCGCCTTCTCAATACTCCGAAACGAAGCAAAGGACTTTTCAATGTTGTCAGGACGTAAGGGACTGCCCTCTACTGCCATCGCAGCAATGTTTTCAGGCAAGTCAATATGGACGGCTCCGGGCTTCTCAGTCTGAGCGATCTTAAAGGCTTTACGAACAATCTCAGCGGTATTACTCGGGCGAACAATCTGAGCATTCCACTTGGTCACAGGCGCAAACATTGCCACCAAATCGAGATATTGATGCGATTCAATATGCATCCGATCGGTTCCCACTTGTCCCGTAATAGCGACTAAAGGAGCGCGATCGAGATTTGCATCAGCCACACCCGTCATCAAATTTGTCGCCCCTGGTCCTAACGTAGACAGGCAGACCCCCGCTCGTCCAGTCAATCGTCCATACACGTCTGCCATGAAAGCTGCACCTTGTTCATGGCGAGTCGTGATAAACCGAATTGATGAGCCTTGTAATGCTTCTAACACATGGAGGTTTTCTTCTCCTGGCAAGCCGAAGATATATTCAACTCCTTCAGCCTCCAAACATCGAACGAGTAACTCTGCTGTATTCACCGATCATCCTCCTCAGTAGTTTTTGACTTGTTATTGATAGCTCAGATTGATCGATTTAATTTACTTCACCCAAACCGATTTGACATTGACAAACTCCAAGATGCCTTCGCGTCCAAGCTCCCGCCCAAAGCCCGATCGCTTAATTCCCCCAAACGGCATCCGCACATCCGATTTGACCATACCGTTGATAAACACAGCCCCCGCTTCAAGCTCTGAAATAAATCGATCTTGCTCGGTTTGATCCTGTGTCCAAGCACTCGCACCTAGCCCAAAAGGTGAATCATTTGCCCGCGCGATCGCACTCTCTAAATCCGGCACGCGAAACACCAGTGCAACGGGTCCAAAAAACTCATCATGCTCAGCCAGACAGCCTTTCGGAATCTCACTCAGAATGGTTGGCAGGTAGAAATTGCCCGGTCGATCGCGCAGCGCATGACCCCCAATCAGGACTTTTGCACCTTGCTGCACTGAAATCTCAACTTGCTGATCCAAGTCTTGCAAAATTCCAGGAGTAGCAAGCGGTCCAATGTCAGTATCCATTGACATTGGATCACCAATTTTGAGCTGCTTGTATTGTTCAACTAAGCGATCGATAAATTGATCTGCAATTTCTTCGGCAACAATAAACCGCTTGGCTGCAATACAAGACTGACCATTATTGATCATCCGCGCCGTTACCGCAGTTTGAACCGCTTGATCCAAATCAGCACTCGGCATCACAATGAACGGATCACTGCCCCCGAGTTCGAGAACAACTTTTTTAATTTGCTTTCCAGCAGTAGCAGCGAGACTTGCGCCAGCAGGTTCACTTCCGGTTAAAGTCGCGGCTTTCACGCGATCGTCTTCAACAATCGCAGCAACTTTGTCAGCACCCACTAACAAAGTTTGAAACGCTCCTTCCGGGAAACCAGCACGAGTAAAAATCTCTTCGATCGCTAAAGCTGACTGCGGCACATTAGAAGCATGTTTGAGCAGTCCCACGTTCCCCGCCATCAATGCAGGAGCCGCAAACCGAAACACTTGCCAAAATGGAAAATTCCAAGGCATGACAGCTAAAACGATACCCAACGGCTGATATTTGATCAGACTCGTCGTGGCATCAGTTTGAACCGAAACATCCGCTAAATATTGCGCCGCATGTTCCGCATAGAACCGACAGACCAGCGCGCACTTTTCTACCTCTGCAATGGCTGCCTTCAAAGGTTTTCCCATTTCTAGCGTCAGCAGTTTACCAAAGCGATCGCGCTCTTGCTCTAAGATAGTTGCGGCTTCGGATAACCACTGCGAACGCTGACTCAATGAAATCGTTCGATACTTCAAAAATTGCGCCTGTGCCAAGCTAAGCTTCTGTTCGATCTCGATATCACTCAAGGCTTGAAATGTCTTCACTGTTTCCCCAGTGAACGGGTTAACTGTAGCGATCGCCATACGTTCCCTCCTACAAGTCGTGACTTCTTTTACGACTTGCACAACATATTCTGCTTCAGTTCTAACAGATTGATGCAGCGATAATCACTTCCGCACTGAAGAAGCTATTTATTATTCTGTGATCAGAAGCATTCTCCGATACATTAAGTTTTGTACTTATTGTTGCAAACTAAATATACTCAATCAATATAAATTTGGAATTCCCGCCAATCTAAACCTCATGTAACTAAATATTATCGTTCATGCATTTTTCGCTATCATGAGGACAGCGACAACCAGATTAATAAAGCGCCCTTTCATTGCCGCTTTAGAAATGCTTCACTCAGCGCTTAGGAATGTCTAAATCAGTAGAATTTTGCCGTGGCGTGAGTTTCGTTCAGTCGTAACTTACGAGTTTTGAGGGCTGAGCGCAGTCGCAGCCTGCTCCACCAGGATTCTCTTGAAGTGAGCTTTTCTTACGGTTACAAAAGAAACCTGAGTTGGACACCGTTTTTCATGAATTCATCAAAATTTTCCGAACAGCTGATCGTGCTTGCTGTGGATGACAGCATTGACAATCTGACTTTGATGGAGTGCCAGCTTGAAGCCGTTACGTCTTGTGCAGTCGTCACAGCCACAACAGGTCAAGCTGCCCTTCAGCTAGCACAGCATCAATTGCCTGATTTAATTCTGCTCGATATTTTACTGCCTGACCTGAGTGGGATTGAAGTCGCTCGCCAGCTTCGTCAGTTTGCACTGACTGCTAAGATTCCGATTGTGGCGCTCACCGCCCTCGCCAGAGACGAAGATCGCGATCGTATTCTTTCCGCTGGGTGTAATGACTATCTCAGCAAACCTTATGACCTAGACGATCTCTTCGAGATCGTTACTCGTCACTTACCCCAGCATTCTCTTCTCTAGAGCGTTTTGGCTGTGATTCCCGTAGTTGCGGAGCTTCTTCTAACACCACAATCGTGCCACTGCGCCCCGTATCAAACGTCGCATCGCTGAAGATATCCACAACTTTAATGCCAACGATCTCTTGAATCATCGTACTCAACTGCGGATGCAGTGCTTTATCGAGGTCACTTCGTACTTTTTCTGCAAGTTGCTCTTGTCCGTTTTCCATTAGCAACTGTTCAGGCTTGGTAATCGAGTCTTCTAGCACGATCGTAATTTTGCCGTCTGCGATATAACACTGGACTCGACTGGGCTGATGTCCTAACTGAGTCCGATAAAACGCCTGAACTCGTTGCGATAGTGTCCTTTCTAACTGCCCGCGCGTCGGTAAAGCCGAAGAATTCATAGTTGCTAAATGTAAACGATCAAGGTCTGCATATTAGTCATTATTCTGATCTTGATCGCTTTACTAATCTCTCTAGAGAAAGGTTCTTATCGGACTTCGATCAACCCATTCACGATCGTCAAAATAATCGACAGGAAAATCAGAATCCACAAAACGAATCCTGGCAAGAAGGCAAGAAGTCCAATACCGCGCAAGATCCATACGATCGCGGTCATCGCTAAAACTACGATATAGACTGTTGCTCTAGAGTTACTGGGTTGATTCATCTTCGTTCGGGGGAGAATTTTTACAATCTTTATAGAGTTAATGCACTTATTTTATGCGTTGCCTGTTATCGTAACGAGTGATCGATCCTTTGGTGTGGGAGTGACGCTCATGATGACGTTAACACGCGACGTAGTTGCCCTGATGCGCGGCGAAATTTTGCTAGAGACTCGCGCTCATTCGGCTTGGGGTGGAGCGGTGACGGCACAGATGTATTTACCGATCGCATTACCTCAAGTGTGGCAGCAGGTGACTGATTATCCACGTTGGACACAGTATTTTCCGGACGTGACCCGGAGTGAGATTCGTCAAGTGTTGTCTCGCCAAGGTGTAAAACGGCTGTACCAAGTGGCAAGTAAGGCATTTATGATGTTTACAGCTCAGGTCGAGATTTCGCTGAGTGTGTTAGAAACGCAACAACAACGGATTCAGTTTTACTTAGAATCTGGTAGCTTTAGCGAGTTTCATGCCGATTTGAAACTACAGCCGCATGGAGAAGGAACGATCCTGACTTATTCAGTGCAGGCAATTCCAACGATTCCAGTTCCGAGTTTTCTGATTGAGCAAACGATTAAGCTTGATTTGCCCACAAATCTACGGCAAATGCGATCAGTCATCTGCTCAGGACAATCTTAGAAAACATTGGCTCTGACGAAGTTAGGCACAAACCAGCAACCGATACAATGTATCTCTCTGTGCATAAGGTCGATCGAGAGAACGAATTGCAGTCTGCAACGTCTCTACCTCCATACAAGTTCCCCCGATCGCTCCTGCCATTGTCGTGATATGTTCCTCCATCAAAGTTCCGCCAATGTCATTACAGCCCCATCTCAGCGCCTCAACCGCTCCTGCCAGTCCTAGCTTCACCCAGCTTGGCTGATGATTCGGAATCCAGTTGCCGAGAAAAATTCGAGCAACAGCCGTCAGTAACAGCGCATCAGCAAGAATCGGCTGATCATGTCCAACTCTGCGCCGCAAAGGTTTCGGAGCCTCTTTCCCGACAAACGGCAGCAAAATAAATTCAGTGATCCCAGTCAATCCAAGCTGCTGAGCCGACTGTTGAATCGATCGGAGTTTCTCTAAATGCTGAATCTGTTGTTCTGAAGTTTCAATGTGTCCTGATAGCATCGTGCTAGTCGTGGGAATTCCTTGCTGATGAGTGGTTTGAACAATCTCAATCCAAGTTTCAGCATCAATCTTCTCCGGACAAAGAATCTTACGAACCTGATTATCTAGAACTTCCGCAGCAGTTCCCGGCATCGAATCGACACCCGCATCTCTCAACCCAACAATGACTTCGGCAATTGTCGATCGATCTTCTCGCGCAATAAATTGCACTTCTTGCGGCGAAAACGCATGAATGTGTAGCTCAGGAAACTCAGACTTAATCGTCTCAACTAGCTTTTGATAGTACTTTAATGAACTCTCTTGAACCTTTGCTGTCGGATTCAACCCGCCTTGCATACAGATCTCAGTCGCGCCTCGTTGGACTGCATCGGTTGCTTTTTCTAGAATCTGTGACCAATCTAGCCAGTAAGACCCTTCGTCGCTTTCATCTCGTCGAAAAGCACAAAAGCTACAATGCTGCTCACAGATATTGGTGTAATTAATATTACGGTTGATCACATAAGTCACTGTCTCGCCCGCCTGTTTTTGTCGCAAGCGATCGCTACTCTGCCGAATCTTCTCAATCACATCCACATCTGTCTGCTTCAGCAGTAAAACCCCCTCATCCACAGACAGATCTAACCCAGATTCTGCTTTGTCTAAAATTGCATCAATCATCCTTCAGCCCTTCATTCAAAGCACCTAAAATTTTTAAAACTCGATCGACATCCTCCAAATTCCCCACAATGCGACGAACCGGAGGCGGATATACCTTTACCAGTGTAGGCGTTGCAGAAACCTGATCAGCTTCTGCCTGCTCAGGATGCTTAAAAATATCAATCACTTTCAACGTGTAAGGATGTTCCAAGGAATCTTCTAGTAACTCATGTAAATTCTGCAAAATCCTTGCTGTTGCAGCGCTGTAGCCAGAGACAAACAAGCGCAACACATAACCTTGCGGGTAAGGAGAAGCAGGCTGCTGCACCGTGACAGGCGGAGTGGGATCACATCGCATCACCAGATCATGATTCTCCCAAAGTTCGGGAAACCGATGACGATACGTTTCTAAAACCATCGGATCACAAATCTCTTGAGAAGGCGCAACCTGCCAATGCAAATCACCCGCCTCGAACACCGTATTCAATAATGCTCGATATCGAAATACAGGCGGATACGCTTCTGCAAAGATCCGAATTTGATTCGTTCTCGCATCAAACCAGCGATCAAGCGTTGCCGTATAGCAAGGAACTAGAAAATGAGGCGGTTCCGAAAGCTCTAAAACCTCTTGCAGCGCCATACACAAGTTAAGATGCCAGCGCCCTTGCTTGTCGGGATCGATACAGTAGAGCAGATCACCGCCTGGCGTGAACAGCGCAATGCCCTTAAAAATGCTAGGAATCGATCGATGAAAGTGAGGATTCAACACGAAGCCACTGATCGAGAAGATTGCCCTCAGTGTATCGCTGTTTGCCAGAAATCACCATCGAATCAACTGCGCCTGTGCATTGAAGAACTTTCGCCAAATTCCAGATGTCACAAGCAAGGTAACAAGCAGTGTCGCAAACAAAACCATAAACAGAATCACAATCTGAAATGCGATCGCTTGAATCGGTTCCGCACCGCCCAACAGTTGCCCACTCACGATCTCTGGAATCGTTGCCAAACCCACGATCGACATTGCATTGATCACAGGCAACACTCCCGCCCGAATTGAGTCTTTCCGATACGACTCAATTGCCTGTGCTGGAGTCGCCCCCAAACTCAATCGCGTCTCAATTTCTAAAGAATTCGACTTTAATGTATTGAAAAGACGTTCTCCCGAAATCGCTGCTGCATTCATTGCCTGAGACAGCACGATTGCCCCTAACGCAATCAAAAATCTCGGTTCATACCAAACTTGAGGCTGAACCACAATCAATTGAACATACGCTACTGTAACCAGTGTTGTGATCAATAGCGATCCAACAATCCCTGGCAATGGCAATTTCTGGCTAATCCGATTGCGCGTCACGATCGCGCTAATCATCACCAACACCCCCAATACAAACAAAATCAAAATCGGACTAAGCGGTGGCGCAAAAATGACAGCCAAGACATATCCGACTACAGCAAGTTGAATCACCGCTCGTCCTGCCGCCAAAATCAGACTGCCTTCGAGTCCTAATTTTTGCCAAGACGAGAGCGCAAATGCCGCCCCAACTAGCCCGATCGCCCAAACTGCCTGCGTCGCAAAATTCATTGCCCGATTTTCCCCTTGCCTGATATCTTTAGATCCAATTGAGAAACCAATCTCAATCCTTTCCGGTCTAAAGCATAAGACCAAATTAACTACAGGTGTGGTAAAGCTGAGTGAATACAATTCCCCCGTTTGATCTGTCTGAACAATTTAAAGCGATCGGTTCAGAAATTAATCAAGCTGTTTTAGAGGTGCTGGCTTCCGGTCGATACATTGGCGGAGCAGCGATCGAGAACTTTGAAAAATCATTTGCTCAATATATAGGCTCTGAGATCGCGATCGCGTGTAATTCCGGTACAGACGCCCTATTTCTCGCGCTTCGCGCGCTCGACATCGGCGCGGGCGACGAAGTGATCACCACACCTTTTACCTTTATCGCGACCGCAGAAACGATCAGCGCAGTCGGTGCAACACCTGTATTTATCGACATTGATCCACAAACCTTCAATCTGGATCTCAATCAAATCGAAGCAGCCATCACTCCAAAAACGAAAGCGATCATTCCCGTACATTTGTTTGGTCAGCCTGTAGACATGACAAAGCTGATGGCGATCGCAGATGCCCATCAACTCAAAGTCATCGAAGATTGTGCTCAATGCACTGGGGCAGAATGGGCAGGCAAACGTGTGGGTAGCATTGGACAGATTGGCTGTTTTAGCTTTTATCCCACAAAGAATTTAGGCGCATGTGGAGATGGCGGTGCGATCACCACGAACGATCCTGAAATTGCTTCCAAGCTAAAAATGCTTCGAGATCATGGACGCTACAGCGGTTATTACCATGAAGCACTCGGGGTGAATAGCCGTCTCGATGCGGTTCAAGCTGTCATTCTCCAAATCAAACTTCGCTATCTCGACTCTTGGAATCAGAATCGGACGAGAATTGCCGATCGCTATTCCTCTTTCCTCTCTTCAATTCCTGGCATTACACCTCCACAAGCGATCGCAAGTGGTCAGAGTGTTTGGAACCAATACACGATTCGAGTTCACGAAAACCGCGACCAACTCAAAGCTGATTTGCTCTCGAAAGGCGTGAATTCGATGATTTATTATCCAATCCCGCTACACTTGCAGCCCGTTTATAAATCGTTAGGCTATCAACCCGGACAACTTCCCGAATCCAATCGAGCGGCTGCCCAAGTCTTGTCACTCCCCATGTTCCCAGAACTGTCTGAAGAGCAGCAAGATCAAGTCATTTACAGTTTGAAAGACTGCTTGATTCGATAACGGATGCCTGAAAAGACTACAGAATCTAGATTACAGCCGCTCACAATAATCAAATTTTGGGCTGTAAAGATGTAGTTTTGTATACTAGAATAGGAGCAAATAACAAAAATCGTAATCATCACAGGGCAGCTAAGCCAGCGGAAAATCCCGGAACTTCCAACAATTTAATGTTGTTAAGAAGCGGAACAAAGACGATGATATTGCTGCAGGTGGTTGCGTTTCATCGATCGAATCAAGAGGCTAAAAAACTGTGGGTCGAACTCCGCTTTTTCAACTCAAACGTTACGACTTCAACGCGATCGCAAATCATTACCGCTTCCGCCCCTGGCAAGTCATCTGGCGAGCACTGCAAGTCACACTGCTATTTACGGGATTTGTCTTTAGCCTGAAATGGGACGACTGGCGAGGCGTTGCAGACCGCAACAAATTTAAGCGCGCCGCTCAAATTCGGCAAATCTTGACTCAACTGGGACCCACGTTTATCAAAGTCGGTCAAGCCCTTTCGACCCGACCCGACTTAATTCGTCAAGATTACCTGGATGAACTGATCAAGTTACAAGATCAGTTGCCCCCCTTCCCGACTGAACATGCCTTTCGCATCATCGAAACTGAACTCGATGCAGACATCGATGAAATTTTCGCGCAAATCTCTACAACTCCGGTCGCAGCAGCTTCTCTCGGTCAGGTTTATCGCGCTCACCTCAAAACAGGCGAAGAAGTTGCCGTCAAAGTTCAACGTCCCAATCTTCTCCCCACATTAACTCTCGATCTCTACATCATGCGCTGGGCTGCGGGCTGGTTAGCCCCGTGGCTCCCATTAAATCTAGGGCACGATCTCACCTTGATCGTCGATGAATTTGGAACCAAGCTCTTTGAAGAAATTGATTATCTTAACGAAGGACGTAACGCCGAGAAATTCGCTACGAATTTCCGCAATGATCCTTCCGTCAAAGTTCCTTCAATTTATTGGCGTTATACCTCGCAGCACGTGCTCGTCTTAGAGTGGATTAACGGCTACAAATTAACTGACGTAGAAGGCATCGAAGCGGCTGGAGCCGATCCAAACGCCATCATTCGCATCGGAGTGACATCCGGGCTGCGCCAACTCTTAGAATTTGGCTTCTTCCATGCCGATCCTCATCCTGGCAATCTGTTCGCTGTTCCTACCGAAAATGGCGGACAAATGGCATACATCGATTTCGGAATGATGGATCAGCTCGAAGAAGAAGCAAAAGAGACGCTAGTCGATGCGGTCGTTCATTTGATCAACAAAGATTATGTTGATCTCGCTCACGATTTCGTCAAACTTGGCTTTCTATCGCCTGGAACTGATATCTATCCAATCGTTCCCGCCCTTGAATCTGTACTTGGAGACATCATGGGCGAGAGTGTTGGCAATTTTAACTTCAAAACGATTACCGATCGCTTTAGCGAACTGATGTATGACTATCCGTTCCGGGTTCCAGCTAAGTTCGCATTGATTATTCGATCGCTCGTCACCCAAGAAGGCTTAGCCCTCACGCTCGACTCCAATTTCAAAATCGTTGAAATTGCCTATCCGTATGTCGCGCGCCGCTTATTAACTGGAGAATCCCCTCGCTTACGTCGCCGCCTGATTGAAGTTCTCTTCAAAGATGGCAAGTTCCAATGGCATCGGTTAGAGAACATGATTTCTATCGCTCGATCGGATTCGAGCTTCGACATTCTTCCAACCGCCCAACTCGGTCTACAGTATTTGCTATCCGAAGAAGGACAATTCTTACGGCAGCAAATTCTCATTGCCCTGACGGAAGACGATCGCTTACATACCGAAGAAGTTCAGCGCCTGTGGGAACTCGTCAAAGACGACATCAAACCGGCTCGAATCTGGACAGCGGCATTAGGAGTCGGAGCAGCGCTGCTGCCGAAAGCGATCGCAGACTTATCCACCGCAGGGACAGCTGCCTTAATTCCAACCGTCTCTTCTTTGACGGGCATCAAGCTAGAACGGTAGGATATGGGGAATTAGCGAACTTTGAACCCGTCCTAAAAAACTGTGCAATACTTATTTCCCCAACCTCCTTACCTCTTATTGATCGTTGCTCTCCTAGCAAGCCTTGCTTCTGGGTCAGCCTTTCAAGCGGTTTTAAAACAATCGGTGAAAGAATGGTCAGAAAACAAATCGACTCGCAGCTTAGCGACGATGCGTGGATTATCTTTATTCACCCCGTTTCTAGGAATGGCAGGCGGTGCGTTTTTCTTTCTTTCAGCAGGTGTTGAAATCTTTGGTTTTCCAACTCGATTAGCCTATGCAATTTCGCTTCCTTTAACGATTGGAACAGCATGGCTCGTCTGGTGGCAACTCGGTAAAATTCTCACCCAAATCGAAGAAGGCGGTTCAGCCGCGCTCGACCTCGATTCTTGGGGCTAATTTCTTCGTAATTAAAAAAGCGCTTGATCCAATCAACGGCATCAAGCGCTTTTTCATTGAAACGATAGGATATCAAGTTTTATTACGCTACTTATTTGGTCAAGGCTATAAATCTATCTCAAGATATACTTCTACAAAATCACGCCTGTTGTAACAACATATTGCTGATTCTGTAGGAGAATAAATAACCCGTGCAAGATCATACTAGCTTAGACCTTGAGCAAGAATTGAGCCGTTTAGCCTGTGCATTTGCCACTCGAAATACTGAAATCGGCAAAGCAGTCATTGCGAATTTGAGGAGCCGTCTCACCCTCCGTGATGTAGCAGGAATGGTGATTGTAAGTCTGGAACGCTTAGTTTGGATCGATCCGCTTGCATTCTGTTGGGCGATCGAGAATGTGATTCCAGGCTACGTGATGCGTGAGATTCGCCGAATTACCTCTGTAACGCTCTACCGCCGTCTGATCACTCAAGGTTATGAACCCGGACACGACTTTAGTATGGATGGTAAAGGACAAGTTCTTCTAAACGAGCAAGCAAAAAGCGCAATGTTTGCCGGATAGCTTACTCGAGCCACAGTTAGTAAAATAATCTGACTGTGGCTTGAGCAATATCACTTCTATGAATGATCAATCAACAAACATTTGGCAATACAAACCTTGGTGGTGTCAGCCTTGGTCAATTCTACTCGCAGGAATGTGTATGATTGCTGGCAGTTGGTTTGTGTTCACAAAACTCTGGCTGACCACTCTCGTCGCAGTTCCAATTTTAGCCTGGATGATTTTTTTCTTGATTATCTATCCTCAGCAGATGCAGGCTTACTTAAGCAAGATCAATAGCTCGGATGATAGTTCAAACTAGCCTAGGCAAAAGCTTATCCCTGTTTTTGGGCACCTTTTTGGGCACTTTAGGGATGTCATGCTTCTGAATTAGGCAAGCCCTCTATGGTACGGATAGATTTTACAGTCGCGATTCGAGCGTACAATGCTGCTCAGCGTTTGCCACTTTTGCTTCAAAAATTACAATTACAGCAAAATACTGAATCAATTCGATGGGAAATTTTAGTCGTTGATAACAATAGCACTGACAATACTGCTGAAGTCGTGCAAACTTATCAATCGCAGCTGAGCCAGCTTCGCTATATTCTTGAGACTCAGCAAGGAGCTGCGATCGCTCGAAAACGAGCCATTACTGAAGCCCAGGGTACTTGGATCGGCTTCCTTGACGATGACACCTTGCCCGCTCCAGATTGGGTTGCACAAGCTTACAAATTTGGACAAACGCATCCGAAAGTAGGAGCGTTTGGCAGTCGAATTCTTCCTGAATATGAAATTGAGCCACCGAAGAACTTCGATCGCATTGCTCACTACATGCCCATTATGCTTAAAACGCAGTCCTTCTGCTATGACACTCATCTCAAAGGAATGCCTGTTGGTGCAGGTCTAGTGATTCGCAAACAAGCTTGGCTCGAAAGCGCGATCGGCGACCAAATTATCCAAGGTCCAGTCAAACAAGGATTTGCCCTGAAAGGCGAAGAAACAGAAGTCCTTTGGAAAATGAAATCATTCCATTGGGAAATCTGGTACAACGCCGAAATGACAATCGCTCACAAAATCCCGCAATGGCGGCTAGAAAAAGACTATTTATTGAGCTTTCTAAGTGTGATCGGACTAAGCCAGCATCGCTTTCGGATGCTTCGCTACCCAGTTTGGAAACGCCCGATCGCTTTCCCTTTTCTCCTCATTAACGATTTACGCAAAGTCGTCCTCTCCTGGCACAAACATCAGCAATCCAACGATCTGATTGATGCCTGTGAACTCCAGTTCTTTATGGGTAGACTTCTCAGCCCTTTTTATATCTGGAAGACACTTCTCCTCCAGCATCTTGCATCGAAACAAGAGCATTTATCCTAGAGAATTTTCGGATAATGCAAGGACACGCTTCATCTCTAGTAAAAAGATGGCTAGCGTTGCCTTGCCTTGAGGTAAAACCACAACATGGCTAGCAATACTTAAGGGATGCCCCTGACGATAGGGAGCAGGCAACTGCCGAATCGCTGCCGCATCAATTTCGATCAAATCGGGGGGTGCATCGACTCGAAGCGCGCACAGTTCCGCTTCAACCTGTGTCACCACTAAAAATTCTGCTTGCGATCGCGTGCTCACTGCCTGCGCTTGCCCTTGTGTCATACTCAACTGCGATCGCAAATTCAGCACAGTCAGAGTATACTCACCTACCGGCACCACCTCCAACATCCCAGAAGCGCTTGATTTCAATTCTTCTGGCACATTCACAACTCGCAAAATGCTCTCCAGTGGTAGCCCGAATCGATATCCAGCAATCGTAAAAACAACCAACCGCATCATCTGCCGCATCGTTTGAGAATGCTCTATCACTTGAGTCATCGCACCACCTTTCCTGCCATCAATTGATGAACGAGTTGAACTAATTGATCTGAATCAAACGGCTTCGTCAAATAAGCTGCTGCACCCAATTGCTTTGCTAATTGTTGATGTTTCTCATTACTGCGCGAGGTCAGCATCACTACCGGAACGTGAGGAAGCTGGGATTCCTGCTCATACCGCATGAGAAACTCGAACCCGTTCAAGCGTGGCATTTCTACATCACAGGTAATTAACTGAATCTCAGGATGACATTGCAATTGTGCGATCGCATCGAGTCCATCCTGTGCCTGCACAACTTGGAATCCTGCATCTTCTAAAGTCATAGCTAATGCTTGCCGAACTGTGATCGAATCATCAATGACTAAGACTGATTTGAGGGATGTCTCTTTTTGAGCAGGGGGCGAAATTGCAACCGGGGCTGAAAGTTTACCTTGATTCTGCTCGACTAAGGTCACAGCATCGATCGCGAGGAGTGATCGACCATCTCCCAACACACTGCACCCATACACGTATCGAGGTGCAGCGATCGTACTTCCCATCGGGCGCAACACTAATTCCTGCTCACCCAGCACTCGATCGACCTCTAGCCCAATCCAATGCTTTTGACGACGAATGATCAGAATTGAAGTGGTCAAGGTGGGAGCAGCTCCGAAAGTTTCAGGAGATTGGGCTTGCATCCCGAACAACCAATTCGTATAAGTCACCAACTGCCCCAAGCTGTGAATCGTAATGGTGTGTTCTTCTCCTTCATATCGCCAGCGTAATGTGCGCTGGTTGCCAATCTGATCAATCTCAGCAGCATCTAATGTCACAATCCGCTCAACGTCATCTGAGGGAAATCCATACGTTGCCGAACCTGCCTGACAAATGAGCAACCGAGTACTCATCAACGTTAAAGGCAATCGCAAAGAAAATGTTGTTCCCTGGGTTGGAACTGAATCGACCGTGATCTCGCCTTTCATCGCTCTGATTTGCGATCGCACAACATCCAACCCTACCCCTCGCCCTGACAATTCTGTCACTTGCTCGGCCGTCGAGAATCCAGGCTCAAACAAGAGATCCAATAATTCAGACTTCGAGATTTGGTCAATTTGGTTAGAAGACAATCGATGTTGTTCAAATCCACGTTGACAAATCTGCTCTAAATCCAACCCCTTGCCATTATCCGACACTTCAATCAAGGTTCGATTGCCTTTCTGATAAGCTCGAATCTCAATTTCTCCAATGCCTTTTCCTTGTTGTTGGCGAATTGCGTCACGCTCAATTCCATGATCAAAGGCATTACGCACCAGATGGAGCAATGGATCGTAAAGCTTGTCTGCCAATGCTTTATCAATCATCACCTGCGTGCCAGTCAACTTCAGATGAACTTTTTTCCCATAGGTTTCACACAGCTGCTCAACAACTGGTGGGAAGCGATTTAGAACTGTTCCGATCGCGATCATCCGCACATTCATCAAATCATCGCGCAGATTCGTCAATAATCGACCTTGTTTGCTGCGCGATAGTCGTGACTCCCTAGCTAAAAAGTCGATCGCCTCAGTCGATTCATCAATCCGTTCTGCCTGTTCTACGAGTGTTTGTAGCAGTACATGCAAGTCATTGTATCGATCCAGTTCCAGGGTATCGAAGTTCTGTTTCAAGTCGTTCTCAACAACGAGAGAACCGCTTCCTTTGGAGAATCGCTCTGGAGCGAGCAATGACCACTCACGCAACTGTGCTAGAGCACGCTGATGTTGCTCTACCTGATGCAGCAATTCTGCTAGCATCATTTGGAGTCGCTCATCTTGCAAAAGTTGCTGGTTTTGATGAATGAGCAGTTCACTGGTGATAAAGTTGAGCGATTCCAAGTGGGTAAGCTTGACTCGAACTGTATCCTGAGCAGGCTTTTGAGACACGTTTTGCGCTGACTCTTTCAGGTGTAAAGGCTCAGATGGTGGCTCAATCTCGGTTTCTGCGATCGGGGTATCCCATAATTCAAATCCTAGATCTGCCTTGGCTTCAGGCAATTCGGTCTGCCATGCCTCAAACTGATCCGCCAATGCTTCAATCTCAGGATCAACCGAAAACACCGCTTTCGGTTCGTCAAAGCTTTCGGCAACTTGAGGTTCAGAGAGTTCATTTCGTGAACGCTGGAAGAAGTTTTTGATCTTTCTCCAGGCGCGATGAGAGAGTTGCTGGCTATTTTGAATCGAATTTGATTCTACAAAGCTCTGGAGTGTGGATGACACCTTTCCACCTGAGACACGATCTCCTGACAACACTGCAATTTGCCCTTGTCTAAAATCAGCTAATGCAGCTTGGGCAATGTCACGAACCTGATGAGGCTTCTGCTTCATTGCCTTTAATGCCGTGTGTGCAATTTCCCCAAATCCCGGCAAATTAAGCGACTCTGCTAATCCCAGAAATACCTCGGACTGAGTATGTAGCGTCAGCGCGATCGTGTCGTCATCGTTTTGAGAAATTGCGATCGCTAATTGTTCTAGTCGCTCCGTCACTCCCGTTTCAAACAGCGATTGAGCAATATCAAATCCCAAATCTGCTGAGGTTGGCAAAGCTGCACCTGGATCAAAGTGTTTGCCTAACTTGTTCCGAATTTTAGAAAAGATAATTTCAGATCGATCGAGCACTTCCGCATCCTGAGACTTTACTCCTGAGACAACAGTTGTCAAAGGTAAGCGTAAGCAATCATATCCCTCATACAGTAAGGCTTCTAACTCCGCATCAATCTCAACTTCTGGCTTGTAGAACGCCTTGAAAACATCCTCAAATGCATGTGCCATTGATTTCATGCTATCAAACTGAACGCTGGCTGCTGCACCCTTCAAGGTATGTGCCGCACGCATCAGTTCATGCACTTTCGCAGCAGAACGCTCTTTGCGCAGAGACAGTAAATTTTGCTCGATCGTTTGCAGCAAATCTTCAGCTTCAGCTAAAAAATAGGAATAAGTTTGTTCGCGAAGTTTAGCATCAGAAATCATAGGGAACTCACAGAATTGCAGATGAACAAAACAATTCAAGGCATTGAGGTTCAAGCCGGATTTGGCTCAAACCTCCCACCTCATATTTCCTAGCTGACTTTGAATTGTCCAACACTCGTTTGCAGTTGTTGAGCTGTATTGAGTAGCTCTTGGAAAGATGCAGAGATTTGACTCGACTGAGCAGAGTTCTTACTTGCTAGTGTTGCCACGTCTGTCATTGATTGAGTCACGAGTTTCGACTGCTGCGTCTGTGCTAGCGTTGCCTGGGTAATTCCTTGTACCAGTTGGCTAATCTGCGCGGTTGCATTGATAATCTCAGTCAACTGCTGACGAGTTTCATTCACCAGCCCTGTTCCACTGACAACCTGTTGAATTCCTGTATCCATGGCTGCCGCAACAGCACTCGTTTCCGATTGAATCTCTTGTGCAAGTTTCTCAATTTCACGCGTCGCGTCTGCCGATTGTCTCGCGAGCGATCGCACTTCATCCGCAACGACTGTAAAGCCACGTCCATACTCTCCCGCACGCGTTGCCTCGATCGAAGCATTCAGCGCTAGAAGTTGCGTCTGTGTTGTAAAGCTTCCAATCAAGCTAACGACCTTAGAGATCTTCTGAGAAGATTCACTTAAGCGTTTAATCTTCTGACTGGTCTCTGCAACCGTTTCCCGAATCGCCAAGATCCCATCGACCGTCCGGTTCATAGCAGCATCTCCAGATCGAACCGTTTGATTCGCCTGCTGAAGTGCAGTTTCAACTTGACGCGCATTTGTCGCAACTGCTTGAGTTGAACTGACCATTGCTTGGAGCTGATCCAAAGCCCGAGTGACTTCCTGCAACTGCTCTTCTGCTTGTTGTGTCAGCTTTGCGATCGCACCACTACTATTCTTAGAAGTACTTGTAACTTTAGTCGATGTCGTTTGGACTTGAGTTACAATCTTCCGCAAACTTTGAATTGTATTGTTGTAGGCATCTGCGATCGTTCCAACTTCATTTTCCACCACTGGAACTCGGATAGTTAAATCTCCAGAGAATACAGGCTTAATCGCACCCAGCAGTTGAATCACTTGCATTTGCAATTGTTCTTTCGCAGTTTTCTCACGTTGAGCCGCTTGAGCAAGCTGCTCGGACTGTGTTCTTAACTGTTCAAGTGAATCCACTTGTTCCAAGGCAACACCGAGTTGTCCTGCAATCTGATTCAGCAATACAACATCTGCTTCTTCCCAGTGACGGGTACTTCCATTTTGGTAGACTGCCAAAATTCCCCAAAGCTCTTGGTGCTTAAAGACAGGAACAAGCGCATAAGCTTTCGCCTCAAACTGTTCTAGAAGCTCAACGTGACAAGGGTCATGACCTGCATTGTAAATATCATCGATCGCTAAGCTTTCTCGATTGCGATATCGTCCACCCTGGGTTTCCCGCAGATAAGTATCTTTGACATTTGTACCAATTTCAGTCCCAACCAGCTTGCTCCATCCACTACTAATCGATTCATAGATGAAGTCGCCACTCCAGTCTGGCCTGAATCGATAAATGGCAGCCCGATCAACTTTCAGAAGTTGCCGAATATCTTGCGTTGTCACCTGGAAGACTGAACTAATGTCAGAAGATTGGCGCACAATGTCGATCGATTGACGCATACGATCGCTAATCTTTGCTAGGATCTTCTCTCGCTCGGCTTGTCGCTGAATTTGAGAAACATAATCAGCCTGTTGAATCGCCACACCCAATTGTGCTCCAAGTTGAGCAAGAAGGTTTACTTCTGATTCTTCCCATTGCCGTGGAGCCGAGTTTTGATATGCACCCATCAAGCCCCAAAGCTTCTGCCCCGCAAAAATTGGAACAATCGTATACGCTTTGACTTGAAACTGCTCCAACATTTCAATGTGGCAAGGCAAATGCCCAACCTGATAAATATCGTTCACAACAAAGCTTTCATTATTGCGGTATCGCCCCCCTTGAGTCTCTTGTAGATGAGTGTCATCCCAAGCGGTTTTGACATCTGCCCCAACTAGGCGCACCCAACCCGGGGCAACTGACTCTGAAACAAATTCACCTCCCCAATCTTGATTAAAGCGGTAGATCGCAATGCGATCGACTTGCAAGAATTGACGAATCTGCTGAGTCATCTGACCAAAAATCGTTTCAGTACTTTCAGACTGACGCATCCGCTCTAGTACCGATTTATTCACCTGGTCAATCACGCGAATAAAGTTCCGCTCCCGTGCCGCTGATTTTGTAAGTTGCTCAGCTTGAGTCTCAACTTTCTCTAGATATTCAGCTTGTTGGATTGCAACTCCAAGTTGGTTTCCAATCTGAACCATCAAAGAAATTTCTGACTCTTCCCATCGGCGCGCCCCGGAGTTTTGATAAGCTGCCATCAACCCCCAAAGCTTCTCTCCTTGCATGATTGGCACAATAATATAAGCTCTTGCCTGAAACCGCTCGAGCACACCCAGATAGCAGGGAGAAAAGTCGGCTTTATAAACGTCCTCAACGGCTCTAAAGGTTTCTCCTCGCGTATAGGCTCCACCTTGAGTCTGTTCAAGATACGTATCGACTGATTTCGCAGATTTACCCAGCGATTTGATCGTGCAATCGCTCGCATTCTCTCGAAACCTTGAATCGCTGAGTTGGTCTTCCATCAGTGAACGCCAACCCGCTGTCACAGATTCAGCAATAAATTCGCCGCTCCAATCTTGTTCAAAGCGGTAGACTGCTACTCGATCTGTAGCTAATAACTGTCGAACTTCTTGGGTCGCAGTTTTAAAGATAGTATTGAGATCCAATGAAGTGCGGATCTTTTCGATCACTCGTGCGCCTGCTCTTTCACGTTCAGTCACTTTTGCAAGTTGCGCTGTCCGGAATTTCAATTGATGTAAGTTCTCAGCCTGCTGAATTGCAACTTCTAGCTGAGTTCCGATCTGCATCATCAGGGCGATTTCTGCTTCTTGCCACTGCCGTGGAGCCGAGTTTTGATACGCTGCAAGCAAGCCCCAAAGCTTCTGATTCTGTAAAATTGGAATCATCACGTATGCTCTTGCTTGATATCGCTCCAGCATCTCAATGTAGCAAGGCGAAAATCCGGTTTGATAAATGTCAGTTACAGCCCTAAAATTTACGCCTTTCGCTAATCTTCCGCCTTGAGTTTGTTGCAGATAAGTATCTGTCAGCTTGCCTAGCATTCGCACACTACAATCGCTCACATTCTCTTTCAAAGCAGGATTATCAATTTGCTCTTGGAGCAGCGAAGCCCAGCCTGGCGCAGTGGACTCTGCAACAAATTCACCACTCCAATCTTCTTCAAACCGATAAATGCTCACCCGATCCGCTTTCAGCAATTGTCGAATTTCTTGGGTAGTAGTACGAAAAACAACCTCTAAATCCAGCGATCGACGAATCCGATCGATAACTTTGAAAACGGCTTTTTCAGTTTCACCTTGCTGAGCCAGCCTTAATGCAAAGTCAGACTGCTGAAGATTGATCGTCAATTCTAGGCAAAGTTGATACAGTAAGTTAATTTCAACTTCTTGCCAGAGGCGTGCTCGAGAACATTGATGAACCACGAGCAATCCCCAAGCCTCACCAGCAACACGAATCGGTAAGCTTAAGCTCGCTTTAACTTGAAGCTGATCCAGAAGCTGATGTTGATAAGGCATCAAATCGACGCGCGTGATATCTTCGATGACGACGACTTGGTTCTTGACATAATCTTCAGGCTGATCAAAGCAAAAGCAAGTTAACGCCGGCGCTTCCCCAAGTGCTGGAGTCCATCCACGCTGAACCGATTCTGCCACGATCGAACCGCCTTCTTGTGCACCAAAGCGATAGATGATGGCTCGATCGACTTGCAAGGTTTCGCGCGCGACTTTGACAAAAACTTTGAGCAAAGCATCTAAGTCAGGCATTTGGCGCATTTGAGCAGAGATTGCGTTTAATTGCTTCCGCTGATACCGAAGCTCACGCGATGCACCTTGCTGGTTCGTTTTTTTGGGTTGAGTCGCAGCAAATTCAGCAACTTGACGGAATAGATTTTGGACATTCGGCTTGTCCAGAAGTCCAGCCCGTTTGAGTTCTGATTTTAGACCTGTCAAAGCAGTCACAACTTGCTGAATGTCTCGCCCTGCATCTTCAGGTTCTGAACGACTGACCCCATTACCATTGGAGTAGCCTGGAGATTCGGAAACCTCGATCGATAAATCCGCACCGTTGCTTGATATCTCAACGGGAGTTTCTGAAAGGAAAGCAGTAAATTCCTCAAGAGTGGGTTCTGAAGACATCATAGAAGACATATCAAGCGTGGGTTCAGTACGACGCGATGCGGACATAGGGAATCTCCTGGAGGCAATAGAAAAAGAAAATTTATCAAGAATTGAAATGATGCAATTGTAAAGACGGATCTTGTACAACCGCCGCCGCATCTAAAACCAAGCTGCGATCATGCTTAAAATATCCTCTTATAAATGGAAAAAATGGGCTCGTCTGAAGATCAGCAGGAGGATTGAGCAACATTTTGGGGTTGTATTCCTCAATTTCGTAAATCTCTGGAATAACAAGACCGAGAGTGTTGTCATTAATTTGCACCACGATCGTGCTTAAGGTGGTGAGCTTTTGCATCCGATTCAAGCGAGTTTGAACTCCTAGTTGTTGTGCGAGATCAACAAGCCAGAGGGAGTCTCCGCGCCAATTTGACATGCCTAAAATACAAGCATTCATCTGGGGCACAGGCAGAATATCTGCGATCGCAAGGGTCTGAACAGCTGCAATACCCTCCACTGCAAGGAGCATCGATTGAGTTCGATCCAGGCGAAATCGCAGAAATTTCTGCATCGGTTCAGTGCCAGCAGGCGGACTGAGAAGAGATGCCAAACTAGTCAGTGAAGCCGTTGCAATTGGAGTTCGCGTGAACTCAGACAATTTGGTCATAGTTCCTCCGAGCCTAATTCACCATCAGCTGGCGAACAGTATTGAGGAGTGCTGCTTGATCAACAGGTTTCGGTAAATACGCATTTGCACCAAGCAAGTTGCCCCACATCATATCGACATCTGTGTCTTTGGTAGAGCAAATGACAACTGGAATCTGGCTGGTTTTGGGGTCAGCTTTCAATTCTCGACAGAGTTCAAAACCGCTCTGACCTGGCAAAATTACATCTAATACAATCAGGTCAGGTGTTTGAGTGGAGAGCTTGGTTTGTGCTTCTTCTCCACTGGTTGCACTGACGACTGTCAGCCCAGCTTTCTGCAGATAGCCTGTGAGAAGTTGCATCTCAGTGATACTATCTTCCACGATGAGTACGGTTTTCATATATTTCTCCGGGTGATTGAAATGAGAAGCTTTTAATTGTTTAGTTGAGAATCGGCAGCATCTTTCGCGCGATCGCTAATACGCGATCGGCATCGACTGGCTTTGCGAGAAACCCTGATGAACCCACAAATTTTGCGCGCACTCGATCTATGATTCCGTCATTACTCGTCAAAATAACAATCGGAACATCGCTGAAGGTCGAAACTCGACGAATTTGGGCACAGATTTCGTAGCCATTCGCAATTGGCATGACGAGATCGAGAAAAATTAGCCCTGGCTTTTTCTCAATTAGTGTCGGTAGTGCCTGTACAGAGTCTTGAATGCCAACAAACTGATACCCCGCTTCGGTCAAAATGCGTTCCATCGTTTGGCATTCGCGCAGACTATCATCAATGCAAGCTACAACTGGTGCACGATTTGACTCCGTTAAGGGTAGAGAAGAGACAATTCCAGACACAGGTGCGCTGGAAATCAGTGGCTTAGATGTGCCAGAGAGTGGAGGGCTGGTTGTTCGGGCGGCACCTGGCGGGGTCAAGTCAGGAATTTTCGTTAAACCAATCAGTCCTTTCCGATACAGGGGAACGAGAACGCGTGTCATCTGGATCAGGTCTTGCTTCATCAGCATTGCTAAATCCCGTAGAGTTCGCCGACCATCAACGAGCGATACCAGCATTTTGTAAACCTTCTCAGGCGTATGCTCTGGAAGTTGTTCAGGATTGCGTAAAACTGGGGCAAGATTTGGAGAATGATCGGCAAGTCCAAGCGATCGCCAAGTGTTCCATTGCTGTTGAACCTCCGCAAGGAGTTGTTCAGCATTTAAAAGCGCTAAAGATGCCTCTAACATTGCTGAGGGATTAGAGCGGAAGGTAACAGGCTTAGTTTCTTCCTGTTGAATAATATCGAATAAGACATCGGTCACAATGCTACGAATCACCGCAACCGCATGTTCAGGACCAATTTGCTGACGTTTGACTAAAGCGACCAAAGCCTCGTAATCCTGGCATGAATTTTCATCCAGGGGAGGAAGCGCGATCGCATTGGGACTAAGGTGTGGACAGTGCTGAGTTAAATAGCGATGCCAGCGACGGCGAGGATGAGGACCACCCGTTGCCCAAATCAGCCGACCCATATAAAGATATAAGCTCCATTGCTGTCCATGGGTCGAAACGTCCAGTCGTCCACTGAAATGCATCCGACTACGGAGACCTAATAGACCACTAGGAGAATCGGTTGAGGAATCGTCCACTAACATTTCCTGAAGTTCCTTAGATTTGGGTCCTTATCGAGTTACCCAAGTTTTTCTAAAGTTATTCTTCCCAGACTGCAATCAATCTTTACTATTCATTTAGTAATAGATTCGTTCCACAACCCAAAATAATGCTTGCAGGACAACCCAGTGAAATCAAGGGGAAAGCCCGAATCGCTAGAAAGTTTATTGAATTTATCTACGGGACTGACGGGGCTCGAACCCGCAACTTCCGCCGTGACAGGGCGGTGCTCTAACCAATTGAACTACAGTCCCAGATTTGCGCGTTTGGTGGCGCGATTTCTATATTGCAGTGTTTCAGTAGATTTGTCAAACAAATTACAAAGATTTTTTTGACGTGCTTCTTCAACCTCAATAAAAATTTCTGCCCCGATCTCAAATTCCCTTGTTATTACTGAAGTAGGAAGATTGACACGAGCTAGGCACAGGTGATGAAAGAAATAAAATCGGGATCTCGTCCGACTGGGAGAGTTGCACTGCAAGTTGCTTTGGCTGCGATCGTTTTGATCGGAATTGTGGGCGCGGTTCTGATGAAATTATTTGCGATCGAGATTTCGATCGCGCCCGCTGCGCCAAATTCTGTGCCGATGATCACAACGGATGAATCTCCTTCAGGTGAACTAGTTACACCTGTAAAAATTGAGAAGCCTGACGCGACAGCAATTGCTGCAAAACAAGGCAATCTTAGAATTCGCAATCGATCAGATTATCCGATCCGAGTTGCGCTGCTTTCGCGACAACCAAAAGAGGCAAATCTCAAGTCGGGTTCACCGCAGAGCGGTTTTGCACTTCCGGCGCACTGGGATTTTGCGCCGCAGGAAGGCAGCCAAACCGGATTATTAGTGTCGTTGCCGCAGCGATCAATTCGACTGAAACGAGGTGATATCGTGGTTGCCTTCGCTCAGGATGGCTCACAACGGTATTGGGGGCCGTTTGTCGTCGGAGAGACTGAGCGACCCGATTGGAATGCTCAGGCAGGGGAATGGGAGCTTGTGATTGAGAATTAAGCGTAGAGGGTCATGACCTCGGATAGTGGCAAACGGGACTGTGCTGCGATCGCAAAGTCTGATGTATGCCCCCGATCAAAATGCTCTGCTGCGGCACATCCAATCATGGCAGCGTTATCTGTACAGAATTTCATCGGCGGAAATAAAACTTTAATCTGATGCGGTTCAGCCGCCGCTTGAAGTTCTGCTCTCAATCCTCGATTGGCTGCAACACCCCCGCCGACTGCAATTGTGTTTAGTCCGTAATTTTTAGCGCAGGCGATCGCTCGTTTCGTCAAGGCTCGTACCACGGTTGCTTGAAAACTAGCCGCGAGATCGGCAATGGGGATCGGTTCACCAGTTGCCTGCAATTTTTGAGTCAGCCGCAAAACCGCTGTCTTTAAGCCGCTAAAACTTGAATCATAAGGATGAACGCCACCTTCAGGTAAAGAGATCTGACCTTCAGGTAGGGCAAAAGCGCGCGGATTGCCCTCTGCCGCCAACCGATCAATAACTGGGCCGCCTGGATAGCCCAGATTCAATAAGCGAGCAACTTTATCAAACGCTTCACCTGCGGCATCGTCCCGGGTCTGTCCTAACACTTCATATTTGCCGCAGTCTTTGACGTAGATTAGGCTGGTATGTCCGCCAGAGACGAGAAGACAGAGAAAGGGCGGTTCGAGATGGGGATCACTGAGGTAGGAGGCGTAAATGTGCCCTTCTAGGTGATGTACACCAATAAAGGGCTTTTGATGGACGATCGCTAAAGTCTTGGCGGCAGTCAATCCCACTAAAAGTGCACCGACGAGTCCGGGCGTACAAGTGCCCGCGATCGCATCGATTTCTGACCAGGTTATGCCGGATGCTTCAAGGGCTTGAGCGATCGCTAAATTGACCATTTCCACATGTTGCCGTGAAGCAACTTCAGGAACAACCCCGCCGTATTTCTGGTGAATCGCGATTTGAGACGACACAATGCTGCTGAGAATGTGACGATTTTTTACGATTGCCACCGCAGTTTCGTCACAACTTGTTTCAATTGCTAAGACCGTTGCCATTTGCTGGTAGGTTTTGGGAGTAGGTGACTTTAGCAGTCGCTCGAATTAGAGTGAGCTAAGCTGATTTCCTAGTTTAGCGCTCTGTTGGATTCACCCCCATTTGTGGAAAAATCAACTTCGTTTTTGACACAACTTTTCTTTGTAATTCGTAAATAAAGGGAAACAATTCCATGCAACGATTGTTTGCTCTAGTTCTCGTTCTTTTCCTAGGATTGGGCTTTGCCAACCCTCAGCCTGCTCACGCCTACAATTTGACTCGGTGTGGCGACAATCCTGTGTTCGTTCAACGAATGAAAGATTCGACCAGCGCCAGTGCGCAGCGTCGTTTTGAGCAGTATTCCGATTTGCTATGCGGCAAGGATGATGGTCTACCTCACTTGATCGCGGATGGCAACCTGGCACATGCTGGCGAATTCACCATTCCTGGCATTCTGTTCTTGCTTATTACAGGATGGATCGGTTGGGCAGGTCGCTCTTATCTGCAAGCGGTCAAGAAGACAGATAAGCCTGAAGAAAACGAAATCATCATCAACGTGCCTTTGGCGATCTCCTGCATGTTGGGAGCGGCTTTATGGCCTTTGTTGGCAGTGAAAGAGTTTCTGAGTGGCGAATTGACTGCACGTAACGATATGATTCCGTCGGGCGCTGAGTCTTTCTTCCCTGCAATGGTGAAGAAGAAATAAGGCAATTCTGATTCACATTTTGGAGGTTCATCCATGTCTGGTCTTCTAAGATATCTTTCATCGGCTCCTGTAGCGACTGCATTATGGTTGACTTTTACAGCGGGTCTTTTGATTGAATTTAATCGGTTCTTCCCTGATTTGCTGTCTCATCCGAGATAAGCGGATTTTGAACTTTTTTGAATGCGCGATCGACTTCTGTGATCGCGCATTTTTGTTGAAATCTATCCATTAGTAGAGTGAGGGGTCTTCATTGGGTTGATGATTCGTAGTCGCAATTTTTTTAAGGTGTAAGCGTCCTTAATATATTGGAGCCGCTTATGTCTTCTGGTTTTCTCAGATTTCTCTCGCTTTCCTCAATTCTAGGGATTGCAACTGTTAGCTTCTTTTTGACTTTATTTATTTTGATTAACTGGGTTTCGCCTGATCTGCTGTATTTGATGCATTAGAAACTTACAGGCAATACGCTGATTCGCTTATACTTTGAGGCGTGTCGCGTATTGCCTGCCGTTATGAATCCTGAGCTTGAGATTAGACGATTGTTAGACGTGATGCCCGCATCGGGTCGGATGTTTGTCAAGTTGGTCAGTAAGCCAGATCAGCGATCGTTCATTGATACTCCTGCACCGTTACCCTGGGGCAGGGATCGCCCGGTTTATATTAATTTCGACCTTTGGAGTCGGTTGTCGCGATCTCAGCGTGATCTCCTGATCTTGCGAACGGTCAGTTGGAGTAGCAATATTAAATGGTTTCAACCGACCCCAATGTTAGGACTGACCGCATTAGGTGCGATCGGATTGGGGGTTGAACTTGCTCAGCAGGATTTTGTGGGAGTTGCAGCGGCAAGTGGATTAAGCGCGATCGCACTCTTTCAAATTTGGCGGAATAACCGCAGCTCGCGGATGGAACTCGAAGCGGATGAACAAGCGCTGAAAATTGCTCAACGACGAGGCTATACAGAAACTGAAGCGGCACGGGCTTTGTTGAGTGCGATCGAAGCTGTCGCCCAAAATGAAGGGCGCATGTTGAGTTTTGTGGAATTACTGCGATGTCAAGGTTTGAGAGCCATTGGGGGGCTTTCTCCCGTTGGCATTCCTGACGAGTTGAGAAGCGAATGATCTACCCAATGACTGGGAGAATTAAATTGCGGTGAACTCCGGGAAATCACTTAGGAATTTGAGATTGGGGCAGGGAACTTTAGCAATACGACCCCACTGGAAATAAAGACTTCATGATTGAAGGCATGAATTCACGGACTGCTCCGAATTCAAAGTTTCTGGATACTATGGGTTTGTTGCGGAAATGATGGACAATCGCGCCGTCAGTGACCCACGATCGCAGGGCAGCATATTTTATGTCTCACATGGCAACCCAAACTCCACCCTCTCGCAGCATTGATGTCAGCTTAGATGTCGAGTTGCGAAACGTCACCAAAGTTTATCACGGTGAACCTGCGGTTCGCAGTATTGATTTGGGCATTCGGCGCGGCGAGTTTTTTAGTATCTTAGGGCCGTCTGGTTGTGGTAAAACGACGACGCTGCGGATGATTGCGGGATTTGAGCATCCGACCTCGGGCGAGATTTTGATCCGCGATCGCTCGATGTCGAATGTCCCACCGTACAGACGTCCTGCCAATACAGTCTTTCAGAGCTACGCCCTGTTCGGTCATATGACCGTCGCAGAAAATATTGCATTTGGGCTGAAAATTCAGAAATGTTCGCGATCAGAAGTTCAAGATCGAGTTCGAGATGCGTTGAAATTAGTCAAGCTCGAAGCGCTTGCCAATCGATTTCCAGCGCAGCTCTCCGGTGGACAACAACAACGAGTCGCCGTTGCCCGTGCTTTAGTCAATCGCCCCGCCGTTCTGCTGCTCGATGAACCGCTAGGCGCATTAGATTTGAAGTTACGCAAAGAGATGCAGGTTGAACTCGCAACGTTACATCGAGAATTAGGCATGACCTTTGTGATGGTGACGCATGATCAGGAAGAAGCGTTGTCATTATCCGATCGCATTGCCGTGATGAACTTGGGGAAAGTTGAGCAAGTGGGAACGCCTGAGCAAATTTACGATCGTCCACGCACTTCATTTGTTGCAGATTTCATCGGGGATACGAATCTATTTCGCGGCAAGATTGAAGGCGCACATCCTGAGACGCTTTGGATTAGAACCGAGACGGGCATCAAAATGACCGTTCAGCAGGATACCGCCTCGAAATCCCTGACTTCTGGCTGGGTCACGGTGAGCGTACGTCCTGAAAAAATCCAGATTAGTCTAGCTCCTCAAGCAGCAGCAAACTGCTTTGAAGGCAGATTGCAAGATGTGATGTATCTGGGAACTCATGTCTATTGCGTGATAGTCCTGAACTCTGGCGATCGTGTGATTGTGCGTCAGCCAAAATCACCTAAACTTCCAAACGCAGACGCTCCACTCTATGTGTCTTGGGATGCAGCCGACAGTTTAGCGTTATCTGAGTTGTAAGGAGGCAGTTATGTCGTATTGTGCCTCTCGTCGCCGATTCATCAAAACTGCAGCCGCAGGAGTTTCAGGGTTTGCACTGTCAAGTTGTGGTTGGACATTAGCAAAAGTTCAGACTGATCAGGCGATCGTGCAGTCTTCCGATGAACTCAATATCTACACTTGGTCGAATTACATTGATCAAGAACTCGTCGATGCATTTCAAGCCAAGACAGGAATCAAAGTTAAGTTTGATGTGTTTGATTCTAACGAGACGATGTTGGCAGCTTTCCAAGCCGGAAAAGCAAAAATCTATAGCGTCATTTATCCATCGGACTATAAAGTGACTCAGATGAGTAAGCTCGGCTATTTGAGCCAGCTTGATCACTTACGGTTAGAAAGCCTCCGTCATCTGATTCCGCGTTTTCAAACCTCACTACATGACCCCGGCAATCGTTACAGTGTGCCGATGAGTTGGGGAACGACCGGATTGATCTATAACAGTGAAAAAATCAAGGATGCACCCAAAGATTGGAGCTATCTGTGGGAGAACAAAGAGAAGTTGATGCGACGCATGACCTTGATGAATGATGTGCGGGAAGTGTTAGGAGCAACGTTACGATCGCTTGGATTCTCCTACAATTCCACCAACCCGGCCGAATTGAAAAAAGCATACGATCGGCTACAAGAATTGAAACCTGCGATCGCGACTTTCACAACCGATGCCTGGCGGGATCAATTAATTGCTGGAGATTTGTCGATCGCGATGGCTTACTCCTCAGATGCGGCACTGGCAATGAAAGACAATCCAAAGTTGAAATATGTCATCCCGAGCAGTGGCACTTCTCTCTGGACAGATACGATGGTGATTCCCAAAACGGCTCCCAACCCTGATGGAGCTTACGCTTGGTTGGAGTTTATGCTTCAGCCTGAAGTCGCCGCCAAAATGACAGAACGGTTATCCTTTGCAACGACCAATCAAGCTGGCATTGCTCAACTCCCTGAAGCGATTCGGTCAAATTCTAGCTTGTTCCCCGCGATGGAGTTATTGAATAGATCCGAATCGATCGCACCCGTAGAGCGGGAAACGCTAGAAGCCTACGAACGATATTGGACGAAACTCACGAGTAGCTGAGGATATTAAACTATGAAAGCGCCCTCGATTTCTGAATCCTCTACCTCTAGCTCTCCTCGCTGGTTGCAGCCAGTCTTGATGCTCTCGCCTGCGGGACTTTGGCTATTGTTGCTGTTGATTGTTCCGACCCTGATTATTTTCCAATTGAGCCTTGTTCCCAACATCAAACCGGGCGATGTCGTGAATCCATCAGGATTGGAGAATTACTTGCGAATTTTTCAGCCTGAGAGTTTCCCTGCTCTTTGGCGATCGTTCCTCTTCGCATCGGGAACGACGATCGCTTGTCTTGTCCTCGGCTTTCCCGTCGCGTATTGGATTGCTCTCACTTCTCCCAAACGCTGGCAAAATCTCATCTTAATGGGCTTTACATTGCCACTTTGGACATCTTCGCTGTTGCGATCGTATGCCTGGATTAGCATTCTGCGTCGAACTGGCGTACTCAATAGCTTTCTGATGAGTCTCGGTTTACCGACTTTAGATTTATTAAATCAACCGATCGCAGTCCTGATCGGCATGACCTATGGTTTATTGCCTTACATGGTTCTGATTCTCTATGCCTCGTTAGAAAAGCTCGATCGACGATTGTTAGAAGCCGCCGCAGACTTAGGCGCAACCCCTCAACAAGCGTTCTGGAAAGTGACGGTCCCCCAATGCTTTCCGGGCATTATTGCTGGAGGTTTGCTGGTATTCATCACGGCGCTAGGAGACTTTATCAATCCAGAGCTATTAGGCGGAACATCGAGCCGAACTGCGGCGCGTGTCGTTTATGACCAATTCCTAGGTGCAACGCAGAATTGGGGATATGGCTCAGCTTTGAGCATGATGCTGATTTTAATCGTCAGTATTGCGATCGCACTGCTCATTAAATACGGAGATCAGAATGCAAAGTCAATTTAGAAATCGCATCTCAGCAGGGTTTACCTTGCTGATGTTTGGCTTTATGTATTTACCGCTATCAGTGCTCGCGTTCTACAGCTTTAATCAAGCTCCAAACAGTGCTCAGTGGACTGGATTTACATTATCTTGGTACATCAAATTTTTCCAAGATAGTCGAATTCTTTCAGCGCTTCGAGATAGTTTGTTAGTTGCAAGTTTGGCTACTGTGATCGCAGCTGTCATTGGAACCTTACTGGCGATCGGGCTTGCAAAATATCAGTTCTTTGGCAAAAAGTTATTTCAAGGTGCAGCTTATTTGCCGTTGATTATTCCTGATATCGCGATCGCAGTTGCAACCCTTGTATTTTTAGCAGTCATTGCAGTACCCCTGAGCCTTTGGACAATCGTGGCTGCCCATGTCGTTTTCTGCCTGGCTTACATCGCGTTAGTCGTTTCAACACGACTCGTCAATCTTGACCCGCATCTGGAGGAAGCAGCGTTAGATTTGGGTGCAACTCCGATGCAGTCATTGGTGATGGTATTGCTGCCGCAGTTAATGCCCGCGATTGTCTCGGGCTGTCTCCTAGCTTTCGTGTTGAGCATGGATGATTTTCTCATCGCAAGCTTTACAGCAGGTGGAGGGATTACAACTTTGCCGATGGAGATCTTCAGCCGAATCCGAACCAGTGTAAGACCGGATATGAATGCATTGAGCGTCGTTTTGCTGGTGATTTCAGGTGGACTCGCTCTACTGGCTGAAGGGATTCGCTACCAGGGTGAGAAGAAGCGATTCACTTAGGTCGGTTCTAGTACAGTCCGCCGAAGCTGCATTCGGAATGAAGGGTCGAGATATTTTTCTTGTTGCGATCGCCATTGCTGCCAAGCGTTGATGATTTTCTCTTGCAGGCGATCGGCAAAAATCGGACAAGTTTTCTCGATCGCTTGCTTCAAGCTGCTCTCTAAGAACTCCTGCATCACAACGCTATCTTGAATCTCTCCCAAACTCTCTTGAATCGCTTTGAAATCATCAACTTGAGCCTTGTAAGCCTCTCCGTAGAACTCGGTGAATAGCTCAGTTTGATAGCGCACCCGTTTCATTTGCTTCCGTAAATCGTGGAGCGATGCGTTCTGCTGCAATTGTTCTCGAATCGATTCGGCTGTAATTGGGGCAAATCTGCCAGATTCTTCTCGTCCAATCAGCCAAGCGGGATGCAGCAGAACGCCATGAATCAGAGGCATCAAGACATCGGGTAAGACGGATTGAATTGGGAGTTGCCCAATCACCCGATAATGTGGCAACGCTAACCAATTCTCCATTTCTTTCCGAAATGCCTTGTATTCATGCGATTTCAACGCCTTTTGCAGTTTTTTGAAATCTCGCGATCGCTGTTTCTGGAGTTTCTTCAACGCCCGTTTTAATTCTTTCTGCTCTGATTCTGGCAAAGTGGGCGACTTCAATTCAAGCTGCAACACATCTGCATCTCGCACTGCACCTAAAATTTGAGCAAACTTACGGATTTTTGCTTCACTCGCGGCTTTTGGCAGATCTGCTACAAATCCAAAAACCTGAATTGCGGTTCTCAGTCGCCGCAGTCCGACTCGCATTTGATGCAGTGCCTCTGGATCTTGATCCGCTAAAACTTCTTCTTCGTGCTTCATCGCTTTACGGAAATGTTTCTCGATCGCACGATAAGCAAAGTGACTCAGCGTTTCTGATTGCAGTGGGATATGGAGATTCATGGCGAGTTTTTATCAAGGGAATACACCTCTATTCTGAGTCTCTGTCACTCCCAGAATAGAAACATCTCACTTAAGTTAATGATTGCGGTTCTGACGCATTCAGTGGTGTTTTAGAGATATTTCGGAATCCTAAATTTCAGCTTCTTTCATAAAGGAATCTCTTGGATCTCTGCCAAGTTTAAGAACACTTCCGCATTGACTGCTTCTGTCGATCGCTGACATCGCACCGCAAAACTACATCCGCTACATTCTTCGGTTTGTGGAATTTGCGGGAAAGGCTGATTTTTGGTCTCATAGAGATCGAGCCATTCATCCAACTGGGCTAACAATTGCTGCAAGCTTTGCCGCGTTTCCTTATGCTGTTGCGTACTGTAAGCGAATCTCAAGCTCTGAGGAGATTCAGCGGCTCCCTGCGCTTGGAAAAACCAATACGTCATCGAAATCTGCTCTGGTGCGTATTCACTCGTCTCCGCTAAAACGAATGGATACAGGCGAGACTGCCAGTTTTGTGATAAGTCCTTTCGCGCTGGTTTTGGATAAGTCTTCCAATCTAAAATTTGCGCTGCTGAATCTGTTAAAAGTAGCAAATCATAGACCACAGTCAATAAATGCCCATTGAATTCGAGCGTCCGAAGATGCTCACTCTCCCGAAAGCTAGGACGCTCAATCTGAAGAATTGTTGGAGCAGCACCCGTAAAAGCGTGAAACCATTGACGAAGTTGCGGATCTTCTTGCAGAAAAGGCTCGATCGGTAAATCCATTTCCCACTGTTGCATCAGCGCATGAAATCGACTTCCTGCCGCAAGTCGCTCTCGCTGCTCGGGTGAATTCGCTGATCCCAACTGCTCTATATAAGTGTGCTGAAATTTGCGCGGACACAATTCAAGTAAATTCAAATGTCCTTGAGAGATTCGCATTAGTTCTTCGTTAAAACAAACACACTGCCTTCATTGCCGCGCCCAATCCGCAAATCCTCATCAAGATAAGTCACATCCAGCCATCCTTGTTGATCCCGGTCTTTGATCTGAAAATCGATCGCGGCAAACTTCTTCTCGGATTCTAGCTGTTGAATAAAGTAACTGGGAGATTGGTAATCGATTAAGCGTTGCAGACCAATGAACGATCGCTCAAATTTCACATCGACTCGGCGATCCGTCATCCGACGAAAGCGAGCAACCACAGCCACGATTCCTTCTAAAAACGGCACGCCCGAAACTTCCGCAATATTATAGAGTTTCGCTTCGGGAGCGTGAATACACTGATAAACCTGTCCCAATTTGAGCAACGGAAATTGATCAATCCCCAAAATGCCGCGACTGGTCGTGTAAATTAACCGCCAATCACCATCAAGTAAGTGAATTGCTTCAAGTGGGCGAGGGGTAGGATTGCGATCTTCGAGTTGAGCGATCGCCGCTAAAATTGCCTGTTTTTCGGACTCTGAGGCGAGAATGCCGCGATTCGTTCCCGCGATCGCTTCGAGTAAAGCAGCTTTCCCGATCATGATGCGCTCCTAGCGTAAACAGAATTAATCGTAATCGCTCTCCACGGCTCTGCTTCAGATTCAAAAAGTTTCTTAAATTCAGTCTTGATCCAAAAAATCCGAAAATCCGAAATTATTTGCTTGACAATTTCAGAAAAACGTAGACAATGCATTGAATCTAAACCGTATATTGCTAATTTGCGAAAGCAAAAGCAAATTCAATGTGCCAGCTATACCCGTAAGTGTTACACTCTGGGTGTTTCGGTCGATCTAAGATAAAGTAGAAGCTCTCTACTGTTGGAGTTACAACCGCTCAATGATTTACAACCCCTCTCTACGTCAAGAACCTCGAACCCAACGTGCCGCTGTGATCCCGATGCAGCAGGAATCATCGATCCTCGACTGGTTAGAAAGCACAGGACGACTTCTGGCACGCGACAATGCAGATTTCGACTATCTAGACGATGAAGAAGAGATCAATGAACTGATGGATGGCGAAGGCAGCAGTGCCTTTGACACAGACGATGACGATGATGATTTAGATTTAGAAGATTAGACGATGAGGCGCGAGATTCTTCTGAATCTTGTGCCTGATTTGATAATTAAGTGGTGAAATGTGCGGAGTGAATTGAGAAACCTGTGGACGCAAAACTTTTTACAGGAAGAGCCTTAAATTTTTCGGGTACGAAGCTATTTCTTCTACTCACGATTGGCATGACGATCGCAGCAATCTCGCTGGATCATTTTAGTGGACGAGTTTGGAGCCAGAATACATCACTGACGTTCCCCATGTGGATGAGTGGACTGGCAACGGCAGGGATCGGCTTTTGGGCTGTGCCTTTCCTCAAGGCACTGAAAGCTGGACAGATTATTCGCGAAGATGGCCCACAATCGCATTTGAAGAAGGCAGGAACCCCGACGATGGGAGGAGCCTTCTTTGTTCCCATCGCGGTTGCACTGGGTTTAATTTTGTCTAATTTTTCGGGCAATGTAATTGCCGTTTCAGCATTGACCATGGCGTACGCTGCGATCGGCTTTCTCGACGATTGGCAAATCATTCGCCGCAAGTCCAACAAAGGCATTTCTCCGCGGATGAAAATGGGACTGCAAATCTTCTTTGCAGTTGCGTTTTGTCTCTGGTTAGCCCTGACAAATCCGAGCGTCACTTCGATCGCATTGCCGTTGGGTCTAGTGCTGCCGTTGGGATCGCTCTTTTGGGCGTTGGCTTGTTTCGTTTTAGTTGCAGAAAGCAATGCGACGAATCTGACTGATGGAATGGATGGATTGGCAGGTGGAACAGTTGCGATCGCGCTGTTGGGATTGGGTGCTTTGATCGCACCTGAGCATGCTGATTTAGGTATCTTCTGTGCGTCCCTAAGTGGAGGTTGCCTCGGCTTCCTGGTTCACAATCGCAATCCGGCAAAAGTCTTCATGGGAGACACTGGATCGCTGGCGTTAGGTGGCGCATTAGCGGCAGTTGGATTACTAACGAATTCCCTGTTCGCGTTGTTGATTCTGAGCGGCTTGTTCTTCTTAGAAACTCTCTCTGTCATTGCTCAAGTGACGTATTACAAAGCCACAAAAGATGCAAATGGCATCGGCAAGCGTTTGTTCAGGATGTCTCCATTCCATAACCATTTGGAATTGACGGGCTGGACAGAAACACAGGTTGTCGGTTGGTTTTATACGATCGCGGCTGTCCTAGCTGGATTCAGTCTTGCAATTCACTAATTTCTCAAATCCGCACAAAAAACTTTGATCGAGTCACAAGAAAGCTGTTATGATGTGACTCGACAACTCTGGAGAGATGGCTGAGTGGTCGAAAGCGGCAGATTGCTAATCTGTTGTACGGTCTTGAACCGTACCGAGGGTTCGAATCCCTCTCTCTCCGTTCTAAAATCCCGTAATCAACCGATTTAAACTTGTATCTACTGCAAGTTACGAACGCGGCTGAAATTTTTAGCAGCTATCATTAAATTCACCTTTGATCGGAACCTGTCGAAATGATTGTCTGTCCCAATTGCAATCATGCTAATCCTGACGGTGCAGTGCAATGTGAAGCGTGTTACACGCCTTTGCCCGTCTCGATCGCCTGTCCAAGCTGTGGCACGACCGTGCAAGCGGATGCCAGTTTCTGTGGACAGTGCGGCTATCACCTGAAATCTGTGAGCGCTCCTATGTTATCGACTCCTGAATCTTCGCTGCCTGATCCCTTAGAATCGCCTGAACCGATCGTGCCTGAACCTTTGGTTCAGCCCGATCCGATTCTTCTACCGACCCAAGCTGAAAGAATCCCTGAAGCTGCCGCCATTCAGCCTCCAGTCTTGGCAACTCAGCTTCAGCAATCCTTCGCCCGTTTGTTAAATCTACAAACCAGCACGGTGGTGGAAATCCCGCCAGGTCTAACTGTGGTGCATATCGGAAAACCCAACGATCAAATTCCACCCGACATTGATGTTTCGGGGTTTCCAAACTCAGAGATCGTTTCGCGGATTCATGCAGACATTCGCGTCGAAGGTGAAACCTACTACATTGAAGATGTCGGCAGTTCTAACGGAACTTACATTAATAATTCGCCCCTGCCGATGGGCAATCGGCATCGATTAAGACCGGGCGATCGCATTTCACTCGGCAAAGGCGATAAGATTTCGTTTCTCTTTCAAACCTAATCCATCCTCACCGTTTGCCAGTCACGATATAAGCCACCCGTTTGCCAATATTTGCAGCGTGATCTGCCATTCGTTCTAGATGGCGGATCACCAGGATTTGCAGCACAATTGGCTCGATAATGCCTTTTACGTCTTGCTGACGCGCCAGTAGGTTGTAAAGCGTTTCATAGTCAGAATCGACCGCATCATCTCGCTGGCGTACATCCATTCCGGATTCTGCATTCAGATCAGACAGCGATTCTAGACTCAACGCTAACATCGCACGGCAGCGATCGAACATTTGCAAAATCTGACCCATGTAAGGTGATTCTGCATAGGGAAATAGTTGCACTGCGACATCCCCTAAGTTTTTGGCATAATCTCCAATTCGTTCTAGATCTCGGACTAACTGCATCAGAGCACTTAACAGCCGCAAATCCTGCGCGACCGGAGACTGGAGCGCAATTAAATTCACACAATCGAGTTCGATTTGTTTATAGAGACGATCGATTTTTTTATCTTGTTTATTAATTTGCTCAGCCGCTTCAAGATTGCGATCGAACAGAGCTTCTCTTGCTAGACAGCAGGAGCGTTCAACTAACGCGCCCATTCTCAAAACATCACGCTGAATGCGTTTTATCTGACGCTCGAAGTGAACACGGATCGGTTCCTGACCTTCTGGCACATTTCTATACAGCATCAATTAGAGGGATAAATTTTGGACACACAACCGAGTATCGAATGAACATCAGGAACAGCGGTTAATTTCAGCCGCCTCAATATAACAAGAGAAATTTATCTTGACAGGTATTACACAAAACGTTTTGACTCTTTTTCTATTGTAGAGTGATCGATCTGGAGAGAGATCCTGTAACCTATAAACTTTCATGGTCGCGGCAGTTTGCCCTTCTTCCTACAATAGATATGATTGCGAACCTCACTCCTGTTATGTTCTCTTCCTCTGAAGATTCTCTCAATTTGGCATCTCACTCCCAAGGACATAGTTTATTTGCTCAGTTGCGGAGCCGATTTCCGCAAGGAGCACTGATTTCAGAACTGGTGCAGGTGCAGGATGGGCAATTTGTCGTTCGCGCGATCGTGCAAGTCGGAACGACTACCATGGCAACTGGGATGGCTGCTGCCGAGAAGATTGAAGTCGCAGAAGATCGAGCCAGAGTCAGAGCGATGGAAGTGTTGGGAATTTCACCAACTGGCGGTGCCGCGACATTTGATGTGCCATCTAGACCAATGGTGGAAGCGCCAAAAGAAGTGGAACCCAGCTTAGACCCCATGGCAGAAATTCCGTTGCCGCCCGTTGAAGAGTTGGTTCCTGAAGGGGTTGCACCGAAAAAGCCCGCGCGCAAAAAGAAAGAAGATCCGATCGCCCCTGCGCTTGAATTTTCCGTGCCAGACTTCGATCTTCCCGAGATCAAATCTGAACCTCTTGAATTTACTCGCGAACCTGTGCCGCCTGTAGCAGATTTTGCACCCGATTTTGAGGAAGATGATTTTCCAGCACCCGAACCCATCGACTTATCCGATGCGATCGCTCAGATTGGAACTGAGATTGAGCGCATCGGCTGGACGAAAAAACAGGGCAGCACTTACTTGCAAGATACATACGGCAAGAAAACCCGTGCGGAGCTTGATGAGGATGAACTGATCGAGTTTCTGCATTACTTGAAAGCCCTTCCCAGTAAAAATAGCCAAATTCCCTTCTAAACCTTATGCCTTCGATCGCCGCACAGCCTTACGAATACGAACTTCCGAGTGATTCCCAAGTCGCGTTAATCGTGATCGATATGCAGCGCGATTTCCTGGAGTTAGGCGGATTTGGTGAAGCCCTTGGCAATGATGTGAAACTCGCTCAAGCGATCGTACCCACCGTGAAACAACTGCTCGAAGGATGTCGATCGCTGCACCTGCCGATCTTTCATACTCAAGAAGGACATCTGCCGGATCTGTCTGACTGTCCGCAATCGAAGCTCAAGCGGGGAAAAGGAAACCTGACCATTGGCGATCAGGGCAAGTTGGGGCGGATTCTGATTCTGGGTGAACCTGGAAACGCAATCATTCCTGAACTCGCTCCCTTACCGGGGGAAGTTTTGATTCCCAAGCCCGGAAAAGGAGCGTTTTACAACACTGATCTGGAGATGCAGTTGATCAATCGCAATGTTACCCATCTTTTGATTGCAGGCGTAACAACCGAAGTTTGTGTACAGACCACGATGCGAGAGGCAAACGATCGAGGATATGAGTGCTTACTCGTCGAAGATGCCACTGAGAGTTACTTTCCACAATTTAAACAAGCGACGTTAGAGATGGTGCGGGCACAAGGAGGCATTGTGGGATGGACGGCAAACACAGAGGCGGTGTTACAGGGTTTACGATCGTGGAAAGCCGGAGAATGATAAGTTAAGTCCAGTGCATCTCGATCAATACTTTCATCATTATTCCTTGCGTTTCGGGTGGCGGTTTGTCACCCTTTTTGTTGCCCTCTTTGAATCGGGAACTTGAGGCGCTACAATGTGACGGTTGAATTCGGCACCCCTACCTTGATTGAGCGTTACACCCTGCCTGAGATGGGCGATTTGTGGACAGATCACTACAAATTTAAAACCTGGCTCCAAGTTGAAATAGCAGTGTGTGAGGCGCAAGCCGAGCTAGGTTATATTCCGGCTGAAGCGGTTGAAGAGATTAAAGCGAAAGCGAAATTTGATGTGGCGCGGATTTTAGAAATCGAAGCGCAGGTTCGTCATGATGTGATCGCGTTTTTGACGAATGTGAATGAATATGTAGGCGATGCGGGTCGCTATATTCATTTAGGCATGACCAGTTCGGATGTGCTGGATACCGCTTTAGCCTTGCAAATGGTCGCCAGTTTAGATGTGATCATGACGCATGTAGAAGCGTTGATTCAAGCCATCCGATATCAGGCCCAACAGCATCGCAATACGGTGATGATTGGTCGATCGCATGGAATTCACGCCGAGCCGATCACATTTGGATTCAAACTGGCAGGCTGGCTCGCTGAAATGTTGCGTCATCGCGATCGCTTATGTCAACTCAGAAAATCGATCGCAGTCGGTCAAATCTCTGGCGCAGTGGGAACTTACGCCAATATTGATCCGCGCATCGAGGCTCTAACTTGTCAGAATTTAGGACTTGAACCGGATGCCGCTTCAACCCAGGTAATTTCTCGCGATCGCCATGCCGATTATATGAATTGCCTCGCTTTGTTAGGAGCTTCGATCGAGCGGTTTGCGGTTGAGATTCGCAATTTGCAGAAAACGGATGTTTTGGAAGTTGAGGAATTTTTCTCAAAGGGTCAGAAAGGATCGTCTGCCATGCCCCACAAACGCAATCCGATTCGATCGGAGCGTTTGACCGGAATGGCAAGATTACTCCGAGGCTATGCAACCGCTGCATTAGAGAATGTTGCGTTATGGCATGAACGCGATATTTCTCACAGCTCCGTTGAGCGAGTTGCATTACCCGATGCGTGCATTTTGACGCATTTTATGTTGGTTGAGACGACAGACTTGATTAAACATCTGCTGGTTTATCCAGAGAATATGGCTCGCAACATGAACGTGTATGGCGGGGTAGTGTTTAGTCAGCGGGTGATGCTGGCATTGGTGCAGAAGGGATTGAGCCGAGAGGATGCTTATGCGATCGTGCAATCTTGCGCCCACCAAGCCTGGAATCGGGAAGATGGGAATTTCCGTCAATTGCTGAGTGAAGACGATCGCGTGACCAAAACGCTATCGACTACAGAATTGGATGAGTGTTTTGATCCACAGGTGCATCTGAAAAATCTCGATCAGGTTTATCAACGGTTAGGGATTTAATCGGGGAATGTGGGAATGGGGAAAGTAGCAATGGTTATGCTGACTTCCCATTCCCCTAACGTGCCTCGACAGACACTCCATATTCATATCCTTTGAAGTTCGATTCAAAAATAACTGCGTAATCTCCGGTCGCAGCAACCTCACCCGTCCAAGATTTTCGGTCTTCTCTGTACTCAACCAAATCTTTCCCATCCGGCGCAACAATTCTGGGAAAAACTTGGCGATCGCGCGTCACCGTCAATGTCTGACCTTTGCTCAAATTGAAGGAATAGGTGTGACTGCCAGTTCCAATGAAGCGATCTCTAATTTCAATGTTGTCTTGTCCTCCAGCAAATTCGATCCGCTCAACTTTTTCACCACAGTTATTTTCTGTTCTAGATTTCGCAATCCAACCTGGCTTCTCACCCGTGATTTTGAACCAGCCGTCTTGTTCATTCTCAACATCGACAAACGTTCCATTTGGCAACTGTCCCAAAATCTGTGAGGAAGCATTGGGACTCGATCGCACATTCAGAGGTGACTCTGGATCGTTGACTTTCGCCATACGAATCACACATTTTTCGACGGTTCGAGCCGCTTTTGATCCAGAGGGCTTAGCGTCAGAAGCAGCATCCGATTTTGGGGATTCGGGCGACAGTTGAGGAATCGATTGAGGTGCAGCCGTGGGAGATTCAGTCGGTTTTGCAGGAGATTGAGGCGCTGCAGTCGGAGAGCTTGCACCTGGGGCAGAAGATTGAGGCGCAGAAGAACAAGCTGCCATCATCGCTAACAAGGTTGCACAAGTGCTTGAGCGGAACCAAATCAATGCTGAGGATCTAAAAGGCATATGTCGTAGAGAAGCTTGGGATCAAGAAATTACTTCAATACTTGCAAATTCAATCACGGAATGGTTCAGTGAATTACAAAAAACCTCCAGACTTGAAAAAGCCTAGAGGTTTCAATTCAATTTTCGCGTCAGGTTGAGTTTCGGCTATGGTGAACCCGCACTGACCTTGACTGTGCAAAGACCTACTGAAAGTCTTGAGCATTGTACAAAGCTCAATGTGTCACCTTACTGAACATCTCTATCTGAACCGGAAAAATCGTGTTGCATCTGGATCGCCCGTTTTACAATCGGCGTGAGTTTCTCTCTCCAGTAGCGAATATCGGGATAATTCGTCGCGATCTTGAGAATATCGTTCCAACGGTTCTGCTCTTCTGCTGCTAGCGCCGTTGAATATTGAGTCACAGCTTTATCCCAGGATTTGGGCATCGTCTTGAGAGCCGATTGAGCTTGGGGATAGGCGGCACTGTTGGCTGGCACCGCTTTTGCAAGTGCGATCGCGCCATCTAAATTTCCAGCTTGGAAATGCGAAAGTGATTCACGGTAGAGGCGGCTGCCTGGATCATTCGGCAAACTCGCTAAAGCTGGATCATTCGCTCGTTTCCGATTGAGCGTTGCAACAGGACCATCACTTTCACAGGTTTTCCGAGTTAAATTCTCATAAATCCAGCCCACAACAGGTTGGCTAATTTGTAACCAGCCATCTCTGCGCCCAATCACGGTAACAACAATACCATTCTGTAGCGACCCCACAATATTTCCGACCTTCTCGATTGGAGCCGATCTCACATTCAATGGCGGCTTATCGTCAAAGACGATCGTTTGACAATCCTGCGCGACCGTTTGAATGACATTCGCCGATTCTGTACTGTTAATCGTCGCCTTGGGTTTCGCTACCGCATACAGAGTTCCAGACACGGTCATGACTGCGGTAATACAAGCTCCAACTGCCAAAGGAGATTTCAGAATCGTCTTCACGTTAACCGACATGGTGATGCCTCATGCTGATCCAAAATTGAGAATTCAAACTTTACAAGCGCTTGTTCAGTTCCGCGACTCGTCTTCACTCTTGTAGATTGCCCTAAAATTCATGCAAATGCGTTCAGGAGTCCCAACAATCCTAGAAAATTAACTCTTCTCAATTCATCGTGTTCTCCCACTTGACAAAATAATCTGGGTCAGACCCATGAGGGGTAATACCCCTCGACATTTGATTCTGTCTTGTCAGCAGCTTAATAAGACGCAACATCCTGGTAAACTTTTGGATGGTCAAGTATCAGAAGTGGCAATGGAAATTGGTCAAAAAGTGCGCGTTCGGCGACTGCGCGATCGTGTCCCCCAAGATGTGGTTAAAAAGCTCGGAGCAACTGGCGTTATCAGCCAATACAAAGTGGTTGATGGCAAAGGCATTGGTTTACTCGTCCAGTTTGAGGATAAATACTCAACCTGGTTTTTTGAGGATGAGTTGGAAACGATCGGCTAATCGAGCTAAGAATTCGACCAGTCGATACCATAGGGGTTAGGGAATCAAGCAGTTTGCCTTTTTCCCTGACCCCTCTTCTCATGAATCGCCCCTTTTTGCGGATTTGGATATGGCTTTTATATTGACGTTTTTAGGTAAAGGCGGAACCGGACGGACAACTTGCGCGATCGCGGCTGCCAAAAAGTTTGCTGCTCAAGGAAAGCGCGTTTTACTAGTCGGACAAGATCCGACTCCGGCTTTTGGTTTAGCACTCGGAACAACAGTTGGCGTTGATCCACAAGAAATTTCTGCCAACTTCAGCGCCGTTCAACTTCAGACAACAACGCTGCTCGAACGCAGTTGGGAAGAAGTGAAAAAGTTGGAGGCGCAATATCTTCAGTCACCGATCCTAAAAAATGTGTTTGGTCAAGAATTGGCGATTTTTCCAGGCTTGGATCAGTTGCTCGCTTTGAATGCCCTGCGAGAGTTTGATAGCCGCTATGACGTAATTATCTACGATGGTGCAGGCAATCAAGATACGCTGCGATTGTTAGGAACGCCTGAGACACTGAGTTGGTATATTCGTCGATTCCGTCAGGTCTTTATCGATTCAGATTTAGGGAAAACGGTTTCGATGTTGATTCAACCGATCGCTGCTGCAATTTTCACGAACAACAATTTCGTCGGGGATAACTTTGCCCAGCCGACTCGTCAAGCCAATGATCTGTTAGATCAAGGGAAGCAAGCGGTGAATGATCCGAAACGCATGGCGGCTTTCTTAGTGACGACTGAAGATGAAGCTGCGATCGCGAGTGCAAAATATCTCTGGGGCAGCGCGCAACAAATTGGCTTAACCGTTGCAGGCGTTTTGTGTAATCGTTCCAGCGATGCTTCTGCGGTCAGCGAAGCATTTCAGCCTTTGCCAATTTCAGCGATTCCGGTTCAGCCCGTGAATGACTGGCAGTCCCTGATCGATGCATTGCCAGAACTCGATCACACTTCTGAAGCCCCGAGACCGATCGCGGTGAATGTCGCCGAAAGAAAAGTAAGCTTATTCTTGCCGGGATTTGATAAAAAGCAAGTCAAACTGACCCAGTATGGGACAGAAATCACGATCGAAGCGGGCGATCAGCGGCGCAATATCGACCTGCCTGCGCCATTACGCGGGCAACCTGTGACAGGCGCAAAATTCCAAGACGGCTATTTAATCATCTCGTTTTAGCGTGTCTTAGTCGTCCGCGATTATTCAATTCACGACCCTAACCTTATGACTGAATCTTCTGAACTTCAAACCGAGCGCTCTGCCAAAACTCGCCAGATTCTGGGGATGAAAGGCGCAGACGTGAAAGAATCTTCGATCTGGAAGATTCGGCTGCAATTGATGAAGCCGATTACCTGGATTCCGCTGATGTGGGGAATTCTCTGCGGTGCGGCTTCGTCTGGAAACTATCATTGGGCACTCGAAGATGTGCTGAAATCTGCGGCTTGTATGCTGCTGGCAGGACCACTGCTCACAGGCTACACGCAGATTATGAACGACTACTACGATCGCGAGATCGACGCCATCAACGAGCCGTATCGTCCGATTCCATCGGGTGCGATTCCTCTGAACCAAGTTGTGATCCAAATTTGGTTCTTGCTCCTCAGCGGTGTGGGACTTGCCTATGTTTTGGATCGTTGGGCAGGGCATGAATTTCCAACGATTACGGTACTGGCGATCGCCGGATCATTCTTGTCTTATATCTACTCAGCACCCCCTCTCAAACTCAAACAAAATGGCTGGCTAGGCTGTTATGCGCTCGGTGCAAGCTATATTGCGATTCCCTGGTGGACAGGACATGCTTTATTTGGCGATCTGAATCCGACCATTATTATCTTGACCTTGTTCTACAGTTTTTCGGGCTTGGGAATTGCGATCGTCAACGATTTCAAGAGCGTCGAAGGCGATAAAGCGCTAGGACTCAAATCACTTCCGGTCATGTTTGGAGTAACAACAGCGGCTTGGATTTGTGTAGCAATGATTGATGTTTTTCAAGCAGGAGTTGCAGGTTATCTGATGACCATTCATCAGAATCTGATGGCGACGCTGCTGATCTTGTTAATCATTCCGCAGATCACCTTTCAAGATATGTACTTCCTGCGAGACCCGATCAAGAACGATGTTAAATATCAAGCCAGCGCCCAACCCTTTCTTGTGTTTGGCATGTTGGTGACGGCGTTAGCATTAGGACATGCAAATATTTAGCCTTGATTTGCGATCGCTAACCCCGGAATCAAAGGGATTGCGATCGCAAAATCCTGAAAGTCTTGTAGACTAAACGTCAGTAATTCTTCAAATTCGGTCATGATTCTGACCCCGCAGCAGAGATCATCCGTTTGAAGAACACGGTTGACGTAAGAATCGCTTTCCGTCAATCTAACAGAGATGAATTCCCTGGTTTCTGCGGATCTTTTCTTCTGCTTTGTGATAAGAGGCACAATCGTGGCACAGCATCGCTCAAAACGTAGAGAAAAACCGACTCGGATGGATCAATCTTCAACAGGGCTGGACTCTATGACAGACGGAACAGGAAAGAAGCGCCAAGTGAAGCCAAAATCTAGACGAGAACGCGCCCGCAACCCTTTATCCGCAGGAGTAACGAAGCTCATGGAGCATCCTCGGATGGCAGGGGTGCGAAGGTTTTTAGATGTTACCACTCGTCGCCTTGAAGCACTAGACCATAAGATACCTGCACCGATCAAAAATCCGGTGGTACAAAAGCGAGTCGCGATCGGGATTGTCATTTTGGGCGGAGCTGGACTATTCCGATATGCTGCGATTCAAGTCGATCAAAGCTTACCTGACCCGGCTGAATTAAAGACATTTGCTCGTCCCGGAACACTGACCATTCGAGCTTCCGACGGATCAGTTTTACATCAATTGGGTCCCGCAACGCGCGATCAAGTGGCGGTTGATCGGATTCCGAAGCGATTGATCGATGCATTTGTTGCTTCGGAAGACCGTAGATTTTACGACCATAACGGGCTTGATCTTCAGGGAATTGGGCGGGCAGTCTTTCGCAACCTGACTTCGAGAGATGTAGTTGAGGGAGGAAGTACGCTCACCCAGCAACTTTCACGAGTGGTCTTTCTCGATCAAGACGATCGCTCTCTCGGTCGCAAGGTTCGCGAAGCCCTGATTGCTCAGAAACTTGAGCGCACGATCAATAAAAAGCAGATTCTCGAAAAATATCTGAACTTTGTTTATCTTGGCTCTAATGCTTACGGTGTAGCAGATGCAGCGTGGATCTATTTTAGTAAGCGCCTCGATCAGCTAACGCTAGGCGAGATGGCAATGATCGCGGGATTGCCTCCTGCGCCCAGTTTATATTCCCCATTAGTGAGCTTAGAAAAAGCTCAAGAGCGGCGAAATACAGTGCTCGACAAAATGGTGGTGGCTGGTTACATCAGCGAAGCAGAATCTCAGGCAGCCCAGGCTGAGAAATTGGTTGTGAAGCCCAGTATGCCGAAAAATCTTCAAAGTACGTCGCCATACTTCACCTATTACGTTCAGCAGCAGCTTGAGAAACTTGTACCGAAAGACGTACTTGCAGCAGGTGGCGTGACCGTTGAGACGACTCTGAATGCGAAGTGGCAAAAAGTTGCAGAGCGATCGATTCGAGAGGCGATCGGCGTAGACGGAAATGCTGAAGGCTTCAAGCAAGCCGCACTCGTTGCTATCGATCCGCGCAATGGTGAAATTCGATCGATGGTCGGTGGATATGACTTCTACAAAGATAGTCAATTCAACCGAGTGACCCAAGCTCAACGGCAACCTGGATCGACATTTAAGCCCTTTGTCTATGCCACTGCCATTGCAACCGGCAAGTCGCCTTATCAATCCTATTTGGATGAGCGTTTTAGCGTCGATGGCTATCAGCCGAAGAACTACAGCAATAAGTATTCTGGCTGGTTGAACATGAAAACGGCACTGACCAATTCAGTGAATGTGATTGCCGTTAAAGTGCTGATCGATGTCGGATTTGAGCCTGTGATCAAACTAGCGCAGGGCATGGGAATTCGATCGAAGATGGAACCCACTTATTCATTAGCGCTAGGCGCATATGAAGTGAATCCATTAGAACTGACCAGTGCGTATGGCGTGTTTGCTGCTCAGGGAAATTATGTTGAACCTCATGCAATTCGCAAAGTGATCGATCGTAAAGGCAAGGTTCTCTATGATGCAAACTACAAACCAAAACGAGTTTTAGATGCAGAAACGGCGGCAATTACGACTTGGATGATGCGTGGAGTCGTTTCAGATGGAACAGCACGGGCAGCCCGACTCGATCGACCCGTGGCAGGAAAAACTGGAACTTCAGAAAACGCGCGTGACCTTTGGTTTATTGGCTATGTCCCACAACTGGTTACAGGTGTATGGCTCGGCAACGACGATAATTCCCCCACTTGGGGAAGCAGTGGAACGGCTGCTTTTACCTGGCATGAATTCATGAAAGAAGCTGTGGCAGGAATGCCGACGCAAAAATTTGCTGAGATTCCAGAGAATTTGGACGATCGCAAAGGCACGATCAAGGCTCAGCCTGTAAAACCGAATCGGCTCCGAGCACTGGGCACAGCTCCAGATTCCCCTGAAGAACAACCTCGTCGTCGATATGAGGAAGCTCCACCCGAACCAACTTACTCAGAACCACGCTATTCTGAGCCAGAGCCTCCTAGATCTGCTCCACCTGAACCTGAAGCAGCTCCACCTGAACCTGAAGCTGCTCCACCTGAACCTGAGGCTGCTCCAGTTGCACCACCTCCTGCTGATCCTGCTCCCGCCGCTGCTGATCCTCTACCTCCTCCAGGGAATTAGCAGAAAGTACCTAATTCTGTAACAACGGATCGAACTGGCGAAAGATGCCCTGCTATGATGACTTTGTTAGTCTGGATTCCACAGTAGAAAATTTACAGGAGCAGTTTAGATGAATCTTCTATTAGAAGTGGCAACCGAAGTAGCAACAAAGCCTGGAATGCAGTTTCCGACCTCGTTCACGTTAGTTTATGGGGTTGGGTTTGTGGCAGCCGTGACGATTGGGTCAATCGCTTGGTACAACTCGAAACGCCCGGTCGGTTGGGAAGATAAAGAGCGTCCTAATATCGTGCCAGAAGTTGAAAAAGAAGAAACGCCTGGTATTTAGGCTTAAACCAAGCTCTGGATTACGATTCAGAGCTTTTCAATTTTTTGGAGTCCATGCTGATAGAGCTTACGCAGCGCTGAGACAACCTTGGTTTGCAGGGTTGGGACAGGTTCAGATTCGAGAATTTGCAGGCGAGTGAGAAGTTTGGCTTCCTCGCTGTCGATCATGCCATCGGTATAGATAATTTCACTAATGGCTTCGATGAGATGATGGCATTCTTCAGAGGTAGGATGCTCGCCCAGATAGTCTTGTATCCATTGGTAGCATTCCTCTGATCGAACCGCTCGAAGTTCGTGCAGGATGGGTTGAATTTCTGGATCTTTTGCCACTCCTTTTTCGATCGCAATTCGCTGTAAGTACGTTCTTTCTTCCGGCTGAATTTTCCCATCTAACCAAGCGACACCGATCAGAATTTTTACTAAATCTTTGACATCGTTTTTCATATTTGTTTGAGTCGAACCATAAAGAATCCGTCCATATTGTGGCAGTGCGGGAGGACTTTGATCCACCCTTGTTGGGAAGTGAGTGTGATCAAAGCTGGATGCGTAGGGTGTTCGATCGCCCAATTTGGATGCTGATGGAGGAATTTCTCAATCACGGATTCGTTTTCGAGCGGATTCAAGGTGCAAGTTGAGTACACAAGCACGCCTTGAGGTTTTAGCCAACTTGCAGCTTCGGTGAGAATTTCTTGTTGCAGTTGAGCAAGTGCTGTTGCGCTTTCAGGGGTTTGTCGCCAGCGTGCATCGGCATGACGATTCAGCGTTCCTAAGCCTGAACAAGGTGCATCGACTAAAACCCGATCGCATTTCCCTTTCAAACTGGGAACGTCTCGGCTATCACTTGTCAAAATCTGAATCGAAGTGACCCCCAAGCGATCGATGTTTTGCTGAAGCTTTTTCAATCGAGAGGCGGTTTTGTCGATCGCCCACACGGTTCCTTGATCTTGCATCAATTCTGCCAGGTGCAGAGTTTTGCCACCGGGAGCCGCACAAGCGTCTGCAACAATCTCTCCAGGTTGCGGATCGACTAAGTAACTGACGAGTTGAGCACTACTATCTTGAACAATCCACCAGCCTTCTGCATAGCCTGGTAAGTTCTGAATGGCTCCAGCGTTGCTAGGTAATCTCAGTGCATTTGGCACGTTAGGAATACACTGCGAGTCTGGAATTGCAGATTCAACTTGCTCGATGTTGGTCTTTAAAGTATTCACCCGCAGATCAATCCGAGGGGGTTGATTCATCCATTCACAGAGTTTAGCTGTATCGTCGATTCCAAATTGCTCTAACCAAACTTGAATGATCCAATCGGGATAGCTATGTAGCGTTCCAAGTTGTTCGACTGGATCATCGCAAAGTTTTAATGGGTCAGCGTGAAGAATCAGTTGAGATCGCAGATACTGCCGCAAAATCCCATTGACGACTCCCGTAAGTCCACTCAGCTTATTTTTCTTTGCAAGTTCAACGCTGGTATCGACTGCGGCGGATTCAGGAATTTGATTGAGATAGCGCAGTTGATACAGTCCCAATTGCAGAATCAATCTGAGATCAGGCGGTTGATCTTTCTTTTTCGCAAACTGATCAATCAGCGCGTTTAAGGTTCTCTGACGACGAAC